>Ga0335075_10014720_pt1 | contig 11734 bp, 12 predicted proteins | sample Lox_Sample_24_FD_206723 | JGI IMG/M metagenome (GOLD analysis project Ga0335075, IMG submission 206723) | Soil microbial communities from Loxahatchee National Wildlife Refuge, Florida, United States - Lox_Sample_2.4 | ecosystem: Environmental > Terrestrial > Soil > Wetlands | place: USA... | reverse complement strand
GGCGAAGGGGGCGATCGCGGTCGTGGTCGAGGAGGGGGTCGAAGATCCACCAGAGGATCAGGCCCAGCCCGGCAGCGATCGGCAGGCTCTCCAGGGTGTCGGTGAGCCAGTGGGCCGCGAGGTAGGCGCGGCCGAACATCATGAGCGCGGTCGCCGCCGCGACGACGGCCAGCGGGTAGCGGCGGTGGCCCGGCCGGGTGAACGCGACGGTTAGGGCCAGGCCTACGCCGAGGGTCGTGATCACGTGGCCGGACGGGAACGAGCCGAGGTCCGCCGTCACCAGCGGGTGCGGCGGGCGGTGCCGCAGCACGGCGTGCTTGACCAGTTGCGAGCATGCGGACCCGGACGCCTCGGCCAGCGCGATGTAGAGCGCGGTCCGCCACCGGCCGACAACCAGGAGCAGAACGCAGAGCACCGCCACGATGATCGTGGCGCCGACCGGGCCGCCGATCAGGCTCAGCGCCTTGAACAGGTCGGTGAACGCGCCGGTCCGGGTACCGGCGACCAGTGACAGCCAGTCGTGATCCAGCCCGGCCACCGGCGGGTGGGCGAGGTCGGCGCGCATGACGCCCGCGAACGCGGCCGCGCACGCCAGCAGCACGATGCCCGCGACCAGCATGCCGCGATGGCGGCGGGACGCCCGGTCACCATGGTCCACCTCCCCGGCGGCCGCCGGTCGGGTTGCTTCGTGCTGGCTTATCTCGTTGCCTCGCTTTCACCGCTTGCGGAACGTCGTCGTCGCCGCGCCACCTCCAGGGTCGGCTCGTGCCCTTCGGGCGCCCAGCTACCCGGGCGGGCTCGTGGCATTCGGGCCTATATGAGTGATCAACGCCGGGCGTGGTAGGTGAGGGTCGCCCGCGGCCGCCCCGGCCGCGGCGCCGCGTGTGACCCGAGGAGAGAGCGTGCTGAATCGGCCAACGGCGTCCGACGCGCCCTTACCGCATCCGGTCCTGCGCGGTCTGGGCCGGGCCGCGGACCACGGCGGGGTGTGGATTGCCGTGGCCGCCGGCCTGGCCGCCACCCGGAGCAAGTGGGCCCGCCGGGCCGCGCTGCGCGGCCTGGCGGGCGCCGTGATCGGCGGCGCGGCCGCCAAGGTGCTCGCCAACGGAGTCGCCCGGATCGGCCCGCGGGAGTCGGCCGGTCCGCTCTCGGCGATGTCGCTTCCTTCCGGGGCGTCGGCGTCGGCCGCCGCGTTCGCGACCGGCGTTGCCCTGGAGATGCCCGGCCTGGCCATTCCGGCGGGCGGGCTGGCCGCCGCCGTTGGCGTGTCCCGCGCCGTCCATCGCGGGCACCCGCCCCGGGGCGTGGCCGCGGGCTTTGCGCTCGGCAGCGCGGCCGGGCTGGTCACGCTGCGCTGGTGGGCGCGGCGCCCGGCCGCGCCGGCCGCCGCGGCCCGGCCCCGGCGGGAGGCGCCTGCCTCACCCGACGGCGCGGGCCTGGTCATGATCGTGAACTGCAGTGCGGGGACCGCGTCGCAGAATCTGGCCGAATCGCTCGGCAAGAGCCTGCCCGCGGCCGAGATCGTCGTGGCCGATGCCGGCGAGGACCTCGAGGCCGCGTTCCGTGCCGCGGCGGCGCGGGCCGCGATTCTCGGCGTGGCCGGCGGCGACGGATCGCTGCGGCTGGCCGCCGGGATCGCCGCCGCAGCGGGCCTGCCGTTGCTGCTGGTCCCGGCCGGGACGTTCAACCACTTCGCCGCCGACCTCGGCGTCGAGTCAGCCGACGATGCACTGGCCGCGCTGCGCGACGGCGACAGCGTGCTGGTCGACGTCGCCTCGGCCGGTGGCGACGCGTTCGTGAACACGGCCAGCACCGGCGTCTACGTCGACCTGGTCAGCGCGCGCGAGGAGTTCGAGCGGGCGCTCGGGAAGTGGCCCGCGGTGATGGTCGCGCTCATCCACGTGCTGCGGCACAGCCGGCCGGTCGAGCTGCTGGTCAACGGCCGCCGCCGGCGGGTCTGGCTGCTGTTCGCGGGCAACTGCCGCTACGAGCCGTCCGGCGCGGCCCCCGCCTACCGGCCCGATCTGGCCGACGGAATGCTCGACGTCCGGCTGGTCGACGGGAGCCAGCCGCTGGCCAGGACGCGGCTCATCGCCGCGGTGCTGCTCGGCACGCTCGGCCGCTCGCGCGTGTACCGGGCATGGTCGGCCAGCGAACTCCACATCGCATCCACCGGCGGCGACCCGGTCCCGCTCTGCCTGGACGGCGAGCCGACGCCGTCCAGCGCCGCGGTCCGCCTGGTGAAGCGACCGAAAAAGCTGCTCGTGTACCGCCCGTCGTCGGGCGAGTGAACCCACAATCCACCTGGAGGCAGACATGGTTGCGCGCACGATGCGTCGAAGATCGCTGCGTACCAGAAGATCCGCGCGCCAGGCGGCGAACAGCCGCCCCATGGCCTGGCTGGCCCGGGCCGGCCTGACCGCGCGCGGGGTGATGTACGTACTCATCGGCATCATCGCCGTCCAGATCGCGGTAAACGGCTCGCATCAGCAGGCCGACCGGACCGGCGCCGTGCACCTGGTGGCGAACACGCCGCTGGGCTCGGCTCTGCTCTGGCTGCTGGTGATCGGGTTCGCCGGGATGACGTTGTGGCGCCTGTCGGAGGCGCTCTGGGGCACCAACGACGCCGGCGGGCGCAAGCCGGGGAAGAGGCTCGCGAACCTGGCTCGCGCCGTGTTCTACGCGGTCGTCACGTTCGGGATCCTCAAATATGCCCTCGGCATCGGCCAGCCGTCGTCGAGCGATACCCAGTCCCAGGACCTCACGGCGACCGCATTGCGGCATCCGGGCGGTCAGGTGGTCGTGGCGATTGCGGGCATCCTTGTCGTCGGCGCCGGCCTATACGTCATGTACCGCGCCTTCAAGCTCAAGTTCCTCAAGCACCTGCGCATGGGCGGCGCGTCCGTCCGCACGCGCAAGGTGGTCCAGCGCCTGGGCCAGATCGGCGGCATCGCCCGCGGACTCGTGTTCGGGACAATCGGCGTCTTCCTGATTGTGGCCGCCGCGGACGCGAACCCGGGGCAGGCCAAGGGCATCGACTCCGCGCTGCGCGCTTTGGCCGATACTCCGCTAGGCCCGTGGCTGCTGGTCTTCATCGCGCTCGGGCTGATGACGTTCGGCGTGTACTCCTGGTGTGAGGCCAGGTGGCGCGCGGTCTGAGGGTCATAGCCTGATGACCGATGATGGTTTCACTTCCGGACAGCGTGCGGATCCGGCGGTTACACGCCGCGGATCTGGCCGCCTGCGGCAGGCTCGCGGTCGACCGCGGCTGGCCGCCCGAGCAGAACAAGTGGCGACTGCTGCTCGCGATCGGTGAGGCGTACGGCATCGACGACCCGGCCGGGGAACTCGCCGCGGCGATCGTGCTGACCAGGTACGGCGAGCGGCTGGCCTCGGTCGGCATGATGCTGGTGGCCGCGCGGTACGGGCGCCGCGGACTCGGCCGGCGGTTGCTGGTCCACGTGCTTGACCGGGCGGGCCCGGCCGTTGTCTACCTCGCCGCGAGCCGCTACAGCCGCGCACTGTGCCAGGATCTGGGGTTCCGCGCCATCGACACGGTCGACCGGCACGCGGGCCCGTTCGCGGCGCCGCCGGGCGCGCGGGCCATCGGCCGGGTCCGGTTGGCGTCGGGTTCGGACCTCGCGGCGCTGGCCGCGTTCGACCGGCAGATCTTCGGCGCTGATCGCCGGCCGGTCCTGAACCGGCTACTCGGCTTCGCGGAGCGGGTCCTGATCGCGGAGCACGACGACGGCTCGCTGGCCGGCTTCGCGGGCGCCTGGCGAAACGAGGCGGACCTGGTGGTCGGCCCGCTGGTCGCCGCCGATGTGGCCGCGGCCAGATCACTGATCACGACCGGCGCGCTGGCTGCGGACGGGCCGGTGCGCGTGGACATCCGCGGTTGCCATGCCGACCTCGCAAACTGGGCCACGGGCCGCGGGCTGATCCGGTGCGGCCACGCGACGCTGATGGTGCGCGGCGGCGACCTGCCGGGACGTCGCGGCCAGGTGTATGCGCCGCTGGCCGGCGCTACCGGGTGAGCGGGCGTGCCGGCGGTACCGTCGGCGGAGCCCAGCCGTCACGGCCGCCCGGATCGGGGGGAGACGGGGCGTTACATTTATCGGTCTTGGTCTTTTGCGGGCACGGGCGGCGAGCCGTGCAGCAGGATCCGGTTCATGACCCGGCGCATGCCGTGGTAGTCGTTCACGGCCATGTGCCAGACCTGGCGATTGTCCCAGAACGCGATCGAGCCCGGCCGCCAGCTGAACCTGGTCACGAACTCCGCCTGGCCGCCGTGATCGAACAGGTAGCGCAGCAGGCCCAGGCTCTCGCGCCGGGTCCAGCCCTCGAAGCGCGTGGTGTACTCGGGGTTGACGTAGAGCACGGGCTGCCCGGTCTCGGGATGGCGGGTGATGACCGGGTGCAGCGGGCCTTCCGCGGCGTCGTACTGCGCGATCGAGGGCTCGGGCGGCGAGGTCTGCTCGTAACTCAGGCCGAGGTTGCGCACGTTGGCGTGCATGGCGCGCATGCCGAGCAGCGTGTGCTTGAGGCCGTCGGACAGCGCCCGGTAGGCGGGGACCATCCCGGCGAACATGGTGTCGCCGCCGCAGGCCGGGCACTCCTCGGCGAACAGCATGGTGCCGACCGGCGGCTCGTCGTAGCAGGTCATGTCGACGTGCCAGCTCTCCCCGACGTTCCGGGTCTGGTCCGGCTCCTTGCGCAGCTGCTGCTTGGTCCGGATGGGGCCGAAGCGCAGCGCGAAGCGCTCGCGCTGCTCCTCGTCGAGGAACTGGTCCCGGAAGAAGATGACGCCGTGCTCGGCCCACGCCCGCCGGACGGCCGCGTAGGTAGCGCCGGGATACTCGCGGGTCAGGTCGAGCCCGCGGATCTCCGCGCCGATGTACCCGCCAACGGGCCGGACCTCTGGCAGGTCTGCCGCCATCGCGCAGCTCCCTCCGCCGATCCCGGACCTTCATTCACATCATCGGGCCCGGGATGCCGGCGGGGACAGGAGGTTGCTGCGGGCTGGAAGGCTGGACGGCGGCTAAGGCGGGCCGCAGCGGGATCGTGACCAGGAGCGAGGTGCCGCCGCCGGGCGGGCTGGTGATCTCTATCCGGCCGCCGACCGCCTCCACGCGGTCGATCAGGCCGATGAGGCCCGACCCGCGCGAGGCGTCCGCCCCGCCCACTCCGTCGTCGCGGACCGCCAGGCGCAGGGCGTCACCGGTCGCGGTGACGTCGACCACTACAACCGAGGCGCGCGCGTGCTTGGCCGCGTTCGTCAGTGCCTCCGACACGACATAGTAGGCGGCGACCTCAACCCGTTCCGGAAGCCGGCCCTGGACCCCCAGGTTGAGCTCGGCCCGGACGCCGGCGCGGCGGGCCAGCGCCCGCAATGCCGGGCCGAGCCCGCCCTTCTCCAGGATCGCCGGGTGCACGCCCCGGGAGATCTCGCGCAGCTCCTCGACGATGTCGGTCAGTCCCTGGGCGGTGCGCGACCACTGCTCGACCAGGCCCGTCTGCTCCGGGGGCACCCGGTCCTGCGCGGCCCGGAGCTCGAGCGCGAGCGAGATCAGCCGCTGCTGCGTGCCGTCGTGGAGGTCGCGTTCGATGCCGCGGCGGGTCTCATCGGCCGCGGCGACGACCCGCGCGCGCGAGGCCGCGAGCTGAGCCCGGCTCTCGGTGTTGGCGACCGCCATGGCCACCAGCTCGGTGAAGCCGTACAACCGGCCCTCGGTGTCCTCCGGCTGCGGCTCGCCGGTGCCGGAGAACGCGATGATCACGCCCCACAGCTTCCCCTCGACCACGATCGGGCTGCCCACCGAGGAGCGGATGCCCTGCTCCCGGGCCCAGGCCGCGGCGGGCCCGGTCAAGCCCTCGTAGCTGGCCACCCGGACGGCTTGCCCCGTCTGCATCGCCCGTCCGGCGACGCTGTCCGCCTCGGCCGGCCAGCGCGATCCCAGCGGCAGCGCCATGGGTTTGGTGCCGGGCTTGTCCCAGGAGCCGACCACGGTCGCGGTGTTGTCCGGTTCGAACCGGGACACGGCGGTGGTCTCGGCGTCGAGCACGTGGCCGGTCTCTTCCGCCACCGAGGCGAACACCTCGGAGGGCGAGACGCCGCCGGCCACGAGCGTGGCCACCCGTCTCAGCGCCGCCTGTTCGTCCGCCACCCGGCGCAGCTCGTCGCGGCTGGATTCAAGGGAGTTGGCCATGCTGTTGAAGGAGTGCTCCAGCTGGCCGACCTCACCCGGCCCGGTCTCGGGCATCCGCACGGTCAGGTCCCCGCCCGCCACCCGGCCGGCCATCGCGGAGGCCCGGCGAACCGGACGGACGACCGACCGGGCCAGGTACCCGCCGGAGAACAGGATCAGGATGATCGAGCCCCCCACGCTCGCGGACGACACCACCAGGGCCTGGTTCGCGGACGAGTCGGCCCGGTCCTGGCCGGCCTGGAAGATGTTCTCCTCGCGCGCCATGAAGTCCTCGAACTTCATCCGCAGCGCGTCGACCCGGCGCTCACCCTCCTCGGTCACCTCGAGCGTCCGGGCCGAGTCCGGGTCCCGCTGAGCCATCTCCACGAGGGGGACCGAGTAGTCCCTGATGTACGAACGGCCGGCCTCGGAGATCTGATGCGCCGAGCGCCCCTGGCCCTCGTCCCCGTTGGTGGCCAGGTCCTCGAGGGCGTTGGCCTCCTGCTCGAAGTTCGCCCTCGCCTGGTACCAGGGCTGCAGGAAGCGGGCATCACCGACGATGATGAACCCGCGCTGGGCGGTCTCGATGTCGATGGTCAGGCGTTCCAGGCGGTTTGCGGCCACCAGGACCTCCAGCGCGTGGTTCGCCCGGGCCTCCGAATCGCGCAGCGCGTCGATGGCCAGGGCCAGCAGGAAGAACGCGGTGCCGATGACGGCCGAGAGCAGCGCGCTGACCGCGACGGTGCGCCTGGTCAGGCTGCCGCCAGCACGTCGGTTACCCGTCCCCGTAGCCCCCATGCCCCCATGTTCACGTCGCTGACCAGCAGAAACCTGCCGGTAAGGTGGCCAAGAATACACGTAGTCACTGGATGGTGACGAAACCTGTGGGCGAACCGCACAAAAGCGAAAAACAGCAGAGTGTCGTCTTGGCCGACGATGACACCCTGCTCCGCGAGGGAATAGCCAGCCTGCTGCAGCGATCAGGGTTCGACGTCGCCGGCCAGGCCGGTGATGGTCCCGGGCTGCTGGGCCTGGTCCGCGAGCACCGCCCGGACCTGGCCATCATCGACGTCCGGATGCCGCCCGGCTACCTGACCGAGGGCCTCGACGCGGCCCGCGAGATCCGGGCCCAGTTCCCGGCGACCGGCGTCCTGGTCCTGTCGGCGCACGCCGAGGTCGAGCAGGCCATGGAGTTGCTCGCCGCCGGTCAGGGCGTCGGCTACCTGCTCAAGAGCCGGGTGACCGACATGGCCGAGTTCGCCGAGACCGTCGGCCGGGTCGCGGCGGGCGGTTCGGTGGTGGACCCGGCGCTGGTCCAGGAGCTGGTCGCGGCCCGGCGCCGCGACGACACCTTTCAGCACCTCACGGAGCGGGAGCGCGAGGTGCTGGCGCTCATGGCGGAGGGCCGCTCCAACGCCGGGATCGCGCACCAGCTGTGGATCACCGAGGGGACGGTGGAGAAGCACGTTCGGAGCATCCTCGCCCGGATGCAGTTGTCGGAGACCGAGGACGATCACCGGCGGGTTCTCGCGGTGCTGGCCTATCTCGAGTCGCGCTGACCGAGGATGCCGCGGATGGCCATGCCCGACAGATCCGACTTGGGGAGGAACGAGACGGCCGGGGTGTCCGCGATCATGTCCTGGAAGTCGTCCGCGGCGTAGGCCGAGATCAGGACCAGCGTCGGCTGCTGCGCGTTGAGACGCGTGCCGAGCTCGCTCGCGACCTGAAAGCCGCTCTCCTCGCCCAGGTCGATGTCGATGAGAACGACATCGGGCTTGAGCTCGCTGATGCTGCGGTACGCCTGCGCTCCGGTCGACGCCAGGCCAACCACGGTGATGCCCTGACGTTCGAGCAGGTCACGGGCAGCACGAAGGAAGTCATGGTTGTCGTCGACGATGAGGCAGCGCACAGGCATGCTGCCCAGCGTGCCTGACGGGGCGGTCCTTGCCATTGCGGCTAGCTGGAATGTCGGGCCGCCTGCCAGCCTGCACCGAGGTTGGGTGCTAGCAGCGAAGACGCGCGTCCCCGGGCGCGCCAGCATGGAGAGCGTTAGAGATGCACCGTTGTCCGCAGGGCGACCGTCCGCAGGGCGACTGCCCGCAGGGCGACGCGGATGCGAGAGAAGTGAGCGGAGATGAACACCATCACGGCGAGTCCGGGAGACTTCCTCCCGCCCGAACTCGCGCAGCTGCTCGGCACCGCGACGCGGGTGATCGACCAGCACATCAACGATCACGGCAACTGCGCCGACTGCGGGTCGATATGGCCTTGTCAGCGCGCTCGGCTAGCTGAGTTGGCCCTGGCCGCGCTGTGAACCGCCCCTGCCGACAGGGTCGGCATTGCCCAGGGACCCGCCGCCCCCGGTCCCGCTCCATGCGGCAGTGCCGACCCTGTCCACCAACTCCCCGGCCGTCTGTCCCCCGGTGAGGAGATCGTCATGAGCCAGGTAATGGCACCGCCCGCCCCCGCCGAAGCCACGGACATGGACCCGGCGCTCCGGGCCAGCCCCGCGTCACGGGACGTGAGGCTGGCCGCGTTGCCGTCCGCCGTCCCCTGGGCGCGGCGGGTGCTCCGGCACATGCTCCGCGAGTGGCAGCTGGAGAGCATGTCGGACCCGGCGCTGCTCCTGGTGTCGGAGCTGGTCACCAACGCCGTTGAGGCATCGCAGCGCTGCGCCTGCCTGGATGACCTGAATGATCAGAGCCACCAGATGGTCTCGCTCACCATGGAGCTCTGCGAGACCAGCCTGCTGATAAAGGTCTGGGACGCCAGCCCCGGCCTCCCGGTCCTGCGCGAAGCGGACGTCACCGGTGACCGCGGGCGAGGGCTGCTGCTGGTCGACTTCCTGGCCGACGCGTGGGGACACCATGACGCCGACCGCGGCAAGGTGGTCTGGTGCGAGCTCAGCATCCAGGCTTAAGGCGCGAGCGCGGCGAGGCCGGAGCGCCTGCCCCGCCGCCCGGTCCGCAGTTGCGCCCGCCGAGGTGGCCAGCCGCCATCCGCCGCGGATACGCGGTAGTGCGATAGTGATACACGGAGGCGGGTATGGACGTTCCGGACCTGTGGGTGGCCAACGAAGACGGGACCGAACTTGTCCGGGCCCGGGAAATCGCCACGGTCGGGCTCGACTACAACGGCAACGTCACCGTCCGGCTGACTGGCCACGACGGCATGCCACTGACGCTGGTCGAGCACCGGACCCATCGCGACGAGCGCAAGCCCGGCGACCTGCATCGTCAACTGCTCCAGATCCTGGTCCATCTGGGTGATTCGTCGGGGGCCCATGTCGTGCGGCCCGTCCATCACGAGTCGCGTGGCTGGGAGTGGGTCAGCGAGCAGTTGTAGCTTCCCGGACTGCTACGGCTTCGTCCGGCTGCGGCGCATCATAAGCACGATCACCACCGCGACGATGACGATCAGGCCGACGAGAATCATGGCCCGCTCCCTTCGATTACCTCGGCATCGGCCGCCATCGGCTGATCCCTCGGCACCCAGCCTACGTTGGCAACACATAACTAGCAATTTTTTTCCAGAAACCGTGGTAGCATTTCAGGCATGAGCAGCGGGACTTCCAGCAGGCCGTTGCGCGTGAATCGCGGTGCGGCAGCCGTCAGGCAGCCTGTTCCCGTCCCAGCCTGATCGGAGAATCGTCGTGAACCACGCGACCACGGTCGATCCCACCCCGCGCCTTTCGGCCCGGACCACGGGCGGGATCACCGTCGCCGAACTGGTGGGCGACCTCGACATTGCCAGCGCCCCGGACCTGCGCGAGCAGCTTCTCGGCTTGCTCCGGCCCGGCTCCGGCCGGCTTGTTATCGACCTGTCCAAGGTGAGTTTCTGCGATGCCAGCGGGCTCGCGGTGCTGGTGAGCACGGCGCGCCGGGCCAGGCTCCTCGGCGGTTTCCTGCGCCTGGCGGCGGTTTCGCCGCAGGTTGGCCGGGTGCTGCAACTCACTGGACTGCAGCGGAGCCTCGCGAGTTTTCCCACGGTCCAGGCCGCGGCAACCGGGCTGCGGGCCACCCAGCACACCAAGGAAGGCGCCGCGGGGCGCCTGGCTGCCGGGGCGTACCCCTGGCCGGTGATCAGGCACACCGGGCCGGCCCGGGTCCTGTCCGACGCCGGTGAACTCCGCGAGGCGGTCGCCGACCTGCTAACCAGTTCCGACGCGTGGCGTAATGCCGATCCCGGGCGCCGATTCACCCCGGCCCTGCGCGCGATGGCCCGCGCTCGTGATGGCACCGACGACATTGCCCTGGAGAAGGCGGCACGTTTTCTGCTGTCGGCCCTCGCCCGCCACCCGCTGACTCATTCACCGGCCGTCGCGGCGACCGCAACTCGGCTGCGGCGGGTCCTCAACCCGGCGCCTCGGCCCGTCCGCGCTTGACACTGGAAACGATCACCCGCGGTGCTCCGCGATCGCTCCCGGCGGGGCGGCGTCGCCGCTGAGGAGGGCCAGCACCTCGCCCACCGTGCGTTCCTGGCTGGTCGATTCGGGCAGCGGGAGGTGGGCCTGGATCTGGTACCGGTTGCGGCGGCCATCCTTCTGCTTGACGATGTAGCCGGCCCGAGTCAGGTCGGTGACGATGCCGTAGGCGCTGCGCTCGGTGATGTCGAGCCTGATCGCGATGTCGCGCAGGCGGATGCCCGGGTCGTGCGCGATGCACAGCAGCACCCGGGCGTGCGTGGTCAGGAAGGTCCAGCTCGTTGCAGACAACTATGCCCATCCAATTCCGGAAGTTAGTTGCTAGTTTTATATCACTAGTGTAGCGTCGAAGACGGGTATCGGTCTCAGCCGCCGACGGCGGCCAGCTACCCGGGGTTACCGGAGGTGCTCATGTCCATGGCCGGGTCGTCATGATCCGCCGTGTGCATGGCTGCAATGGTGCCGCGTACCCGACTGAGGCCAGGTGTCTCGCAGGTCGCCGGGCCAGTCCGCTGGTCCTGGCGGCCGCGGAATGATCAGTATTGCTCGGCGTCGGCTAGCGCCAGCGCAGCTTTGGCAACGCTCAGGCCAGCCGGCGCCGGCCCATCGGCCGCCCTGGCCGTAATGGCCATCCTGGCCGTCCTGACCGCCCGCACATATGCGACGGTTCCGGATCTGCCGCCAGACCGACCGTCCGCGGCATGATGCTTGGTGAGCACCCAGCATCGCCGCGACACGCACGAGCGTGAAGCAGGCAACATTTTTCCGGAAATGATGTGTTAGGTTACGGACGTGGCGGACTGGAGTTTCCTCACCAACCACGCCCGGGTGCTGCTGTGCATCGCGCGCGATCCGGGCATCCGCCTGCGCGACATCGCGATCAGGCTCGACATCACCGAGCGCAGCGCGCATGGCATCATCACCGACCTCACCAAGGCCGGCTATGTGGTGAAGCACCGAGACGGCCGCCGCAATCGCTACCAGATCGAAGCGAACCTGCCGCTGCGAGAGCCCGTCAGCCGGGAACCCGCGATCGGCGAGGTCCTCTCCGTGTTGCTGGAGAACAATGACGATCTGGCCGGGCGCGCCGGCCTCGTCACCGCAAGCCGATTCGGCGGTCACC
>Ga0335075_10014719_pt1 | contig 11734 bp, 21 predicted proteins | sample Lox_Sample_24_FD_206723 | JGI IMG/M metagenome (GOLD analysis project Ga0335075, IMG submission 206723) | Soil microbial communities from Loxahatchee National Wildlife Refuge, Florida, United States - Lox_Sample_2.4 | ecosystem: Environmental > Terrestrial > Soil > Wetlands | place: USA... | reverse complement strand
TTGCCCCGAGGCAATCAGTTGTAAATTCCTTGATATCCCGGCGAATTATGACTTCGAAGTTGGGTGTTCTGCTGGGATAGAACTTAGAGATGGGTGGAGAGAAGATGGCGTACGTGAGATGGAGATGAGTGACTGGGACCCAGATTTTCACGTGGATGGATGGATGGCTGTGGTCGATTTCCAGCGATCTACCAAATCAACAAAAAGTCGCGTCTCGACACCACGCCAAATATCAAGGCTTTGACAATAGGCCATCGTGCATCACTGTTATCATGGCAGACGTCCTCGAGACCCTCAAGAATGAATGTACATTTTCTCTCTTCCTCAAATAGCTTGCTAACGATACAGACCAAGTCCTCGAAGCCCGCAGACTAGACCTCTCGCATGAACTCGCAACACTAACTTCAACACATACACTACCTTCGGCGCTGGAATCAACCTCCCTAACAGACAGTTCCACAGACGACACAAATCTCCTCGCAAACTTATTTTCAAGAAACCAGCAATCGGAGACTAAATCTCTAGAAAAGTTACACAGAATTGCAGGAATAACATTGTTTATTCCGAATAATCCTAACGAGGGGTCTATTTCTCAAGATGGAAAACAGGATGAATTCCTAGGAATACGCTTTGAAACAATGCAGAATGGTATTCCCATTTCCTGTTGAAAGATGTTAACGTGTGGGAAGGAGTATTTGAGTTACCGCATTATGTGATTTTGAAGAAAGATTTTGATGAGGAAATTGGAGAAACGTATACTATTCATCGACATACAATTCCCTCTTTCATTCCTATTGTTGAAACTTACGAGACGACGATGAAAGAGGGTGTCTCGGGATTAGAACAGTTTGCACAGAGTCTACATCGACATTTGATATTACTCTCGAATCGGGCTGCGATAGTAGCGAGACTGAAAAAGGTGATTGGTGTTGAGGAGGTGAAGACGGATGAGGCGGTGCGCTTGGTTGAAGTTGTTACTGCGGAGTGGAGTGCTAAGATTATGTTGGGTGAGAAGGCGGAACGATGTGTAGTTATAGATCACGAGAAGTCACGAAGGAAGGACGTTGAGGAGATAATATTGGATCAAAGTAAGGGAGATTTGGTGGAGAGAGTAAGTATGGCTATGTGAGGTTGTTGTATTATATGAATATATATTGGTGTCATACAGATTTACTTATAATCTCGGCAAGTAACCTATTTGCCATTCCCCCATTTGCGTGGAGTCTATCATTTTTGTCCGGATATCCTCTAAAGTTGCTTTCAATTCGTTCAAGATGTCTTCGTCCACAGCAAGTTCTTTGATGTCATCTGACTTTGTTACCTTGTTCTGGAAGAACACTTTGATAACACGTTGTGGGCATTCGCACCCGGAATGCGTGACTACAGCTTCAGATGAAAACACCCATATCTAACGTCAATACTTTCAAGCAATCTCATTACCAGTAATCCCTCTCCAGAAGATGACAGAAAAGTAAACTTATGCGTCGCATTCTGCACGACTTGATGAAGCATATAACAGACCAAATACTCCGTCGCACTTCTTTCCCTATTTCCGAACCTCAACCTCCATAAATCAAATCTCACTTGCATCCCGTCCACTTCTCCTAATCGTAGCCCGCAGTCTTGACAAAATACCCGTGTATCCTGCAATTAGCTCAAACTACAAGAATATGTATGTCATCTTGAACATTTCCGCTACGACAAGGTCCATGTCGTCGCGATAGACGATAGTCCAAGATGAGTCTTAATCCACTAAGGGATACAGAGGAATTGATTTAGGACTTTTGTATCAGCGCTTCCATGACATTGACATAGAAGCGCTTTCTTTAAGCCCAGTAACAGCCAAACATGGGATTAGAGAATGGTACCTTGATAGACAGATTTGCAGTGTCATCTTTGTGGACGAGGAGGTAAGTCAAACCTACTAACGCCACTCCCGGACTAGCCTTCAAATCAAATGTAGTTGGGACAATTGCAGAGTTGGAAGGATGCTCAGATTCGTGATTGCGGCTGTGAGAATGGTCGTGTGAACCTGAGGGATGACAGAGCCAGTAGTCCATGTATTCGTACCAGGATTCACTGGGAAGGTCTTTGAAGCGCATTGGCTTGTTAGACACCAATGACTTGTGGCATTGTCGGCATTCGATTGTCCAGCTGGACTGATATTCCTGTTGAATATCTTCTGCGGTAAGGACTGGTTTAGGGTCAACTTCAGTAGTAGACTTTACTGCTGCTATTCGAGCTGAGATCCGTGATTGATTCGAGGGAAATTGAAGTGATTGGGATGAGGTAGGCGCCAGGGGAAGCGGGATCTGGAGATTCTGTCCATCTCCAAAAGTTAAGATGGCTGCTGAATCTGATTTCTGGAAGGAAAGACTTATTGTGTCATCTGATGCCAACTCCTCGAGTGCAACGTGTAAGTTTACGAGTCCCAGTCGAGGAAGTCCCTCTGCAAAGTAACTCCTCATTCATCAACATCAACATCAACGTTGCATTGACAAGAAGAAACTTTCCAAAAACTGTCAACAATTCACCTGTGCCGATCGCAGTCAGAATCAAAACCGGCAGCAACAAACTGAGTCAAAATTCGCTCTTGTGACTCTCCTTCCTTGCATCACCAGGAATGTTCCTTCCCCAGGCAGAGCGATGACTTCAGAGCCTCTAGCTCAGCTGAAACAAGCAGAGCAACTAGTTCTCCAGGATTCCTCTCTGTACCCTACAATCCTTCCTCACGTCCTCGCATTAACCCCTCAACCAGATCGTTCCTTACGTCGCTGGATCGCCAATTTTCTCAACCAGACATTTGCTTCAAAAGCGCTTGATGCACAGGGAAAAGAAGATTTGTCGATATTGGGAGTGCTAGAGGCACTTAATACCCTGATTGATGATGGAGATTATGTTCTTGTGAAAAGTTGTGTGTTGTGTAGTAGTCTAATTTATCCTTTATTGTTTCGGCGCATGTAATTACCCCCTCCCTTCGTCCTCCCACATGGATTTTTGCCTGCTTTTGGTGTCGTGGAGAGAATGCTGAAAGTGTAGATGTAAAGGACCTGGCGAATCGGCGTTATGGACGGAATTAACAAATTTGAAAACTAAGATATTGACGGTTTGGGATCGCGCTGTAAATGAAGGAGTACGGATTGCTTGTATCAAGTTCGTGGAGAAGGTTGTTGCAACACAGACACCTGGGATTAAGGACCCAAGAGTATTTCCGTTTACCGGATCATGCTAATACCTAGTTGGCTGATAGATCGGATATTTCATCCACAATTGTTCCATTAAATCACCCTGTAATACATCTCCCCGCGCTCGAGGCCGAAAGTCAGGGTTTCCTAGATAGAATGCTCTCTGTCCTCCTTGAACGGCCAATGTACTGTATACTGAAGGTTCCTTATGTTAATGGTAGTGATCCCATCCTCGCAATGGCGGTTATAAACGCCCTTGGACCTCTTGTCAAAACTCGACATACTCTTGCTGCCAAAATCATAAACGCATTCTTGGCCGTCGATATAATCAGTATTCCGCAGAACTCTTCAGATCTTATCAAGGCGCAATTACAACTACGCTCTGTAGCGAAAACCATTCGAATACATCTAGCCCATTTCCTAAAGACCAATGCTGCAGGTCCTTTATCAACGCGGATAGAGCAGTACCTACGAACATCACAGATAAATGGAATGCTAGTGGACGGAGAGGATACCTCAAGAAAAAGATCTGCTACTGAAGATCTTTCAAATCCCGCAAAGAAACTGAAATCTGAGTCTGCAATAGTAGTGGATCCTGCCATCTCTTCAGCATTCCTTCTCGATCATACGAATCCACTGGCATTATATGAAGCTCAATTAATACCCCTGCCAATCGTGATTGAAATCATTCTGAGAGCCATGGCAATTATCCCTCCACAACTCTTGGATGATCGACTAAATGTTTGTCCCCTCATCATGTCAGACTAATATCTAGCTTGTCCGTGCACGACTTTCGGAACTACCTCCGTCAACAACAGTCAATGACACTGTAAATGGAGACTTTGATGACTACGATCCAGAAGCAAATGTTGAATTTGCAATAGAGCCAGTCGCAGTCGTCACTCACGAAGAAAAACTAGACGACTTCCACCCTATGGTGGACGAAGAAGCAATAATACACTTCGAATTACCTGCTGCAGAGCGTCTTGCCCCTGACATCCTGAAATCAGAATTCCAAGCTTCAATCGACCGGATCCTACATTCCGTAAGGGCAATCGATAAATCTGTCTCCCAAAGAGCCGGGATCTCAACAAAATCTGCGTCGTTGGATTCACTAGCTATCACGGAATGGGATAAGGAAGCTTGGATGACTATTCTTTCCAGACTTTCTGCAAGAGCACTACAACATCCTTCTCCTGATTCGGCACCGTCAGCACTGCTGAATATCCTTAGAGAACGTCTTTTCGAATACATCATGATTAATTTCCGAGAACACATGGATTTAATCATATCATGGTTAACCGAAGAATGGTTCTCTGAAACGGTATCTTCTTCAGGATCTATAATCGAAACACCCTCCTATTCAAAACTCTCTACCCGAATCTTTGATAACATTCTCCCATTCATCGAATCCAAAGATTCTAAAATCTTCCTACGATTCCTCGGCGATTTACCATATATTACACCCGTTCAAGTAAATAAATTACGAACCTTGTGTCTGGATCCCGAACGACAAAAGTTGGGGTTTACAGCTATCAAGTATTTACTTTTACTAAGACCGCCTGCTAGGGAAGCGTGTATCGAACTTTGCACGGATTTGTATGTTAATCGTATGTCTTATTTTGAGATGTGGTTAATGAGTAGATGCGGATACGAAGAAAGGCGCTGCGGATATTTTGAAGAGATGGGCGCCGGAGAAATTGGAGACGTGAGATTAGGGAACTTTACGGTCTGAATTTTGTTGGGAGTGGTTGCATAGCTTGAGCTTAAAATATATACCTGAGAGGGGTTTTTGGCACGAATCTTGCTTTTACAAGGTAGGAGAGAGATACGATTTAGTTGCCTGTAGTAGGAAGTCTAATCCACTGAACATATCTATGAGAAATAACCTTGCCTACCCGTTTCTTTCTCTTGCTTTCACGCGTATGAGATCGACGCGTTAAATTTTCGTGACATCAGTTTCCGCCACACTTCCAAGATCAGCGCAACTTTTCAGGAACGACATGGGAATCTTGCTCTCAAAACAGGACTACCATTTAAATGAACCAGGAGCAGCCGATGTCCCTCCTGTGCATTCTAAGAAGCGACGAAAGAGAAAACATTCTTCTGAACATTCAAAACCCAATAAGGCTGAGAAGAAAAGGAAATTGATGGCTCCAGAATCTACACTGACGATATTGAATTCGCTAGAGGTGTCTCTTCCCGAATTGCATTGTGAGGAAGTTTCGGGGTTAAAAACGAAGGTATCGCGACGCAAGAAATCAAAAGTTCCATTCACTTCCGGAGAGTCAACGCCAAAGTCAAAGCGAAAGCGAAAAGCGCCAGCTTCGCCATACTTCGCAACAACTGAACCAGCATTACCTTTACCTTCTACGACGCCTAGTAAGGCAACCACGCGAACGAAACAATCAAAGGTATCTGTCATTGAAAGCCTCGAGAGTCCTGCTCCACTTCATCATTTCCGTCCTACATCTCCCAATGAATTCGGCCTCATCCAAGAAAAACTCCGAGACGAGCCTTGGAAAATGCTGGTCGCAGTAATCTTCTTAAACAAAACCACCGCAAAAATGGCAATTCCACTTCTAGCTCAACTCTTCCAACGTTGGCCTACACCCAAAGCACTGTCTGAAGCCAATGTAGAAGAGTTAACTCAGTTTTTGTATCCAATTGGACTATATAATGTTCGTGCGAAACGACTTATAGATTTCTCGACGCAGTGGATAAAAGATCCACCGCAGAGAGATGTGTTGAAGGTCAGGAAGGGATTGAAAGAGTATCCGCCTACAGCTATTTCCCATCTCCCTGGGGTAAGTGTCATGGCAGGCGATGTTAATGTCAGATGGGTGTTTATGCGTTGGATTCATGGAGAATGTTTTGTGCGGGGGAGGAAGAGTGGAGAGAAGTTCAGCCGACTGATAAAGAGTTACAAGCATGGATGAGATGGAGATGGGCTAGAGAGGCGGGGTCCTCAACTGAATGTGGGTGTTGATATCCCATGATGAAAGAATAAAGTCGGAGACGTCCGACAAATGCTAGACTATTTATACTTCACAAAAAATCAAAATGCATTCTATCTATCCAAAATGACACTTAAATACAAAGACACCTACTGACTTTTCAAAGTTTCGCTTTCTGAATACTTTTCTGGATAGCCTGCTCCAATAGTTTATTCGGTGCTTCTCCTCTGACAATCTCGGCATCATCAATCCTAATATTCATTGTAATCCCATTAATGGGTTCTCTAGCAGCTCGTTCCGTCATATCCTCATATACCTTCCCATCATACTTTCCCAAACTCGAATTCAAGAGGTAATCAGGGAACTTGAAGGCGTCAACAAGGGCAACTGCATTCGGTCTGATTTCAGCAAGAAGAGTCATAACTTCTTGTTTCATGAGCTCGTATTGACGAGTAGAAAGGTATCCTGAGGCAAAGAATTCAGCGCCTTCTTGGGAGATTGTGTGTAGAGCGAAGAGTCTGAATAGTTGTTCTAGGACGTGTTTTATGGCGTGTTGTTCCTCGAGACTGGCGTCGTGTTCAATTACCCAAAGGAAATTTTTGACGAGGATGAATTGGCAATGAGCTAGCTATGTTAATAAAGAGTTCCAAGATGAGATGGGGGAGAGGGTGATGTACCCACACTCATACGATAGAATTCAACAAGGAGAGAGTTCCAACTTCGATGTTCGATGTCCCGGAGGTGACGGGCGTGTTCGACCATGTATGCAGCTCGATGTCCGAAACATTGTAAGAGAAGCTCATTATTTCGAAGATCTCCAATTCGTCGAACAGGACATTTAGCACCTGGGTTTTTCATGTAGGCTGATATCAGCACAGAAAGACGGGTGTATACCTTTGAGATACTCAATTGTAGGATTTGATGCAGAGGCAGGAACATGGCCTCCCTTTTCTTGTAACAGTCTTGCTGTTTTAAGGAGATAACGAGCCACTTGTTGAGTAAGCATGTAACTACCGTCAGATTTAGGAAATGGGGAGCATGAACTTGTCTCCTTCCCACGTTACGGTGGGTACTGTTATTAGTCAAAGAAGATGAGGAGTTGATACGATAGTCTTGATAGAAGTGAACTAGACCGGAAAACATTGAAAAGCCATGACCACCACAGGCTCTACGTGCAAGTTCAATGGCTTCAGCAGCCATACTCGAGGTAAGGGACTTCAATCCTGTAGAACTTGCATGGAGATCTGCAAGTAATCCGAAATTTCCACCTGCCATTTCTTTCTGATTCTTCATATAAAGACGCTCTGACATTAGTGAGTTTTCCGAGGATTGGGAGGGTTCCGTACTCATCTGATCCCCTGTGAATTGAAGTGCAAACGACTGTGCTATAAGCGGCAATAGCCGATACTGAACCATCGTATAATCCAAAGTTGGGGTTTCCAAAATTTGTCCACGGACATAGATAGGAGCATCCTTATCACCAAATTGTCGTCGAACAGCAGTATATCTTATAGCAACAGTCGCAGCTCGTGCAATCACCAAACGAGCATACATAACAATATTTGCTCTAACCCAAGTCATCGTCCCGTATCCGACTTTGGCATTAGGTGGTTTTTCATAAACCCCTGTTTCTTTGGATATATGGGCATATTTGGCAAGCATATTCTCGTGTGGAATTCGCACGTTATTGAATAATAGAAAACCGTTGTCTAAGGTGTTGAGACCGAATTTGGGACCCACGTCGCCGACTGTTATGCCAGGAAGTGGTTCGTGAGTTTTCATGTCGCGAATGGGGACGATGAAGGCATGAGGACCATAATGTTTCCCATCTAATATCAATTGGGCCATCACGCAGGCATGATTCGCACTACAACGTCAATCTCCAACAAATGGTAGAAGTAGTACGTTCGACCAAGTGAGCCGATCCACCATTTGGAGGATGTTAAGACAGGTGAGTGGATCACAAATTCTTGGGTTGTTTTATCGTATGTTGCGGTTGTTTCTAGACCCTGAACATTGGAACCTAGCGAAACGTTAGCAATGAGATCAGTGAAATGCGGGCGGACCGTGGCCGAGTTCCGTTTGAGCGTAACACCCGACGTGGTCATATGCTCTGGGACAAAGTTAGTGAGATCTTCAATTTTCACATGCGAAATTCGAAAGGGAAAGAATTAAGTAGCGGTGCGGGAGCTTACAATGCTGGTTTGAGGAATAATTCCTTTTGTTTGTCTGTCGTTTGTGTTCTCAGGGACGTGAGATACATCGATTGATGCAAGTGGAACTACCGACTAAGTATGTTCGTAGGAGTGAGAGAATACCGGTCCACTTTCGTCGAGAAGATAGATTGCTTGAGTTAATTCTTCCTCGTCCCAATTGTGTTCCCTAGCAAGCTAGACGGCACATTAGCCAAAACCTTCAAGACATTGTCCGCATAGAATTTACCTGAATCATTCTCTTGGCCTTTGCCATAGATGATCTGAATTTATCATTTCTTCCCTGGTAATACACGTCCGACTTATCAAACAAAGGCTCATTCTCAATGATTCTCAATAGTCGCTCCTGTCTTTCAAGGTACTCTTCCCCATGGATATATTTCGCCAAATCCTCGGCTTCGAATGTTGCCTTGGAGCGTTCGCGCGTGAGGATCTCAGTTCCGCCCGGAGGAAGAATTGGGAGATCAGGGAACTTAACGAATTTCTTTGGAGATTCAGCCATTGCCAACCTGGATCGAGTTTAGGATTGATGATTGTGATGTTGTTGTCGAGAGTTGTCGCAGTGTTATATATTGACTCGGGAGAGGAGCTGGGAAATGTTGACACGTGACGCGGTCCGGATTCGCCTAATTTCGGACCGTCGCGTGACCGGAGCCGGCGATGAATCCGGACAAGACGTCGTCAGAGAAGAGTCGCTACCGGAATGCGACAAGCTCGTCTGTCCGATATCTGTGCGATATCTGTGCGATCCGATAGAGAAGCTTTTACGGACTATCTGAGTCAAATTGGATAAATGACGTGAGACCAGACTGCAAGGTCGCTTCTGCCACGACAATTATATGAGCAGAAAACGTGAGATGCGCCTAAGAGCGCTACCGGTTTGGTCCCTAAGACCGATCCCCCCTTGAATGAAGCTCCATCGGGCAAAGTTTTTGACCATGATCTCGGGAAAATTCAATTTCGTTGATAGTGCCGAGTAGCTGGTGGTTGTGGGAGGAGAATTAATCATGAGATGTTATGCACCAAACCATGCACTGCCAAATGAGGCAGGCGCACGCGGCACCGGCTATAAATGTAATCAGCTACAACCCCAAGAGACTGCCCTTCGTCATCACTTCTAACTATTACAGGACGGTCATGCTATACAAGTCTTCCATTCACTCTTCCCATCACATAGTCGCTCAGAGCATCCTGTTGCATAGATTCATATTCACATATTCCCTTAGCAATATGGCCGACACTCCCAATTCGGTTCACACCAACTGACATCTGCCGTCGTTCTCTCATCTGACGCACTCATCGCATCACTTCACTTCTCATCTCCATCACTCCCTGCGTTGTCGTTAGCCGATCCTTACTCTTCGGCGTCCCAGTTGGACGCGTAACCTATTTCGACTTCAGAACCAGATGGGGAAAGGCTGAGTTCACGAAAATTCTATTTCGTCAGGAAACGGTAGAGTATTACAATACGACCGTGGGCACCCTGTCCACTTAATCACGAAGTTCTACAAACATCCCTATTCCCTGAAAAGCACGACTACACTGGCTCAACAACACACGCAGCCCTGCTCTACCACGGACGACACATAGCCAACACCTCCATCTCACGCCACAAGGGGAACAGCTCCAAAAGGCAGCCAAAAAATAGTGCTTCGACATTCGACGTTTATCGAAGCTACTATTTTCCTGACGAACAGAGGAGCTTTACGGTTGTCACAAAATGATCGAAATGTTATCCATGCACCACCCCTTAAAAGCGAAGATATTACGTTCATGGAGTCATTTTAGCGCGCTACCGACAAATGACCGGGTATTCTTGGATCATTACCCGTACGTATCGATCGAACCAAGTCAAATTTACCGTTGCCTTTGAGTCTTGAAGAAGGCACACCTGCCAGTGTAACGAGGAAGAAAGCCATGATAATCCCAGAATGCGATTGTCCACAGCTCCGTCTTTAACGTGCCTAAAGTACTATGCCAATGGAAAACAGATATTCAGAGTGGTTCGTCTCCTCCTACATCTCCCACTGACAAGACAGTATTCCACAAGACTCCTTTATCCGGATCCTTCCGCAAAGTATGGGAATTGTATTGGTTACGGAGAAACGCTATCTACTATCCAACTAGCATGCTTTCGAAAGAAGCGTATTGCTGGAAGGCAGCCCAAACGGGGGTCGTAATCAGTTTCCGACCACTGTCTTGCTACCGCACGGAGTTTGAATATCCGTACAATCGTCTTTCCCGAGCTCTCGGAATGATCTAATTGCATGGAAATTTATCACAGTAACTTCCCAACTTTTGATCGCATGTTTAATTCGAAGGATGTGAAGTTCATCAAATCCATCTCGGGCCGATAATTCCTTATTTATTGGACCCGTTAAATGTATTTTCTGTTGGGCCCCCCGTAGCTGAATAGCATAAATAATCCCATATCCCATCTTCCCATAGTCCTTCCTAGCTCGTCTCAAGTATTCGACGCAGCAGTTCCTCCAGTCAACGCTTCAGCCCTCTCCTTAACCGCCTTATTCATCGCATTAAACCCCTTCTTCGTTTGTTGCCCAATCAACAACAATATCAAATACGCAGCAATCCCGCCAAACTTCTCCACCTGGACCAACTTGCAACTTTCAGTCTCGCCATTTGCACCCAACTCAGTATCCCCACTGGCACCCAAGTCTCCAAAAGGCTGAAACTCGAAAGAATGGTGACCACAAAAAAACCATTGTCCGAAAAGAGCACCTGTCCACCCAAACTTGTCGGGTGAATTCTCTTGTACTATAGGACTGAATGGGGTTCCATTTGCTACACAGTCGAGTTTGGTGCCTTTTGTCACTGGGGTAGTGGATGTTTTGATGGAGGTTAGAAAGGGATTCCATTGTGGATAGGAATCGAAGTCGAGGATTATGGAGCGGACAGTTGAGGGAGGAGCATTGATGATGATATCTGTTTCGATCAAGGACATGGCTGTAGAGCGGAAGGGAGTGGATGGTGATAACGAAACTTGGAAATCGGAGTTTGAATGCTCAGGACCGGCATCGCCCCACCGCCGCAAAAGACCAATGAGCACCCGATCGCAATTAGCCTTCGCAGGGGCATCCCATCATCAAATTCTGTATTCTCTTAACTTGAACCCATATATACTAGAAACATAAAAAGCTACACCACTTGTCTTGCCCTGAAAAGAATGTTGGCAGATTTATTCGGCATCGCCTCACTTCGCGCAGTCCCCGAATTCTTAGGCCTCTCAACTTGTTCCGCCTCAACATCATAATACTTCAATACAAAAGCAATCATCAATTTAACTTCATTCACAGCAAAAAAGCGACCAGGACTGCTCGATCAGCGAGTTCATACAAACACAGAGTATGTAGAAGACGTA
>Ga0335075_10014718_pt1 | contig 11734 bp, 12 predicted proteins | sample Lox_Sample_24_FD_206723 | JGI IMG/M metagenome (GOLD analysis project Ga0335075, IMG submission 206723) | Soil microbial communities from Loxahatchee National Wildlife Refuge, Florida, United States - Lox_Sample_2.4 | ecosystem: Environmental > Terrestrial > Soil > Wetlands | place: USA... | reverse complement strand
CTCGAGGAGACTAGCGGCGTATGCCGTCAGTTCACCTGCAAGTACCACGCCTGGCGTTACGACCTAGACGGCAACCTGAAGTTCGTGCAGCAGGAGGAGGAGTTTTTCGACCTCGACAAGAGCCGCTACGGGCTGGTCTCGGTGCATTGCGAAGTATGGGAAGGCTTCATCTTCGTCAACTTCGCCAAGGAATCCGAACAGCCCTTGCGGGAGTTCCTCGGGCCGATGGTCTTGGGGCTGGAGGGTTATCCATTCGACAAGATGACCTCGCGCTGGTGCTACCGCTCGGAGGTGAACGCCAACTGGAAGCTTTACCTGGACGCGTTCCAGGAGTTCTACCACGCGCCGGTGTTGCACGCGAACCAGTCGCCGACCGCGTATTCAAAGGCCGCCGCAGAGGCCGGTTTTGAGGCTCCACACTACCGTTTGGATGGGCCGCACCGACTGGTGAGCACGTCGGGAGTGCGCGCGTGGGAGATGGCGGCCGAGATGCGTAAACCCATGGAGGACATCTGCCAAAGCGGGCTGTTCGGGCCGTGGGACAAGCCCGACCTGGGGGAGATGCCCGTTGGGTTGAATCCCGCGAAATGTGATCCGTGGGGGCTGGATTCATTTCAACTGTTCCCCAATTTCGTCATCTTGATCTGGGGGCAGGGCTGGTATCTGACCTACCATTATTGGCCGACGTCGTATAACAGCCATATATTCGAGGGCACGCTGTACTTCCCGCAACCGCGAACCCCGCGTGAGCGGGTCGCCCAGGAACTGGCGGCGGTGTCGTTCAAGGAGTACGGGCTGCAGGACGCCAATACGCTCGAGGCGACGCAGTCGATGATCGAGTCGCGCGTCATCGATCGCTTCGTGCTCAACGACCAAGAGATCCTGTTGCGTCACCTGCATAAGGAGACTGCAGCCTGGATCGACCAGTATCGCCGTACATCCACGGCAGGGGTGTGAGCGCGATGACCGGCTTGTTGCCAACCCAATTCGCCGACTTGGAGCCATTCGCGGCATGGTGTTTACCGTCCGAACCGGAGCGTTATGCGAAGCGGTTGGCGAGTTCGATGACCGAGATGAAGGCCTTCTATGACGCGATCACTCCGCGGGCCGAGGAAGCCCTCGTGTATTGCGACAAGTTCCCCCTGGACGATCTGCCCGAGGACGTCCTGAATCTTATGCACCTGCTGTATTCGATGATCATGGTGTCGTTTCCGGTGGAGTGCTGGAAGCAGCCGCGGGTTCCCGACTCGGGGGCGTCAACCCTGGACTGCGTGTCCGAGCCCGTTCCGTGACCGGTACCACCATCCTGCGAGCGGCCCGATGGGCCGACGTCGATGGCGGCCGGGCTCGCTCGCCCGCGGTGCTGGTGATCGACGGCGAGCGGATTGTTGCCGTCAATCCCGAAGGCGGACTGCCAGATTCGGCTACGGTGATCGACCTCGGAGATGTCACGCTGCTTCCCGGCTTGATGGACATGGAGCTCAACCTGTTCATCGGAGGACCCGGCGGGCCCGAGGGCTTGCCGCTGCCAATGCATGGCGTCCAGGATGATCCTGCGTATCGCACGCTGCGGGCCGCGGTCAATGCACGCACCACACTCGAGGCCGGCTTCACCACTGTGCGCAACCTCGGGCTCATGGTCAAGACCGGCGGCTACCTGCTCGACGTCGCTCTGCAGCGCGCCGTCGACCAGGGCTGGCACATCGGCCCGCGCATCTATCCCGCGGGGCACGCAGTTACGCCCTACGGCGGGCATTTGGACCCGACGGTCTTTCAGCGACTGGCACCCGGGATCATGCCGCTGTCGGTGGCTGAAGGGATCGCCAACGGCGTGCCCGACGTAATCGCGTGCGTGCGTTACCAGATTCGGCACGGCGCCAAGCTGATTAAGGTGTCGGCGTCTGGCGGAGTGATGTCACACAGCACTGCCCCTGGCTCCCAACAATATTCCGACGCGGAATTCGCCGCGATTGCCGACGAGGCGCACCGAGCCGGGGTACGGGTAGCCGCGCATGCCGTCGGCGATACTGCGATACAGGCGTGTATCCGCGCCGGGATCGACTGCATCGAACACGGCTTTCTGGCCAGTGACGAGACGATCCAGATGATGGTCGATCATGGCACTTTCTTGGTCTCGACCACCTATTTGACTGATGCGATGGCGATCGACCGTATCGCCCCCGAGTTGCGCAAGAAGGCCAACGAAGTCTTTCCGCGAGCAAAATCCATGTTGCCCAAGGCAATTGATGCTGGCGTACGCATCGCGTGCGGCACCGACGCGCCTGCCATTCCACACGGCCAGAACGCCAAAGAACTGGTCGCCCTAGTGCAACGCGGCATGACGCCCCTACAGGCGATCCGGGCAGCCACCGTGGTGGCCGCCGAACTCATCGAGGCTGACGACGAGTTAGGCCGCCTCGCACCCGGCTACCTGGCCGACATCATTGCAGTCCCCGGTGATCCCTCCCGTGATATCGCCAACACGCTCGAGGTCTCGTTCGTCATGAAGGGTGGACGAATCTTCAAGAAGCCCGGCCAGCCGAGGTCACAGGAAGACAGCGATGGAGCTCACTGAAAACATCCTGTGGCTGCTCAAGCAGGCCTTCTATTTTTCGCTGACCACGGTCAACGATGCGATCAGCACGCATGGCGTCAGCACCGCTCAGATTGGTGTGCTGCGCCAGCTATCCAACGAACCGGGCCTGTCCGGTGCCGAGCTCGCCAGGCGCCTGCTGATCAGCCCGCAAGGAGTTCAGCTGGCTCTCACTGCGCTAGAACGTCGGCATCTCGTGGAGCGAAAGCAGGACCCACAGCACAAACGCATTCTGCAGGCCTACCTGACCGACGAAGGTCGAACTGTCGTCGCCACGGTGCTGAGTGACGCCGTCGCCGCTCACGAGAAGGTATTTGGCGTGTTGAACGCGCAGGAGCAGGACACGCTGCGTGAGTTGCTGAGCCGGATTGTCGAAAAGGGTACCGGCCACGAACTGTTCAAAGACCACGTCGAGGGCTGACCGTGCCTTTTGCCCCGTATGTCTAGTACTTGAGATTAATCGCAAGTAGTTGATACTCTGCTGGAGATGCACGAATCCCAAGGTTTGTCCTACGTCATGGCCGGGGCCTCGGAGCCGAACGTCCCCGGCGATCGGGTGACCGAGGAAGTGATCATTGAGCTCGATCGGCGCGTCACCACGGTCGCTTACGCTGCGGGCGACACCTTGCTGCAGACCGCAAGGATGGCCGGGCTCAATCCTCCGTCGTCGTGCGAAATCGGTTCCTGCGGAACGTGTATGGCTCGATTGACAGCTGGATCCGCGCGGATGCTCAACAACGACGCACTCGAGGACGAAGAGCTAAAGGAGGGGTGGGTTTTGACGTGTCAGGCCTTGCCGACCAGCCGCACAGTGCGGGTGGTTTACGAGTGAGCAGGGTAGCGGTGGTGACCGGCGGCGGCTCGGGTATCGGCGAGGCCACCTGCCACGAGCTGGGTCGGCGCGGGCTGAAGGTCGCGGTTCTCGATGTCAATGAGCAAGCGGCGCAACGTGTCACCGACGAGCTGCGGGCGAACGGTGTCGCCGGCGTCGGTGTCGGCACCGACGTCACCGACCGCGTCGCGATCGATCATGCGTTTGACAAGGTACGCAGTGAACTCGGCCCGGTGTCCGTCTTGGTAACGAGCGCCGGCTTGTTCGGCTTCTCGCCCTTCCTGGAGATCACGGCGCAGGATTGGGCTCGGATCATCGACGTCAACCTGACCGGCACGTTCAATTGTTGTCAGGCGGCGCTGCCGGACATGGTGGCTGCTAAATGGGGCAGGATCGTGATGATTTCGTCCTCGAGCGCTCAACGCGGATCACCGTTCGCCGCACACTATGCGGCATCCAAGGGCGCGGTGATCACCCTCACCAAGTCGCTGGCCCGCGAATACGCCAAGCAAGGAATCACAGTCAACACCATTCCGCCGTCGGGCATCGAGACACCGATGCAGCATCAGTCGCAGGCCGCCGGATACCTACCGTCGAACGAGCAGATCGCCAGCAACATCCCGGTGGGTTACCTGGGCACCGGAGCCGATATCGCTGCAGCGGTCGGATTCTTGAGTTCGGACGAGGCGCGCTTCATCACGGGCCAGGTGGTAGGTGTCAACGGGGGATCAGTGCTATGAAAGCCAATATAGAGCAAAGCTTTTCAGCTGAGACGCTTTGGACTGGGAGGTTCATATGACGCGATCGGGAAGACCAGCCGAGGGGTCCTGGACCGAGCACTATCCCGAACTCGGCACCGGGCCGGTGTCATTCCGCGACTCAACGTCGCCGGAGTTCTACGAACTCGAACGCGAAGCGATCTTCAAACGGGCCTGGCTCAACGTGGCCCGGGTCGACGAGCTGCCCCGCGTCGGTAGTTATGTCACCAAAGAGATCGAGGTTGCCCGAACGTCGGTAATTCTGGTCAAAGGGCGAGACGAAGTCATTCGTGCGTTTTACAACGTCTGCCGCCACCGCGGAAACAAGTTGGTGTGGAACGACTTTCCCGGTGAGGAGACACGCGGAACCTGCCGGCAGTTCACCTGCAAATACCACGGGTGGCGCTACGATCTCGAGGGCGCGTTGAAGTTCGTTCAGCAGGAGTCGGAGTTCTTCGATTTCGACTTGTCCGAGTACGGGCTGCGGCCCGTGCCGTGCGATATCTGGAACGGTTTCATCTTTATCAACTTCGATCCCAAGCCGCGTCAGACTCTGCGCGAATTCCTGGGTCCCATGGTCACCGGCCTAGACGGTTATCCATTCGACAAGCTCACCGAGCGCTACGGGTGGGTCGCACACAACAACAGCAACTGGAAGATTTTCGCGGACGCGTTTCAGGAGTACTACCACGTACCCTCGTTACATCCGCAACAAGTTCCCTCAGCGGTGCGTGATCCCAACGCCGGGTTCACCTGTGGGCATTTTCAGATCGATGGACCACACCGGTTGGTGTCGACGGCCGGACGTCGCCGGTGGTTACTTCCCCCCGAGAACATGTATCCAATCGAGCGAGCCACCCAGAGCGGCCTGGTCGGGCCGTGGCGAACTCCGGACATCGGCGAATTGCCGGCCGGGCTGAATCCGGGCGGCATAGAGCAGTGGGGCATAAGCAATTTCCAGATTTTCCCCAATATCGAAATCCTGATCTACGGCGGCTGGTATCTGCTCTACCGGTACTGGCCGACCTCGTACAACACCCACCGCTTCGAGGCCTACACGTACTTTCACCCCGCGCGCAGCGTGCGGGAACGGATCGAACACGAAGTCGCCGCGGTGGTACTCAAGGAGTTTGCCTTACAAGATGCGGGCATGTTGGGCGGGACCCAGGCCGCTCTCGAGTACGGTGTCGTAGACGAGTTCCCGCTCAACGACCAGGAAATCCTGGTACGTCATCTGCACAAGGCAGTTGTCGACTGGGTCGACGCGTATCGCGGTGAATCCATCCCGGCGGGAGTGTGATCATGCCAGATGCCCTGCTGCCCAGTGCTTTCGCCGAATTAGAGGCGTACGCCCAAACCTGGTGTCTGGCCACCGAAACCGAACGATGGAATGCGCGGATGGGCAGCACAATACCGCAGATGCAGCAGTTCTACGACGCGTTCTTCCCCCGACTCGAAGAGGCCATCGATTACTGCGACAAGTTCGCGCTAGACGGATTGCCCGACGATGCGCTCAACCTGCTGCACATGATCTATTCGGTGATCATGGTGGCCATGGCAGTGGAGATCATGCATCAACCCGCACCCGTCAGCGCTGCCGACGCGGTCATGATCCGTACCGACGAACCCGTGCCCTGATCGCACGCCCTCACCCGCTTCCCCCAACCCACCCGCGAAAGGACAGGCCATGAGTCTGCTCACGATCAACAAGCTCACCGACTCGGTCGGCGCGGAAGTCGCCGGCCTTGATCTGGCCCGCACAGCGTCTGACGACGCGGTCGGCGAGGCCGTCCTTGATGCGTTGGAAGACAACGGAGTTCTGGTTTTCCGCGGGCTACAACTCGATCCCGATGCCCAGGTTGCATTCTGCGGGCGCCTCGGGGAGGTCGACCATTCGTCCGACGGACACCATCCGGTGGCCGGGATCTACCCCATCAGCCTCGACCCCTCGAAGAACTCGTCGGCGGAGTATTTGAAAGCTACATTCGACTGGCATATCGACGGATGCACGCCGCTTCACGATGAGTGCCCGCAGAAGGCCACCGTCCTGTCGGCGGTGCACGTCGCCGAACACGGCGGCGAAACCGAATTCGCCAATGCCTACGCCGCCTATGAGGCATTGACCGCGCAAGAAAAAGACCGCTTCGGCACTCTCCGCGTCGTGCACTCGCTGGAGGCGTCGCAGCGACTCGTCAACCCCGATCCCAGCCCAGAACACTTGGCGCGCTGGCGAGCCCGACCCACCCACGAGCATCCGTTGGTTTGGACGCACCGCAGCGGACGCAAGTCGCTGGTCCTGGGTGCTTCGGCCGACTATGTCGTCGGCATGGACCTCGACGAAGGCCGGGCCTTGCTGCAAGAGTTGCTCGACCGCGCCACGGTGTCCGGCAGCGTATACAGCCACACCTGGTCCGTGGGCGACACAGTCATCTGGGACAACCGCGGCGTCCTGCACCGGGCGACGCCGTACGACGCGAGTTCGCGACGGGAGATGCTGCGGACCACCGTACTTGGCGACGAGCCCATTCAATGACCCGTTGTAGCGCAGGTTGTTCGGAGCACCTGCTCAAGGAGGCGACTACGCGACATGACCGATGGTGAATGGTCGGCACACCCGTTACGTTTGACTCCGTTACCGGCCGAGGAGTGGGACGACCGCACCCGTGCGGCATTGGCGTCGCTGCTACCCCCCGATCGGGCTAACCCCAGCGATGCCGGCAATGTGTTGTCGACTCTGCTGCGCCATCCGGACCTGGTTGGCGCGTACTTGCCTTTCAATGCGTACCTGTTGAGGAATTCGACGCTGTCGCCGAGGACCCGGGAAGTCGCGCTGCTCCGCGTTGTGTGCCGCGGCGACTGCGAATATCTGTGGTCGCACCACATTCCCATCGCTGCGCGGGCCGGTCTGAGCGCCGAAGATATCGCGGCCATCCGTTCCGGGGACTGCCCAGAACCGTTGGACCAAATAGTGATACACGCCGTCGATGACCTGACAGCCCACAAGACGATCACGCCGTCCACCTGGGACGAATTGGGTACGGTGTTCGACGACCAGCAACGGATGGATCTGGTCTTCACAATCGGTGGCTATCTGTTGCTGGCGATGGTAGTCAACACGCTCGGTATCGAGCACGAATAGGGGTAAGCGGCCAATGATGGCGAGCGGCGTAGAAGACACGATTTCCGCTGAGGCCACGCTGTTCGTCTCGACCGCGCGCGCTTTCCTCGACAAGGAGGCGTCGCTCGTTCACGTGCGAGAGCTTTACGAGGATGGCCTTTCTTTCGACCGCGCGTGGTGGCAACGCGCCGCCGGGCTCGGCTGGACTTCGCTGCTTGTTCCTGAGGAACTCGGTGGCGGCAGCGTAACCGGTTGCCCCCTGCGCGATTTGGCGTCGATCGCGGAGGAGATCGGTCGTGCCGTCGCACCAGGGCCGCTGAACCCGGTGAGCGCCGTCCTGGCTGCGTTGGTCGCTGCTGACAACCGCGACGATCACACCGAGACGATTACCGCGATTGTTTCGGGGCGAGCGGTGGCCTCCTGGGCTGTCGATGAGCCAAACCGCGCGTTCGTGCCGCATGAGCCGCTAATGACCGCCACCTCTACGCCCGCGGGGTATCGCCTCGACGGCGCGAAAGATCGTGTCGAAGCCGGGCCCCAGGCCGACCTGCTGCTGGTGACCGCTCGCACCGACGGCGGGCCGCGGCAATTCATCGTTTCCGCCGGCGCCCCGGGAATCGCCGTGCGCCGTCAAGCCTGCATCGATCTGGTAAAGCAGTATGCGCGAGTGGAATTCGATGCCGTCGAGGTGGACAGGGCAGCCGCTGTCGGGTCGCTTGCGCAGACGGCGACGTTAATTGACCGGCAAAGCCAGATCGCGACGGTGCTGCAATGTGCAGAGACGGTCGGCATCCTCGACGCCGTCCTCGTTATGACGATCGCGTGGGCGCGAGACCGCCACAGTTTCGGGCGGCCGTTGGCCTCCTACCAGGCGCTCAAACACCGATTCGCCGACATGACGATGTGGCTGCACGCATGCCGCGCGATCACCGCTGCCGCAGTCGATGCAGTAGATGCCAACAGCCCCGAGGCGCAGTTATGGGTCAGTGCGGCGAAGTCCTACCTCGGTGAGCACGCGGGCCCGCTCGTTCAAGACTGTGTGCAACTGCACGGCGGCATCGGCGTGACCTGGGAACACGACCTGCACCTCTACCTTCGACGAGTTTGCCTCTACCGCAATATGTTCGGGACGCCATCTGAACACAACAAAGCCATCTATGGTCACGCTGGCCGGGAGAGGGTTCCGGCCTGGTGACCGAAACGTCAACTCCCGCAGCCAACGAATCGGTTGAGGACTTCACCGCTCGCGCCCGCCGATGGCTGGCCGATAACATGCCGCTGCTGGACCCCGACCGTCCACCGAGGGCCGGACGCGACGACGCGGGCGCCTGGCAGCGGGCACGTGAGTTGCAAAAACGACTTCACGATGGGGGATTTGCCGGAATCTGCTTTCCCCGCGAATACGGCGGTCTCGGGTTGGACGCCGCCTACCAACGCGCTTTTACTGCCGAAACCGCCGGCTACGAAATGCCGATAATTCTCAACGTCCCGACATTCACCATCTGCTGCGCGACGTTGCTCGATGCCGGGACGGAGGAGCAGAAACGCCAGCACATTGCCGCAGCGCTGCGCGGCGAGGAAGTGCTGGTTCAACTGCTGTCGGAGCCGAGCGGTGGTTCGGATCTAGCCGGACTGATGACCCGGGCCGACCGCGACGGAGATGAGTGGGTCATCAACGGCGCTAAGACCTGGAGCACAAGCGCTTTCGCCGCAGATTATGGCTTGTTGCTGGCTCGCACCGACCCGACCGTGCCCAAACATGATGGGCTGACGATGTTTTTAGTCCCTATCCAGGCCTGCGGTGTGACGCTGCGCCGGATCAAACAAGTTGACGGCAGCGATGAATTCTGCGAAGAGTTCTTCGACGGGGTTCGTCTCGGCGACGACGCGGTCGTTGGTCAGGTCAACAGAGGATGGGAAGCCGTTTCTCGGTTGCTGTTTCACGAGCGGCGTGCCGTCGGACAGGGATCGGAATACGCTAGCGGCCGCGGTCGCGAGCGCGCCGAGGACTCGATCGCCGACCTCTTCCGGCTGGCCGTGACGACAGGCACTCATAGCGATCCGTTGGTACAAGACAAGATTGGACGGGTCATAGCGCGCCGCATGGTCCGCGACCGGCTGGTCGAATACGTCGCCGCCGCGATGCGCGCCGGAACGTTACCGCCGGCCGCGGGGTCAATCATTCGGCTCTTCCGCTCCGACGTGACGTTCCTAGAAGTGGACACCGACGCCGAAATCGCTGCCAGCCGTGGCGTAGTCGACGATGACGACCACGAGAGCCTGCTCGGCGTGGGAGAGCGATATCTTTCGCGCCAAACCGTTGCCCTCGGCGGGGGTAGTGACGAAATGGCGCGCAACGTCATCAGCGAACGCGTTCTGGGCTTCCCCCGCGAGTACGCCGCCGATCGGGGCGTGCCGTTCAACCAAGTCAAACACAACAAACTCTGATGGGGCGTGGCGGATTCGCCATTCGCGACGACCCGGGCACCTTCCGTCGATCAATGGCCCGACTGAGGGCCCATCGGCGCTAACAAGTTTTCCAGGCCCGCGATCGCCAGGTCGAGCTCGAATTCGAACTGGTCGTTGGGACCTTCGTTCTGCACGAAGGCAAGGATTCGGCTCAGCCCGGGGAACTGTTCCGATGACGTCTGCAAGAGGACGTCGGTGAGCTCGGCCTCTTGTGGGTAGATGCCGTGCTGAGCGATGAGCAGTCGGATGTGTGCGTGTGTCATCGCCACGTTCGAGATCACCGAAAGCGCGCGCCGAGCCAGGACTTCGTCGAATCCGGCATCGAACAGGGACTGCACGACGCGCTCGGTCAGTTTCATGGCGGTCATTCCGGCCATGCCGTGCAACTGCACGTAGGTGGCAGCGATACCCACCTGCAGTACACCGTTGTGGAACGCGTGTGCAAACGCTCGTAGTTGTGCGCACCAATCCGCATCGGGTAAGTCGATGTTGGCGAGTTCCGACTCGAAGAGCTCAGCGACGACAAGATTGAGCAAGCCCTGTTTGTCGCCAACGTGGTAGTGCAGCGCTTTTCTGCTAACGCCTAAGGTGTCGGCGATCGCCTTCATCGTCAATTCATCCCGCGGGATGCTTCGTGCCGCGGCAACGATTTGCGCGCGGCTGATCTGCGGCGGGCGGCCGCGACCGCGGCGCTGCGACTCGTCGCCTTCTCTGTCGACCGCCTTATTGATTTCGGTCATCGAACCGATGTTAGGCGCGCCGAGCGCCTGGCCGTATCGGTCCCTACGTGGCGGGGCTGACGGTGACGCTGATGGTGCTTGCGCCGGAGTTTGAGGCAATGACCAGTTCGGCGGCGTCAGGGGCTGAGACGACTTCTCCGCCGGTGACGGAAACGGTGTAGCCGTCGGGGAATTCGACGGCGGGCACCGAGATGGTGGTTTGCGACCCGGCCGGGAAGTCGCCCGAGCCGCTAGCCATCTCCGTCGAGTAAGTGAATTGGAAGACGCCGTTGTCGAACGAGTAGGAGCCTGGGGTGCCGGAAATCTCCTGCGGGTAGGGCTGTGCCAGCGTATCCAGCGTGGCGGTGTTCACGTTGTCGCCGGTCGGCGGCAGCTCGGGGTTGTACACCAGCGCCTCGTCGCTGGTCGGCGACGTGGAGGTGGTGATGTCGTTATCGCCGGTGAAAGCCCACTCCGTCCAACCCATGTTGTCGTTGTCCGCGTCGTCCAACGGCGCGGCGATGGTTGACCGAGTGCTGCTCGCTCCGAACTCGCTCAGGAACGCCGGGATGTCGTGCGCCTGCGAGTAACCCTCAGCGTTGTTCACGCCCAGACTCGCTAATGAACCGGGAAGGTAGTCGTGGAATGACAGGACAGTGCCCGGTTCATCGACCGTTCCCAGACTGAGCGGCAGACCGTTGCTGGAGATGTAGTCCGGTTCAAAGAATATTGGTGTGCTCGGGTCGACGGCGCGGATGGCCTCTGCGGCTTGGTTGTAGAACGGGGTTAGCTCTTGAGAGTCGAAGAAGGAGCCGCCGAGCAGCGTCGACAGGGTTTCGGAACCAGGCGACGGCTCGTTCATGATCTCGATGCCCGCGACGTCGGTGTTGCCGTTGAAGGCATTGGCGACATATTCGAGCATTTGCGAGTAGTTGTCCTCGAGTCCAATGCCGTTAGGTGCATCGGCGTTCGACCAGAATGCATCCCAGGCGTTAGCCTCCGCGGGATTGAAGAAGTAGTCGAGTGGGAAGGGCAACGAAGGGTTGGCCGCGTCGCCGGTCTCGGTTGCCCATGTGGGCGCGCCTTCTCCGCCGAACACGGTGCTGTACGAGTCTTGGTGCAGGTCGATGAGGCTGTAGACGCCGGCGTTGCCCAGGGTCTGCACGGTCTGCTCGATCGATTGCAGGTAGGCGGTGTCGTAAACGCCAGGTTCGGGTTCTAGCGCGGCCCAGTCTATGCCCAGCC
>Ga0335075_10014717_pt1 | contig 11734 bp, 9 predicted proteins | sample Lox_Sample_24_FD_206723 | JGI IMG/M metagenome (GOLD analysis project Ga0335075, IMG submission 206723) | Soil microbial communities from Loxahatchee National Wildlife Refuge, Florida, United States - Lox_Sample_2.4 | ecosystem: Environmental > Terrestrial > Soil > Wetlands | place: USA: Florida... | reverse complement strand
GCGCTGACCCCGGACTACGTCATGGGCTGCAAGCGGATCCTGCTGTCCAGCGACTACTATCCCGCGCTCAGCCAGCCCAATGTGGAGCTGATCGCGTCGGGCCTGGCCAAGGTGGACGGCAGCACGCTGACCGCGCAGGACGGGACGGCCGCCGAGGCCGACGTGATCATCTTCGCGACCGGATTCCACACCGTCGACATGCCCATCGCCTCCCGCATCTACGGCGCGGGCGGGGTGACGCTAGCCCAGGCCTGGGGGCAGGACATGCGCGCCCTGCGCGGCACCACGGTGGCCGGATTCCCCAACCTGTGCCTGGTCATCGGGCCGAACACCGGCCTCGGGCACAACTCGATGATCCATATCGTGGAGGCCCAGGCCGGCTACATCGCTGGCTACCTCGCGGCCCTGGACCGGCTGGGCGCCGCGGCCCTCGACACCAGGGCCGAGGCTCAGCAGCGGTGGTGCGCCAGCATCGAGCGGCGCATGGCGTCGACGGTCTGGTCGACCGGCGGCTGTGTCAGCTGGTATCTCAACGCCGCGGGCCGGAACCCAACCCTGTGGCCGGGCTCGATCCGGGAGTTCCGCCACGCGACCCAGCGCGTCGACCTCAGCGAGTACGACGTCATCAGGGCCCGACCACCGCTGGCCCCGGCCGGGGCCACGGCACCCGCCTCCGCCGCCGCACCGTCACCGGCTGGACCACGGTCATGAGCCGGCCGGCTGAGCCCGGGCGATCGCGCCTGCAGGGCAAGACCGCGGTGGTCACCGGCGCCGCCCGTGGCATCGGCGCCGCACTGGCGCTCGGCCTGGCCCGCCGCGGCGCGCGGGTCGCGCTCATCGGCCTGGAGCCGGCCGAACTGGAGGCCACGGCCGCGGAGTGCGCGCGGCACGCTCCGGCCCGGGCCTGGACCGCGGACGTCACCGACCGGGCCCGGATGCAGGCGGTCGCCGCGGAGGTCACCGGGCATTTCCAGCACGTCGACGTGGTCGTGGCCAACGCCGGGATCGCGATCGGCGGCCCGTTCGCCGACTCCGACCCGGCCGCGTTCGACCGGGTGATCGAGGTCAACCTGCTCGGCTCGGCCGCCACGGCCCGGGCCTTCCTTCCCGCGCTGATGGCCGCGGACGGCTACTTCCTGCAGGTCGCATCGCTGGCGGCGATCACCCCGGCGCCGCTGATGGCCGCCTACTGCGCCAGCAAGGCGGGCGTTGAGGCGTTCGCGCACGCGCTGCGGGCCGAGGTGGCTCACCACGGGGTCGACGTCGGCGTCGCGTACCTCACCTGGACGGATACCGACATGGTCCGGGCCGCCGACGCCGACGAGCCGCTGCGCCAGCTGAGGGCCCGGCTGCCCTGGCCGGCTGGCCACACGGCGCCGCTGGACCCGGCCGTGCAGCGCATCCTGACCGGCATCAGCAACCGATCCGCACACGTCTACGCGCAGCGGTGGATCCGCGGCCTGCACTGGCTGCCCCGCGCGGCGCTGCCCACGGTCATGGGCCGCTTCGGGCCGGGCGAGGTCGCCCGGCTGGACGGCGCGCTGCGGTCCACCGCCGGCCGGCGCAGGCTGCCGCTCGGTCCCGGCGGCCGGGCCGCCTTCGGCTCAGGAAGCGGCCATCGCGTCCGCTGACGTCGCCAGCGGGGAGCCGGATGGGGGGACGGGGGCGACGTGGGCCATGGCCAGCTCCCGCAGACGGCGCCGTGAGACTTTGCCGGTGGGACCCAGCGGTAGCTCCCGGACCAGCCGGAACTCACCCGGCCGCTTGGATCGCGGCAATGCCTTCTCGCATGCCTCGCGCAACTCGCCGTCCAGCTCGCCAGGCCGGCCTGAGCCAGCCGGGACCACGTACGCCACCGGGCGCTGACCGAACACCTCGTCATCGACCGCGACCACCGCGGCTGACCAGACGCCGGGCTGGGCGACCAGGAAGTCCTCGATTTCCCTGGGGTAGATTTTCTCGCCCCCCCGGTTGATCACGTCGTCGGACCGGCCGGCCAGGAACAGGTAACCGCCGGCGTCCAGGTACCCGAGGTCGCCGGTATCGAGCCAGCCCCTGGGGCCGATGGCACCGGCCGCGCCCCCCTCCGCGTATTCCCTGATAACGCCAGGTCCCCGGACCTGCACCCGGCCCACCGCGTGGGCCAGGCAGGGCACGCACCGCCCGGCGGCCAGCTGGACCACCCGGACCTCGGTGCCGGCCGGCAGGCCCACCGAGCCGGCCTTGCGCGGGCCCTCCAGCGGGTTGGCGGCGATCATGCTGGCCGCCTCGGTCATCCCGTAGGTCTCGACGACGGGGACGCCGAACGCCTCCTCGAACCGCCTGAGCGCCGAGGGCGGCAGCGGGGCCGAGGCCGACCGGACGAAGCGGACCCGCCCAGCGGGCCGGCCCGCGGACGGGTCCATGGCCAGCACGGTGATGATCGCGGGAACCGCGTTGATCCAGGTGATCCGGCGCTCCGCGATCAGCGGCCAGAAGCCCCGGCGGCTGAACTTGCGGTCCAGCACCAGGCACGCGCCAGCGGCCAGGGTGGCCAGCAACCCGACCACTTCGGCGTTGACGTGGAACAGCGGCAGGCAGCAATAGCCGCGGTCGGCCCGGGTCAGCCGGTGGTGACCGGCCACGCAGGCCGCGACATGGCCGAGCTGGTCCTCGCGCAGCAGGATGCCCTTGGGCGTGCCGGTGGTTCCGCTCGTGCACAAGAAGATCCCCCCGGCCCGGGACGCGCCAGCCGGGATGCCCGCATGTCCGGTGCCGGCCTGCCCGCGCCGGCCGTCCCGCGAGTCCGCGCCGTCCGGGCCGCCCGGACCGCCCGGCGCCTCTGGCGGACCGAGCACGGCCAGGCCCGGCGGCAGGCCCGCGCCGGAGTCGCACACGGCCACCTCCGGCCTGGCCACCGCGAGCACCCGGGCCAGCTCGGCGCCCGGAGCGGCGGGATCGAGCGGTACCACCACCCGGCCGGCTCCGAGGATGCTGACCAGGGCGGTGGCATAACTGAGCGGGTCGGGCAGGCGTACGGCTACGCGCGCCCCGGGCGGCAGGCCGGCGCGGTCCAGGCAGCCGGCCCAGGCCCGGGCCGAGCGCCGCAGCCCCGCATAGCTCAGCGTCCCGGCTCCCGCGGCGTCCTCCAGGTACGGCACACCGCCCCGGCGCTCCGCCGCCTGGTCGATCCATTCCGCTATCAATTCAGCACTCCGTTCTGGTCTCTAATCATCGCGGTCACTGACTCTGGCCGGTGCTCTGGCGCCCGGCGCCGCGGTATCAGGGTCGACCATGGCTGCTGCTGGCGCCCGGTGAGCGGCACCGCAAGCGGGGTCCTGGCCAGCAGGCTGGTCAGCGCGACGCAGCAGGCGAAGACGATCACCACAGTCAGCGCGCAGAGCAGCGGCCAGGGCATCACTTCGTTGAGCCGCCCCCACCCGAGCCAGATCAGCGCGGTGATGAACAGCATCTGGGACAGGTAGATGCCGTAGGCGTCGTCCGAGCCCGTGAGCACCACGGCTCTGGTCCGCCGGGACCGCCAGGGGCGCACCAGGGCGACTCCGGCCAGATACCCGCAGGTGATCGCGCCGACGTTGAACGCGATGACGCTGGGCTGGAACGGCTCGTTTCCCGATCCCAGCACGGTGGTCACCCCATCTTGGGCCAGGAAGTAGATGCTCTCAGCGGCGAGGGCCGCGGCCACCGTCAGCGCGACGATCAGCCGCGCGTGCCCGCACACCCATGCGTGCACCTCCTCCAGGTGGAAGGCGACGACACCGCCGCCGATCAGATAGAGCACGTAACTGAGGGCGTCCTGCTCCGCATAGTGGCGCATCAGCGGCGGGAGGAGGTTCCACTGCGTCAGGATGCCAATCGTCACCTGGGCCGCCACGGCGGCGGCGATGACCAGGCCGTGGTGTCCCCTGGTCCGCCGCAGCAGCATCAGCACCAGCGGGAACACCAGGTAGAACTCCATGATCACGACCAGGAAGTACAGCTGGTAGTACCCGGTTTCCGCCATCCCGGCGAGGCGATCAAGCGCCAAGGCCACGCTGGCGTAATGCGATCTCGGCAACAGGTAGAGGAAGTAGATGACCGTCCAGCACAGGTAAGGAATCCCGACCGAGACGAACCGGCGCCAGTAGAAGCGCCGCAGCCCGCCCACGCGCATGTCGGCGTAGGCGTAGGTCAGCATGCACGCGGAGATGAAGAAGAAGCCCTCGCGCGACACGTGCAGCAGCAGCAGCGCGGCACCCGAGCCGACGCTGGCCGCTGCCGGCGCGAAGTACAGGATCGAGTGCGTGCTGACGACACCCGCCTGCTTTACCGGCCGCATGGCGTCGACCTGATCGAGCCGACGGCGCGCCATCAGTACATCATCCGCGGGTCGCGGTAATGCTTGAACTCCAGGAGATTGCCGGACGGGTCGAGCAGCACGAACGTGCGGTGTTCCTCGGCCATGGCCTCGAACCGCGTCGAGACATCGGCGAAGAACGGGATCTTGCGGATGACCGCCAGTTCGTGAAGCGCGGCGAAATCCGCAGCGGCCTGGAACGTGACGCCGAAGTGCCGGGGGTAGAGGCTGGCCGGCTCGGCTGGCGGTCCCTCACTGAGGTGGCAGACGAGCTGATCGCCGAAGAAATCAAGCGTTATCCGGTCCGGGTAGCGCCGGGCGAGCTTGCAGCCCAGCAGCCTGGAGTAGAAGTGCTCGGCCGCATCGAGGTCGTGAACGGGAATGGCCAGGTGGAAAACATCGCAGGTGGTCCGCATTGGCTTTGCTCACTCGAAGGCGGTCAGCGTGTCGGCCCGCAGTCCGAGGCGGAGGGTCTCCAGCCCGATGACTGCGTGCGCCGGGACGTTGCCCAGGTTGACGTCGGGCCCGATCCGGGTGATGAAGTACGTCTGCAAGGAGGTGGTCGGCGCCTCGAACAGCAGCCTTTCCTGGCTGATTCCGGACGCCAGCACGTCCTCGATCAGCCCGAACCGTAGCCCTCCGTCCGGCCGGCAGATGCCGGACTTCGCGCTCTCCCTGGCCTCCAGGGTGACCAGCGATGCCCCGGCTTCAAGGTCCTCGTTGATGTACTCGATCCACCTGCTGGGCGGTAGCTGCTCGGAGCGGACGGGGTCCTTGAACCCGACCTCGGATACGACGGTGAAGTCATCGGCGAGCTTGCGTACGTAGCTCGATTTTTCCGAGTTGGACATGGAGATCGTCCCGTTCGACACCTCGACGTGCCGGCATGAATGCTCCTGGCAGAGGTTCCTGAAGTCGTCGAACCGGCCTTGCAGGACGTACTTCTCGAAGAGCGTCCCGCCGAAATAGAACCCGATGCCGCTGGCATCCAGGGCCTCGATCTTCGCCCGTAGGTCGCTGGTCACCACCGCAGTGCCCCAGCCGAACTTCACGAAATCGATGTACTCCGCGGCGGACGACACCAGGTCGGTGAAATACCGCAGCGGGATGCCGCCGTCGATGACCATGGTGAGCCCACTGCCGCGCGGCTTTACCGCCCGGCGTGGCAGGTGCAGTGCGGTCGCATTCATCTGTTCTCCCTTCGCAGGACTGGCGTCGCACCGGACGCGCTGTGAACCATGAACGGCAGCGTGCGGCCCGTTTGTGAAGGACGGATGAAAATCGGCCTGCCTGCGGAAACTCCGCAGGCAGCTTGCGGGATCTGCTCAGACTGGACTGAAACCTTCCAGGATCTTCTCAGCCTGCATTGATTCGATTACAAATATGAAATCGGGTCACACGCACGTCCCGCTGGCTCCGGCACCGGGCGGGGAACGGCTGCTCGTCGTGGACGACGATCACGACGTCCGGGATTCGCTCGAGCGCGCGCTGCGCCACGCCGGGTACGCGGTGACCACGGCGGTGCACGGCGGCGATGCGCTCGATTCGCTGGCCCGGTCGCCGGTAGACCTGATCGTCCTGGACGTCCTGATGCCGATCGTGGATGGGTTCGACGCGTGCCGGAGGCTCCGCGAACGGGGTGACGTGACCCCGATTCTCGTCCTCACTGCCCGGGACGCCATCGACGACCGGGTTACCGGGCTGGAGGTGGGAGCGGACGACTACCTGGTCAAGCCGTTCGCTCTGCGTGAGCTGCTGGCCCGGGTCCGGGCCCTGCTGCGGCGGCGCCAAACGCGTCGCGATGTGCTCGGCTACGCCGACCTCACCCTTGACGTCACGGCCAGGAGGGTCACCCGCGGCGACCAGGAGATCGCGCTGACCAGGATCGAGTTCGCCCTACTGGAACTGCTGTTGCGCAACGCCGAGCACGTGCTCAGCTACGACGTGATCCTGGAGCGGGTCTGGGGCTACGGCGAGGCTCCCGAGTCCAACGCGCTCCAGGTCTTTGTGGGCTTTCTGCGGCGCAAGCTCGAGGCCGGGGGGCGCCAGCGGCTGGTGCACAACGTGCGCGGCGTCGGCTACGTCATCCGCGCGGCTCCGTGACCAGGCCGCCCCGGCGCTGGCCGCGGGGACCGCTCATGCTGCGGACCCGGTTCACCCTCGCCGTGGCTGTTGCGGTGGCCGCGGTCACGCTGGCCATCACCGCCGTGGCCTTCTTCGTGGTCCGCTCTGACCTGAAGGATCAGGTACAGCAGGAGCTGCTGGCGCGGGAGGCCGCGGTGCACCGGCAGGCCCGGCGTTACCACGGGCACATACCGGCCGGATGGGTTCCATCGCATTCGGACCGCTTCGGCACGTCCAGCCCGTACACGCAGGTGGTGACGGCCAGCGGCGACATCTGGGCGCCAGCGGGCGACCGCGGGCTGCTGACGGCGGACGCCGCCGCGGCTGCGGTCGCCGCCGGGCAGCACGGCTCTTACTACAGCGAAACCACGCTGGACGGGGTTCGCGCCATGGTGCTCACCACGCCGCTCGCGCCGGGCCTGGCCTTGCAGCTGGCCGTTCCGCTCAACACGGTGGATACCGAGATGGCCAGCATCGGGGCCACCCTGGCCCTGCTGAGCGCACTGGGAGTCGCGCTGGCCGCCCTGGCCGGCTGGGGCGTGGCGCGCGCCGGGCTGGCGCCGGTCGGCCGCCTGGCCGCGGTCGCGGAAGAGGTGACCGCCACCGGGAACCCGGCCGGGCGGGTCGAGGTGGACCGGGCCGACGAGCTGGGGCGGCTGGCCACGTCGTTCAATACGATGCTGCACGCACTGCAGCGGTCCGTGGCCGCCCAGCGGCAGCTGGTCAGCGACGCCGGCCACGAGCTGCGTACCCCGCTGACCAGCCTGCGCATCAATGCCGAGCTGCTGGCCGACCACCCCGGCCTGTCCGAGCCGGAACGCACCAAGGTGCTGGAACGGGTCGTCGCCCAGGTCACGGAGCTCGGCCAGCTAGTCGCCAACGTCACCGAACTAGCCCGGGGCGAGCCGGTCCCCAGCGCAGCGGGTGACGTCAGGCTCGATGAGGTGGTGGCCGCGGGCCTGGACGGCGCGCAGCGGGACTGGCCGCAGACCGCCTTCACGGCCTACCTGGAGCCGTGCGTCGTCTCCGGCAGCGCCGATCGGCTGCAGGTCGCCGTGCGTAACCTGCTGGACAACGCGGCTAAGTTCGGCCAGCCGGGCGGCCCGGTGGAGGTAAGACTGCTGGCCGGCGAGCTCACCGTGCGTGACCGCGGGCCCGGTGTCGCGCCCGCCGACCTGCCCCACGTCTTCGACCGCTTCTACCGGGCGCCGTCGGCCCGGGGAGTGCCCGGCTCCGGCCTCGGGCTCTCCATCGTCCGTCAGGTGGCGGAAAGCCACGGCGGGACGGTCCAGGCCGAGTCCGCACCCGGCCAGGGAACCCTGATCCGGCTCCACCTGCCCGCCACGGCGGGCCCGGCCGCCGTCACCGTGGCCGCACCGGAGCCGGAATACCAGAGTCACAGATGATCGTGCCCGCCGCCGCATCGCGGCGCCGCGGCGCGGGAAGCACGCCGTGTTCTCGCAGGATGCCCGCCACTTTGTGGGCGATCCATGCGCTGCCGTACGCCGAGGGGTGGAAGCCATCCCGCGAGCGCGCGAACGTCCACCCTGCCGCCAGCGGATCGATGATGATCACGTTGCGGTCCGCGGCCGTCCCCCCGGTCACGATCGCGTGGTCGGCCCGGTAGGCGGCGGGTGAGCGAGAGCGCCCGGCGAAGACGGTAAGCAGCGCGATTTTTGCCCGCGGCGCCTCAGCATGGATCACGGCGACGGCCTGCTCCACCCGGCGGCGCTCAAGCCGCGGCGGCACCCCGATGTCGTCATGGCCGGCCTGGACAATGACGAGCGCGGGCTCGACCGCGCGAAGATCAGCCCGCGCGATCTCGGCGGCGATCGGTCCCCGGCGGCCGGCGCCGAGCCGCACATAGCCCGCCCCCGGAACCCCGTATATGACCGCGTTCCAGTGCAGCAGCCGGGCCAGCAAAACAGCCCACGACCTATCGGGGTTGTCCGGCCCGACCCCCGCGGTGAACGACGCGCCAACTACCACCAGCCCAGGCCCGCCATGGCCGGAACGGCGGTGACTACGCTCAAGCCTCTGCTCGCACCCAGTCATGCTCCGCCGAGACCGCCGGGCTGGCCCCGGAACCCGGAGAGCGGCGAAATGCGCGGGTCTGGCCCATGGCGCCCAAGCTGCTCCCTGCGCCACACCTGGCACCAGCGCGAGACAGCACGCCGCCACACCAGCACCGATCAGTCTAGAGAGTCGCCCCATCACCGAGCAGTCGCCACTGGCCTGCTCAAGCGCCCTGGCCCGGCGGCGATCCATGCCACGAGTACATCACCAGCGCAGCTAACCAGCACACCCCCGGTAGTGCCCCAGGTTTGTCCGGTGGGCGCCGGACAAATCTGGGGCGGTAAGCAGGGTCACCATGGGACCGGTCCGTTGCCGGGCGGTCAGGCGGTAGCGGCAGCCTCGGCCAGGTTGGCGCGGACCGCGTCGAGGGCGAGCTGAATGTTCGCGACCGAGTTCGCGTAGGAGAACCGCATGTAGCCCTCGCCGTACTGGCCGAACGCGGTGCCGGACAGCGCGGCGATCCCGGCGTCCTGCAGCAGCCGCCCGGCCAGCTCACCCGACGACAGCCCGGTGCCGGTGACGTTCGGGAACACGTAAAACGCGCCCTGTGGCTCCACGCACGTGATGCCGGGGATGGCGTTCAGCCCGGAAACGATCACGTCGCGCCGCCGCCGGAACTCCTCCACCATCCGCGCGACCCCGTCCTGCGGGCCCTGCAGCGCCGCTGCGGCCGCGTACTGGCTGAACGCGGACGTGCACGACACCGAGTTGATCACCAGCCGGGTCACCGGCTCGACCAGCGCGGGCGGGAACACCCCGAAGCCCAGACGCCAGCCGGTCATCGCGTAGGTCTTGGACCAGCCGTCCAGCAGGATCGTCCGGTCGGCCATCCCGTCAACGGACAGCACGCTCGCATGCGGACCGTCGCCGTACCGGATCGCCCAGTACACCTCGTCGGACAGCACGATCAGGTCGTGCCGGATCGCGATGTCGGCGATCGCCTCGCAGTCTTCCTGGGTCAGCGCCGACCCGCACGGGTTGTGCGGCGAGTTGATGATCAGCAGCTTGGTGCGCTCGGTGACCAGCCGCTCCAGCTCGCCGGTGTCGATCCGGAACTCGTTGTCCTCCCGCAGCGGGATCGGCACCCCGGTCGCGCCCGAGAACGCGGTGATCGACTCGTACATCGGGAAGCTCGGGTCCGGGTACAGCACCTCGTCGCCCGGGCCACACAGCGCCATGATCGTGAAGAACATGATCGGCTTGGCCCCCGGCGTCACGATCACCTGGTCGGGCGTGACCCGCATGCGCCCGTTACGTTCAAGAAACTCGGCCACGGCCTCCCGCAGCGGCGGGACTCCGGGCGCTGGGACGTAGTGGGTCTGGCCCGCCCGCAGCGCTTCCACCGCGGCCTCAACGATATGGTCGGCGGTTGGAAAGTCCGGCTCGCCGATCTCCAGGTGGATGACCTCCCGTCCGGCAGCCTCCATGGCCTTGGCCCGGGCGAGTACCTCAAAGGCGGATTCGGTGCCGAGCCGGCCCATGCGGTCTGCCAGCGAGAAGGTCGTCATGGGCCTGATGATACGGCCGCGACAGTTTGGTGGAATAGTCGGCTGTTCCAGGCGACCCAGGTTGAATCCGGCTATTGCCCCAGGCCCGGCGACACGTCAGCCTGGAAGTCCCCGAGACAGTGGAGGTGCGGGATGGGCCAGGCTCCCGACGGAGCGCAGTCGCGGTCAACGCCGATCGCGCGGTCCGGCAGCGAGTCCGACGCAACGCGGCTGTTCGCCGCGGCCGAGCTGGACTTTGCCCGGTACGAGCTGGTCAAGGACCTGGTCGACGAGTGCATCGACCTGGCGCTGAACTACCGGCAGAGCGGGCACCCGGGCGGGTCGCGGTCCAAGGTTCACATGATGCTGTCGCTGCTGCTGTCCGGCGCGATGCGCTGGGACGTGCTGCGGCCATGGCGCCGGTTCGGCGACCGTTTCGTGCTGTCCGCCGGGCACACGGTCCCGCTGGTGTACGCCACGCTCGCGGTGCTCAACGAGGCGATGCGGCTCCGCCACCAGCGCACCGGGGAGCCCGAGTTCGCCTTCCCCGACGATGGCCGCTGGGCGCTGACTCCGGAATGGCTGCTGAAGCTGCGCCGTCGCGGCGGCCTGCCCGGGCACGCCGAGATGGAAGGCCGGACGCTGTTCCTCAAGTTCAACACCGGCCCGTCCGGGCACGGGATGCCGCCGGCCGCGGGCGAGGCGCTCTCGCTGAAGCTGGCCGGGGCCGACCAGGTCAAGGTGTTCGTGTTCGAGGGCGAGGGCGGGCTCACCCCAGGGTCGGCGCACGAGGTCAAGAACATGGCCTGGGGCCTGGGCCTGGACAACCTGGTCTTCATGGTCGACTGGAACGACTTCGGCATCGACCCCCGGCCGAACTCGAGCGTCGTGCCCGGCACCCCGGTTGACTGGTTCGCGCCGTACGGCTGGCGGGTCACCGGGACCTCCCGCGGCATGGAGTGGGGCCCGGTCACCCAGACCGTGCTCGACGCGGTCTGCGGCCCCAACCCCGGCAACGTGCCGACCATGGCCTGGTTCGTTACCCAGAAGGGCCGCGGCTACGGCAAGGCCGACGCGGCCAGCCACGGCACCGCCTGGCCGATGAACGCCGGGCAGTTCTGGACCGTGCGCAAGCAGTTCATGGAGCGATACGGCGTGCAGTACCAGGGTGTTGACGAGCCCGCCCCGGCCGACCCCGACGCTGTGCAGGCCCAGGCTGCAGCGAACCTGCGGATAGCAATGAGTGTTCTTGAACGTGACGCCGACCTCGTCACCTGGCTGTCTGACCGGCTGGCCGCGATCGCGCGTTCGGTGCCCGAGGACGTTGACGGCTTCCGTCTCGGCCAGCACTCCGCTGAGGTGTTCGACGACCGGCGGATCTTCGACGTCACCGCCTACCCGGACAGCATGTGGAAGAAGCCGGGCGAGAAGGCGCCGAACCGGGCCGGCCTGGCGGCGTGGGGGTCGTACGTGAACTCGCTCGCGCAGCGCGACTACGGCCGGCCGCTGTTCATCGCGGCCTCGGCCGACCTGGCCGAGTCCACCAACATCGCGGGGTTCGGGCAAGACTACGACGGCTCGCCCGGCACCGGCTGGTACGAGCGGAACCAGAACCCGTACGGGGCGCTGCTGCCGACCGAGATCACCGAGTTCTCAAACTCGGGCCTGGTGTGCGGGCTGGCCACGGTCAACCTGGCCGCCGACCCGTTCT
>Ga0335075_10014716_pt1 | contig 11736 bp, 10 predicted proteins | sample Lox_Sample_24_FD_206723 | JGI IMG/M metagenome (GOLD analysis project Ga0335075, IMG submission 206723) | Soil microbial communities from Loxahatchee National Wildlife Refuge, Florida, United States - Lox_Sample_2.4 | ecosystem: Environmental > Terrestrial > Soil > Wetlands | place: USA... | reverse complement strand
GACCTTCTTCGAGCAGATCAAGGCGGCGCCCGACGACGAGTCACGGCTCCGGGTGGCAGGCCGCAGCGTACTGGCGCCGATCGAGCGCAACCTCATGCTGCAGGTTGTCGACGGGCAGTGGAAGGATCACCTCTACAGCCTCGATCACCTGAAGGAAGGCATCGGCCTGCGCGGCTACGGCCAGCGCGATCCGCTCGTCGAGTACAAGAAGGAGAGCTACTCCCTCTTCGCCGACATGAAGCGGCGCGTCGACGAGGAGACCGTCCGCTACCTGTGGCGGCTGCGGCCGATGTTCGGCCGGGCCGAACCGCCACCGGAAGACGTGGTCGTGTCTGGCGATGGCCCCGACAGCTCGGCGCCTCCGCCGGCTCCCGCGGCACCGAAGCAGGAGGCGCCGGCGCCGGCCGTACAGCGTCCACCTTCCGCTCCGGGCATCTTCTCGCCGCCGCGCAGGATGCAGGAGAACCGTCCGGCGCCCGGCAGCGGCGGCATCTTCGGCGCGCCCGCCGCAACCGCCACGCCGCCAACGCCGGCCCGCGTCGGCGGCGACGATGCGCAGCGCACCGTGCGCCGCGACCTGCCGAAGGTCGGCCGCAACGACGACTGCCCGTGCGGCAGCGGCAAGAAGTACAAGAAGTGCCACGGGGCGGGCCTGTGACGCGAGCGTTCGCGCGCGTCATCCCCCGCTCGTTCGAGTACCACGAGGCCGACGTCTGTCGGCCTTTCGTGTCTTCACGTGCCTGATCCCATGACCACCACGGACACCCTCGCCACGCTCTCCCCTGCCGAACAAGTCGAACGGGGCCTGCAGACCGCCCTCACGTTCGACGACATCCTGCTCGTGCCGCGCCGATCCGAGCCGCTGCCGAGCCAGGTCGACATCTCGTCGCGGTTCACCCGCAACATCCGGCTGAACGTGCCGCTGGTCAGCGCCGCGATGGACACGGTCACCGAGTCGTCGCTGGCCATTGCCGTCGCCCAGCAGGGCGGCATGGGCATCATTCACAAGAACCTGCCGATCGAGGACCAGGCCAACGAGGTCGACCGGGTCAAGCGATCGGAGAGCGGCATGATCGTCAACCCGATCACGCTCTCTCCCACCCACTCGATTGCCGAGGCGCACCAGTTGATGCGGAAGTACCGCATCTCCGGCGTGCCGATCACCGACGACGGCAGCAAGGAAGGCCGGCTGGTCGGCATCCTCACGAACCGCGACCTGCGCTTCGAGACGCGCCTCGAGCGTCCGATCGCCGAGATCATGACGCGTGAGGATCTGATTACCGTCCCGGTCGGCACGACGCTCGATCAGGCGCAGGACATCCTGCACACGCACAAGGTCGAGAAGCTGCTGGTCGTCGACCACGAGTACCGCCTGAAGGGCCTGATCACCGTCAAGGACATCCAGAAGGCGATCAAGTACCCGATGGCGTGCAAGGACGACCTCGGACGGCTGCGGGTCGGCGCCGCGGTCGGCATCGCCAAGGACACGCTCGAGCGGGCCCAGGCGCTGGTCGCCGCGCACGTCGACGTGCTCGTCATCGACACGGCGCACGGCCATTCGGTCGGCGTGATGGAGATGGTCCGCAAGCTCCGGCACGCATTCCCGAACGTCGATCTCGTCGCGGGCAACGTCGCCACCGGTGCGGCCACCGCCGACCTGATCAAGATCGGCGTCGACGCGGTGAAGGTCGGCATCGGCGCCGGTTCGATCTGCACAACTCGCGTCATCGCCGGCATTGGCGTACCGATGGTCTCGGCGATCGCCGAATGCGCCCGCGCCGCCGCGCCGTACAAGATTCCGGTGATTGCCGACGGTGGGATCCGCTACTCGGGCGACATCACCAAGGCACTCGCGGTGGGTGGCAGCACCTGCATGATCGGCAGCCTGTTCGCCGGTACCGACGAGAGCCCCGGCGAGGTCATCCTCTACCAGGGCCGCTCGTTCAAGGAGTACCGCGGCATGGGCTCGATCGGCGCGATGCGGAAGGGCTCGCGCGACCGCTACTTCCAGGACGAGTTCGAGCTCAACGCGGTGACCGGCGAGGGCACCGACAAGCTCGTACCGGAGGGCATCGAAGGCCGCGTCGCCCACAAGGGCTCGGTGGCGGCGATGGTGCACCAGTTGGTCGGCGGCCTGCGCGCCGGCATGGGCTACTGCGGCTGCGCCACGATCGAGGAACTGCAGCGCGACGCGCAGCTGATTCGCATCACCCCGGCCGGCCAGCGCGAGAGCCACGTCCACGACGTGATCATCACGAAGGAATCGCCCAACTACCGGGTCGAGAGGTAGGGGCGCCTCTTCGAGCCGTCCGTCCCGCGCCTTGGGTCTTGGGCCTTGGGCCTTGGCAACACGAGGGCACGGACGCCTCTCCGAGGCGTCCCTGACCATCGCCGCCGCCGTGGGCCTGAGGCGCCCCACCCTCAGGGCGCGTGACCTTCGACATTCCAGCATTCCCGTATTTCGGAACCCGGTACTCCGTACCCGGCACCCGGACTAGAATGCCGGCCATGTCTCGCCTTCTCCCCTCCCTCTCTGTCTGTCTCCTGGCGCTCGGTGTGGCGGTGTCGGCCACGCAGCCGTCAGCCCCTCGTCAACTGCGCATCATCGCCTTCGGCGCGCATCCCGACGATGCGGAACTGAAGGCCGCGGGAGTCGCCTCGTTATGGGCGGCGGCCGGTCACAAGGTGAAGTTCGTGGCTGCCACCAATGGCGATATCGGGCACTTCAGCCAGGCCGGCGGTCCGCTCGCGCAGCGGCGCTATAAGGAAGTCCAGGAGTGCGCCAGGATCATGGGCATCACGACCGATGTCCTCGACATCCATGATGGCGAGCTGGAGCCGAGCCTCGAGTACCGTCGGCAGTTCGCGCGCAAGATCCGTGACTGGCAGGCCGACATCGTCATGGGCCACCGGCCCTACGACTACCACCCCGATCACCGGTACGTCGGTGTCCTCCTCAACGACACCGCCGTCGTCGTCGGCGCGGCGTTCTTCGTGCCCGACACGCCGCCCACCCAGGGCAACCCGATCTACCTGAATTACTCGGACAACTTCGTCGATCCGAAGCCCTTCGAGCCCAATGTCGTGGTGGACATCGACGCGGTCGCCGAGAAGAAGTGGGGCTGCGTGAGCGCGATGCCGTCGCAGTTTGGTGACGCCGACTCGTGGCAGGGCCGCACCCGTCCCGACGTGCCGAAGGACGACGCGAAGCGGCCGGCGTACCTGCTGGAACTCGCCAAGCAGCGCTCCGCGGTCGCGCGCTACGGTCAGGAGCGCGGCGGCAAGGTGAAGTACGCCGAGGCCTTCCAGCTGAATCAGTACGGCAAGCAGGTCAAGCCGGAAGAGCTGAGCACGCTGTTTCCGAAGTAGTTCCCGCACGGCGTCCGCTCGCGCCAGGTGCCGGCGGACGTCGTCTCACCAGCGTCGTCTGTCGGCCATCGGCCTTCGTCGCCATGGCGCAAGAAACAGCTGACGGACCGCCCGAGCGGCGGCCCGTCCATCTCACGTGCTCGTCATGTCCAAACTGATTGCCTCGTTCGTTCTCGGACTCTTCGCGCTCGGCGTCGCCGCCTCGGCCCAGGCACCGGCGGCGCGCCAGTTGCGCGTCATCGTCTTCGGCGCGCACCCGGACGACGCAGAACTGCAGGCGGCGGGCGTCGCCGCGATGTGGGCCGCGCAAGGTCACAAGGTGAAATTCGTCGCCGCTACCAACGGCGACATCGGTCACTTCAGCCAGGCCGGCGGGCCGCTGGCGCAGCGCCGCTACAAGGAAGTGCAGGAGTGCGCGAAGATCCTCGGCATCACCACGGACGTCCTCGACATCCACGACGGTGAGCTGGTGACCGACCTCGAGACGCGCCGCGCCTTCGCCCGCAAGATCCGCGAGTGGCAGGCCGACGTCGTCATCGGTCACCGGCGTTACGACTACCATCCGGATCACCGCAACGTCGGCATCCTGCTCGACGACACCGCGGTCGTCGTCGGCGCCCCGTTCTTCGTCCCCGACACGCCGCCCACGAAGGGCAACCCGATCTACCTCAGCTCACCCGACTGGTTCGACGTACCGAAGGCGTTCGCGCCGCAGGTCGTCGTCGATATCGACGCCGTCGTCGAGAAGAAGCTCGCCTGTGTGGCGGCGATGCCCTCGCAGTTCGGCGATGCCGACTCGTGGCAGGGGCGGACGCTGCCCAACCTGCCGAAGGACGATGCCGGCCGCAAGGCGAAGATCGTCGAGACCGTGAAAGGTTGGCTGGCGGCGGCGGCCGACGAGTATCGCCCGCAGCTGATTGCGCGCTACGGCCAGGCCCGCGGCTCGAAGGTGAAGTACGCGGAAGCGTTCCAGCTCAATCAGTACGGCCGCCAGATCAAGGCCGACGAACTGGACGCGCTGCTCCCGAAATAGGGCCTCATCGCGGGCGGGCTTCGATGATGCTCAGTGGCGCGTCGACGCGCACGATGCGCGTCAGCTCGAAGCCGGCCCGCGCCAGCAGCGTACGGAACTCCTCTGCCGTGCGCTCGCGCCCGCCGGTCATCATCAGCATCTCGTAATCGACCAGTTTCCCGAAGTCCGGCGCGTCGCCAGGACCGATTACCGATTCGAGCATGATCACGCGGCCCGTCTGCACGCCGACGAGCGCGGCGCGGATGTTGCGGAGGATCGTGATCGCACGCGCGTCGTCCCAGTCGTGGACGATGTGCTTGAGGAGATAGGCGTCGCCACCGTGCGGAACCGCCGTGAAGAAGTCACCGACCGCCAGCTGACAGCGCGCCCCGAGGCCGCGGGCGGCCAACCGCGGCTCGGCTCCCGCGATCACGTGATCCAGGTCGAAGAGAATGCCGCGCATCGCCGGGTACTGCTCGAGCACTGAACAGACGACGTGCCCATGGCCGCCGGCGACATCGACCAGCACTTTCACATCGCTGAAGTCATACCCGGCGAGCACCGCCGGCATGACCTGGGCGCTCATCGAGGTCATGGCGTCGTTGAAGATCGCCGACTCCGCGGCATCGCGCGCCAGGTACTCGAACGCTGGAGCCCCGGTTGCGTGCTCGACGGCCGGCACACCGCTCTCCATCGTCGCCGCCGCCTCCGCATAGACACGAAAATGGAAGGGGTCGGCGATCCAGTTCACGAGATCGTGCACGGAATCCTGCCGGTCGCGACGCAGGACCTCGGCCGCCGGCGTCAGCCCGAACTGTCGCGGCGCCACCTCCGTGAACACACCCGCCGAGGCGAGGAGCCGCAAGACGCGATAGAGGCCGTCCTCCTTCACGTGCGCCAGGCGTGCGAGGTCGACGACTCCGGTCGTACCGGCGGCAATGAGGTCGGCGATTTGCAGCGAGACGACCACGTGCAGCGCGCTCGAGAGCATGTAGCCCGTCGCCACTTGCAGGACGTGCTGATGTGGGGTCGGCGCCAGACGCGGGTCGGCGGCCGGAGCGGACATGGCCTGCGACAAGGCGTGGGCCGTCGTGGGGTCTACCAGGATCGACGACATGAGTTCCTCCAGACACGGCGTCGAGCGCCGCGGTGCAGCACCTTCGGTCTGCACGAACCAATGAAGCGACGGAGACGCGCGGGGATGAAGGACGACGGACGCGCGTCAGGCGTCACGTCGATGGGTGGAGGCTGGCGGCGCGAACGTGACAGCGTTCGGTGGGACGGTGATCGTCGTTGAGGGCAGTCCGCGGAGTCGGCGTGGCGGTCCCGGTCAGCTGGGCGACTGGCCGACGGCGCCGCAGGACTGCCGCACGATCAGCGAGCACTGCACGAAGATGTCGCGGGGAGGACGCGTCGGATGCGCCCGGCGCTCGAGCATCGCCGCCATCGCCGCCTCGCCGATCTCCGCCACCGGCTGCCGCATCGTCGTCAGCGGCACCGGCAGCCACGCCGCGTAGTCGACATCGTCCACGCCGACCAGCCGGATATCGTGGGGAATCCTGACCCCGATTGCAAGGAGCGCGTGCATCGCCTGGGCCGCCGCCCGGTCGTGCGCGCAGACGAGACCGTCCGGGCGATGCGTGGTCATGTACGCCTTGATCGCTTCGCGGTCGGACGGCGAAGGACATGGGTGCGCGACCAGGGACGTGTCGGCGCCGAGCACGTCGAGGGCCTCGCGATAGCCGGCGCGGCGCGCCGCGATCGTCGAGACGCCCGGCGCTCCCCCGAGGAAGGCGATGCGCCGCGCGCCCCGGGTCACGAGGTGCTCCGTGATGGCGAAGCCGACCCGGCGGTTGTCGATGCCAACGAGGTCGTACGGCCCACGGCGTGGATAGGGGTGCACGGCTCGGTCGAGCAGGACGACGGGGATGCCGGCCCCGTCCAGCGCGGACACGATGCGCTGGTTGGTGTCGTCATCCGGCGTCAGTCCTTCTAGCGGCGCGAAGAAGACGCCGTCGACCTTCCGGCTGATGTACTGCTCGGCGCGGGCCCAGGCGGCTGCCGGCCGCGCGCTGACGGTCATCTCTCCCCCACCCCACAGGAAGGCATGCGGCCTGGCCTCCGGGCACGAGACGAGACGCTGGACGAGGGGATCGAAAATCTCGATGTCGGGCAGGTCGGGCACGAGCACGCCGAACGTGCATTCGCTGCGCGGGGCGCGCACCGGCGCCTTCACATAAGAGCCCGAGCCGACACGACGCTGCACCAGACCCAGGAGTTGAAGGTCGCGCATGGCCCGGCCGACCGTGATGCGCGACGCGCCGAACCGCTCGCCGAGGTCCGCCTCACTGGGCACCTTGGCACCCGGGGCCAGCCGTCCCGACTCGATCTCCTCACGCAGCGCGTCGAAGACGACCTGATACTTCGGAACGGCGACCGCGCTGCGTTGCATACCAGAATGCTATGACAACTTCGCGACGCCTCGCAACAAACATGGCAGCGTGGGCTGATCTCTCATCGCACGCATGTCGCCCCTACCTGGAACCCCCACCCGCGGTCATCCAGTGGTAGAACCACTGTCAAGTTGATATACTCACTTCATGGGAGCTCCCCGGAGACCCAAGGAGTGACATGACCATTCACAACGAATCCGTGCACTATCTCGTCGCCAGCGACTTCGACCAGACGCTCAGTTTCAACGACTCGGGCGTCGTCCTCAGCCAACTGCTGGGCGCGTCGGGCTTCGAAGACAAGGTAGCCGGCCTGGCTCGCAGCAATCTCGTCCATCAGGGCGGCGAACTCGCCTACCTGCTTCGCCACGACCCCGAGTTCCGGGCCGTGCGTCGCGAGCACCTCATCGAAGCCGGCCGTCGCGTCCGGCTGAAGCAGGACATTCCGCAGCTGGTCGACGTACTGGCGCGCGGCATCCCCGGCTGCACCTTCTCCTTCTTCGTGATCTCCGCTGCTCCGCGTGAGGTCATCTGCGCGGCCCTCGAGGGCGTCGTACCCGAAGATCACATCTTCGGCACCGACCTGGAGTTCGACGCGGTGACCGGGGAGATCACGGCCGTCAATCACGTGCCTGCCGGGTACGGCAAGGTCGCCGTGCTCGAGCAGCTCGAGTCGCGTGTCGGCAGCCACCCCGAACACACCATTTACGTCGGTGACGGCAGCTCGGACGTGCATGTGATGCTGCACGTCAACAACCGCGACGGCTTCACGGTGGCCGTTTCGGAGAACCGGCTGCTGGCCCGGATCGCTCGTCGCACCGTTCTCAGCGACAGTGCCCTCAGCGTGATGGTGCCGGTGCTCGGCCACGTGGGCGGCTGGAGTTCGACCCGCATCCGCGAGCTCTTCGCCACCTACGGCCTGACGATGCAGGACTGGGAACGCGCGAGGACCGACAAGGTCACCCTGCGCGAGATGCCGGCGCTGGCCCGTGCGGAGTCGGCGTGATGACGCTTCCCGACGGCATCGGCTGGCTCGCGACCTCGGTCTTCACCGCGTCCTACCTCACGCGCTCGCCGGTGGCGTTGCGGCGGGTGCAGATGGCTGGCGCCTCGTTGTGGTTCAGCTATGGCGTCGTCACCCGGGCCACGCCGGTCATGGTGGCCAATCTGCTGGTGCTCGGCGCCGCGTGCTGGGCGGAGGTCCGTGACCGTCGCTCCCGTGCGACGACCGAAGAGGCCACCCTCACTGCGTCTATCCCGTCCGTCGTCAGCCACCCACCGGCGACGCGCCAGGTGGCGTGACGCGGATCAGGCGCACGTCCGGTCCTTTGATGTCGATGTGGATGCCGATCGCGCCGGTGGGCGCCAAACGCAAACGCTCGGGCCACTCGATCGCGAGGACCCCCTCGTCGAGCGCATCGTCGAACCCGAGATCGTCGATCGCAGCGCCGTTGGGCAGCCGGTACAGATCGACGTGAAATAGAGGCAACCGTCCGCCACGGTATTCGTGCATCAGTGTGAACGTCGGGCTGCTGACGGCGTCTTCATCAAGGCCCAGCCCGAGGGCGAGGCCGCGCACGAACGCCGTCTTTCCTGCCCCTAAGTCGCCGCGCAGCAGGAGGACGGTGCCTGCGTCCATGGTGGCGACGAGATCACGCGCAGCCGCGATCGTCTCATCCTCCGACGCCGTGAGGAGAATGCGTGCGCCTTCGCTCACGCATCCTCATCGTCAGCGGCGGCCGCCGGATCGGCGGACAACTCGAGGACGGCGTCACCGAGATACGTCAGCAGGTCAGACGCGTTGAGGGCCACCTCGCCGAGATCGGCCATCGCGAGATCGCCGGCGTGCCCGTGCAGATACACGCCGAGACGCGACGCCCCTTCGGCGTCGAGCAGCTGACCGAACCAGCCGGCGATGACGCCCGTCAGCACGTCGCCGGTGCCGCCCGTCGCCATGCCAGGATTGCCCGTCATGTTGATGGCGACGCTGCCATCGGGCGCGGCCACGAGCGTGCGATGGCCCTTCAGCACCACGTGCAGCTGGTGCGACTCGGCAAATGTCCGCGCCGTCGTCACGCGATCCTTCTGCACCTCGTCGATCGACACACCGGCCAGCCGCGCCATCTCGCCGGGATGCGGCGTGATGATGATGTCGTGACCGTCGCGCGCCGTCAGGCGTTCGGCGTGCTCGCCGGCGAAGGCGTTGAGCGCGTCGGCGTCGAGCACCATCGGCACGCCGGCCCGCTCGACGACGGCGTGGACGAACTGGCGGACGCCCTCGCCTGCCCCCAGGCCGGGGCCCATCGCGATCACGTCGGTCGGCATCTCGAGGATCTTGTCGACAGCGTCAGGCGTGACGCGGCCCTCCTCGTCTTCCGGCAGGCCGATCGTCATGTATTCGGGCGCCATCGCCGCGAGGATCGGCTGCACCGACTTCGGCGTCGCGATCGTCACGAGACCAGCGCCCGACCGCAGCGCGGCCATCGCCGTGAGGTGCGCCGCGCCGCTCTTCCCCATCGAGCCGGCGATGATCAGCACGCGGCCGAACTCGCCCTTGTGCGCTTCGGGATCGCGGGGCTCGAGCACGCTGCGCATCACGCCACGCGTCACGACCTCGAGGTAGGCGCCTTCCAGGCGTTCGATCACGGCCTCGGGAATGCCGATGTCGGCGACGACCAGCTCACCGCACACGCGCTGCGCCGGCGGCAGGATGTGACACACCTTCGGCGCAGCCAGCGTCACGGTGACGGCCGCGCGGATCGCCTCGCCGTCGACTTCGTGGGTGTCGGCCAGCAACCCGCTCGGCACGTCGACGGCGACGACGGGAATCCCGCTGCCATTGAGGTCACCGACGATCGTCGGATACATCCCGTCCAGCACCTGTCGCAGGCCGGTGCCGAAGATTGCGTCGACGATCACGTCACACTGCGAAATCTCCGAGAAGTGCAGTTCCCACGTCTGCTCGTCGGCAATCTCGACGACCGTCACGCCAAGGCGTCCGAGCACCTCGAGGTTGTGGCGGGCGTCACCGCGCACCTCGGCGATCGGCCCGATCACGAACACGCCGACTTCGACGACACGCTCCAGTAACGTCCGCGCGATGACGAAACCATCGCCACCGTTGTTGCCGCGACCGGCCAGCACGGCGACGCGGCGCGCGGCGAGATTCGGGAACAGCGCCTCGATCGCCGCCACCACCTGCCGGCCCGCGTTCTCCATCAGGACGAGCGAGGGAATCCCCAGCTCCTCGATGGTGAACCGGTCGGCCTCGCGCATCTGCGCGGCTGTCAGGACTCGCATGCCTGCATGGTACCCTCGGCTGTGCCAGTCGCGGTCAACATCGATGGCCAGTTGCACGGCCGGGACGATGCCAGGGTGTCGGTCTTCGATCACGGCTTCCTGTTCGGCGAAGGCGTGTACGAGGTGCTGCGCACGTATCGCCAGCGGCCGTTCCTCTACCCCGAGCACATGCGCCGCCTTCGTGCGTCGGCCGACCGCGTCGCGCTCGACTGTCCGCTCGACGATGGCGCCCTCCTGACCCGTATCGACGAGACAGTGGCCGCGGCCGCGCTCGACGGCGATGCCTACGTGCGCATCCTGCTGACGCGTGGCGTCGGCGACATCGTCTACGACCCGCGCGCCTGCCCGACGCCCACCCTGGTCATCATCGTCAAGCCGCACGTCGACCCGCCGGCCGAGGCGCTGACCAATGGCGTGAAGCTGGCGATGGCCGACGTGGTGCGCAACCACCCGGGCAGCGTCGACCCGGCGATTAAGTCGAACAACCTGCTGAACAACGCGTTGGCGATGCAGCAGGCATATCGCGAGGGCGCCTTCGAGGCGCTGATGCGCAACCACCGCGGTGAGCTGTGCGAGTGCGCCCAGTCCAACTTCTTCGTCGTGCGCGATGGCGTGCTGCTCACGCCGCCGACCGACGCCGGACTGCTGGTCGGCGTCACGCGGGCGTTCGTGCTGGAGCTGGCGGCGCAGCTGGGGATTCCGGCTGAAGAGCGGGTGCTGCGGGATGCCGACCTGGCATCGGCGCAGGAGGCGTTCCTCACGAGCACGACCCGGGAGATCGTCCCGGTCGTGCAGGTGGGCACTCAAGTTATCGGTGAGGGGACGCCGGGGCCAGTGACTCAGCGCCTGATGCGCGCGTTCACCGACGCTGTCCCGTCGCGACTCTCCTAGGGCAATTTCAGAATTTCAGACGTTCACAATTTCACCACCGCCTCTTCACGTCGTAGCCGATGGTGGTGGCCTCGACGTCTGGCGGTGATGGTGAACTCTGAAATTCGCCTTTCTGAAATTGCGCCTACGCCTCGACCGGTTCGTCTGCGTACTCCGCAATCGGCGGGCACGCGCACATCAGGTTGCGATCGCCGTACGGATTGTCGATGCGACCGACTGCCGGCCACACCTTGTGACTCCGTAGATACGACAGCGGGAACGCCGCGTCCGAGCGCGTGTACGGTCGCGTCCACTCGTCGGCCATCACCACAGCGGCGGTGTGCGGCGCGTGTTTGAGCACGTTGTTGCGCGCGTCGACCTTGCCGTCGATCACCGACTGAATCTCGGCGCGGATCGCCAGCATCGCGTCGCAGAAGCGATCGAGTTCGTCGCGCGACTCGCTTTCGGTCGGCTCGATCATCAACGTGCCCGGCACCGGGAACGAGACGGTCGGCGCATGGAAGCCGTAGTCCATCAAGCGCTTGGCCACGTCCATCTCGTCGATGCCCGACGCCTGCTTGAGCGGACGCAGGTCGAGGATCAACTCGTGGGCGACGCGACCGTCGCGGCCGGTGTAGAGGACCGTGAAGGGGCCCTCGAGCCGCGCCTTGATGTAGTTGGCGTTGAGGATGGCGTACCGCGTCGCCTCGGTCATCCCGTCGCCGCCGAGCATCG
>Ga0335075_10014715_pt1 | contig 11736 bp, 6 predicted proteins | sample Lox_Sample_24_FD_206723 | JGI IMG/M metagenome (GOLD analysis project Ga0335075, IMG submission 206723) | Soil microbial communities from Loxahatchee National Wildlife Refuge, Florida, United States - Lox_Sample_2.4 | ecosystem: Environmental > Terrestrial > Soil > Wetlands | place: USA: Florida... | reverse complement strand
GATCCGGGTTTCCGGCGACGACTACCGCACCGTCCCTGCCGCCCTTCATGAGCCCTTCGTAGGAGTCGAGCCGCAACCCGCCCTGCACCTTACTCTGGCCGTGGCAGCTCACGCAATTGGCCTGGAAGACAGGGTCGATGTGCTGCGCGTAAAACGAAACTGCGTCCGCCTGCGTGGTTCCCATGCGCATCAGGCGCTTTATCGGCGCCGGCATGTACTGGGTCAGATAGCCGCTGCCATAGGTCAGCGTGCCCCCTTCATGCGCAGTCCACACTAGCACCAGAAGCGTGGCTGCCAGCATCCATGGATACATGCGCGGCATGTCCCCGGAGGCCCACCCCGGACGCGCCAGCGTGCAGGCCATCACGCATATGCTGAGCGCAACGCCGCCCCACATGTGCCGCGTCACTCCCGCGCCCGCATCGCCGCTGCCGTAGGCCAGCAGATAGCCAAGCGTGAGCGCGCCAAGGCAGGCCGCGCAGGCAAGCGTGAGCACCAGGCCCGCTGCCTCGCGCAGCGCGGGCCGCAGTGAGCCTGCAATCTCAAGCAGCGGCAGCAGAATGAGAAAGCCGATGGGCAGATGGACTGCGAGCGGATGGAATCGCCCCAGAAACTGCTGCCAGTTTGCATGCGGCTTTCCGTCAAGCCTGAAGACGAATGGCAACAGCAGCAACACCGCGCTCAAGGAAAGTGCGGTCAGCCACGCCGCACGTCGATCACGGCTCGCTGGAAGCCAACCCGCGCCAGACAAAGTTGTTCCTTTCACTGGCGTCAAGCCAGCAATCCCTGTACCACGCTCGCCGGAGTCGTCCCGGTCAGTTTCTGGTCCAGCCCCTGGAAGTTGTAAGTAAGCTTGTTGTGATCGATGCCCAGGCAGTGCAGAATCGTCGCATTGAAGTCGCGCACCGGAACCGGATCTTTGACCACGTTGTAGCTATACTCATCGGTTTCGCCGTAAGTGATGCCAGGACGCACGCCGCCGCCGGCCATCCACGTGGTAAAGCAGCGGGGATGATGATCGCGCCCGTAGTTGTCGTGGGTTAGCCCGCCCTGGCTATACACGGTGCGACCAAATTCGCCGGCCCAGATCACCAGCGTATCGTCGAGCAGTCCGCGGCGCTTGAGGTCGGTTACCAGCGCGTAGCTGGCGCGATCGGTTTCCTGGCATAGAATGGGCAACACGCCAGTCACGTTCCCATGCACGTCCCATCCGCGCTTATAAACCTGGGTAAACCGCACGCCGCGCTCGGCCATGCGCCGCGCCAGCAGGCAGTTGTAAGCGAATGTTCCCGGCTCCTTCGCGTCGGGTCCATACAAGTCCCACGTCGACTGCGGCTCCTTGCTCAAGTCCACAAGCTCCGGCACGGAAGCCTGCATCCGGTAAGCCATCTCGTACTGCGCAATGCGCGCATTCGTCTCCGGATCGCCCAGCTCGGCAAGGGTCTGGCGGTTGATCGCTTCGACGGCGTCGAGCATCTTGCGGCGTACCTCGCGATCCACGCCGTCCGGATCGCTGAGATACAGCACCGGATCGCCGCCCGAGCGCAGTCCCACGCCGGCATACTCCGACGAAAGATATCCGCTGCTCCACAGCCGCGACGACACCGGCTGATTGTTCTCCTTGTCGTTCACCTTGGTCTGCAGCACCATGAACGTGGGTAGATTGTCGTTCATGCTGCCCAGGCCATATGAAAGCCACGAGCCCAGGCAGGGCTTGCCCGCATTCATGTTGCCGGTGTTCATCAGCATGATCGCGGGCTCATGATTGATGGCATCCGTATTGGTGGTCTTGATGATCGTCAGGTCGTCGGCCATCTGCCCTGTGTACGGCAGCAGATCGCTCACCCATGTCCCCGATTTGCCGTAACGCTTGAACGACCAGTGCGAGGGCGCGATAGGGAAGTGCGTCTGGCCCGCGGTCATGCCCGTCAACTGCTGCGTGCCGCGTACCGAGTCGGGAATGTCCTGGTTATAGAGCGCAGCCAGGTTCGGCTTGTAGTCCAGCAGATCCATCTGCGGCGGTCCGCCGGACATGAAGAGATAAATTGCCCGCTTGGCTTTGGGCGCGAACATCGGCAGCCGCAGTGCCTGTGGCGACAGCGGACGCGATGGCGGTGAAGGGCTCTGCGCATCTCCGCTCGCCCCGCGCTCGCCCAGCAGGCTTGCCAGCGCCGCCCATCCCAGCACCTTGCCCGAGCGGCCCAGAAAACGGCGCCGGGTCTCGATCGCTGCCCACTCCCGCTTTAGGCCCGCGGGAATCGGCAGCTCCATCACATTGGGCGCCTGTTCGCAATCGGTACATAGCGGATGTTGCTTCATAGCACCTCCATCGAATTACTTTGTCACCGTCTCATCGAGGTTCAGCATCTCGCTCGCGACCATGGTCCATGCGGCCAGTTCCGGTGCCGGAATCGATGCATCGCGTTTCTTTTCGCCTACACTCACCAGCGCTCGCGCGGCCTTGGGGTCGGCCTCATAGTGTTTCTCCATCTGCGCGAGCGAGCCTTCGAGCACTTCGGCCATTTGCGGCCGTGGATCGTGCGAAAGCAGAATCTCGCTCATCAGGTCAATGCGCTGCTCCGGCTGCCTGCCGCCGTCGATAATCACACGCTGCGCGAGCGCGCGTGCTGCCTCCACCCACTGCTCGTCGTTCATCGTCACCAGAGCCTGCAGCGGCGTATCGGTGCGTTGCCGCCGTGTGCACACCACGTCGCGCATCGGCGCATCGAAGGCGTCCATATCCGGCATAATGGCCATGCGCTTCCAATAGGTGTACATACTGCGACGATAGAGGGCGTCGCCGTGCTGCTGCACGTAGTTGACCGTGTCGCTGGTCGGGTAGCTCACCTGCTCCCACACGTTCGGGGGCTGATACGGCTTCACGCTCGGCCCCCCAATCTTGTCCACCAGCAGCCCGCCCGCCTGCAGCGCAATATCGCGCAGCATCTCTGCGTCCATGCGGAAGCGCGGTCCGTGTGAGAGCAGCAGATTTTTCGGGTCTTTTGCAAGCTGATCGGGCGTGGACCGTGCGCTCTGACGGTACGCCGCAGACATGACCATGAGCTTGTACATGTGCTTGATGTTCCAGCCGCTCTCGCGGAACTCGACCGCCAGCCAGTCGAGAAGCTCAGGGTGCGAAGGCCGGTCGCCCATGATGCCGAAGTCTTCCGTCGTCTCCACAATGCCGGTTCCGAACAGCTCGTACCACATGCGATTCACGGTGACGCGCGCGGTGAGCGGATTGTCTGGACTCACCACCCACCTGGCCAGCGCCAGCCGGTCGTGCGGCGCGCCGGCGGGCAGCGGCGGCAGAAAATGCGGTGTGTTGGCCTCTACGCGTTCCGTGCGCGCCGTGTAAACGCCGCGCGTCAACACATCCGCGTAGGCCAGGGAAGGTTTTTCCCAGGCAACGAGGGTGAGATCGCCACCCTCCGAAAGCTGATCCAGCCGCACGTTCAGCTCGGCGATCTGATCCTGATCTGCGCGATACATCCGGTTCACGCTGTTCAGATAGAACTGGCTCACCGCGTGCCATTGATCGTCGCTCCACTCACTCGTCGGCGTTGCCGTCACCTCGGCAACATAATCTTCAAAAGGCAGCCGCTTCGCTTCGTCGGCCGTGAGCGAACGTCCATAAAGCCGCAAGTCCTGATAGCGCGTGTCCCGCGCGGGCGCGGCATCTGGCCAGCGCCAGCCGAGCTGCATCGGGGCCTGGGTGCGGATGGTCGCGTGGCCGAGCGTATCCGAGACCACATGAGTAGCCACCGGCGCACCGTCTATATAGATCTTCACGCCAGACGCTTTACCCGATCCGTCGTAAGTAAAAAAGACGTGCCGCCATGCACCATCGAGTGGCAGCGCATCGACCGTCGAAACCACAATCGCCACACGCGGCGTCGTGTCCCTGGCCGCTTCCGGCGCCTTGGGTTTCGGCTTGTCTGCCTTCTTGGCGTCTTTTTTAGCGGGCTGCTTCTTCTCAGGAGGTTTATTGGGCGCAAGATCCTTTGCCGTCAGGTCGGTCGGCGTCGGATAGTGGAAGGTCTCATCCTTTTGCTTTCCCTTCTTCACCGCGGCTTTCTTTAGGTCGTCCTCTTTCGGCGCTTCATTCACCAGCTCGACCGAAACAATCCCTTTTTCAATGGACAGATCCCAGCCACGGTTATGCTGGGTCGTGTCCATTTTGGAGATCAGCGCGCCTGACGTGTTCTCAACCGTGTAGTTGGGCGCCGAGCGCAGCATCATCCAGCCACCCGACGAGAAGCTCTGGTTCCAGTCGTAGTCGCCCATCTGGCCCAGCAGGATGCGCGTGCCGGTGTCCATGCGAAAGTCGGGCCACAGCCACGTTGTCTCGCCCCACGCGGGCTTCGATTTGCCGATGGGGAAGCTCGCCGGAGTCGCATGAGGGGCAGTGTTGTTCAGCAGTTCGCCGCCGCCCTCGTCCAGCCGCAGACGAAGCACGAGTTTATCCGCAGCCACCGGCTGCGGGCGATCCTGCCCGCTCGTCAGCCACTGCTGCACCAGGCCACGCTCCTGCGCGCGCATCGTCCGTAACTGCGCAGCAATCTCCGATCGTTTCGCGAACACCACATCGTAGGCTTCCTGGTTTTGTGCCTTCGGAATCCTGACTACCGGCGTCCACACTGGACGGTCGCCGTTGAAGGGCCGCTCATCAATATTGTTGAAGAACGCACTCAGCGAGTAGAAGTCCTTTTGTGTCGTCGGATCGTATTTATGATCGTGGCAAACGGCGCAGCCCACCGTGAGGCCCATGAATGTGGCGCCGAATGCCTCGGTGCGCTCACGCGCAATATTCACGCGCAATTCCTCAGGGATGGTGCCGCCCTCATTGCTGCTCACGCCCAGCCGCACGTAGCCGCTGCCGATCAGCGGATCGAGATTCTTTGCCGGCATCATGTCTCCGGCAATCTGTTCCATTGCAAACTGATCGAAGGGTTTGTTGTTGTTGAACGAGCGAATCAGGTAGTCGCGATAAGGCCAGATGTCGCGGCTATTGTCGAAGTGCAGCCCGTAGGTGTCGGCATAGCGTGCGTAGTCCAGCCAGTAGCGGGCCCGTTGTTCGCCGAAGCTCGGCCGCGCGAGCAGGTTGTCGACCAGGTGCTCATAGGCCTGCGGCGACTGGTCGTTCTTGAACGCCTTTACTTCAGCAGGTGTAGGCAGCAGCCCGGTCAGATCCAATGTGACGCGACGGATCAGCGTCTCCTTGTCGGCTTCGGGTGAGGGGTGCAAACCCTCCTTCTGCATACGGGCCAGGATGAACGCGTCGATCGGCGTCTTGATCCAACTGTTGTTGGCGGCTACGGAAGGTAACGCCGGCCGGACCGGTTTTTCAAATGCCCAGTGCGGCCGGTAGACCGCGCCTTCCCTGATCCACTCTTTCAGCACGGCGATCTCTTCCGGCTTCATCGGCTTGGCTTCGCCCTGCGCGTTCCGCGGCATCAGGTAGTGAGGATCGCGCGACTCGATGCGTTTGATGAGTTCGCTCTGCTCCGGATGCCCGGGAACGATCGCATCCGGATGCCCGGGCCGCTTCTTCATTGCCCATTCGGCCAGGTCCAGCCGCAGTCCGGCTTTGCGCATCTCCGGATCGGGCCCATGACAGGCAAAGCAATGGCTGGCCAGGATCGGCTGCACGTCCTGGTTGAAGTCGAGGCGCTTCGTACTCGCGGTCGGGGTATGCCGGTCATGGCAGCCGGCCGCCAGCAGGAGAACAGGCACCATCGGCAGCATCCACCGCCTGATTTTCGCTACAGATGGAATGGCTGGCCCCTTCACCGTTGGAATTTTAGCCTAATTCCGTACAAAAGTCCGGTTGAAATGACAACAATAAGTAACAATAAGCAACCGGTCTCTCACGGCGATGCTTCTCCAGCGGCTTGGCCCGCTGTTTGCGCGGGAATCGGGATCTGAAGAAGTCGATGACGCGACACGTTATGGCCGCCTCGAGTCAAGCAACCACCTTCTCTCTGTTTTCGCCAAATTTTCGAGGTTACATGCGGAAGCCCAAATGCACTCGATGTCGATCTTCGGCCGTTGCACGGTTGGACGCAGACGGAAGACTCTCGCCGCCTGGATCGCAACGTCGCAGATCGACCTTCGGAGCTGAAGCGTAAAGCGAGCTGGAGCGTAAATGTGGTTGCTCCGGATCGAGCTTTTCTGCAAGCGAGACGCGAGCCTCGAGTGACGGTCTTCGAAGTTCAGATGCTCTGCCCGGGAAAGGCGGGATCTACTGCGCGTTACTTAAAAAGAAGAACAGTTACACTCCATGGCGGCAGAGTCGCGTTAAATGTGCCGGACCAGGCCCCGAAGGCGCTGTGAGTTGGGCCAGCCGACCAATCGCCTTTGCGGGTCAGATCGTACTGTGCCCGGCCATAGCTCCATTGCTGAACCGAGGTGCCGGAAACTGTGCCATCGATGCAGACGGGAAGGGTGTGGACCAGGTCGCGGTCGCGATTGACCAGCAAAACCGCGCGAGAGGGACCGTGCGTTGCTGCGTAAGCCAAGAGCCACGGCGTAGCCCGCGGGTCGACACGTGTGCGCAGCATATGCTCTCCCTCAGAAACAAAGCCGCTTTCAGAGAGCAACTGAAAAGCGCGCCCGGAAGGCAGTAGATCTCCAGGCTTGAGACCGACTTTCGTTTCGCTAACTCCAGCCACCGATCCTGTATAAATGGGCGCCGCCATGCCGCACTTATACCAGTTGTAGGCTGTATCTCCTCTGCCGTCATAGTTCAGCATCGTGCACACGTTGGGCCGGCCTTGCGTCCACCAGTTGGCGACGCGGACTCCCGCCTGCATATACTCGGCAAGCTGGATAGCGGCGAAGAGCGGCGCGACTGCGCCTGTAGTCTGCCGCGTCCAGCGAAAGCCTCCGACTTCGTTGTTCCATTCCGTTACCCAGATTGCATCCGGACTCTTGCCATGACTCAATAGCTCGGTTTCAAGTTTGAGCAGCTCTCCGTGGGTTCGATGAATACCTGCGTCGACCCGATCCTGGTAGAGCGTGCTTCCATCGGTGACCGGATACGTCATGGGATAGTTATGCCACACCACTGCATCGAATTTGGCGCCTTCAAGGACAGGCATGTCGAAATCGGTCTGCCAGCGATAGATCGCGAGACCGATGGGAACAGCGACTTCACTCGTGGGGTCAACGGTCTTGATTGCATCGTAGAATGCAGGCTCATGTTGGACGTAGCTCGCGCCTGTATTTGGATCTGCATGGAAGTCAGTCTCCGTTGCAGCGGAGAACACCTCGTTGCCAATCTCCCAGCGATGAATGGGATAGCGGTGGGTCTTGTTCGCGTACTCAACAAGAGACCCTGCGTTTGAATTCGGGTCGCCGCCGGCGTTACACGCAGGCGGATTCGTCCCATAGTTGATTGTGTAGACAACGTCAAGTCCGAACTGCGCGATGACATCATTCTCGTAACTGTCGAGCGTATTGCCTGACTTGGCCTGCGCAGGCTCTCCGGCCACGCCACGGACGTTGGTGCAGGGCGCACCGCCGGTCCAGTTACCCAAATCTGCTGTGATGCCGCCATAACCGCCCGCGTAGCGCACTGAAGTGAACCCGGCGGCCGCGACACCTTTCAGAAACGCTTCGCGGCTCACAGGGTCGGCGAGACTCTGATTGGAATCGGCGAATCCGAGTACATCGCGGTGAATTGTTCCGAGCTTGTCGAAAGTAACTTCGACGCCTCCGGCCGGAATAGAGGGAAAGACGGGTGCAATATCGACTTGAATTTGTGTCTCTGTCCACGCCTGGTTTGCGACCAGCACCTTCGCCAATCTCATCGCGCTTCCGGTATCGCAACAGCCGGGAAAGAGCCTATAGTAATAAACCTTGTCTTCGAGCTCGCCGCTGTAGGAAGCCGTCCCGCTCAAGCTGCCGTCGATCCAGAGCGAAAGCTCGCTTGATTTCCAGGTAAACACAACCCGATGCCATGAATCCGGCCTGACAGCACATTGACTCACGTTGAAATGAACGGCCTGAACATTGACATATCCACCTTGCACGCATAACTGGCCCGGGCCTGCAATCAGACCAACATGAAGCGAAGATGCGCCGTGAACCGCGGACAAGGTTACAGCGGCCGAGTTGCGTGGGCTCGCGTCGGCGTAGAGCCACAGAGCAATGGTTCCCTGGATGCGATTGACCGGAAGTCCCTGGTTGACGACGGCGACGGACGCGGTGGGTACGCCGCCTGCGGTCTCATCATCGGGCACGGGACCGGGAAAGCCGCCGGTGACCTGGCCCGTTCCGAACTCGTGCGCCGCGCTCGTCAAATCAAACTCGCCGACATAATCGTGAATCGGTTGCGGAGCTCCGCCCTCGCAGAGCGCCCAATATGCGTAGACGCCCGGCTCTTCCTCATAGAAGCGGTCGTATTTTGATTCGCACGCATTTTCCTGAGGGGGATCGAAGGCAGAGCCTTCCGGCAGGTCGGTTGCGGAACTCCCACTCGCATCTTGACCGCAGATCCCGAGTGCGGCAAGCTGCGACCCAAGAGCGAGGACTGTGATCGGGAGCAAGCGAATGAATTTCATGTCAGCATCTCTCGGTAATTCAACTGCTATTGGTGTTGGGCGCAACCGCAAAACGGTCGATCGGAACGGTACTCGGCGAGATCGTATTTTGCGCCGGTATTCTCAGGCCGGTGCGCTTTGCCCAGCAGCCGGTCGAGTGCCGCTTTCCATGTTGCTTCACTTTCAAGCCTCATGGTTGAGACGGATGACTTGGTGTGGATGACGATGACATCCGGCTTGAGACCCACCACAGTCCATCCCGGGGCTCGAAATGTGATTGTGTAGTTAGCCTGCTCCACCGGCAGAGGTTCTTCAGGTGCTGTCCAGAATCGATTGGTGGGGTCGAGATAGAGCGCTGCGATGAGTGAGCGCAGTCCCCACAGACAGCTCGCCGGTCCCGAATAATTGTCCACCAGGCGCGCGTCGAATCCGCAATAGCCTTGGGTGATCGTCCCGGCTGATACGCCACCGTGCTGTATGAAATACAACCAGGTTGCGTCCAACGCTCTGCGCGCGACGCCCGCGCGAACCGATGGCTTTCCGAATGCCTGATCCAGGATCAATGGGGCAACGATCGCCATCCGGTAACACAGGCTGCGCCCCATGATTGGCATGCCTTCGGGCCCGACCAGATACTCGAGATTTTGCGCGAATGCATCCACGGCATCGGGGATGAAGTTCCCCGCAAAGGCCGGTGCGGCCTGATAAATCCAGAACAGTTGGTAGGCGATGCCCCAGGCGTTATAGTAGTCAAACCGCTTCCCGGGCCCATCGGAAAACCAGCCACCGCCGGCGTAGAAACTCCGGAAGCGGTCGAAGTGGGCGCGCGCTTCATTCATGTCGGCTGGGTAGCCAAGCGATTGCGCAACAACATCGACGTAGGCGATAAACAGATGCCAGTTGTTGTCGGGGACTTGTTTGTGGTTCACCTTGAGAAGCCATTGGAAGACGCGGTCGCGCGCGGGCGCGGGAAGCTGTAACCAGAGCGAATCTCGAAGCAACCAGATCGAAAGCGCGACATCGGCCGCTTCCACAATGCGCTGGTCGTTATCCCCGATTGGTCCCCAATAGCCGCGTGAGTCGGGATCGGTTCCGTTCTCCCATCCGTCCAGCAGAATCTGCCGAGTGCGATCCGTCTCAGCCGGTCTCGCGTCGGATTGAGAGCGCAGATACACGGCGAGCAGGGGAGCTATCCGCGTAAAGCCCTCAATCGAGTCTATGCGATCCCCGTGTGAGCTTTGCAGTCCCGGGTAGGAAGCCGTCGATTCATCCGGATCGCGATAAGCGAGAAATCCGTTTTCAAAGTACATTGCGAGGTTAACGTAATCTTTTTGCGGAACAGGCGCGCGACGCTGGAATGGCGCCGGCACCTTCAACTCGCCTCGGTTCCCGAATTCATTTTCGCTCGTTCTCCGAAGACAATAGAGCCGGGCGGCGACGGCAAGTGCCAGTGCGCCTGCAATGCTGACTGCGACGATCAAATGAGCCTTCTTATTCCTCATCCTTCAACCCGGTTCAGTTTGTGTCGACACGGGAAGATCGGGTCCAATCCGCTCTCCCGGAATCAAATGGCATTCAGCGGCTGCGGCATGCGCTCGACCGCGCTCTTGTTGCGCGAGGCGAGAATGCGCTGGTAAGCAGACTCCAGACGGCTTCGATGAAGATCCATGCCATGGCCCGGCGCTTCCCAGAATCTCTCGTAAGCGGCGCGGCCCATCCGCGCCGCGGTCTCGGGGTCTCGGAGGAGGGCAATCTTGCACCGCAGGTCGGCCTCGTCGCCACTGCGGAAGTGCAGCCCTGTCACTCCGTCTTCAACCGATTCGCGAGCTGCGCAATCATCGGGCACGATGCTGGGCACGCCGTTCCCGGCCGCTTCCAGCACCACGAGACCCAGCGTTTCGTACCACAAAGATGGAAAGACCAATGCACGCGACTGACGCACAGCGCGGAGGCCATCGCGATGATTCATCCAACCGGTGAGAATTGCCTTGGGATTCGCTTTGAGCACCGAATCGCGAGCCATTCCTTCGCCGATGAACTGGCAGGGCACATTTTCGGCCGCTGCTGCTCGCGCGAATAGCTCGACTCCCTTTTCTGCTGTCATCCGTCCCAGGAAGACAAAGACGCTCTGCCCGGCGACGGGCGCAGGCTCGCAGGGTTCAACGTCAATTGCGTTGGGAACAAAATGAAAGATGGCGTGAGTGGGTAAATGCGGCCGCAGCACTTTCTCAGCCAGTTGTGAGTAGACGATAAAATTACGAACCTTCGACGGGATCCCTCCTACGTAATCCTGGATCATGCGGCGTCCCACCCGCCAGAGTTTGTGCCGATAGCTTCGTACATCGCAATTTGTCTTGACGCACTCCAGGCTCATGGGGCGGTGAGGGCATTTCTCCAGCGTGTTTTGCAGAAATAATGTTCCTGTCGGACAAGCGAGGAGAAAGTCGTGGATTGTGACTGCAATCTCGAATCCGCGTTCCCAGGCCGCGCGAATGGGACTCGAAGAGAGTGCTTTTGTCCAGCTATGTACGTGGACCAGCGTGTTCTCCGGATCGAGCGTGTCGAGCAGTTCTGCGACGTAGCGATGCGAGCGCGGATTCCACCAGCCATAGGTCATCGCCCGCAGACGATTCCGATCGTCGAGAATATCGAATTTGCTGATCTGATGAATTCTCAGTCCTGGAATGTCTCGTAACGCAGCGTCTGGCTCTCCGGCGCCGCAAACAAGCTCCACGCGGTGTCCTGCCAACGCCATGGCTCTCGCTCCATCCAGCGCAATCTTTGCCGCTCCTCCATTCACCGTTCCTGTGTCGCTCAACAGTACAAGATTCATTCCGCAACTCCGGCAGGTTGATGTTCAAAGGAAAAAATCTTCTGTATGCATAGTCGAAGCAGAATCGAAAGAAAGAGACTGTTGCCAACTAGGTAGCGCTTCCACATCCGCTTCGGTTCCATGGCCAGGCGCCAGAACCACTCACACCCGCTGCGCTGAAAGCACGCCGGCGCGCGACGCGTAATTCCGGCAACCAATTCGAAGCTGCCGCCCACGCCCAGCATCACGCCAACCGGCAAATCCCGATGTTCGCTGATCCAGATCTCCTGTTTGGGCGCGCCTAGAGCCACGAAGAGAATATGCGGTGCGGCTTTGCGAATTCGCTCGGCCGCGAGAAAATCCAATCGCGCGTCGAGC
>Ga0335075_10014714_pt1 | contig 11736 bp, 12 predicted proteins | sample Lox_Sample_24_FD_206723 | JGI IMG/M metagenome (GOLD analysis project Ga0335075, IMG submission 206723) | Soil microbial communities from Loxahatchee National Wildlife Refuge, Florida, United States - Lox_Sample_2.4 | ecosystem: Environmental > Terrestrial > Soil > Wetlands | place: USA... | reverse complement strand
CGCGTGGATTCACGCTGCTCTGCCGTCGCCTCGGCCAGCGTCTCGCCGCGATCGTCTCGGCGCGGCTCGGCGTCGCGGTCACGCAGGAGTGGTGTGCGGGAGAAGCCCCGCGGCTGCAGTCCGAGTTCGGCCGGCTCGACGCGTCCTGACGACCGCCGGCTAGGCCGCTCGAGGCGGGGGGTCGAACAGCGTCCAGTGTCCTTCCGTGACGACCTCGACGCGGCCGTCGACCACCTTGATCGCGGTCTCGTCGTCGATCGCGTACGCAGGCACCGACAGCCCGGCCGCCCACCGCTCGATGTTGGCCAGGGTCGTGTCCGGCATGTCCTCGCGCTCGAGGTGGGGGAACACCGAGAAGTCGACCAGCCCCAGCGCGTTGTCGCTCGCCGTCAGGGGCTCGCTGTCGTCGTAGGTCGTTCCGCCGAAGTCGGGCGTCGCGACCATTGCCCCGCCGCTCGTGCCGACGTAGACCAGCTCGGGTCGCAGCGACGGCAAGACGTCTGCCAGGCCGGACTTCCGCATCCAGTAGCAGAGGTACAGCGGGCTCCCGCCCCAGACGAGCAGCGCGTCGGTGTCGCGCACGGCCTCGATCCAGTACTCGTCCCTGATGCTCGGCAGCGCCGTCAGCTCCAGCACGCCCAGCGACTTCCAGCCGAGGCCGCACATCGGGCCAGCAGTCAGACCTGCGACGAACCGGTACACGCTCGTCGGTCCACCGGGGAACGGCTGCACCCCGGTCGGGATGCAAAGGGCATTCGACTCGGCGATCGGCTTGCCCAGCAGTTCGAGCAGCGCGCCGTGGATGCTCGCGTTCGTGATGCCGGAAGAGGTGAGGAGGATTTTCACCGTGCTCCTTCGCTCGCGGTGTACGGGTCGAGGTTCCGACCGGTGAGACTCCGGAGCGGCACCGAGATCATCGGTGCGACCAGCATCGCCATGACGTCGAACCACACGTAGCCGCTCGCGACGCCCGACGGGGGATTGCCGTCGGGGATGCCGAGGCCAGGCAGGTCGTGCTCCCAGCGCCATGTGCCGATCGACGTGCCGTAGAGCTCGAGCGCGGCAACGACCAGGAAGACCGCCGCGTAGGTCGTCCGGTTGCGCGACCGCCAGAGGAAGAGCAGCAGCAGCGGCACGCCGACCGCACCCGCGACGTCGCGATGCGGGAGCACCGTGAGGCCGAGCACCCCCCAGAGCGCGGCGGCTGCCGCCGCGACGCCGACGAGCGTGCGGCCGTGGCGGCGGAGCGTCCCGGCGAGGCCGACGGCGGTCAGGTAGACGAGCCCGTGGGCCGGCGGGATGAAGAGGGGCAGGTTGTGCAGGCGGTAGTGGTAGACGCCCCAGATCAGCGAGCCGGTGACCTCGCCGATCGTCGCGAAGCAGATGACGCCGAGCGTCTGCGCCCGCCGCTCGAGTGAGACCCGCGAGAGCGCGGCGGCGAGGACGAGCCAGGTCAGCGCGCCGAGGCCGAGCTGCTCGCCGTAGGTCGCGAAGTGGTCGGCGGCGAGCAGCGCCGCCAGGTAGGCGATCCCTAGCGCCGGTACTGCAGCTCGTGCCACGAGGGAATCGGTGCGAGCTCGAGGAGCGGCCGTCCGCCGCCGGGATGCTGGTAGGCGAACTCGGCCTCGTCGTCGTCCCAGACGATCTCGAGCGCGCTCCGCTTGACCTGGTGGTCGAGCCAGGCGCCGCGGAAGATGAGCTTGCGCAGCCAGTAGACGAGCGACTCGCCGTTCACCTGGTAGACGCGCTCCCAGTTGCGCACGAGGTAGCGCCCGAGACGCGAGCCGGGCTCGTCGATCACACCCTGGCTCGCGAGCGTGACGAGATCCGCGACCTCCTCGTCCTCGAGCGCCGGTGTGTCGACGACGCCGAGCTTCACCGCGGCGGCGATCACGCGCCCTTCGAAGTCGGTCTCGCCGAACGAGAAGCGGTAGCCGAGGAACTCGACGATGTAGTCGCTTCCCGAGCTGTAGTTCGAATCCGGTCCGGGCGGCGTGTCAGGCACGATGGGCATGGTAGTGAACGCCCTTCTCGCCCACGTCGACGTCGTCCGCTCGATCGTCTGGCTTCCCGCGCTGGTGGTCGGGGCGGGCCTGATCGCCGGCTGCACGATCCTGCTCAGCCGGGCGTTCGTCGACTCGGTGCGGGAGTGGGGGCATCCGCGGCTGCTCGTGGCGGGGTTCGTGGCGCTGATCGGACTCGTCGTCGTGCTGACGCTGCTCGGGATCACGCTGCCGAAGGAATGACGCAGTTCCGGGACGCTTTCGTCCCGGATTCTCCGAGCAAACACCGGGGTTCCGTCCGGTCGCGTCCGTACGCTCGGCGGCCGGATGACAAGCGGAACCTGGGAGCTCGAGCCGTGTCCGCAGGCCGCGATTCGCGACCTGGTGGAGGCGCTCGCGGTCGACGAGGTGACGGCGTCGGTGCTCGTCCGGCGCGGCTACGACAGCCCCGAGAGCGCGAGCGCGTTCCTCGACGCCGCCCTGCCCGGGCATGATCCCTTCCTGCTCGGCGACATGCGCGAGGCGGTCACGACGCTGACCGCGGCGGTCGCCGCCGGGAAGCGCATCTGCGTGCACGGCGACTACGACGCCGACGGTATCTGCGCAACCGCGCTCGCCGTGCTCCTGTTGCGGGAGGCGGGTGCGGACGTCGGCTGGCATCTGCCGTCGCGCTTCGAGGAGGGCTACGGGCTCAACGGCCAGACGCTGACGCGCCTCGCGGAGGAGGGGCTCGACCTCGTGCTGACCGTCGACTGCGGCATCACCGCCGTGGCCGAGGTCGAGCACGCGCGCAGCCTCGGTCTCGACGTCGTCGTCACGGACCATCATCGTCCGGCGGACGCCTGGCCCGCCTGCCCGGTCGTCGCGACGTTGAAGGGCGACTACCCGTTTGCAGGTCTCTGCGGCACGGGGGTCGTCTGGAAGCTCGCCGAGGCGCTGCTCGGCTCCGGGCATCCGTTCCTCGACCGCCACCTCGACCTCGTCGCACTCGCCACGGTCGCCGACGTGGTGCCGCTCGTCGACGAGAATCGCGCGCTCGCGCGCCTCGGGCTGCGCCGCCTCGCGCAAACGCAGAAGATCGGCCTGCGCGCGCTGATGCGCGTGGCGGGTGTCGATCCGGCCGCGATCGACGAGTCGTCGATCGGATTCCGGCTTGCGCCGCGCATCAACGCCTCCGGGCGTCTCTGCCGGCCGGAGGCGGCGCTCGCGCTGCTGCTCACGGACGACCCGCGCGAGGCAGCAGGGCTCGCCGAGGAGCTCGAGTCGCTGAACCGCGAGCGGCAGGCGATCGAGGAGCGCATCGTGCGCGAGGCGGTCGCGCAGGTCGACGAATGGCCCGAGTCCCGCCGGCGCCGGCGCGGCTACGTCGTGGCCGGGGAGACGTGGCACGAGGGCGTGATCGGCATCGTCGCGTCGCGGCTCGTCGAGCGCTATGGCCGGCCGGTCGTGCTGATCGCGGGCACGGACGGCGACTGGAAGGGCTCGGGCCGGTCGATCCCCTCGTTCGACCTGCACGGCGCCCTCGCCGCGTGCAGTCCGCATCTCACGCGCTTCGGCGGCCATCGCGCCGCGGCCGGGCTCTCCGTCTCGCCCGACCAGATGGAGACGTTTGCCGCGGCGTTCGCCGCGCACGCCGACTCGGTCCTCGGCGAGGACGACCTCGTGCCGCTGACGCGCGTCGACGCGATCGTCCCGGGCGCCAAGCTGACGCTGCCGCTCGCGGCGGAGCTGGGGCGGCTTGCCCCGTTCGGGCTCGGCAACGCCGGCGTGACGCTGCTCGTCGACGGCTGCGAGCTCGCCGACCTCTCGACGGTGGGCGACGGCAAGCACCTCCGCTTCCGCGTCCGCCAGCGGGGCCGCGACTCGGGCTCGGCGATCGCGTTCGGGCTCGGAGGCCAGCTCGACCGCTACCGCCGCGAGGGGCGCTACGACGTCGCGGTGCGGCTGCAGGAGAACCGGTGGAACGGGACCGTCTCGCCGCAGCTGGTCGTCCGGCGCATCTTCGACGCGACCGACGGCTACGACGAGCTGCGCGAGTGGCTCGCCGGCCAGTGGAAGGCCGGCGAGCAGGCATGGACCCCGGAGGCCCGTGCGATCTTCAGCGAGCTCGAGCTGTCAGCGGAGGCTGGGGCGACAGCGCGGCGAAGCCTCCTCGAATCGGCAACGTTCCGGCACTTGCTCGAGCAAAAGCCGGCTCTGGCGGCCGCGGCGTAGCGGGGAGCTCGCGAGCGCCTGCGGCGGCGACCGCGTGGCGGCGGCGGAGCACTAGCGGGAGACCGAGAGCGTGACGGTCCTGCCGCGCAGCGGGTGGCGCGGCGCCCGGGCCGCGTCGATCTCGCACAGGACGCGCGCGATCTTCTGGAGCTTCCGTGCTCGGCGGCGACGAAGCATGGGTGGGGATGGTTCCGTGCCGGGGCCGCGAATCCTTCTCGAAAGATCGGGGGCTACACTGGATCGATGGCAGTAGTCGAGCGGCATCAGGACCTCGTCGACGAGCTGCTCGCCGAGGTGGAGGCGTACAAGCGGGACGCCGACCGCGACCTGCTCGCGCGCGCCTTCGACTTCGCCGCCAACGCGCACGCCGGCCAGGTTCGCGCCTCGGGACAGGAGTTCGTCTACCACCCGTGGGGTGTCGCGAAGATCCTCGCCGAGCTGCAGCTCGACGAGCCGACGCTCGCAGCCGCCTTGCTGCATGACGTCGTCGAGGACACCGACGCGGACGCCGATGGGCTGCGTGCCGAGTTCGGCGACGAGATCGCCAACCTCGTCGAGGGCGTGACGAAGCTGACGCGGGTCAAGTTCCAGACGCGCGAGCACGCCGAGGCGGAGAACTACCGGAAGCTGATCGTCGCGATGGCCGAGGACGTGCGGGTGATCCTGATCAAGCTCGCCGACCGCCTGCACAACCTGCGCACCATCGAGTATCTCGGCAAGCAGAAGCAGGTGCAGAAGGCGCGCGAGACGCTCGAGGTCTACGCGCCCCTCGCGCACCGCCTGGGCATCCACGCGCTGAAGTGGGAGCTCGAGGACCTCTCGTTCCAGACGCTGCATCCGCGCAAGTACGAGGAGATCAAGCAGATGGTCGCCGAGCGGCGCGCCGATCGCGAGGAGCACGTGCGCGAGGCGTCGATGGTCCTGCAGAAGGAGCTCGACAAGGTCGACATCCCCGCCGAGATCTCCGGCCGCGCCAAGCACTTCTACTCGATCTACGACAAGATGGTGCGCAAGGGTCGCGAGTTCAACGAGATCTACGACCTGACGGCGATGCGCGTGATCGCCGAGCGCGGGGGAGACGAGGGGACGCGCGACTGCTACGGCGCGCTCGGCCTGATCCACTCGCTGTGGAAGCCGATGCCGGGGCGCTTCAAGGACTTCATCGCGATGCCGAAGTTCAACGGCTATCGCGCGCTGCACACCACGGTGATCGGCCCGCAGGGCCGGCCGCTCGAGATCCAGGTGCGCACACGCGAGATGCACGAGACCGCCGAGTACGGCGTCGCCGCGCACTGGCTCTACAAGCGCGGCAAGTCGGCGAAGGACGAGGAGTGGGTCGCCTGGGTGAAGCAGCTGATGGACGAGGGGACGACCGACGAGGCGGATCCGCGCGAGTTCATGAAGTCGTTCCGAACGGATCTCTTCGACGAGGAGGTGCACGTCTTCACGCCGAAGGGCCAGGTGAAGACGCTGCCCGCAGGTGCGACGCCGATCGACTTCGCGTACGCCGTCCACACCGACGTCGGGCACCGCACGGTCGGCGCCAAGGTCAACGGCAGGATCGTGCCGCTCCACTACGCGCTGCGGAACGGCGACTTCGTGGAGATCCTCACGTCGAAGCAGGGACGCGGCCCGTCGCGCGACTGGCTCTCGCTGGCGAAGAGCTCGCGCGCGCGGAACAAGATCCGCCAGTGGTACTCGCGCGAGACGCGCGAAGAGACGGAGCAGAAGGGCCGCGAGGCGCTCGAACACGCGCTCAAGGCGCAGAAGCTGCCGTACGCGAAGCTGCGCGGCTCGGCGACGCTCGCGCAGGTGATCCGCGACTCGGGCTTCAAGAAGGCGGAGGACTTCTACCTCGCGCTCGGCTCGGGGAAGCTGCAGTCGGGGACGATCGTCAACAAGGTCATCCAGCGCCTGAAGACGGAGGAGGTCGCCGAAGAGGCGCCCGTCGTCAAGACGCCGAAGGCGCGCGCGGTCAGCGGAACCGACCTCGGCGTCGTGGTCGCCGGGGTCGATGACGTCCTCGTCCGGCTGGCGAAGTGCTGCACGCCCGTGCCGGGCGACCCGATCGTCGGCTACATCTCGCTCGGCAGGGGAATCACGATCCATCGAGGCGACTGCCCGAACGTGAAGGCGCTCCGGCGGAACCCCGAGCGCTTCACGCCCGTCTCGTGGGAGGGCAGCACGACGGCGAAGAGCTTCCGCGTGCAGATCGCGGTCGACTCGTGGGACCGTCCGCGCCTGCTCGAGGACGTCGCGCGGACGTTCGCCGAGCACGGCGCCAACATCGTCAGCTACGGCGGCAAGGTCGAGGATCAGCTCGCGAAGAACTGGTACACGGTGGAGGTCGGCGACGTGAAGGCGCTGCGGACGCTGTTGAACGCGTTGCGCGGGCTCGACGCCGTCTTCGACGCCTACCGCGTCACGCCCCAGTGAGCTCCGTCAACCCCGTCGCGGCGGCGGGGTTCGGCTCCGCCGCGGACGTGTACGAGCGAGCGCGGCCCTCCTATCCAGACGAGGCCGTCCGCTGGCTCGCGGAGCGGGCCGGTCTCGGCGCCGGAACGACCGTTGTCGACGTCGGCGCGGGCACCGGCAAGCTCACGCGACTGCTCCTCTCGACCGGGGCCCGCGTGGTGGCGGTCGAGCCCGTCCGCGCGATGCGCGCGATCCTGCGGGAGCGTACGCCGGGCGTCGAGGTGGTGGACGGCGTCGCCGAGGCGCTGCCCCTGCCGGACGGCTCCGCCGACGCCATCACGGTCGCGCAGGCGTTCCACTGGTTCGACCATGCGGTCGCGATCCCGGAGCTGCACCGGGTGCTCCGGCCCGGTGGGGCGCTCGTGCTGATCTGGAACAGCCGGGACATGACCGATCCGCTGCAGCAGGCGCTCGAGGAGCTGCTCCGCCCCCTGCGGCGCGACGCGCCGTACCAGCTCGGCGGAGCGTGGCGTACGCCGCTCGAGGACTCGGGCCTCTTCGGCGCCCCGGACGAGGCGCGGTTCCGGATCGCGCAGGAGATGACCGCCGAGGGCGTCTGCGAACGCGTCGCGTCGACGTCGTTCGTCGCGGCCATGACCGCGGAGGAGCGCGAGCCGCTGCTCGCGCAGGTCCGCGAGCTCGCCGGCGACCGCCCGGGCCGGTTCGACTTCCCGTACGTGACCGAGGTCTACGTCACGCGCGGCGTCTGATCTTCGAAGTCGGCGATCCTCCCGCGGATCTCGTCGGGAACCGGGACGGCGCGGCGCTCGTCGAGGGCGATGCAGACGAGTGTCGCGGTCGCCGTCGCCATCAGCGTGTCGCCGTCGTCGCCGACCCGGTAGGCGGCGTGGTCGTACGTGATGCTCGTCGTGCCGATCCGCTCGACGCGGACGAAGATCTCGAGCAGATCGTCGAAGCGCGCGCCGGCGACGTACTCGACGCTGACCGCGCGCATCGCGAAGTCGACGTTTCCGAGGTGCACGGGCCCGACGTGCCGGTGATACTCGGTACGCGCCAGGTCGAAGTACGGCATGTAGCGGCCGTAGTAGACGACTCCCTGCGCGTCGGTGTCCGAGAAGCCGACGCGGGCGAAGGCCGCGTAGCGGTACGGCGGCTTGCGATCCGTCGTGTGACCGAGCTCGATCATGCCACCGATCCTAGATTCACCGCCCGGGCCGATACGGTTCCTGTCATGCGGGACGTGTGGCTCGCCGTGATCGCCGTTAGCCTCGCGCCGGTCGCGGTCGTCGCGTTCCTGGCGAATCCGCTGATCTTCCTCGTGCTCGGGCCGGACGCCTGGCGTGAGCGCGTGGCGCGGCTCGCCCCGTACCGGTGGTGGTTCGCGTTCTCCGTTGCCGTCTGCGGATTCGCAACCGCGGTCTACCGCATCCGCTACGGCTGACCTACTCGCGAATCACTCCGAGCACCTCGTCGCGCATCGCCTCCATCGTCCGCTCGGAGAGCGCCTCGAGGTTCAGCCGCAGGAGCGGCTCGGTGTTCGACGGCCGCACGTTGAAGTGCCAGTCGTCGGCCTCGACCGAGAGGCCGTCGAGATGCGTCACGCGCCCGCGAGGACCGAATCGCTCCTCGAGTTCCGAGAGCTTCGCGTCGACGTCCGGAACCGGCGTGTTGATCTCTCCGGTCAGGAAGAAGCGCGAGCGGAGCGGCTCGAGGATCTCGCTGAGGGGTCGGCGCCGGGAGAGCAGGTCGCACATGAGCAGGAACGGCACCGTCCCCGAGTCGGCCTGGGAGAAGTCGCGGAAGTAGTAGTGCGCCGAGACCTCGCCCGCGAACACCGCATGCTCCTCGCGCATCCGCTGCTTGATGAACGCGTGCCCGACGCGGTTGACGAGCGGTACGCCGCCGGCCTGCTCGATCGCCTCGGGAACCGCCCAGGAGGCGCGAACGTCGTAGATCACCTTCCCGCCGGGCTCCTTCGCCAGGATGGATTCCGCGAACAGCGCGGTCGTGAAGTCGCCCGGGACGAACTCACCGGCGTCGTCGACGAAGAAGCAGCGGTCGCCGTCGCCGTCGAACGCGACGCCGAAGTCGGCGCCCTCCTCGCGCGTCTTGCGCACGATGAACTCACGGTTCTCGGGCAGGAGCGGGTTCGGCTCGTGGTTGGGGAACGAGCCGTCGGGCTCGAAGTAGCAGCGGACGACGTCGAGCATCGGCAGCCGCTCGAGCACGGGCGGCAGCATCGTGCCGGCCATGCCGTTCGCGGCGTCGATCACCACCCGGAGCGGCTGGAGCCCGTCGACGTCGACGAACGATAGGACGCGGTCGACGAACGCCGGCCAGATGTCCTCGGCGCCGATCGAGCCGCGCGGGTTCGACTCCCACAACCCCGCGAGCGCCCGGTCGCGGACGTCGAGCAGGCCCGAGTCACCGCCGACCGGGAGCGCGCCGGAGCGGACGATCTTCATGCCCGTGTAGCGCTTGGGGTTGTGCGACGCCGTGACGGCGACACCCCCGTCGAGGCCGAGCTCGCCCACCGCGAAGTAGACCATCTCCGTCCCGACGAGCCCGAGGTCGAGCACGTCGGCCCCGCCGTCGGCCGCGCCTTCGCGCACCGCCTCGGCCATCGCCGGCGAGGAGAGGCGCATGTCCCGTCCGACCGCGACCCGCTTCGTCGCGAACTGCTCGACGAACGCGCGCCCGATCGCGTACGCGCCGTCCTCGTCGAGCTCGTCGGGATGGACGCCGCGCACGTCGTACGCCTTGAAGACCTGCGGGTCGAGCATGCGCGAGACGTTACTCAGACCCGGCGCGTGTCGCGCCGGTACGCCCGGCCCGCGAGCAGCGCCGCGCCGACGGTCCAGGCGGCCATCACGAGCCAGCCGCGGGTGCCCCAGCCGGAGCCGCCGATGCCGATGTGGGCGGCCTCGACGAGCCAGTACGACGGGAGCGCTTCGGCGATGTCGTGCAGACCGCCCGACGTGATCGGGAACCAGACGCCGCCGAGGAAGGCGAACAACGCCGTCGAGCCGCCGAGCGTCGGGCCGATCGAGTCGGGCGTGAGCAGGTGGCCGAAGAGGATGCCGATTGCTGCGAAGGGGATGAGCCCGATCAGGATGAACGCGGTCATGTGCGCCCAGCGCCCGACGGGCAACGACACGCCGAGCGTCGCGCCGGCGGCGTAGAGGATCGCCAGGTTGAGCGCGGCCATGAGGTATGCAGTCAGGACCTTGGCGCGGAAGTACGCGCGGACGCTGAGCGGCGTGATCCGCAGCTGGCGGTTCCAGCCGACGGCGCGCTCCGCGGCGATGCGCGCGCCCGTCGACATCATGGCGTTCATCGTGCCGAACGCGGCGAGCCCGACCATGTAGTAGAGCGGGGCGGAGAGTCCGCTCGACCCGAGGTCGTGCACGTTGCGGTTCGGGCCTGCGATCGCGTAGAAGAGCACGAGGGGGAAGCCGAGCGCGAGAAACACGAAGCGCCGGCTGCGCATCACCCGCTTCAGCTCGAAGCGCGTGTAGGTCCAGTTCACGCGCCGTCCCCCGTCAGCAGGACGAAGGCCTCCTCGAGGCCGGCGCCGGCGATCTCGATGTCGCGCGCGTCCGCGAAGCGCCCGAGCAGCGCGCGGATCGCGGCGTCGGAGTCGCTGCAGCTGAGGACGACCGCCTCGCCCCGCCGTTCGACGTGCTGGACGCCGGGCAGGCTCGAGAGGTCGTCCGGCGACACGCCGGGCAGCGTCGCGCGGATCGTGCGCGACCCGACCATCGCCTTGATCTCGGTCGTGGGGCCGTCCGCGACGACGCGTCCGTGCGCCATCAGGACCGCGCGGTCGGCGTAGTCGTCGGCCTCCTCGAGGTAGTGCGTGGCGAAGAGCACGGTCTTGCCGCGGGCGGCGAACTCGCGCATCGACGCCCAGAACGTGCGGCGCGCCTCGACGTCCATCGCGACCGTGGGCTCGTCGAGGACGAGCAGCTCCGGGTCGCTTACGATCGCGATCGCGAACCGGGTGCGCTGCGTCTCGCCGCCGGAGAGCTTCTGCGTCCGGCGGTCGGCGACGTCGCGGAGGTGGACGAGGTCGAGCACGTCGTCGACCGGCATCGGCTTGGGATAGAGCGAGGCGATCATCGTCACGAGCTCGCGCACCGTCAGGTCGCGGATCAGCGCTCCGGTCTGCAGCATCGCGCCGATCGATCCGGCGTCGACCGCCGCGGACGGCGTCTTGTCGAACACCGTCACCGTGCCGGCGTCGGGCTTCTGGAGGCCGAGCAGCATGTCGATCGTCGTCGACTTGCCGGCGCCGTTCGGCCCGAGCAGGGCGACCGTCTCGCCGGCGGCGATCGACACGTCGACGTCGTCGACGGCGCGCACGTCGCCGAACGACTTCTGCAGCCCGCTGAGCACGACTCCCCCCATGGATCAGCCGCGCAGTATGCCCTCGATCGCCGCGGTCGACTCCGGGTCGGGCGCCTCGGAGATCACGGTCGCGGGTCGCGCCTGGAGCGCGAGCGCGTCCCGAAGATGCTCGGCGCGCAACGTCCCCTCGCCGTAGGGCAGGTGCTTCGTCTCGTTGCGATTCGCGAATTGGATGTCGGAGAAGTGGATGTGGAACGGCGCGCCGGGCTCGATCGCGCCATCGGCCAGCTCGAGCGCCTCGGCGAACGGCTCGACGGACGTGAAGGCGCCGTCCGAGGTGGCGTGCATGTGTGCGAAGTCGAGCACGGGGCGCACCCACTCGACGCGCGTCGCGATCGCGACGACGTCCTCCAGCGAGCCGAGCTCGCGTACGCGCCCCATCACCTCGATCCCGAACGGGACGGCCCTTCCCTTCCGCTCGAGCCGCAACCGGAGCTCGCCGAGCTGCTCGCACACCGCGTCGATCGCCTGCTCTCGCGTGCGGCCGAGCAGGAAGCCGGGGTGGAAGACGACGGGCGCAGCACCGGCGGCGACGGCGATGCCGGCCGAGTGATCGAGCATTCCGATCGCCATGTTCAGCTTCTTGCCGCGCTCGGCGTGCCCCATGAAGCCCGCGATCGGTGCGTGCACCGAGAGTGCGATGCCCGCGTCGCGGCAGAGCTCGCCGAACCGC
>Ga0335075_10014710_pt1 | contig 11737 bp, 15 predicted proteins | sample Lox_Sample_24_FD_206723 | JGI IMG/M metagenome (GOLD analysis project Ga0335075, IMG submission 206723) | Soil microbial communities from Loxahatchee National Wildlife Refuge, Florida, United States - Lox_Sample_2.4 | ecosystem: Environmental > Terrestrial > Soil > Wetlands | place: USA... | reverse complement strand
TGACTGGGCCGACCATGTGGCCGATGTGGCTGGGTTTGTAGACGGTCGGGCCGCACACGTACATGCGCACCTTGCCGGGTTCGACCGTCTGAAACTCCTCCTTTTGGCGGGTCAGTGTGTTATAGACGCGCAGAGCCATAACGATTCCTTCACGGCTTGATACATTCAATCAGAGCAACCGCCTGGCAGGCCAACGCCTCGGCCCGGCCGATGTGGCCGACCTGTTCGCCGGTCTTGGCCTTGACGTTGACGCAGCCGGCATCGAGTCCGAGCAGTTGGGCCAGGTTGTCGCGGATGCCGGCCTTGATCGGGCCGAGCTTGGGTTCCTGGGCGAAAATGACGACATCAACGTTGACAACCCGCCAACCCGCGCGGTTCAGCCGTGCCAGTGTTTCGCGGAGAAACAAGCGGGAATCGGCGTCCTTCCAAGCGGGATCGCTGTCCGGATAGGCGTCGCCGATGTCGCCGAGTCCGGCAGCGCCGAGCAAGGCGTCGGTCAGTGCGTGCAGCACCACGTCGGCATCGCTGTGGCCGGCCAGGCCGCGCGAATGCGCGACGCGGACGCCGCCCAACAGCAGGGGCCGGCCCTCGACCAAGCGATGCGTATCGTGTCCGATGCCGACGCGAACGGTTGTCATGGCGTCGATTGTAACGACAGGACGGCAAATCTGACAACGCCGACCCGCCGCCTTGATGGCGCGGGGTTATTTGCCCAGCGATACCTCGAAGCCGATCGATTCTTCGCGGATTTCGCAGGTCTTGAATGGCGTTTGCGCAGCCATGTCCCGCAGCTGCTCGCGCGAATAGGCGCGCTTGCGGAGCATGTGCTTGAAAGTCAGCTTTGTCAGCAAGGAGCTGAACCAACCCAGCTTCATTTTTTGGACTTCGACTGCAATCTCGGCGTCGGAAACGTCGGGTCGCAAATCGATGATGAGCGCTCTGCCTCCGACTTTGAGTACCCGGCACATCTCGTTCAGCGCCCGCACAGGTTCCGTAAAGTTCTTGAAAGCGGCCATGCAAACGATGGCGTCGAACGAGTCGGCGTCGAACGGCATGGCCGCGGCGTCGCCGTGATGGAAGGCGACCGTAACACCGGCTTTCGCGGCATTGTCGGCGGCTATCTGCACGAACGTCTTGCTAATGTCGAGCCCGGCGACCTGGAAACGGCCGCGTTTGGCCAACTCGATCGCCAAATATCCCGGACCAGGAGCGACTTCCAGGACGCGGGCGCCATCGGCCAAGCTACCGGCGATCCTGTCGGCAACCTCGCGGTGGCGCGAGGCATTTTCGGTATTGCGAGCGTACCAGCGGGCGATAACGCCCTCCATCCCCCGTCCTTTGTGGCCTTTTTTCGTTTGCGTTGTCATCGGCGTTCCTTTCGTGTACCGCGAGTGTCAGAGTCGTCCCGGCCGCGCTGAAGGGATTATTCGTGAAATGATGTCGATTCTTTGAATTGCTGGAAAAACCGAGCCGCGACCGTAAGGCTGGCGTCCTGGTTCCAGTCTTTTTTTCTATTCAAGGGGTGCCCACACAAATAGCGATCGCATTGGCGATGTCGTCTAATTGGCTTGGCGTCAGTTCTCCCAGTCGATCGAGGAAGCGCGTTTCCGAGACCGACTTGACCTGAAAGGCGTCGGCCCCGGAATCCTTCGTTAAGCCATTGCTCGGAGTCGGCGTCACACGAACAAACCAAGGATAGCTTGCATAGCGCGACTTCCATTCTGTGATGGGGACGACGATCTTCAGCCTCAGACGGCCGATGGCATTTTCACTGATGACGACGGCTGTGCGGACCTTCTTGATTTCATCGCCCACGGCAGGATCGAACCGGATCCGCCAGACTTCGCCCCTAAGGGGAGTCGGATTCGTCGTCGTCATCTCGTTCTTCCTCGCTGAAGGCGTCGAAGCCGGTCAGTTCCTTATCCGCGCGGTAGTCCTGCTCCGCCCTTTCCGCCGCCGCCGCCAAGATAGCCTGCCGCTGCTCGCGCGGCATCTTCCGCAGTTCGCTTGGCGAGACGCCAGCCGCAGCGCTCGGCAAAACCTCTAGCCGAGCCGTCTTCAACTGAATCTCGACCTGTGCCCCTTCCGGCAACGGTGAATCGGGCACAACGACGCCGTTTTTGACGAAGCCGACAACGATGTTTGGCATGATCGAATCCTCCGGAATCATCTGTGCGGATTATATCAGAACGATTAACTCCTGGCGTCGATTTTTTATGTCGATTGGCAGTCGAGCTATCAGCGGGAGCGTTGCCAGATGCTGTTGGTATCGCTGGACATGGCTCGCCCGTCGCGCTGAAGTTTGTGCAGTCCTGCCTGAATTTGCATCTCGGCGAAGCGCATCAGATCCGCCGGCAGACCGCGATATAGCTCCATTACCAACTCAGGCACGGTTCGCGGCCCCGCTTCCAGCGCTTGCAGCAATTGTTCTTCGCGTTCGCGGCGGTGAGCTAACGCTTGTTCGAGGATGAGGGCGGGGCAGGCGTTGGGAGAGCCGTGCGCCGGCAACAGCAGACGTGCGGGATACGATTGCAGTCGCTGCAACGAATGGAGGTACTCGGCCAAATCGCCCTCCGGCGGCGGCGGGATCAGCACCGAAGACAGCATCGAAATCATGTCGCCGGCGAAGAGCAGACGATAACGCGGCTCCCAAAAGGAGAGATGGCCGGATGCGTGGCCGGGAGTGTGAATTGCCTGTAAGTGCCAACCGCCTTTGCCGTCCGGCACTGTTCCCAAATCGAGACAATCACCGTCGTTGATAAACTGTTGCACCTCGATGCGGCCGTGCAATGCCTGGGCTGTCAGCGGATGAGCGAGGATGGGTACGCCGTAGCGCTCGGCGCAGACCGCGGCGGCGCCGACGTGATCGGAATGATGATGTGTCAACACCACGCCGCGCAGCTTTCGGCCGGCGAGCAGATCGAACAATCGGGCCTGCTCATCGGCATCGCTGGCGCCGGGATCGATGAGATAAGCGGGATCGCTGCCGGCGAGGTAAGCGTTGGTGTGCGTGCTGGGCGGCAGCCCCTCGGTGAAGAGGGGAATCATCTGCACGCCGGGACTGAACCAGATGGGGCCTTCACTAGCCCGTAGCGCCAGCGACGGGACAGAACGCCCGTCGCTGGCGCTCCGGGCTACTTGATTTGGCCATTCCTCGACGGGCCGGCCGCGGATTGCATGCAGCAGCGCCAGCGTGGGCGGTGACACCAGGTTGTCACCGGCATTCCAATCCGCCAGCGCTTGCTCGGCGCTGCGCCAGGCGCCTTCGGTCAGCTCGCCGGGCCAAACCTCGGCCGTCTGCCCCGGCGGCAGCACGGCGACGAAGAAGGCGGTATCGAAGCGGAGCGGCGCGAACGGCGGCGTCACCAACGAGCCGATGAATGTCAGGTCATCCGGATGCAGGCGCAGTTGGCGCTCGGCCAGTAGATCGGCGAAGGTCATCTGCTCGGCCAATAGTTGTTTGCGGTTTAGCGCTAAGCTGGGCGAGGCCGCCGGAAACGCGCCGGTTTCATCGCGCGCCAGCAGAACGCCGGTCTCCTCGAACAATTCGCGGACGGCGGCGACGTGCTGGCCGGTCAACCAGCCCGAAACATCAGCGAGGGCGGCAGCCAACTTGCCATCGCTGGAATGAACTTTGCCGCCGGGGAAGGCGAGGAAGCCGCCGAGAAATCGCAGCGCAGGCGCCCGCGCCACGACGAAGACTTGCGGAGAGCCGGGGCCGCGCGCCAGCAAGACACTGGCCGCTTGGAGGATATTGCTCACTCTTCCTCATCTTTCGCTGCGTCGCCGTCTTGCTCGGCGGTCGGACTTTCCCCTCGCAGGCCGCGCTGCACGGCTTCGAGCAAGCGCTCCATGGCGAACGGCTTGCGGATGTAGTCGATGACGCCCAGGTACTCGGCATAGGCTTTGTGCCGGCTGCCTTCGTTGGCCGTTATCATGATGATCGGCGGCGCATCGGTCTTGCCCTTGAAATGTTCGAGCACGGGATAGCCGCCCATGCGCGGCATCATCATGTCGAGAATGACGAGGTCGGGCCGCTGTTGATAGACCATCTGCTTGCCTTGTACTCCGTCGCGGGCCTGAATGACGCGAAAGCCCTGCCGTTCCAGCACGACGCGCAAGCCGTCGCTCAGCTCGACATCATCGTCTACAATGAGGATGGTTTTAGTGTTAGCCATTCGGATGGTCCTTTTGTCCACTCATGCCCTAACGAGATCCCTTGGGCGCGAGACTGAATCATAGCAGCCGCCGTCCGCCGTCACAAGTATGAAGATGGCGACGGGAAAGCAGCCGGCCTTGTCCGGCAGCTTGTTCGAGGATAGACTTAAAGTATGAGGAAACGGGTTGTTAGATCACTGGTCTTAGCTTGCAGCCTGCTCTTGGCATTGCCGCAGGGCTGGTGTTGCTTGCTCGCCATGCAGACGGCGAAGGCCGCGACCACAACCGTCTCGGAAACCACTGCTCCCGCGAACACGCGAGGGTGCTGCCCTTGCTGTCCACGCAACGCGGATCGGGACCGTAACCCAGCCGGCAAGCCTTCGGAACCGGAAAAAAGCACCTGTTTCTGCTGCCCTGACCGCGACGCTACCCTGCCCTCCACGTCTTCAATCGAGCGCGTGGACACAGGTTTCATCGTCATCGTGCCGCCGCTCGATGTCATATTTCCATCTGTCGCCCTGCTTGACGGGGTCGCCGGCTCGACTTTCTACCTACCGGCTCATCAACTCCATGTCCTCAAGTGCGTCTGGCTGTGCTAAGCAGCAAGGCGTGAGTTTCGCTTTCGGCGGAAAGCCGAAAAAGCAACAACCCGAGTTCAACCATCCTTACATAAACTCTAGACGGAGGAGATAATCCGTGCGTAACAAACTCTACATGTACACTGCCCTGTTCGTCGTGCTGGTCGGGGCGGGGACCGTTTCGGCCTTCGCCCTGACTAGCCCCAACATTTCGGCGAGCGATGCCGCGACTGCCAAGGCGTCTTGCTGCCCGGATGGACCGTGTTGTCCGGGGTCATGCTGCGATCAGACAGCCAAGACGACTGTGGCGAAAGCATCGTGCTGCCCCGACAGCGACTGCTGCCCGGACGGAGATTGCTGCGCCGCCGTCAAGACGGCGGTAAAGGCGTCGTGCTGCCCGGACGGCGACTGCTGCCCCGATGGGGCGTGTTGTGCCGCCATCAAGACGGCAGTGAAGTAAGCGCGATCCTGCCAGCCGGGACCACGATCCCGGCTGGCAGTTTCTTCCGTGGCGTGTTTCTCTCGTTCCCACGCTCGGCGCGGGAATACGGCACGCATGAGGCAGCCTCGGAGCGTGGTGTTCGGCGAAACTTGCTTCAACGAAAGGGGAAATCATGCCAGACTACTTGACAGCGAGCAGGACGAAGGACCATTTCCAAGCTCAGCTGCTCCGGGATCATCCGGAGATCGTGTCCCTTGCTCCCCGGTTGAAGCTGGACGATCAAGGCCGTCCTACCAACGAAGCCGTGATCGTCATTGGTGTAAAAAAGAATAATCCCATCGGCGCACTCGAAAGCCTGCGATTGTTGATGGACAAGTAGCGTATTATCCTGTACTTTGGGAGCTTGCGTCGTCCGAAGTGGTTCCGGATTCCGGATCTTCTGAAATAGAGTTCGCCAGCGCATTCTAACGTCGAAATCGGGTCACCTCGAAGTATAGGTTAGGCGGTGCGGACGGAGTCAACAGGTGTCTCAAATTTGGGAGATTAACACTTGGCCATTTTGCGACGAGCGATTCTCAAGGGCTTCAAGTCCATCAAGGCGATGGACTTGGAACTACGTCCGCTGAACGTCCTGATAGGTGCGAATGGCGCCGGCAAGAGCAACTTTATTTCTTTCTTCAAGATGCTCAACGAGATGATGGCAGGACGACTTCAACAGTACATCGGCATGATGGGACGCGCGCATTCCCTTCTCCACTTTGGTCCCAAGGTGACAAGGGAAATAGAGGCCCAACTGGAATTCGCGGTGAACAACGGCATGGACAGCTATGTCATGCGCCTATTTTATGCGCAGGGAGATACGCTGGTCTTCGCCGATGAAAGCCTGAATTTTCTTCAAACAGGTTATCCCCAACCCAAATTAGTTCCACTTGGGGCGGGACATCAAGAAACGCGAATCAGTCAGGAGGCCGATAAGGAGGAACCAACAGCCAAAATGATTCGATACTTACTCAACCGTTGTCGGGTGTACCACTTCCACGATACTTCGCCGACAGCGCGAGTTCGGCAGTATTGCTATATCGGAGACAATCGTTGGCTGATGCCCGATGCGGGGAACTTGGCCGCATTCCTGCTGCGTCTTCGCGAAGCTACGAATGGGGTAGCCTACCAGCGCATCATCACGACCATCCGTCTTATCGCGCCGTTCTTTGACGACTTCGTGCTCGAGCCGCCTGGTACCGGTACCAGTTCAGACGTTATTTTAGAATGGCGGGACAAAGGATCGGATCAAGTGTTCGGCCCTCACCAGCTTTCGGATGGTACGTTACGAGCGATGTGTCTGGTGACATTGCTCATGCAACCAGAAGATGAACTGCCGAACCTTATCATCGTTGACGAGCCGGAACTAGGGCTACACCCCTATGCTCTTAACATAATCGCGTCGCTGTTCAAGAAAGCGTCACATTATACGCAAGTGCTTATCAGCACCCAATCGCGATCTTTCCTTGATAATTTCGATCCTGAAGATGTCATAGTGGTGAATCGAGAAGGTAAAGAATCGCAGTTTACACGGCCCGATGCGGCCAAATTGGAGACGTGGCTTGACGATTACAGCCTTGGCGAAGTCTGGGAGAAAAATGTTATCGGCGGAGGACCGCACTGATGCCGCGCCTCTACTTGTTTGCTGAAGGGCCGACCGAACTTACATTCGCAGACACGGTGATCAAACCGTACCTCGCCAACCTGGGAGTATACTTGCATCCTCCGGTCCTCGTCGCCCACGCCAAGAAAAAAGGAAAGGTCCATCGAGGGGGAGGTCGCAAATACTTGCCGATGAAGAACGATATTCTACGGTTTCTCGCGCAGGAGAATGGCGGGAACGTATTTTTTACGACAATGATTGATCTGTACGCCATTTCTGCCGAGTTTCCGGGGCTGGCTGAGGCCGATAAACTGCGCCACATTCCCGATAAGCGGGTTGAGGCTCTTGAGCAAGCGTTCGCCAGGGATATAGGTGATGGCCGGTTCGTGCCGTACATTCAGTTGCATGAATATGAAGCATACCTCTTTTCTGATCCGACTTGGTTCGGATACTTCTACGACCACCACGAAAGACAGATTGCTGCACTCAAGGCCATCGCCGATACGCATGCCACGCCCGAGTTGATAGACGATGGACAGCACTCGGCCCCAAGCAAGCGGATTATTGCGGAACTTCCCGATTACGAGGACGCAAAGTCTGCCGTGGGACCACAGGTGGCAGAATTGATCGGCCTTCAGGTGATCCGCAGCAAATGCCCCCACTTCGCCGCATGGCTGGCGCAACTCGAGAAACTTGGCGGGGAAACACTCTAATGTTTCATTGAGGGGGAGAAAGGAAGATCTCGTAGATATTATCTCTCCAGTCTCCAGGAAGAAGTCATGCTTCGGGCGGGCAATCGCTACGATTATCGGTAGCTATGCCAACTCTACTCAGAAGCGACGTTCTTCCGTGGCTAATTGCTTCACTCTTTCAGCCGGAAAAGTTTCCTCAGCGCGTCAAGCAGCGTATGGCCTCCGCCGTCGCTGTGCGGTTCTTCCGTCAGCGCCGTGATGGGTCCGTGCAGCAAGCGGTTGAGCAGCAAGCGGAACGCGCCTTCAATGTGGCGGCGGTCGGCGTCGGTCAGCCGGCCATTGAGTTTGCTCAGCAGTTCGCCCACGATCTCGCGGCGCTTGGATTCGAAATCCTGCGTTAAGCGCGCGATCACCGGGCCATGACGCCGCCGCGCCCAATCCTTGAGGAATGCGTTCGTTTCCTGTTGCACGATCGCCTCGGCCGGCTCGACGTGCTTGAAGCGATCGGCCAACGTCGCTTCCCGGATACGTTTGAGATCGTCAATGTTGAACAAGCAAGTGCGGTCGCCGTCGTGGATGCTCGGATCGAAGTCGCGCGGCACGGCGATGTCGAGAATGACCAGCGGCCCACCGGTGCGGCGAGCGGCAATCTGCTCGTAGCGCTGCCGCGTCACGATCGGTTCGGCAGCGCCCGTGGTGCTTAGCACGATGTCGGTGCGAGCGAGCAGATCGTCGAGCCGTTGCCACGGCATCGCCTCGCCGCCGCACCCTTTGGCCACCGACTGCGCCTTGTCCGCGCTGCGGTTCGTGACCCAGATGTGCCGCGGTTTCAGCTGCCGGAGATGTTTCAGCGTCAGTTCGCCCATCTTGCCGGCGCCGATGACGAGGATCGTTTTGTCGCCGAAATGATCGAACACCTGTTTGACGTAATCGACGGCGGCGCTGGAGACAGAGACGTGGCCGTGCGCGATGCCGGTCTCGGTGCGGACCCGGCGCGCGACACGGCGCGCGTGGCGAAACAGGTTGTGCAGCAGCGGGCCGACGCTGTCGTCATGGACGGCCTGTTCGTAGGCTTTTTTCACTTGGCCGGCGATTTGTCCCTCGCCGACGATCATGCTATCGAGACTGGCGGCGACGCGGAACAGATGACGCACCGCCTCGGCCTGATAATGCACGTACAAATGCGGCCGCACGGCCGAGACGGGCAGATTGTGAAAGTCGGCGAAAAACTCGGCAATGAATTCGGCATCCAGCTCGCGCGGCGATGGCGAGCGGGGTTGCGTAAGCGCCCCGCCATCGTCGAGGACAAAGCCGGCGTACAACTCGACGCGGTTGCAGGTGCTGAGGATGACGGCCTCGCAGTCGAAGCCGGCGCACAGCTCGGTGTGGGCGCGGCTGAGATGCTCGTCCTTGAAGGCGAGGCGTTCGCGGACTTCAACCGGCGTGGTCTTGTAGCTGCATCCGATGGCGAGAAGGATCATCGCCCGCCTCCTTGCCCCCAATGGGGCAGAGCGATACAGCCGACCAACAGCACGAAGGTCAAAATCGTCAGCAGGGCGACCGGCCGGCCGCGTAGATGATAGCCGAAACGCAGGTACAACAGCACGGCGAACGTCAGCCACAGGACGGCGGAAGCCAGCACGCGCGGGTCGGTCCAGCCGGACAGGTGTTCTTGAAACATGAGGACCAGGCCGACGAGCATGCCCACCGTCAACAGCGGAAAAGCCAGGACGATGGCACGGCGATTCATGGCCTCGATGCGTTCCAGGCTCCACAAGCGCAGGCCGTGGCCGGGCAGCGTCTTGGCGCGGAGGCGATGGGCCTGGACCAGATACATCATGCTGGCGAGGAAGCCGACGCACAGGCCGACGGCGGCCAACAGCAGCAGCCAACCGTGGATGATGCCCCAGGCCGCCGGAATCGATAACACATTTCCGGAGGGCAAATGGGCGCTATCAACCGGCCGGCCGAACGCCGCCCCCAGTCCGACCAGGCCCAGCACCAACGGCAGCACGAACAAGCCCCACGATAAACGGCGATGATGCACCGAGCCGACCAGGTAGAAAACGGCCAAAATCCAGGCGAGGAACAACATCCAGCCGTACTGCCAGATGAGTGGCGGCTGCTGCACGGCCAGGAAAATCGTCTGCGCAATCAGCCCCGCCGCGCCGAAGGCCAGCGCCAGCCAACGGACCAGGCGCAGAGGCCGAATTTGGTAGAGCAACTCCAGGGCCAGGGCCGCCGCGTAGGAGGCGAGAAAGCAGACGATGGTGACGCGATCCATAAAGTCGTTCACTCTAGTCAGGAAGCCGAACCAACCATCGCTCCCAAACGGGTTAACAGCTCCTCACGGCTGGGCGCGAACAGGATGTGGCCCTGGGTGTCTAGTTCCACGTCGCCCACAACGATCGCACCTCGGAGGGTGCGGCAATAAATCGGCACGAACCAGCGTTGCGAAGACGAGTCGAACGAAGCGTTGCCGGGGTAGGTCATGTGACCGACAGTGTCGAGCAAGTAATCCCGGACACGGTTCATGGGGTCCATAGATGTATCCATCTTACGGTCAACCGCGGGAACCAACAACGCCAGCCTCACGCCGAATACTCGTTGAGGCCGGCGCGTCCTACAATCAAGGAAGGCCGGCGCTCGGCAGCCGGTCTCCGGCAAAGCAATCCTTGGAGATTCTCGCATGCAAGCGATTCCTCGCTTACGCTTCGGGCTCTGTCTGTTGTTGACCCTTTCCGCTTCCGTTCGCGCCGATGATTGGCCGCAGTGGCTCGGACCTCAGCGCGATGCCATCTGGCGCGAAACGGGGATTCTTGATAAATTTCCTCAAGGCGGTCCCAAGGTCCGTTGGCGCACGCCCATCGGCGCCGGCTACGCCGGTCCCGCTGTCGCCAGGGGGCGCGTTTACGTTACCGATCGCGTTCTCGCCGAGGGCGTGAAAAAGCCGGACAATCCCTTCCGTAGTCCGCCGGTCGCCGGCAAGGAACGCATTCTTTGCCTCAACGAGAATACCGGCGAGCTGCTGTGGAAACACGAATACGATTGCACTTACCAGATTTCCTACGCCGATGGACCGCGGGCCACGCCGCTCGTCCACGATGGCCGGGTCTACACCCTCGGCGCGATGGGCAATTTACTTTGCCTCGATGCGGAGAAAGGAACGGTGATTTGGTCGAAGGATTTAGTAGCCGTCTGCAAGGCTCCCATCCCTATCTGGGGCTTCGCGGCCCATCCGTTGCTTGACGGCGACAAGCTCATCTGCCTGGTCGGCGGCAAGGATCACATCGTCGTCGCCTTCGACAAGAACACCGGCGCGGAAAAGTGGCACGCTCTCTCGTTCAAGAATCGGCAGACGCAGCTCGGCTACTGTCCGCCCATGATCTACACCTTCGGCGACAAACGGCAGCTCATCGTGTGGCATCCGGAAGCCGTCAACGGACTCGATCCGGAGACTGGCGAACTGTACTGGTCGCAGCCGTTTGCCGTCAAAGCGAACTTAAGCGTGCCGACGCCGCGCCAGGCCGGCGATTTGCTCTTTCTGACTTCGTTTTACAACGGCGCCATGATGCTCAAGTTCAGCGGCGACAAACCGAGCGTGCTTTGGCGCAGCGAGGTCACAAGCGAAGATCCGAGACGAACCGACACGCTCAACAGCATCATTCCCACGCCGTTTCTCAAAGACGGCTACATCTACGGTGTGTGCAGCTACGGCGAATTGCGCTGCCTGCGCGCCCGCGACGGCAAACGCATCTGGATGAGCCTCAAGGCCACGGATGTCCCCGACGAGCGCGTGCGCTGGGCCAACGCTTTCTTGATCGCCCAGGGCGACCGCTTCTTTTTGCCCAACGAAAAAGGCGATCTCCTCATCGCCCGGCTGACGCCGAAGGGCTACGAGGAAATCGATCGCGCCCACATCCTCGATCCAACCGATCCTTCGCCGGGCCGGCTGGTGGTCTGGTCGCATCCCGCCTTTGCCAACAAGTCGATGTACGCCCGCAACGACAAGGAAATCGTCTGCGTCTCCCTGGCCAAGTGAAAAGACATTTAGCCACGGATAGCACGGATAACACGGATAAATAAAAAGTTTTATTTATCCGTGTTATCCGTGCTATCCGTGGTTAGAGCGGTTTGCATTCGGGTTGCACACGAAGTTGTAGGTTGTAGGGTGGGTCGAGCGCAGCCAGACCCACCACCCCCCACCGGGGGTGGCGCAGCCCGC
>Ga0335075_10014709_pt1 | contig 11737 bp, 14 predicted proteins | sample Lox_Sample_24_FD_206723 | JGI IMG/M metagenome (GOLD analysis project Ga0335075, IMG submission 206723) | Soil microbial communities from Loxahatchee National Wildlife Refuge, Florida, United States - Lox_Sample_2.4 | ecosystem: Environmental > Terrestrial > Soil > Wetlands | place: USA... | reverse complement strand
CAGGCTGGCAGCGGCCTACCTTGCCGCCGGGCGAAGCGGTGACGCGATCGCCCTGCATAGGCGAAATCTCGAAGCGAGCGAACGGGCGCACGGACCACGCCACTCTGAGACGATCGCAGCTCGCGCTAGGCTGGCCGACTGCTATCTCGCAGCCGGACAGCATAAAGAAGCGATCGACATGTACACGCGCATCCTGGCCGACCATGAGCGCATCCAGGGGCCGCGGCACGCCGAAACGATCGCGGCACGCGCGAAGCTAGCCTTCGCCTACCGCACGGCCGGGCGGATGCGCGAGGCTTTTCCGGCCTACCAGCGTGTTCTGGCCGACCGTGAGCAGGTCCAGGGAGCGCATCATCCGGACACGCTGGCCGCGCGCGGGAATCTCGCTTCGGCCTACCATTCGGCGGGCCGCATGAAGGAAGCGATTCCCATCTACGAACGGACCCTCACCGACTGGGAGCAGGCTCACGGGCCGCGCGATCCACATACCCTCACCGCCCGGGGCAATCTCGCCTCTGCCTATCACTCGGCGCGCCGGCTGGCGGACGCGATACCGATCTACGAGCGCACCATCGCTGACTGTGGAGCGGTCCTGGGCCACGACCACCCGGACACGCTGACTCTGCGGAGCAACCTTGGGCTCGCGTACCACACCGTGGGACGCCTCAGCGACGCCATTGCGATTTTCGAGTCGACGCTGGCCGACAGCGAGCACGCGCTCGGGCCTGACCACCCGCTGACACAAACCGCCCGCGAGAACCTTGAGGCAGTTGCCAAGGGTTAAGCCGAAATCGTTCAGTCTGACGAACGCATGAATGGGTCAGAACCCGCCGGCCTGGGCGCTGGGCCCCACGGCGGGCCGCCAGTGACCCTGGGTCGGTCGGGCGTGCCCTGACTGGGCGCCGCAGCACCGGGCGCGTGCCTCGCCGCGTAGCCAGGCTGCTGGCTGGGGATCCGCACGGGCAGCGGCGCCGGAGCGACCTGACGCGACCGCGACGATGCCGGAGCTACATGGTGCCGCCCCGACTGCGGTGCCGGAGTCACGCGGCTCTGCGCTGGCTGCGGCGCTGGGACCGCAGCTGCCCAACGCGCGGGCGCGGGCGCAGGTGCGGGTGATACAGCCTGGGCCGGCTCCTCAGCGGTGGAGGTTCGTTCGGGCGGCCTGAACCGGATTATCGCGACGAGTGCCAGCACTAGCAGGACCGCGAGAAGCGCCAGGAAGCCGAGCAAGACGTCATCGTCGATCGCGGTGCGACTAGCCGACCCAGCCGCCGTACTTAAAGCTGCCCCGGCTAGCAGCAGCCCGTTCGTCGTGAGCACTTCAGGATGCCCTTCTACCCTCACTTCCCGGCCATTGTGTCATTGTCCCAGCGTGAATATCAGGAAACGCCCATAAGCAATTCAGGCCGCCGGCGAACCGCATCCGCCAGCAACAACAGCCCGTTCCCCAGCTTTTGATGGGGTTTACGGATGGTTGCCGAAAACGCCTGCCCCGGTCCCCGCCGGTAACATCAGGCTTCGTGCACACCAGTTTCTTTGAGCTCACCGGGCCGGGCAGTTTCCGGGCCACCAGGGCCACGGCCGGACCATGGAGCGCTGACTCCCAGCACGGCGGCCCGCCTTCTGCGCTTGCCGCCCGTGAGCTCGAGAGGCACGAGCCGGACGACAACGTGCGCCTGGCGCGGGTCGCGGTCGACATCCTGCGGCCGGTGCCGGTGGGCCCGCTGACGGCGCGGACTCAGACGCTCCGGCCTGGTAAGCGAGTCGCGCTGCTGCAGACCGTCCTGGAGTCCGCCGGCCAGGAAGTCCTCGTCGCACGCGGCTGGCGGATCGCGAAAGATGCCAGCGTGCCGCTGATCGGCAAGAACGGCGCCGTGCCGGCGATTCCGGCGGCAGCGAAGGCGCCCAGGTTCCCCGGCACGGACGGCGGCGGCTACCTCGCGGAGATCGAGTGGCGGTTCGAATCAGGCAACTTTGACGAGCCGGGACCCTGCCAGGTGTGGGCGCGGCCGCGAATCCCGCTGCTGCCCGGCGAGGAACTTGCACCGATGTCACGGGCGCTGCTGCTCGCCGACTCAGGCAACGGCGTCAGCATGACACTGGACCCGCGGGCCTATCTGTTCATTAACGTCGACCTCACCGTCGCTCTGCAGCGCGATCCAGTCGGCGAATGGCTGCTGATGGATGCGGTGACCACGATGGGTGGCACGGGAACCGGACTTGCAGAGAGCAGGCTTTCGGACACTTTGGGAGAGGTCGGGATCGGCGTCCAGACGCTCCTAGTCTCTCCGCGGTAGCCGGGCAGCGATACGACAGGGAACGGCAGTTGACCGGCCCAGCAGTGAGCGGCGAGCCAGCGCTGCGCGGGCTGGTCCGGGCCGGTGCAGGGCTGACCGTGCTGACTGGTGGTCAGACGGGCGTGGACACTTACGCCGCGCTCGCCGCGTTGCAGGCCGGCCTGGCCGTACATCTCGTCTTCCCGCATGGCTACCGGCAAGAGGACGGCCGCCTCACTGCGGGGCGAAGTCGCCGCCTGCTCGGCGCGACGCTGCACGAGCTGCCGTCGCCTAGCTTCCGCTACCGGACTTGGACCTGCGTCTATCTCGCCGATGCGGTGCTGCTGCTCGACCCGGCCGGCGGCACAGGCTGCCGGGAGACGGCGCGCGCTGCAACTAGCCTCGGCAGGCCGCTGCTGACCGTCACATCCGGGGCGCTGAGCGCTGCGCAGGCCGCCGACTGGCTGGCCACGGCGGGCCCGCGGGTACTTATGGTGGCAGGGTGCCGGGCAAGCGTGCTGGCCAGCAAGGGCAAAGGCCGCGGGCTGCGCACCGAACTCGCGGCCATCATGGCGGGCGCGCGGCAATACCACGACGGCCTGATCGCCACGACCGACGCTGACTAGCGGCGGACAGCGCTGACTAGCGGCGGACTGCAGAGCGCAGCCGGCTCACCGCTCCGTCCAGTCGATCGTGACCTTTGCGGCCTCTTCCGGGTGCCGCTCAAGCCAGCTCCGGGCGAACGGGCACAGCGGCACGAGCGTCATGCTGTCGGCGCTGGCTTTGCCGATCGCCGCGCGGACGAGCTCGCCGCCAAGACCACGGCCGCCAAGAGCCTCGGGCACCCCAGTGTGCACCAGGATCAGGCGTCCGGCTCGGGTGCGATAGCGCAGCTCAGCAAGCTGGCCATCGGCATGGATCTCCAGCCGCGAATCGCGCTGATTGTCGGTCACCACTACGTCGCTCATACCGCTCATAGTCGCACCACGATCCGGTCGTGGATGTGACGTAGGTGCTGCCCTGGCCACACCTACGTCACATCCACGAGCTGGATGTCCTGGATTACCGGTAGGCGGAGAGGCCCGTGATGGCCTGGCCGAGTGCGAGTGTGTGGATCTCCTCGGTGCCCTCGTAGGTGAGCACGGATTCCAGGTTGTTGGCGTGCCTGATGACCGGGTATTCCAGGGTCACGCCGTTCGCGCCGAGTACGGTGCGCGCCTCGCGGGCGATGTCGATAGCCGTCCTGACGTTGCTCATCTTGCCGAGGCTGATCTGCTCCGGCGTGATAACGCCAGCCTCCTTGAGCCTGCCAAGGTGCAGCGCGAGGAGCTGCGCGCGCTGAAGATCGGCGAGCATCCAGGCGAGCTTGCGCTGGGTGAGCTGGAAGGCGCCGATCTTCTGCCCGAACTGCTCGCGGGTGCGGGCGTAGTTGGCCGCTGCCTCGAAGCAGGCTCGCCCCGCGCCAGTGACGCCCCAGAGGATGCCGAACCTCGCCTCTGACAGGCAGGACAGCGGCCCCTTGAGGCCGGTGACGCCGGGCAGGACGGCGGTGCCGGGCAGCTTGACGTCGTCAAAATACAGTTCTGAGGTGATCGAGGCGCGGAGCGACATCTTCTTGTGAATGTTGCGTGTCGTGAAACCGCGGCTGCCGCGCGGCACCAGGAAGCCCCGGATGCCGTCGTCGGTGCTGGCCCAGACGACGGCAATGTCGGCGATTCCCCCGTTGGTGATCCACATCTTGGAACCGCTGAGTATCCAGTCCGTGCCGTTCCTCTTTGCATGGGTCTTCATGCTCGAGGGGTCTGACCCGTGATCGGGCTCTGTCAGCCCGAAGCAACCCGCGGCCTCGCCGGCCGCCATCCGCGGGAGCCATTCGTCTTTCTGCTCGTCCGAGCCGTACTTCCAGATCGGGAACATGGCGAGCGACCCCTGCACGGAGACCAGGCTGCGCAGGCCCGAGTCGGCTGCCTCCAGCTCCCGGCAGGCGACGCCGTAAGCGATCGCACCCATCCCGGCGCAGCCGTAGCCCTTCAGGTGCATGCCGAGGAGGCCGAGCTTGCCAACTTCGGGGAGCACCTCCCTGGGCAGCGTGCCGGCCTCGAACCAGTCAGCGATGTTGGGCATGATCCGGTCGGCCGCGAACTTCCGCACCGTGTCGCGAACGAGCCGTTCTTCGTCGGCGAGCTCATCATCGACGCGCAGCAGGTCGGTCGGCGCGGGGTCCGTCATACGCGGCATGGCTGGGGTCCTCTCTGCGGCCTTCGGCTGGCCTTGGCCTCGCCGCTAGCGTATGCGCGCCGCCCGCCAGCAGGCGTCCGCAGGCCGCGATCGGGCAGAATGGTTCCATGAGTGAGGTGAATGGCGGGAACGGGGCAGCCGGGCCTGCTCCGGGCGATGGCAGCGGGCCGGGTGGCATGGACGGTCCTGGCGGCTTCGGCAAGTCCGGTGGCTGGCCGGGCCCCGGCGGCATGGGCGGCGGGAAGCGGCTGGAACGCAAGGCCGAAGGCCGCTGGCTGGCCGGCGTATGCGCCGGGCTGGCGGACTACCTCGGGGTGGACGCGACCCTGGTCCGGGTCATCTTCGCGGTGCTTACGGCGTTCGGCGGAGTCGGCGCGCTGGCTTACGTTCTGGCCTGGGCGCTGATGCCGGAGGAGGGCGAGCCGGCCTCGATCGCGGAGAAGATCATTAACAAGGACAGTAAGTGAGCGCTGGCGAAGCCAGCAGCACGCGATGGGCGTCGCCGTTCTTCCCGTGCCGTAACAAGACGGCCGCTTTGCCGGCAGCAGCGTTCGTCCCCTATGCTAGGGCGGTCCCCGACGGCGGGCGCCACGGGCAAGGCGGCGATATCCGTCGAGCCCCCATCGTCTAGCGGCCTAGGACACCGCCCTTTCAAGGCGGCGGCACGGGTTCGAATCCCGTTGGGGGCACGCTTGGTTTAACCTGGCAAATGCTTGGTCCTGTAGAGCAGCTCGGAGTGCTCGCCACCCTGTCAAGGTGGAGGTCGCGGGTTCAAATCCCGTCAGGACCGCCGATTTGGCGTCAGGACCTCCCCGCCGGGGCCCTGGCTCCAGTCTCGGTCAGGTAGCTCAGTTGGTACGAGCGTCCGCCTGAAAAGCGGAAGGTCGGCGGTTCGACCCCGCCCCTGACCACCACTCCTGAGCTGCGGCGATGCTCTGGCGCATAGTGCCGATCCGGCAAATGACAGCAGCGGCGTCATCGCAGCGCCTCCCCGAGCTTCCCGAGCGCCTTCCGCTTGTCCTCCAGGGAGACGTGCGCGTAGATCGTCATCGTGACCTCGATATCCGAATGGCCGACGACCTCGCGGACCACATGCGGCGGCGTTCCAAGATCAAGGCGGCTGCGCTGCGCTTCGCCGCGTCGGCGCTGCCCGCGCCGCGCTCTGGCTTGAGGCCCCGCGCGCACGGGCGCGCCCGCCCGAAACAGCCTGCCGATTGGCCAGGACGGCTCATCCCGTTTCCCCGATTATCCGGCGTCGACCGGAACCCGTCGAGAGCGCTCCGCGTCGCCTGCAGCGATGGCCTCCGGCCACTCCCGACTGAATCTGGCCGAGAGTCGCTGGTCGCTGGAGCTATCGGGGATGGGTCAGGTTCGGGTATGAAGCTTTCTACTGCGGCCTGGATGAGGCGCGGCCATCCAGCAACAGCCACTGCCCAGCTGGAACTTGCCGGGGTACGCCTGGTGCACTCTACTCTGCTCTTCCGGCGGATCGAGGTGATCCTCGACCGGGACGCTGGCGAGCACCTGGCCGTCGGTGACACCAACACGATCGATGTCTGGCTCGGGCTTGCCGCGCCCGGCTCACCGGACAAGCACAGCCCGCCAGAAGCGATAGCCGTAGCTGATCAGCCGGTGGCGGTTTTCCGGGGGGACTACCGGGTCGGTGTGCTGGACGCTGAAGGCAGCGCGGCCTGACGCCCCCTGGTGCGCGAAGGCCACGACGAGAGCCGCACCATCGGCACCTACGCGCGTCGCCGGCAAGCCGGCAACGGCCAATGGAAGCTGCTCGTCGGCTTCCCATATACCCAGGGCAAGTCGCCGTGATCCCAGAGGGGCTCATGGCCGCACCAGAGCGACCGAGCGGCCCAGACTGCCAGGCGGACCAGGTACACGGGATAAGCCGACCAATCTATCGGCCGCGTGCCGGTGTGCCGTCAGGTGCGAATACGTCTACGATCACGCGCATGGTTGTCGGCTCCGATCACACGCGGCTGATCGTGCTGCGCGGCAACTCCGGGTCGGGCAAGAGCACGGTGGCCACGGCGTTGCGCGAGGCCTACGGCCGCGGCATCGCCTGGGTCTCGCAGGATCTGATCCGCCGGGTCATCCTTAGAGAAAAAGACAGGGCCGGGGGAGTGAACATCGGGCTGATCGACCAGGTAGCCCGGTACTCGCTGAACAACGGCTACCACGTGATTCTGGACGGCATCTTCTACGCCGACCGGTACGAGCCGATGCTGGCCGCCCTCGGCCGCGACCACCGGGGCGTGTCCCGCTTCTACTATCTCGACGTATCCATCGAGGGAACACTCTGCCGCCATCTCATGCGCCCGCAAGCAGCCGAATTCGGTGCCGACGATATGCGCAGCTGGTACCGGGCGCGTGATCTTCTGGCCGGGGTCCGCGAGCATGTCATCCCCGAGACGAGCACCCTGGAAGACACGACCAGCCTCATTCTGGCCGGAACGCAGCTCCTCGCCTACAGAGCTGCCAATGACGGCGAGGTATCGACTGCGTTGGACGCTCTGCGCACTCCAGCCGATGAGAAGGCCCAAGGCCCTGGGAATGGCCCTGCAACAGCCCTCCAACGCTGAGGACCGCAGGGGTAGACGCCGGGACATTGCGTGCTGCATCGAGGAGCGCATCAGGGCGTATGCCCAGGTCCCAACGGCAAGACCGCTGCCTGAGCCGATATGCCGACACTCTGACAAGGAAGCGCTCGCCAAGATCGCCGGTGGCGGCCGATCTTGGCCCGCGGAAAGATGAGGGCGTGGCTTTGCAGTTAGCCCCGGAGGAGCCAGAAGCCGGGCCGTGGCGCGCCGAGCTGCTGACTGTCCTGGTCCATGTCCTGACCCAGCACGGACCCGTCAAGATCGCGTCCGGGCGTCCGGTGGTCCTGGCCATCGGCGGCCGCAGCAATAGCGGCAAGACCTTGCTCGCGGCGCGGATCGGCCACACCGTCCCTGGGTCCGTCGTGATCCATACCGACGACATTGCCTGGGAGCACTCCCGGTTCGGTTGGGCCGACCTGCTGATCGACGGGATCCTTGTGCCCGCGCACCGGGGCGAGGCGGTCAGCTACCGGCCGCCGCGGTGGGTTGAGCACAGCCGGGATGGGTCTCTTGAGGTTCCTGCTGGCTGCCCGCTGCTGATCATCGAAGGGGACGGGGCCGGGAGGCGGGAGGTGGCGGACCTGATCGATGCTCTGATCTGGGTGCAATCTGACGAGCACGAGGCCGAACGGCGGGTGCTGACCCGCATCGGAAAACCAAACGAAGCACCGACTATGCGGCACCACCGCGAGTGGATGGCGGAGGAGATGCCGTTCAACACCGACCAGCGGACCTGGGAGCGGGCCGACGTCATCGTGTGCGGTACCCCGCAGATCCCTTACGATCCCAGCGCCGAGGTCGTCGTCGCACCGCCCCCACGCGCTGCAGCTGACGATCAGCAGGGATGAGAGAACGCGGGCAACGATCGCCGTGCAGTTAACAAGCAGTTAGCGGGCGTGGTCAGCGGTAAATCACGGCTACCTGCAGCAGCTCGGAATGCCTGCTCAGCGGCCCTAGAGACAATGAATCGGTCGGATTCCCAAGCTGACAATGCGAGTTCGATTTGCGTCACCTGCTCCACCATAGAACCGCAGTCCCGTGGATCCTGGGTTGATCGCCGCGGTAGGCAACCTGGCAGAGACGGCCTGTCCGCTGCTGGCTGTGCTGTTGCTGGTGGTGGGGTTCGTCCGGCTCCGTGGCTGGCGGCGGCGCAGCTGGCTCCGGGCCGCTGCATGGATCGGTGCGTGGGTTGCGGGCTTCGTGCTCATCGGCCTGATCGTGGTCGCGGGATTGGCCTGGGCGAATGGTTCCGCCGCTCCCAACGTGGCCTGGCGAGAACCGCCAGTCTTCGCCCTGCAGCTGGCGCTCGGAGCCGTGATGACCCAAGTACTGTCCGCGCCAGCCGACGGCACAGAGCCCACCGGGCCAGACCCGAGCTGACAGCAGGAGCGACAGTAACCTTGCCACACACGAGCTGGCCCGGAATCTGCCGATTCCAGCAAGGGTGGCCCCTGCTGTCAGTGTGTGACCGTGGTTGGCTTCACCATGTCGCACGCGGATCGCACGACGAACTCGCGACGTAGTGATCTTCGTCCCGAGCTACCGGGGCTCGCGTCGCCGTACCGTCAAGGGATTGGGCCAGCGAGGGAGGCCGGCAAGCCTGCCTTGTCTGGTTGCGGCCGTGGCCGGGCGGCTAAAGGGATCGGCACTGTGATGCGTGTAAGGGGTATGGAGCAAGAGCCGACGGAATTCGCGGAGTTCTACGAGTCCACCCGCGAGGACTGCCTGCGAATCGTGCTGCTCAACGTCGGTGACCTGCACTTGGCCCAAGATCTTGTGGCGGAGGCGTACACAAGGGCGTGGGTGTCGTGGCGGAAGGTGCGCGCGCTGGAGGTGCCGACGGCATGGGTGGTGCGCATCGCGCTGAATACGCATGTGTCCTGGTGGCGCCGCCGTCGGCGCGAGGTGGCCCTTGGTGACCACGACACTGCGACGCTTGTGGAGCAGGCCACGGTGGTCAGCGGCGACCTGCTGGCCGCGCCGCGCCGACTGACCGCTCGTCAGCGCGAGGTCGTCACGCTGCGGCTGCTGCTGGACATGGACACCGAGACCACGGCCAGAGTCCTTGGGATAGCCCCGGGAACCGTCAGCGCTCACCTACACCAGGCGGTCGCAAAGCTGCGCGCCGCGATCCCCAGTCACTACGGTCAGGAGATCTGCAAATGAACGACAGCGACACAGTGGATGTGGTGCGGGATTCCCTCACCGCGGCCAAGGAGTCCCTGGTTGGGATTCACGTGGACGCGCCGCTGGACACCATCGTGAGCAACGGGCGGGCCAGGCGCAGGCGGCACAGGGTTACTGGCCTCACTGGGGCGGTGGCCGGCACGGCAGGGATGGCTCTGGCCGTGACCGCGCTGGCATCGTCCGGCCACCCGGCCGGCCAATCCGGCCACTCGGTCAGCCATCCGCTCACGGCCCGGCTGGCGGCCTGGACGGTGGCCAAGCAGGTCAATGGCGACGTCAAGATCACGATCCGCGAGCTGAGCGACCCGGCCGGGTTGCAGAGCACGCTGCGCGCGGACGGCGTCCCGGCCAATGTCAGTTCATCCACGCAGATCGACCCGTCATGTCAGGCCTACCCCATGACCCAGGCCCTCTTCGCCAGCATTTACGACGCTCAGAAGGGTGTGGGTTCCGGAAATACCGTGCTGGTAATTCGCCCCTCTGCCCTCCCCGGTGGAGCAGGCGTACAGATCGGAGCTAGCGCCGATGGGCGTGCAGGAGATGGTGGTCTCCACCAGGTGGCCAACGGCAATCAAGCCGTCCATCAGTCCGTTCATCACGTAGCGACGCTAACCGACAACACCGTCCTTCGCGTCGGGCTGGTATACGCCAGCCAGCAGTGCACCGGAAGTTAACCCACCCAAAGAGAGCTGAGAGCCAGATCACTTGCCCAAAGGGCCGCGCCTCGATTCGCGCGGCCCATCGGCCTGACGCCTGGTCTGCGGACCAATTCCTCGTCGGCGCGCGAATCGGCATTTGAGCGGTCACCGGGTCTAGGTTCGGGGTAGCCGATCGCGTAGCGACGCTCGAAGGGCGACCTAGACGCCGTGGCGGCGAGCTGGACAATCGGCGCCGAGGAAGAGGCTGGGTGGTGTGCCTGCGTGCGTGACGCTACCGCGCCACCGTGGCGACCCTCGTGTCATCTCGGCCGTCGCAGCTGCCTCGCCTACACTCGCGCCTATGACCGACTCCACGGCCGGCGTGCTGATCTGGGACTTCGACGGCACGTTGGCGGAGCGGCCAGATCGCTGGTCCGGCGCCGTCGACGACGCGCTGACCCAGGTCGCTGGTCCGCATAGCTTCAGCCGGGCTGAGATCAGGAAGGCCCTGCAGCGCGCCTACCCCTGGCACGAACCCGAAGTCGCGCACCCGGAACTGGCGACGGCCGATGACTGGTGGGAGAGGCTGGCTGCGGTCCTCGCCTCGCGCTTGGGCCAGCTCGGCGTCCAGCCGGAAGTCGCGATGCTGGCTGCCGCCGGGGTGCGCGCACAGTACTGCCGGCCAGACCGCTGGCAGCTGTTCCCGGACACGGTGTCGGCGCTGGATAAGCTATCCGGGCTCGGCTGGCGGCATGTGCTGCTGTCGAACCACGTCCCCGAATTGGGCGAGATCCTGGCCGGACTGGGGCTTGGCGGCCGGTTCGAGGCCGTGCTGAACTCGGCGGTCACCGGCTTTGAGAAACCGCACCCGCGGGCGTTCGCGCTGGCCCTGGCGAGCGCAGGTCGGCCGCGAGTGACCTGGATGATCGGCGACAACCCGGTCGCCGATGTGGGTGGAGCGGTGGCGGCCGGCCTGCGCGCGATCCTGGTCCGCACCAGCCCGCCTGATCCTGGCATCCGCCATGCAGCCGGCCTGGCGGACATCGCCGCGATTGTGGCCGCGCACTCCGATCGCTGAACCGACCTGGTCCTGAACAGCAGCAGCAGCATCGCCGACAACAGCCTGTCCGCCGACTGAAGCGACGTTGCAGACGGGGCCGGCGTAGGCAACTACGGGACACTGACCATGGCCGGCACTAGCAGCATCACGGGCAACACAGCCGGCGGCGAAGATGTGTACGGGATCGGCGTCGATGTCGAAAGTGGGGCCGTGCTTACCCTCGCTGACAGCAGCTCCGTCAGCGACAACTCCAGCACCAGCGGTGCGAGCAGTATCTTTGGCGGCGGCATCTTCAACGACGGCTCGGTTGGCCTGACCGACTGCGGCAGCATCACCGGCAATAACGTCAGCGGCATCGATGACGACAGCGGCACCGGCACGCTGAACGACAGCGCCGGGATCTGCAACAACGGTACGAACATCATCCCGTAAGGCATCGGACCGCCAGTAAGCAGCGGCAGCGGCCGCCGCACCGAACTATCCGGCGCGGCGGCCTGCCTCGCTCGGGAGCGTTCCGGCCGCCCGGTTGGCACGGCACCTACCCACGGGTTGTGCCGACTGCGATCCCTGCTCCTGGGGAAAGGAAGATCGGCGGTTCGACCCGCCCGTGACCACCATTATCGGCATGCATGGAAGGCCCCTGGCGTGCGACGATGCATCCCGTCTGTGCGGATGACGCTAGGTGCGAGTTACCGGTGCTCTCCGCTGAATAGCTCCAGCTAGCCG
>Ga0335075_10014708_pt1 | contig 11738 bp, 9 predicted proteins | sample Lox_Sample_24_FD_206723 | JGI IMG/M metagenome (GOLD analysis project Ga0335075, IMG submission 206723) | Soil microbial communities from Loxahatchee National Wildlife Refuge, Florida, United States - Lox_Sample_2.4 | ecosystem: Environmental > Terrestrial > Soil > Wetlands | place: USA: Florida... | reverse complement strand
ACTGTTCATCGGCGGGCGCTGGCGGGCGCCCGACGGCGGCCAGTATGTCCCGGTCCGGGACCCCTCGACCGGGCGCGTCATCGGGGAGGCGCCCGTCGCCTCGGCGGCGGAAGCGCGCGCGGCCGTGGACGCCGCCGCCGAGGTCGAGGAACGGTGGGGGGGCACCCCGGGGCACGCCCGCGCCCGGATCCTGCGGGCCGCGGCGGACCGGCTCGAGGCCGACCGGGAACCGATGGCCCGCCTGATCGCGACCGAAGTGGGAAAGCCGATCGTCGACGCACGGGTCGAGGCCGACCGTGCCGCGGGGGTCTTCCGGCTCGCCGCCGAGGAGATCCGTCACCTGGGGGGCGAGAGCTTTCCGGCGGACGCCTACGAGCGCCCCGCCGGGAACGAGCATCGATTCCTCTTCTCGGTGCGCGATCCGGTCGGGGTCGTGGTGGCGATCGGTCCGTTCAACTTCCCGCTCAACCTGTTGTGCCACAAGGTCGCGCCGGCGCTCGCCGCCGGCAACCCGGTCGTGGCGAAGCCGACCTCGGCCGCGCCGTTCACAGCGCTCCGGCTCGCCGAGCATCTCGCGGCGGCCGGGGTCCCCGCCGGAGTGCTCAACGTCGTGGTCGGCCCGGGCGCCACGGTAGGGGACGCGCTCGTCGAGCATCCTCGCACCCGGCTCGTGACCTTCACCGGCTCGACCGAGGTCGGCAAGTCGATCGCGGAGAGGGCGGGGCGCCACGCGAAGCGGGTCATCCTCGAGATGGGCGGGCTCGACCCGTTCGTCGTGCTGGACGACGCGCCGCTCGAGGCGACCGTCGCGGCGGCCGCGCGCGGGGTCTTCAGCTACTCGGGGCAGGTCTGCACGGCGTCGAAGCGCTTCCTCGTCCAGGACGGGGTCGCCGAGAGGTTCGCCCTGGCGCTCGCCGAGCGCGCGCGGGCCCTGCGGGTCGGGCCGGCGCTCGAGGAGACGACCGAGGTCGGCCCGCTCATCGACGCGCGCGCCGTCGAGCGGATGGAGCGCCTCGTGGAAGACGCCCGTTCGCGGTCCGCCAAGGTCCTCGCCGGAGGGTCGCGTCCCGCCGACCGGTCCGAGGGGACGTTCTACGCCCCGACGGTGCTCGACGAGGTCCCCGAAGCCGCGCGCGTGCTCCACGAGGAACCGTTCGGGCCGATCGCACCGGTCGTCCGCTTCTCCGACGTCGAGGACGCCGTCCGCGTCGCGAACGCGACCCCGTACGGCCTGCAGGCGGCGGTCTACACCCGCGACATCGCGCGGGGGTTCGCCCTCGCGAAGCGGATCCGGGCGGGCGGCGTCCACCTCAACGACCCGACCAACCTGCGCTGGGACGCGCTCCCGTTCGGAGGCGTGAAGGAGAGCGGGCTCGGGCGCGAGGGCCTCCGCTACGCGATGCAGGAGATGACCGAGGTCAAGCTGATCTCGGTCAACTACGCCGGGTAACGGCCTGCGAGGGCTCGCCGTCCGGGAACGTGCGCCCCGGGACCGGGGGCACGACCGGTCCGGGGATCCCGGGCGTGGCCGGCAGGCGCGGTTCGGGGATGCCGGACGGTATCGGCGGTACGGCGCGCGCGCTCCGGCCCTGCGGCGCCGCGTCCAGGCTGTCGAGCGCGTCCTCGAAGGCGGCAAGGCCCCGCTCGAGGAGCTCGTCCTCGATCGTGAGCGGGGACATGAACCGCAGCACCTGGTCCCACGCGCCGGCGGTGTGCATGAGGACGCCCCGCGCGAAGAGCGCCGAACGCATCGCCTTCGCCCGCTCGCCCCACGGGGCGCGCGAAACGGCGTCGCGCACGAACTCGACGCCGATCATGAACCCCTTCCCCCGGACGTCGCCGATCGCCGGGTGGCGCTGGGCCATCTCCCGGAACCGCTCGACCACGGCGGCGCCCCGGTGCCGCGTCCGCTCGAGGAGGTCGCCCTCCCGCAGCACCTTCAGCACCTCGGTCCCGACCGCGAGGGCGAGCGGGTTGCCGCGGAACGTTCCGAGGTGGAATCCCCGGGGCAGCTCCTTGACGAGGTCGGAACGGTAGGCGACCATCGAGACCGGGATCCCGCCACCGATCGTCTTCGCGATGCAGAGGATGTCGGGGGTCACCCCCGCGTGCTCGACGGCCCACATCCGCCCGGTGCGGCCGAGGCCGGTCTGGATCTCGTCCGCGATGAGGAGGATCCCGTGGCGGTCGCAGAATTCGCGCAGCGACGGGAGGAAATCGTCCGGCGGAACGACGTAGCCCCCCTCGCCGAGGATCGGCTCGACCAGGACGCCGGAGATCGAATCGACGCCCGAGTGGGGGTCGGAGACGAGGTGCTCGAGGTAGGCGATCGTGTCGGCCGAACCGGTGCCGAGGACCGGCCGGTATGGGTCGGGGAACGGGACCCGCACGACCGTGCCGCCGGCGAAGGCGGAGGTCGAGTGGTAGCGCCGGCCGCTCGTGAGCCCCACCGCGCCGCCGTGGACCCCGTGGTAGGCGCCGGAGAACGCCACGGTGCCGTGGCGTCCCTGCGCGTAGTCGGCCAGGCTGACCGCGGTCTCGACCGCGTCACCGCCGGTGACGGTGAAGATCACCCGACCGTGTCGGCGCATCGTCCCCGGCAGCGCGTCCTCGAGCTCCTCGAGGAAGCGGACGCGCGCTTCGGTCGGGAGCTCGAGGGCGTGCCAGATCCGCTCGGACTGGGCGGCCATCGCGGCGACGAGCCGCGGATGGCGGTGGCCCAGGTTCAGGACGGAGATCCCCGCGACCCAGTCGACGAACCGATTCCCGTCGACGTCCTCGATCGTAGAGCCCTGGGCGCGCGCGGGCGCGAGGGGGAAGTAATGGGGATAGCCGACCGCGTCGGTCTCGAGTCGGGCCTGCGCCGCGAGGAGCTCGCGCGACCTCGGACCGGGCGGAGGGACGACGATCCGGGGGGCGTCGGGATAGCTCAGCCAGCCGGTCGGGTCGGTCACGGTCGTCCGGCCGTCACTACCGGTCCGGCCCATATAACGAAAGTCGCGGGGCGCTCGCGAGCGGCGGGCTTTATCGCCCCGGGCGCTGCCCGGACCGCATGGCGGAGGACCGTTCGCCCCGCGTCGATACCCACCTCCACCTGACCCGCTGGTGGCCCGACCTCGCCCATACCGCCTACCGCGCCGGCCTCGACTACTCGACGGAAGGCCTTCTGGCGGAAATGGACTCGGCGGGGATCGATCTCGGCCTGGTCATCCAGATCCACGAGGCGCCGTCCGCGAACGAGGCGCTCGCCGAAAGCCGCTCCCTCGTCGACGCGAGCGGCGGTCGGCTTCGGCCCGTGGTGACCGTCGACCCGACCCGCGGCGAGGAGACGATCCGCACCGCGCTCGCGCTCTGGGAGTCGGACCCGACGATCGCCGGCATCAAGCTCTTTCCCGGATACCTCCCGTTCTACCCCCACGACCCCCGACTCGCCCCGCTCTACGAGTTCGCCCACCGGCGCTCCCTTCCGGTGCTCGTCCACCAGGGCGACACGCTCGACCGCAAAGGGCTCGTGAAGTTCGCGCGTCCGATCGAGGTCGACGAGGTCGCGGTGCGCTACCCGGACGTCCGGTTCGTCCTGTGCCACTTCGGCAACCCGTGGGTCGAGGAGGCGGCGGAGCTCGTCTACAAGAACGAGAACGTCTACGCCGACACCTCCGGGCTGCTCGCGCACCCGTCCGCGCCGTATTTTCCCCACATGGTCGAGCAGTGCCGTCGCCGGATCCTCCAGGCGATCTACATGATCGGTTCGTGCGAGCGGGTCCTCTACGGCTCCGACTGGCCTCTCGAGGAGCTTCGCCTCGCGGTCGAGCTCATCGACCGCCTCGACCTGCCCGCCCCGGACCGGGCCCGGATCCTGGGGGAGAACGCCGTCCGCCTCTTCCGGCTGTCCGCGCCCCGCCCGGCGCGGCCGGGCCCGTCATAACCCCCCCGCGGCTCGGGGGCGGTCGACCGGGCCGGGAGCGGGTCGATGGACGGAGAGGAGATCCAGCGGATCGTCCGCGAGACGAACTACGTCACGTGGCGCCGTCAGGCCGGGTGGAACCCGCTCGTCGTCACTCGGGCCGAGGGGTCGCGATTCTGGGACAGCGCCGGGAAGGAGTACCTCGACCTCTCCTCCCAGCTGATCGCGACGAACCTGGGGCACGCGAACCCCGCGGTCGTCGCGGCGATCGCCGAGCAGGCGCGGACGCTCTCCTACGCGGTGCCGGGGTTCGCCACCGAAGCGCGCGCCCGCGCGAGCGCGGCCTTGCTCGAGGTGCTGCCGAAGGGGCTCAACCGATTCTTCTTCAGCACCTCGGGCACGGAAGCGAACGAGGCCGCGCTCAAGATCGCGCGGGTCGCGACCGGCCGCACGAAGGTCGTCAGCCGCCACCGGTCGTACCACGGTTCGACCGCCGCCTCGATCTCGGTGACCGGGGAGTTCCGGCGCCGGCCGATCGAGCGCGTCCAGAAGGTCCCCGGCACCGTCTTCGCGCCGGACTGCTACTGCTACCGCTGCCCGTTCGGCCTCACCTATCCGGACTGCCGCGTAGAGTGCGCCGAGTACGTCGACCACCAGCTGGAACGCGAGGGGGACGTCGCGGCGATGATCGTCGAGCCGGTCGTCGGGACGAACGGGGTCCTCGTTCCGGTGCCGGAGTACCTGCCCCGTCTCCGGGAGATCACCCGGAAGCACGACGTGCTCCTGATCGCGGACGAGGTGATGAGCGCGTGGGGCCGGGTCGGGGAGTGGTTCGCGGTCGACCACTGGAACGTAGTGCCCGACCTTTTGACGACCGCGAAGGGGATCACCGGCGCCCACATCCCGCTCGGTCTCACCGCGACGACGAGCGCGCTCCACGACCGGTTCCAGGAGAGCTACTTTCCGCACGGGCACACGTACGAGGCCCACCCGCTCACGCTCGCGCCGGCCGTCGCCGCGATCGGGGAGTACCGCCGCCTTGACCTGATCGCGAAGTCGCGGAGGGACGGAGAGTACCTGCTCGCGCGCCTTCGCGAGATGCAGGAACGCCACCGTTCGGTCGGCGAGGTCCGGGGCCTCGGCCTCTTCGCGGCGGTCGAGCTCGTACGGAACCGGACCTCGAAGGTCCCGTTCAATACCGAGGACGACAAGCTCGCGGGGCGGCCGCTCGTCGTCGACCAGGTCACCGCGGCGATGATGAAGGAAGGGGTCTACTGCATCGGGTGGGTGTCCCACCTGATCGTGGCCCCGCCGCTCATCGTGACCCGCGCGGAGCTCGACCGGGGCCTCGAGGTGCTCGACCGCGCCCTCGCGGTCGCGGATGCCCAGGCCGACCCCGTCGGGTGACGCGAGGGGACGCCGCGATCCGCTCCGCCGGGGCGAGCTCGCCGCGGAGCAAGCCGAAGAGGACCATGTCGTGGCTCACCCCGCGCCGCCGGATCGCCTCCCGTTCGCGCCCCTCTTCGACGAACCCGAGCCGGCGGAGCACGGCGAGCGAGGGGGCGTTCTCGGCGAGTGCCTGGGAAGCGATCCGTCGGAGGCCGAGCGACGAGAACGCGGCCCGGCACAGGTACCAGGACGCCTCGACCGCATACCCCCGGTCCCAGTACGCGGGCTCGATCCAATAGGAGAGGCTCTCGACCTTCCGCCACGGCCAGTCCAACCCCCGCAGTCCGACGCGACCGATGCACCGGCCCCCGTCGCGGAGCACGACGGAGAGGGAGAGGTGCTCCCCCCGGCGGTACTCGGCCCGAGTACGGGCGACCATCCGCGCCGGATCGCGCCGCTCCGCGGGGGAGTGGAGGGATGCGCCGACAGCCCGGGCCGTCCGCGGATCGCGAAAGCTACGCCGAAGGTCCGGGACGTCGCGCGCCGACGGCAGTCGCAGCTCGAGCCGGGGCGTGCGGAGGGGGAGTCGGAGTCGCGCGAGGCGGGCGGCGGCGTTCATCTCCCTTCCGAAGCGGGCCCTCGGAAAAGCCCCCCGTCCTCGTCAGAACCAGCGCGTCGTGACGACCTTCTTGCGCGTGTAGAAGTCGATCGCGTCGCGCCCGGTGGCGTGCAGGTCGCCGTAGAACGATCCCTTCCAACCGACGAACGGGAAGTACGCGGCCGGGGCGGGCACCCCGACGTTCACCCCGACCATGCCGGCCTCGATCCGGCGGGCGAACTCCCGCGCCGCCTTCCCGTCCTTCGTGAAGATCGCCGCCGCGTTCCCAAAACGCGAGCCGTTGGCGACCCGGATCGCCTCGTCGAGGGAGGGGACCCGGATCACCGCGAGGACCGGCCCGAAGATCTCCTCTTGGGCGATCGCCATCTCGGGCCGCACCCGGTCGAACAGGACCGGAGCGACGTAGAAGCCGTCCGACGGTGGGGCGCGACCGCGGGCCACGACCGTCGCGCCTCCGGCCTCGCCCTCCTCGATCCATCGGAGGACCCGCGCGCGGTGGTCGGCCCGGATGACCGGCCCGACGGTGGTCGTCGCGTCGCCGGCCGGACCGACCGCGGCGGCACGGACTTGTTCGGCGAGGCGGGCGACCAGCGGGTCTCCGACCGGGTCCACGGCCAGGAGCACGCTCCCCGCGAGGCACCGCTCCCCCGATTGACCGAACGCGCTCGAAAGGATCGCGGGCACCGTGCGGTCGAGGTCGGCGTCGGGCAACACCACGAGATGGTTCTTGGCTCCGGCGAGCGCCTGGACGCGCTTACCGCTCGCCGCGGCCGTCGTGTACACGTGCCGGGCCGTGGGCGCCGACCCGACGAAGGAAACGGCGGCGACGTCCGGGTGCACCAGGAGCGCGTCGACCGCGGCCGCATCCCCGTGGATGAGGTTGAAGGTGCCGGCGGGGAAGCCGGCGTCGTCGATCAGGCGCGCCAGGAACGCCGCGGAGAGCGGCACCCGCTCCGACGGCTTCAGCACGAACGTGTTGCCGCACACCAGGGCGAGCGGCGCCATCCACAGCGGGATCATGACGGGGAAGTTGAACGGCGTGATCCCGGCGACGACCCCGAGCGGTTGCCGCAGGAGCGTCGTGTCGACGCCGGGGCTGACGTCCTCGAGGAACGAACCTTGCATCGTGGTCGGCGCGGACGCCGCGAACTCGACCGCCTCGATCCCCCGCCGGACCGACCCGCGGGCCTCGTCCGGGGTCTTTCCGTTCTCGCGGACGACGCTCGCCACGAGTTCGTCGAGGTGCGCCTCGAGCCGCTCCCGCAGGGCGAGGACCCGTCGGGCGCGTTCCGCGACGGGGACGTCCCGCCACGCGGGGAACGCCCGTCGGGCGGCCGCCACCGCCCCGGCGACGTCCGGCGGGCCCGACCGAGGGACCCGGGCCAGCAGGCGACCGGTCGACGGATCCGGGACGTCCAGCGACGCGTCGGTCCCGGCGCGCACCCACGCCCCGCCGACGTAGTTCTCGAGCACGGCCTCGCCCGACATCGGGTCGACCTCACCCCTGCTGGGTCTTCACGGTCACGGGGGGGGGTCGAAGGGGTCGTCCCGGCACCTGCTTCGAGCGCCCGCGGGCTCACGTTCGGCGGGCGGTGTAGATCGACGTGACCATCCGAAACTCGACCGTGCCGCCGAACTCCTCGTCCGAGACCCGCCGCAGACCCGCGAGGAACGCCTTGCGGCGCGGCACCGGCAGCCGCGAGATATCGGAAAAGCTGGCCCACAGCGCGACGACCTGCGACGTGCTCAAACGGAGTGGCGTCCGGATCTCTTCGAACGCGATCCGGTCGAATGCCCCGAGAGCCCGAAGCGCGCGCAGGCGCTCGTCCCGCTCGCGCCGCGCGGCGGCGCGGCCCCGGGCCACCCACCCGGCCCATCCGAGCGTAGCGTGGCCGTAGAGGGGTTGGATCGCGCGGTGGAAGGCGCTCGGGGATCGGGGGTCGCCGTGATGGTTCCACCACATCGCCCACCACCCACCGGGCTTCAGGAGCCGCGGCACCTTGCGCAGGGCCCTCCGCTCGTGGGTCCAGTGGAACGAGGTCGCCGCGACGCCGAGGTCGAACACGCCTTCGGGCAGGCTCACCTCCTCGAACGGCGCGACGACCGCGAGCACGCGACGGTGGGCAGAACCGACGCTCGCCAGGAGGTACCGGGCCATCCGGAGGTCCGGCTCGACCGCGACGACCGGCGAGGCCCCCCGGCGGAGCAGCTCGCGGGTCGCCTTGCCGGTCCCCGAACCGACCTCGAAGACGGCTCGCCCCGGTCCGAGGCCGCACCGCCGTTGGAGCCGGTCGAAGAGCGCGGCCGGGTACGGAGGTCGCCCCCGGTCGTACCCCTTCGGGTCGGCCCCGAAGAGGCGTCGGCCCATTCGACGCGCGAGACGGGGAACCACGGCCGATCGGGCCGCCCAAGCGGCGACGGGAGAAGAGAAGGCGCCCCGAAGGCGCCGCGGGTCCGCTACCCCCCGGGCGCTCCGCGCCAGACCGGGGGGGCCGAGCCCATCGGCGTGAGGATCGGGTCGCTCCAGCCACCGGGCGTGCGAGAGAAGTGCACGGCCGGGGCCAACCGACGGACCCGGCCGAGCGCGGTGTCGCGCTCGATGACCTCGGGCGGGAGCAGACGTTGCCGCAGCTTCATCACGATGGGGATGAGTTCGGCGGGCTTCTTCGAGAGCGACTCGAAGCGGTGGAACGGATTCTCGGCAAAGGTCCGGTCTTCGGGCGGGACCCGGCCGAGCGACAGGTACCACATGGCGTTCCGGGTGAGGCTCACCGTGACGTGGTAACTCCCGCCGTCCGTCGCTCTTCGGAAGAGGGCGGCCGCCGCTCCGGCGGCTCCCATGTACCCCGTGACATAGTCATTGATCAGCGCGGTCGGGGGCATGGACGGCTTTCCGTTCTCTCCCTCGGCCATCGCGACCCCCGAGGCGGCCGACCCGAGCATGTCAAAGCCCCCGCGCTCCGACCACGGGCCGCCCCAGCCGTAACATCGAACGCTCACGAGCACGATGCCGCGGTGCCCCGCGGCGAGCTGCTCCGGCCCGAATCCGAAATCGGAAAGCTTGCGCCCGCGGAAGTTGTCGACGAACACGTCGGCCTGCTTCGCGAGGGCGAGTCCTTTCGCCACGTTGTCGGGCCGGCGGAGGTCGAGGTAGGTGGACCGGAAGCCGACGTTCGCGTCGTCGTAGACCCACGCGTGCTCGAAGTCGTCCGGCCGGTTGAACTGCAGGACCTCGGCGCCCTGTTCCGCCAGCGTGCGTCCGACGACCGGTCCGGCCACGGCGTGGGTCGCCGAGAGGACGCGAACGCCCGAGAGCGGTCGGTCGCCGGGCCCGAACGGCACCGGCTCGCCCGAGGCGATCTTCCGCACCGCGATGACCGGTTCCCCGGCGAGATACTGGCCCTGGGGGTGCTTCGTCCACTCCTCGGCCGTCCGGGCGATGCACAGGGTATGGCCCCCGTCGTTCGCCGCGTTCTCGAGCTCGAGCGAGTCCCACTTGTGGATCGCGGCCGCAACACTCGCATGGTTGGCCCCGCAGTTGAAGAAGTTCGTCCACTCGAACTGCTGGTGCGGGTAGACCGCCGACGGGTAGACCCAGCGCCCGTCCTTCGTTTCGAAGGGGAAGACCGAGAACGGGTGGGTGTTGCCGATCGGGTTGGGATACGGCCAGCCGTTGATCGTCGGACCGAACGTAAGCTCCGGGTCGATCCCGTGCGAGGACCGCCGCAGGTCGATCGAAAGGTCCTGTCCCTTGCCGGTGCGCAGCTTCCCGATCGCGGCGGCGCCGACCGCCGCGGCCATCGCGGAGAGCGCGAACACCGAGCCGAGGCGGATCGCGCTCGGAAAGATCGGGTCCGCACCGGCGAACGAGATCGTCCCGCCGGTGTCCGACGGGCGAACGCCCGTACCGGCGAGCAGGCGCTCGAGATGACGTCCGAGGTCGTCGGGCGGAGGAGAGGGGGCCGGTCGACGTCCGGACTTTGTCATCGGCTCGGCTCTCCCAACGCGCGGTCCGCTCGGCGTGGCTCCCTCGTCCTTCGTGGCTCCGGTGTTTTATTCGACATGGCCCAGATACATCAGCTCCCAGATCCCCGGATCGCTCGCTCGCTCCACCAACTGGCCCGCCTCGTACTTTTCGACGGTCACGTCGCCGCTGAACCGGAGGTACGCTCCGTCCACGCGGGCCATGAGGGCGAGGACATGTTTCAGGCCGGTGACCGTGTCGGCCAACTTCTGGTCGAGGATCGTCTCCCGACGCTGGAAGATCACGCGGTATCGGACCCGTTCGTCCTGCGTGTAGTCGTAGATCACTCGGTTGGCGACGGGCTTCTGGCTCTTCGGGTCGGTCGTGACGTCCTCGAGCACGAGGCGCACCTTGGACGACTGGTCGGCAACGATCTCGCCGTCCTTCGCGATCAGGATCTGAGGCAGTTCGGTACGGCCGTACTCCTTGGTCGCGTAGAGGTAGGCCGCGATCACCGAATACGGTCCGGCCTGCGCTCGACCCCAGTACCAGTGATTGAGCAGCTTCGACATGACGACATCCCCCCAGTTGTGGTCGTGGTATCCGACCCCGGTGAGGGTCTGCGGCGCGGAGTCCTTCTCCGTGAGGGTCACCGTGACTTTCCCCTGCGGGACCGCGGGCATCCAGGCGAACGTGTGTTCGTCGCGCGCGCCGAAGAACGAGAAGCCGGTCGCCGGCCGCCAGGAGGGGACCTGCCCGACCAGTTCCGCCTCGACGGTCAGGCCCTCCGCCTCGACCTTGATCTGGTAGCTGTGGAGGTCTCCGCGGAAGTAGCAGTCCTTCACTCGGACGTCGCATCGTTCCTTGCTCGCGCCGAACTCCTCCGGGGTCGCGTGGATGGTCACTTGCCGGGACGGCCGACCGGGGCGGTCCAAGTTGACCATGACCATCGGGGCCTCCGGACCCTTCGGTTGCAGCATCCACTTGGTGTAGAACGTGATCACGAGCGAGGAGCCGTCCTCCAGGTGAGAGTCGAAGTACCACCACTCGTAGCTCCCGGGCCCGCCGGAGGTTCGTATCCCGTCTTCCCAGAGCTCGACCTGGCCCCGCTGGATGCCGAGTCGCTGGTAGTCCTCGTCGCGGTCCGCCAACCGTGCCAATCGAGTTTCGTTCATGGTTACGCTCTCCGAGTCCCTGCGACACGGGGAAGTCCCGAGGGGCCTGCCGCCGACCTCGCTCGCGGCCGAGCCGGACCGGACGGGCCCCCTCGCGGGGACCTCGTGCCGACGGAGTCGCTCATGCCGGCCTCGATGAACGTTGGCCCTCGGCCTTCCGCTTGATCCCCAGCAACGCCACGAGCGCCGAGCGCGCGTGGGCGACGGCGGCAGCCCCTACCTGAGCCTCGAGCTCTTGGTCCACCTGTTCGATGGCCGCCTTACCGGCTCGCCCCGCCGCGTGACCGCGCTCCGTCAGCGACAGCGACACTCGACGCCGGTCCGACGGGTCGCGGCCTCGTTCGAGATAGCCCCGGCGCACGAGCATCTCGACCGACTGGCTCACGGCCTGCTTGGTGACCCCCATGAACCGGACGACCGACTCGATCGAGGCCCCGCTCCACTCCATCGCGTTCAGCAGGAACTCCCCCGAGGCCGGAACATCGTCGTACCCGAGCCGCGCCTGCGCCCGGCGGACCGCGGCGGTGTAGGTCCCTCGGGTTGCGTACAGCAGCGCCGACAGCGGGGCGGCGGCGTACCGGTCTTGCGCGCTTCGGAGGCTCGTCATTGGTCAAGACTATAGACAGTCAAGTATATTGACTTATCGCACCCGCCGGCCGGAGCGGAGATTGCGATGAGGCTACGGGG
>Ga0335075_10014706_pt1 | contig 11738 bp, 12 predicted proteins | sample Lox_Sample_24_FD_206723 | JGI IMG/M metagenome (GOLD analysis project Ga0335075, IMG submission 206723) | Soil microbial communities from Loxahatchee National Wildlife Refuge, Florida, United States - Lox_Sample_2.4 | ecosystem: Environmental > Terrestrial > Soil > Wetlands | place: USA... | reverse complement strand
CGCGCGTCGGAGCAGACTCCCGTCTGTTCAGTGGCTCTCACGCGGTCGCGCAACGATGGTCGGCCGCTTTTCGCAAGCATCCCATCAAACCGGACGGCATCCTCTATCCCGCGCGACATGATGCAGCGAGAAACGCCTGCGCGATTTACGAGCGTCCCCCTTCGGTCTTCAAACTGCATGCGAAGGGCTCGCTGCTTGACCATCAACACCTCGCCTTGCTCGGAGCCATCCTTGACTGTTACGGGTTCGCTATCATTCCATAGCGTGGCGTTGGGGCTATCGACAGCATACCTGTTGTGTTGATTCATCGACTAGAAGCAGGAAATAGGTATTCTGTGGCCTCGAATTCACCAATGCACGGTTCGAAGGGAGAAAGGGGAGAAAGCCTCAACTGCATAACTTATTCCCATTCTCGTTGTTTTGAGGCAGGAGATTCCCGCAGATCAGGCTCTCCCCCGTCCCCAAAAATAGACGGACACTAAAGATCGCGTCGCAATTCGAACTTGGAGAGCGATCTGCAATGATGGCGCTCAGGGATCCCGAGGCATAATGAAATATCAACTCGTTCTCCAGTTCCAGGCTGAAAGCGTGCAGGAGTTTGATGAGCTGGTTGTCCTTGAGGACCTGCTTGGCGAGAAACTGCCATTGGGTTCGGAGGTTGATGGCCATGACCTTGGGAGAGGCGAATTCAATATATTTATTTTGACCGATCAGCCAGAGCAAACCTTCCATGCTGCTGAACAAACAATCCAGCTGTATCGCCCTCCTCAGAAATTAAAGGCCGCTTACCGCGAATTGGGCCAAAACACCTTTGTGATTCTTTGGCCCCCAACACTCCGGGAATTCACAATCGCTTAATTGAGACACGGCAACCACGGGACGCTTACGATAAGGACGGGTTCCCGATGAGTTCCAAAACGTCGCGTTCACGACCGCTCCCGCATTTAGTCCTGCGTTTTGTTCTCGGGTGCCCGCTTCTGCCCTGCTTGGCGCATGCACAGGCACCGCAGAAGACACCTACCGAACTCGAGGTTGCCGTCGCATGGCCGATGAGTGTCACCCAATTAGGCGCGCTGGCTGGTGTTTCAGTTTTGGGTCCGGTGCAGTCACGGGCATACCCTTAGTATTCGTCTCGAAACGCGAGCATTCCCTTAAGCTCGCGCTCATGGCCGCCCGGAAACCCGCACCGGTCGGCGAAGCCGTCCGTTTCTTGAAACGTGCCGAACAAACGATCCCACCACGTGATGTCCCCGTAGTTGAACCGGTGAACATCCAGCTGGTGGTGGATCGAATGATGCTCCGGCCGCTGAAGGACGTATCCTATCCAGCGCGGAGTGCGGAGATTGCTGTGGTAAAAGTACTCGCCCAGCACGGCGAAGACGTTGAACCAAGCTCCGCCCGCTGGGGACGCCCCCAGCAACGAAAACATCAGCAAGCTGGCGATCATAGAGTCAGCCATAATCTCTATAGGGTGCTTGTAAAACGAAGTCAGAAGTTCGATTCGCGACGGGCTGTGATGGATCTGGTGGCACACACGCCAAAGAACATTGGACTCATGCCGCGCGCGGTGCCACCAGTAAAAAACGAATGTGCCGGCGAACCAGCCCAGCAGTCCCTGTAGAAAAGATGGCATCGAGCGCTGGATATGAAAGAGCGACCATGCCTGAAACCACCGGTTCCACGCTACCCCGGCCAACAGAACGATGCCAACCTGACAGAAATTGAGAAATAATGCACGCGCGTACCACCCTGGAGCTTCCGGCAGGGTTCTGCCGGGCAGGACGCGTTCCAAGACAAAGAAAAAGACCGTAGCCGCCACTATGATGATGTAAGGGGTCATGTTTGCTCCTCGCGGTTAATCAGCATTGTTCCGAAGATAGTTCGGTTGCGCCGCAGCGAGGATATTGACAAGTGACGGTTTCGGAGACTGTCACACGGGGGGTCGGGCTGGTGCAGATCGTGCTGAGCAAGCATAGTGAGGTACCACTTCGAGAACAAATTGCGGAGCAGATCGTCTACCTGATCAGGACAGGGCAGCTGCGAGTGGGGGCGGCATTGCCGAGCGTCCGCGCTCTCGGGAGGCGGATTGGGGTACACCACAACACCGTGAGTGAGGCGTATCAGGAACTGGTTCGACTCGGTTTCGTCGGGGGGCGCCCCGGTAGCCGACTGGTCGTCGGCTCGGGCCCGGTTACCATCTCACCCAAACCGCATGATCTGGACGAACTGATCAACGAGACGATTCAACGTGCACTGGACATGGGATACAGCTTGCAGGCATTGCGACTGCGCACGCGCGAACGTCTCTTGGCCCAACTGCCCGACCATGTGTTGGTGGTCGAGCAGGAGGCGGCCCTGCGGGACATCATCATGGCAGAAGTACATGAGAGCTCGGGTTGGCCGGCTCAGGGCTGTTCCTATGACGAGCTCTCGGCAGAACCGGGCCTGGCTATAGGTGCCCAGGTGTTGGTCGCGCAACATCTCCTGGACAGCGTGAAGCCTTTTGTTTCGTCTGCAAGGCCCGCCATAGGCATTATTTTTTCGCAGGCTGAGGATCAGATAGATCAGATCCGCAAGCTTACAAAGCCGTCGATTGTGGCTATCGTGTCGGTAAGTGAGTTGCTGCTGAAGACGGCCCGAAGCCTGCTCGCGCCCGCGATCGGCAGTAGGCATACGCTGAACGTTCACTTAGTGCAGCCGGGACTGCGGGCTGACCCGGGCGCTGCCGATCTTGTGATTTGCGATACGGTCACGCTGGCCACAGTGCGCGCGCGACGGAAGGTCCACTACCGCCTCGTTGCCAGCGATTGCTCTGCGCATATCGCCGCGTCGCTTACACTCGGCGATATTGCATGAATCCAGACCGTCCCACCGCCTTCGAGGAGTGATTGCGTCCTGGCGCTCCAACGATTCCTCAGTAGACCAAAGCTGTCAGCGCTTTGAGGCACTCGATCGGCCGGCTCGCTTATGGATTGCGCTCTTCGGCAACCGCGGAACAGCCTGAACGCCTGCCCAAAGCGTGGCGATCGTTTGCTCGACCACGAGAGCCTGGTCAGGCAAGTCAGGCACAATGCCCTGGATAACAAAGAGTGTGGCGAGGCCAAAGATCGTAAACCACCAGGTATGGGCTATCACCAGGTCGTCCCGATTTGGCAATCCTTCCTCCCTGGCAACATCGAAAAAAAGCTGCACGAAACGTCCGAACAAAGGCGCGCCAAGGTCGTTGATGTATTGCCCGGCGCGGACGCCGTTTCGGTTCTCTGGCCCGAAGAAGACATTGCGGAACTGCTGTGGATGGGCAGTGCAGAACTGAATCAAGCCGCGCGAGGTCGCAAAAAGACGCTCTTTCGGTGAAAGATGTTTCGCCGCAATCGCGTCGAAGTTCTGAACCATCCGCGCGATCGTCTCCCGGCTTAACTCGGCAAGAATGTGCCATTTGTCAGGGAAATGCTGATAGATCACGGCGTGCGTATAACCGATCTCTTTCGCGATCTCGCGAAGCGTGACGGCTTCGTAACCGCGGTCGGCAAACATTTTGCTGGCAGCCGCAAGGATTTCGCCCCGCAACCTCTCCTTGCGTTCTACCCGTCGGCTTGGTGATGGCGATGTCACTCCCCTAGCATAGTTCTTTTTGGCGACTTGTGCGACCGCTTGTTAATTTATAACCAGTGGTTACAAACCATCGATTAATTTGCAACCACTGGTTATTGAGGGCCTCTAATTGTCAGGCGGCTCAGTTGGATGGGCGGCCAAATACGAGCCAAAAGGAGAAAACGAAATGTATTTAGTCATGGGCATTACCGGAAAAGTCGGCGGCTCCAGCGCGCGGCATCTGCTGAAGCAAGGCAAACAGGTGCGAGCGCTTGTGCGTAATCGCGAGAAAGCGGCGAAATGGGCAGACCAGGGCGTGGAGTTGGTGGATGGAGACTGGAACGATGCGACCGCCATCGTGGGGGCGCTCAAAGGTGTTGAGGGGGCTTTCGTTATGTTGCCGTCTGTATGGGCACCCTCGCCCGATTACAGAGAAGCCAAGGGCGTGATTGCGAACTACGTCGAGGCGCTGACCAATGTCGTGCCTCCGCGGGTGGTAGCGCTCTCTTCGATGGGCGCAAATAGAACCAGTGGGGTGGGGATGATCACGGCCTTATCCCTCCTGGAGCACGGTTTTGGCTGCCTGCCATCTCCGGTCGCATTTGTGCGTGCAGGCGGCTTTTTCGAAAACTTTCTTTACGGCCTGCAGGCCGCCCAGGGCGGAACACTGCCGGTCTTCTACAACCCCACAAACCGGAAATCGACCATGGTTGCATCAGACGACATCGGCGCAGAGGTGGCAGCGCTTCTGACCGGGCCGGCGTGGTCAGGGCATCGCGTCATCGAGCTGGGTTCGATGGTAAGCGCTGATGAAGTGGCCGGACAATTGGGTGAGGTCCTGAAACTCGACGTAAAAGCCTTTGCAGTCCCGCGTGCAGGGTGGGCGGAAGCGTTCGAGCAGTTCGGCATCCCGAAGGGTCACACCGGACCTGCCGAAGAAATGTTTGAGGGCATTAACGCGGGATGGATGGGCCTCGGAGTCGCAGGTACGGAACACGTAGCGGGTTCGACATCCGCGCGTGATGTATTTGCGGCCGCACAGAACTCCTTCAAGGCCTAAGTCCGGGCAAGCTGAATCCGTCCGGCTCCGTGGGAACTGCGGCGCTGACGCCAGGAAGGATCGAGGTCAAACATGAAAGCTTTTGCTTTGGCTGCAACGGGCCGAACCGGGCGGCTGATCGTCCGGTTCGGCCCTCGCGAAAAGCCGTTCCGCCGTGGTTCCGGTTCGCTCGAACCCGAGCGCCGATCTGCCGGGAGCAGACAGGATCGAGGGAGATGCTCCTAGCGAGGGCCCCCTCAACTGTTCTCTTGTAGTGAGGCGTTCTCTCTTTGAATGCGCTGCCCGCGGGCCGTCCCGGCCATGCAGCGCACTGATTTCAGTCGCGTACAAGAGCCGGCTCATTGCAGAACGATTGAAAGCATTTGAACCGCAGGAAGAGGACTGCGGCTCTACTGGAGTTAGACACCAAGCAGTGCCAGCCTGTTCCCAAGGGAGGACTCGTCGAGACACAGGCCAGGCGGCCGATCAGCGAACCAACAGCTTCCATGCTGCAACCGCCAGGAAGGCGGCGAGGCCGAGGCCCCAACCAGCAATCTTTACTCTGTTCACTAAATCCTGTTCTCTCACACAAACCCCGATCTCTGTATCTCGCACGCATCAGGAGGTCATATCCCCGATGGAGACAGGCTACTCCGCCTGATATGTTTGAGCAAGCTCCCAAAACAACGGGTAGGAAGCCCTGACCTGGTTCTGTCCAAACGTGCCTGTGCGTGCACAACCTACCGAACTAATAACCAAGGCGATGGAGATAGATAACGACCGCTGAAGCAAGAACACAATAGATCCCGAATAAAAACCAGCGGCCATTTTCCAGCCATACGGAGAGCCACTTCAATGCGAGCAGGCCGGCAAAGAATGCAAGTACCATGCCTAGCAGGGCGAGCGTCAGGACAGAATGGAAGTCGATTGAGTCAGCCGTGTTCGCCGCCTGATGCGCCGCATCAAGCAGGCGAAGAACTTCCCTGCCTACAACGGCTGGCGTAAGAATGACAGCGAGAGCAAAGCTGAACTGCTCCGCGCGAGGGCGGCTGGCGCCTGCAAGGAGTCCGGTAGAGATGGTTGCGCCAGACCGCGAAAAGCCACGAAATGGTAAGCACAGTCCCTGGATGGCGCCAATCCAGCTCGCTTGGCGGAGAGTGAGATCTGTACTGCTCCCCAGCCCGGCACCCAGTGAGGTGCGTTGCCGCGCTTCCTTGAGACCGGCAACGATGATGAGGACGCCAGCCGCAAACAGAGCAGCGCCGACGATATCCAGCCTGCCGAATAAGTCCTCGATCTGTGTAACCCCCGCTCGCTTCCCGACGGTCCGCTCAACGAGCAAAATGGTTGGGTACCCGATGAACATGGTAAGCAGGGTCGCCCAAACGGCATTCCTTAGGAAGGAGGCGAAGTGAGCTCTTGATTCGAAATAGGTGTTCCTCCAGGCCTTCCAGAAGTAGGCGATGACGGCGAACATAGTGCCGGTGTGCAACATGACCAGCACCAGCGTCATTTGCGGTGACGACGGATCGAGCCCCAGAAGCTTTTCGGCCACGACAACGTGAGCGGAACTGGAAACAGGAAGAAGTTCCGCAAATCCCTGGACCAGAGCAAGGAGTACGAGTTGAGTGAGCGTCATAGGCTATCGTAACCAACGCAGGATTTGCAGTGGGTCCGCCTATTGCGATCGCCCGCCGAACCGCGCAGGTAGCCTACAAAGCGCCGGAGCGACGCGAAATATCTTCGGGAGGCATTTCGCGGCATTTCGGGGGCATTTCGGGGGCATTTCGGGGACAGATAGCTCAACCCCCATCCGAAATGCTGCCAATCCTCAATAATTCGGAAAGAGTGAACAAGGTGGGGACGGACGAAACGTTCACCGGCAAGCCAGATTCGTCAGACCAGGTGAACGTTTCGTCTGGCCCCACCTTGTTCGTCCCACCCCGGTCCTGCCCCACCCCGGTCCCCCAGTTGTCGAATCGCCGAGCCGCGCATTGACCCATCCAGACTGAGAAACCTCGAACTGTCCAAGGTCCGGGTGAGTGAACGGGGTTGAAGTGCTGAGCTTGTTTTCGCGAAATCGCATTGCCGGCAAGTTCCCAGCGACCAGCTCATTTGCCCGAGAACGAATTGCGGTGAAAAATTCAGGGATCGGCGTGAGCGTGCTTAGGACGGTTGCATTATTCCGTCCTCACATGGCAAGAAGAGAACAAACACGGTTCCTGAACCATGCGCGGCACGCCGGGATTTCACTTTGAGCGATCCCCGGTGCCGATCGACGATTTCCCGGCTGATCCATAGCCCTAAGCCCGTGCCCTTGTTGCCTTTCGTGGTAAAGAAAGGCTCAAAAATGTGGGAGAGCGTATCGGTTGATATTCCCGAACCCGTGTCGGCGATCGTCAGCGTAACTCCGCGTCGTCCCGTCCGCCAATCTGTGCTTTCCCGGCTACGAATCAAAAGGCGCCCTTCTTTTTGCGACATCGCGTCGATCGCGTTGCCGATCAGGTTGCTCAGCACCTGTCGAATTTCACCGTCGAGGCAAGTCACGGGCCGCCGCGCGCGCTCACGGCGCTCGAGCTTGATGCGGGCGTTTGCGATTCTACCTTGATAGAGCGGGAGCGTGGCATCGATAAGACTGGAAGCCGTGATCGGCCCCGGGTTGGTGGATTGCCTGTGAAACTGCAATGTCTGGTTGGCGATCGCCGAGACGCGGCGCAATTCAATCTCCGCAGTCGCCAGGTGCTCTTTGGTCTCAGGATTCACCGCTGCCCTCTGCGCCAAATAGATCAAATTCGTCACGGCTTCGAGCGGATTGTTAATTTCGTGAGCGATCGAGCTGGCCAGGCGGCCCACCGCATTCAACTTTTCCGATTGAAGAAGGATTTGTTCCGACCTCCTGGCATCGGTCACATCGACACCGAGAACGATAATGCCGGATACGGATCCATCAGGATCCCTTCTGGGCTGATACACAAAGTCCAAATACCGCAGTTCGAGAGGATGATCCGGAGTGCGGGCCAACTGGATCGGAGTTCCTCGGCCGACAAAGGGCACACCGGTGTGATAGACCCCGTTCAGTAGTTCGAAGAAGCCTTGTCCTACGGCCTCCGGCACCGCCTCACGCACCGATTTGCCAAGGATGCTTCGATGGCCAATTAGCTGCAGGTACGGACTGTTCGCCATTTCAAAGACGTGGTCAGGCCCATTCAGCAAGGCGAAGAACGCCGGCGCCTGCTCGAACAGATCAGCAAGCCGTTCCGTCTCGCGCTGCTGCAAGCGCTTTGCCAGAATGGTGGAGGTGGTCTCGGTGCAGACCACCAGCGTGCCGGCGACTTTTCCTGCCGAGGTGTAGACGGGACTATAGCCGTAGGTCCAATACACTTCTTCGAGCTTGCCATTTCGATGGATGGGCACGAGCTGGTTTTCGTGCCAGCTTGCCTCTCCTCTGCTTATGACCGCTTCGATCTGGGGGAAGATGATCGGCCAGATTTCAGGCCAGCAGTCCTTACCCTTTTGCCCGAGGGCTTTTGGATGCTTGTCCTCACCGAGGCTGGCCCGGTAAGCATCGTTATAAAACTGGATCAGGTCCTCGCCCCACCACAGGAACATCGGATGGCGCGAGTTCAGCACCGTATTGACAGCGTTAAGCAACACTTCCGGCCATTGATCAACCGGGCCTATCGCGGTCTGGCTCCAATCGAACGTGCGGGTTAGGCCGGCCATTTCGCCTATCCCGAAAAGCTTGTTCGTTCTTCCGCCCGCGTCTGGGTATGACGCGAGATCGTTCCGTTCTTCCGGGGCCACGGTTTCTCAGATACCTCTGCCAGGTTTGGGAGGAGTGTGGCCATTCTACGGCAATCGAGCCGGGAAAGCCCCAGCCAGCGGGTCAAGCGGCCTCGTTCGTTGCTCCAATCACCATCAATACCGGGAAAGGGGCTGCTCGCAAGATCTTTCCGAGCCAAAGGCCGCACAGGAGGAACTTGCTGGAAATCCCGTTTTGCGGGAACGGCGGCGACCTCGAATCATGGCGGGCTTCATGCTGTGCGGGATCCCAAGAGGGCTGAAGGCCGTAGCGTACTGCATATTCTGAACGCAGGTTCTCTTGATACCAAGCGCGAAGCGTATCGAAAGATTTCTCAACGTCGCATGAGTCAGGCTTCAACAAAACGAGGCGATTGCGGTCCCGTCGTTGATCAACAAACGATGCGGATGGCACCCAACTCGCGGATGACAGACTCCACTTCCGTCTCCTGCCGCTGGGCGATCAATCCAAAGTCGACTCCGGAAGCCGCGAACGCCTTCTCTATAATTCGCTGGCGATACCTATCCCCGATTCTGGCTCTCCGCTCATTGCTGGTCGCAAGTTGCCGCTCCAGATCCCGATTGAAAGAGAGGCGTTCCTTCTGTTCTTTCAATCCACGCGAAACGAGAGTACGTTCGGCCTTCGAAAGTGCCACCAGAAACGACTGCCAGTGTTATGGGTGCCTAGCGCGATCTTTCAAAAGCACGTCAATGGTTTGGAGCGTTGGCAGGGCGGTCAGCGGGCTTCCGAGCACCCTCATTCGCGAAGCCAATACTGCGTGCGGCCAAGCAGCGAGACGCCGATGAATCCGCGCACCTTCAGCTTCCTCCCACCATCCTGCACGGAGAGTTGGCATTTGTAGGTTTTTCCGTTTGCCGGGTCGAGGATTGAGCCTCCAGACCAGCCATCGCCGTCCTTGGAGAGATCCCAGAGAATCCGCAGCCCAATCACCCGTTTACCTTTCTGCGCACCCGCGCAATCATTGCACCTGGGATCTGGGTCACCGGGATCCGGGTCCACGATCTTCTGGATCCGTCCGAATAGCTTACTGTTTTCCTCCCAGATAACGACCACCGACTTAACCTTACCGGTGACGTCGTCCACGGTTTTCCAGCGCCCGACAGGCGAATTCCCGGACGGGGCTTGTACGCCGATTTGAGCCCTAACCTCCGGGGTAGATGCGGAACCAAACAACGCCACGATCGCCAGACACAAGACCAAAGGTGATCCCACGACGTCCTCATACTTTCGGCTTCTTCGGATAGAACGGAGAGCTGGCCGGGATATCTTACCCAGATCCTTGACGGCGGAAGAAGCTCTTCGTAATGTCTCACACACTACAGTTGAACAGGAGCTCGGGGTCATGCCAGGTGCCTCCGTTGCGACGGGTCATTGTTGTGCCCCTGGCTGCATTTTAAAGAGCGACGAGCCGAATCATTACCGCCGAATTGTTACCTTGGATGCTGCGTTAAAGCTTTGAGGTATCTTAGCTCGTCGATGCAATCCGCTCGAAAGGCGTTGACAGACGGGATGTTCACTGAATAATTGGCGCCACCCCTATCGAAATCAAAAGGATGATCGAGGCCACCGCAAGATCCCCTGGGCGAAGCGGGCCAAACCGGTGAGGGTACCCGAAGAATTGCAAAAGGCCAGTGAGCACGAGTAAAAGCCCCACGAAAGCATCAACACCGCGACGATGCTCTTGCATCCATGCCTTCATCCTGTAAAGAACCTCCCGTCTGGTTTATGTACAGCCGATCCATGAAACCAGATTCATGGTAAAAGCGAAAATTGTGGTGAAGGCTCGGGCAACGCAAACGACAGCCAAGACACCAGTTGAACACCGGATTTGCATTTTCGGGGCCAGCGCCTAAGCTCATCCTCAAAGTCCAACTCTTTTCCGCTACGCTGAAGCGTTGCTCCCCCTGCTAAAGCAGGGGGCTCCCTCCCTGAGGTGCAATCTTGTCCAGTTCTCACGCAATCTCTCAAGGCCGTCACCCTTCGTTACGTTTTGGGTTTTCGGCAAGAGCGGTTGGGGGGCTTCGCCCTTCGTTTTCGGCCCAGGTACGCTTTCGCGAACCTGGGGCACCCTCTGATTGATTCGATGGTGAAATGGGGAAAGACTTAACTGGGGGACTCACAGCGTTTGTGCCGTTGAGGATGGGGTGGTTATTTCCTCTGAACCTCAATCTCCCCATAAACAGTAAGGCGTACCCGCCTACTGGATCCCAAGGGGCACGCTGGTGGCACGCTGAAGTGTTCCTTCGGTGGCTGTGACCGTGATCGAGTAGGAGGCTTTGCGCGCCGCGAAAAGTCCCGCATCCGAGCACCCGTTCAGGCCCGCAAGTGGTGTCAGGCTGAGCGCGGCAAACAGCGCCAATGCCAGGAATCGGGGAATCTGCCGTCTTCGCACGGCGTTCACTCCCAGGAGAGGAAGCAGAAGTCCGAGGGCGAGCGGCAGGCGCTCGAACGGGGACGGTGGTCGCGCGTTCGAGACCATCGCTGCTGTCGTAACCGTCATGGTGATCTTCGTTGTTCCGCCGCCGGCCGGCAGGGGGGTCGCGGGAGAGAAGGTCGCGCTTGCTCCCTCAGGCAGACCGCTGGCCGTCATGCTCACGCTATACAGGAACGTGGTCGCAACCAGCGGCTGTACCTGGAGCGTATACACCACCGTGGTGCCGGGAACGATGCTCGTGTTGTTGTTTCCCACACGAGCAACCTGCAGATCACTGATCGTGTACGCGAGCGCACTCGATGTGGAGGCGGGGAAGATTGGATCACCGGAATAGCTCGCCGTAATGCTATGCGCGCCGTCGCCAAGGGTGCTGGTGCTGTACGTGGCCTGGCCGGCCGCATTGATCGCCACCGTCCCCAGCAGAGTGCCTGCATCGAGGAAGCTGACCGTTCCCGTCGGGGCTACCGATGCAGTTGGGCTGAGTTGTGCCGTAAACGTCACCGGCATAGTGGCCAGTTGCTGCCCGGGGTTGGAGGGTGTGGCGCTTAGCGTCAATGTGGTTGAACTGATCAGACCCTGCAAGTCGATGGTCGCCGAGCTGGGCCCAAAGCCTGTATTTCCTGGAGGTGCCGGGTAGCCGGCCTGCACGACATGGGTACCGGCGCCGGGCAGCACCACATTCTGGAGTACGGCTGTAGCGGTTTGCGTATTTTGGTTGAGTAAGATTGCGGTGGTGGTGCTGCTGGTGCCTGATTCCGGAATCGCAAGGTCAGGTTCACCATCTCCATTGAAGTCTCCCGACACCACGTCGTTGGGAAGCAGCCCGTAGAGAAGCGACCCGAGATCGATTT
>Ga0335075_10014705_pt1 | contig 11738 bp, 10 predicted proteins | sample Lox_Sample_24_FD_206723 | JGI IMG/M metagenome (GOLD analysis project Ga0335075, IMG submission 206723) | Soil microbial communities from Loxahatchee National Wildlife Refuge, Florida, United States - Lox_Sample_2.4 | ecosystem: Environmental > Terrestrial > Soil > Wetlands | place: USA... | reverse complement strand
GCCCATCACATCCTACATAACAACACACCTCTCTGAGCCCAAGTCATGTCTCGAAATCCACCCCGACTCAAGGCCCTGAATGCCACCACCTTGGCTCTCCCGAGTCCCGTCTCTGGAATCGGCCTACCACGCACGAGGCGGAGCGTTGGTACAGATGGTGCCCGAAATGGCGACCTTACAGGAAGCCCATTTGGTGAGTGGTCGCGAGGACTCGTACTCGCCCGCTACTTACTCCGTACTGCCGAGGCTCATCTGCAAAAGCGGCGTGGCAGCGCCAAGGGTACCCTCTTTCGCGCCAAGACTCACATTTTAAGCATGACGGAATTCAAAGCTTGGAGTTTCACGCGATTGTCGCGGACATAACTTCAAACCATTCTCACATCTTGATGACAACTGATTGTCTTCTCACGCATGTATCTCCACATATGATAACATGGCAGACTACAGTAAGCTCAAAGTCAACGAGCTGAAGGAAGAGCTCAAAGCTCGTGGAATACCTGTCGCGGGCCTTAAGTTGAAGCAGAACTTCATCGACAAGCTTCTCGAAGCTGACGCAGTTGGACAGACCAATGCTCTAGGCGCGCTAGTTGCTCCGGTCGGCGGCGCGGAAAATCATGAAGCGGACGAACAAGATTTGTCTACGAATGCGCAAGATGTACAATCAAGGGATGAGCCCGCGCAGGATGCCGATACGACACCCTCCCAATCAGCCACTCAAGGTAGCATAGTCAAGAATGAGAGCGCAGTCTATCCAGAATCAGGAAAGGATGAGAACGAGGTTTCACCGGAGGAGGCAAAGGCCAAGCTGCAGAGCGCGGCGGTCAATGCGTCGGAAGATGGGACAGAAGAGCCGATATTGCGAGACGGTACAATAGCCGCGCCTGCGCTAGGAGAGCCAAGGCCTGCTGCTTCAGAGGTCGATAGAAAGCTAGGGCCTACTTCTGCTCCCGCTAGCGATGGCCCAGGCAGTCAAACCGCGCCCATGGAAACACTTGAAACACTACCTCCTTCGAGTGCCGCTAGCACTCCGCATGTTCCAGTTCAAGAGATGATTGAAGATTCCAGGAAGCGGAAGCGGAGAAGCCTCACTCCACCACCTAGTGCGGCTGACATCGCCCAGAAAAGAGCCAAAGCAAGCGATGGGAGCCCACTGATAACCAAATCTGTTGATACTATGGTGGAGGATGAGGAAGGTGTTGCTCCTGACTTGGCGGTCGAGGGTATCGTAAAGGAAGCAAAGTCTGAACCATCAACATTGGAACGAATGCAAGAGGCTACGGATACTCCCGAAATCGTGAGAAAAGGAGATGCAGTCCCCGGGGGTGAGCACTCAGCGAGGGTGCATCCAACACCGACAGTGTCTCCTGAGGGCAATAGGACTGAAGAACCCATGGCAGAGGCTCTGCCAAAACCCCTACAGTCACCAGAGAAGCAATCAATCCAGAGTGGGCCTGGTACGTCGCTCTTCGCCGGTCCGAAAAAGAAGGATCCAAGTCTTCCGCTCATCTCGCCTCCAAGTAAATCCCGTGGACTCGGTACAGCCTCTAATCCGTCTACGCTGCTAGATCTGGATGCCGAGGAGAGAGCAATTGCACCAGCACTACATCCCGCAACCAGCTCCCTATACATGCGCAACTTCAAGCGCCCACTCCATCTACCCACGTTTCGAGCACATCTTACGAAAATCGCGCGGGGTCCTACAATGTCCTCTGGCAACGATGAAGATCCGATCGTTTCGTACTTCCTCGATAGTATCCGCACTCACGCCCTCGTCTCCTTCAAATCTATCTCAGCTGCTTCACGGGTACGGTCTGCTCTCCACGACACGCGGTATCCAGATGAGAAAGCACGTGATCCATTGTGGGTCGACTTTATTCCCGACGACAAAGTTCAGTCCTGGATTGATATTGAGACTAAATCTGCGGGACATGGAACGGCGCAAAAATGGGAAGTGGTTTACGAAGATGGAGCTGGTGGCGTTGAAGCTGTCTTGCAGGAAGTTGGCGCTGGCGGCGGACCTCGCAGACCAAGCACTGTTTTGCGAAGACAGTCATCCATGTCTGGTGTGCAACGACAGCCGTCCATGTCAGATGTACAAAGACCGTCGTCGAATGCGGGCGTCCATCCCGATCGTCTCCCATTGGTGCCTCAAGACCGGACCGATGCTCGTAACGAATTACGAGAAGAAGCCCCGAGAGTTTCGCAGCCGGAGATTTCTGGTGCGGGATTCCGAGCACTGGATGAGCTCTTTTCGTTTACGACGGCGAAGCCCAAGCTGTACTATAAGCCAGTCTCCCAAAAGGTAGCTGACCGGCGAATGGATGCCATCAAGGATCTACGCGTCGGTCATGCAGACATGGGCAAAAGTGGGGACGAGGACATGAAGCGATATAGCTTTGAGATGTATAGAGGGCAAGAGGAGTGGGTGGACAAAGGGCCAGAGTTTGGATACGGCAGACGAGGCGTTGAGCGGATGAGAGGCGGAGCTCCCACGAGAGGTGGATATCGCGGTGGGGGCGGCGGTGGTAGGGGCGGGTTTAGAGACCGAGACCGAGATGATGTATGGAGAGGGCCGCGCAGATGATCGATTGCTACGCGATGATGGCCGTACTCACACAGCACATAATATTTGCTATGCCTTGGCCGTGTCATACCGCTTCATATTTTTGCCCATGAATGATTTGGCCCGAGTGTATGCCGAGCTTCACAGCAGATGGAATCTTAGCAAGGAAAACCCTTGCATGCGCGTCTAGCTACTGCCCGATTGGGCGACTTATGCAAGGAGAAACCGGGAAGCTGTGTATTGCATACCCAGAAAGACGACTAGATAAACACAAAGAGGGCGAAAGCGGCGATAACCGTAGTAATTACTGCGTATCGGGTAAGCTTCGGCTTGCCTCAGACCCCGAGAAATGCTATTTGAGTTTCACGTGCGGGGATCCCACGTTGGCACTGATTGTCGGAACTGGCGATCCAAGGCGTCTCTTTGCTACCGGCAACATGGGCCAATCAGGCCCCCTTTGAGGAGCATGTTGATCATTCGGTTCATGTTTGTGTTAAGCTTCCATTCTTCCTTCTCTCATCTCGTTCTCACTTTACTAGGTACCTTGCGAGGATTCACGGCGTTGTCTAGAGCTTCCTACTTCTAGCACTCTTTCAAAATGGTCTTCTACCCGCCCAAATGGGTACCAGCGCTGGGCGACATCCCAGACACCGTCCCTCTGTGCGACTTCGTCCTTGACGAAAGGCATGGCAGACGTCCAATGTCCAAGTCCAGGGATCCATTCACTTGCGCGCTTTCTGGCAGGTCTTGCTCGATGCAGAAGTTGAAGGAGAAAGTAGACCGTTTGTCGAGGACTTTGTCCAAGGAACTTGGATGGAAGGTCAACGAGGGTAGCGAGTATGACAAGGTTGCGGGCATCTTCTCGCTCAACACGGTATGCAATTCATACCTAGTGCGCGAGACTTTAGTACCAGTTGTACTGACGAGAACTCAAGATTGACATCATGACGTTGACATGGGCAATTCACCGACTCAACGGCATTTCGTCGCCCGCGAACGCTGCCTACTCCGCCGATGAACTGGTACACCAGTTGACCAATTCCGGCGCTAGCTGCCTCTTTACAGTCGTCCCATTGCTCCCTGTCGCACTCGACGCCGCCGCCAAAGCAGGCATCCCGAGAGAGCGCATCTACATCTGCGAACTTCCCAATCAAGCTACCGGTGGCGCGAAGGCTCCCAAGGAGTTCAAGACTCTCACACAATTGATGAATGAAGGTTCCTCGCTACCAGACCTGGAACCCATCAAATGGTCCAAGGGCCAAGGGGCGAGACAAACGGCATTTCTGTGCTATTCCAGTGGTACATCTGGTTTGCCAGTAAGTGGAAGACCTCCTTGGGTGTCTATCCACGTTCAACTAATCTCCCTCCTCCAGAAAGGCGTCATGATCTCCCACCGCAACGTCATTGCCAACACGATCCAAATATCGAAATATGACCAATCTTACCGCGACGCATTCGGCAAGGATTACACTGAAGTCGCGCTCGGCCTGCTTCCATACAGCCATATTTATGGGCTTATCGTTGTGTGCATGGCCTCCGTCTTCCGTGGTGACCAGGTCATCGTCCTCCCGAAGTTTGACTTACAGCACTATCTCCAATCGATCTCCCAATACAAGATTAACGCCCTCTACATCGTCCCGCCTATCATCATCGCTATGGTGAAGAATGAGCATCTGCTCAAGAAGTACGACCTGTCGTCCGTGAGGAGTATCTTCACCGGAGCGGCGCCCCTTGGCCCGGAGACCGCCGAGGCGCTGCAGAAGCAGCATCCCAATTGGGTTGTGAGGCAGGGATACGGACTAACCGAGACCTGTACAGTGGTATGCTCAACGATTCCAAGTGATGTATGGTTCGGGAGCTCTGGGTGTCTGATTGCGGGGATGGAGGCGAAGCTTATGTCGACAGAAGGGAATGAGATTACTGGGTACGATCAGCCCGGTGAGCTGTGGGTCAAGTCACCCAGTGTGGTGTTGGGGTACTTGAAGAATGACAAAGCGAATAAGGAAACGTTTGTCGAGGTCCATGACGGGAGATTCATGAGAACTGGCGACGAAGCTGTTTTCAAGGTTTCGCCAAATGGTAATGAGCATATTTGGATTGTGGACAGGATAAAGGAGCTCATCAAAGTCAAGGTAAGGCTTCCAACATCGTTCAACATGGCTTAGTTGTGCCAGGACTAATTGACGGAATTGCAGGGTCTTCAAGTTGCTCCTGCAGAGCTCGAAGCTTGCCTTCTCGATCACCCAGCCGTCGCAGACTGTGCGGTAATCCCCGTCCCAGATGACGATGCAGGTGAGCTGCCCAAGGCATACGTCGTCAAGTCGCAGTCGGTGCACCCCGAGGACAGTGACGCGTTCATCAAGCGCGAGATTCAGAAGCACGTCGAGAAGAACAAGGCGCGACATAAGTGGCTGAAGGGCGGTGTCGAGTTTATCGACGTGATTCCGAAGAGTCCTAGTGGGAAGATTTTGAGAAGGCTGTTGAGGGATAAGGAGAAGGAGGCAAGAAGACAGAAGGGCGCGAGGTTGTGAGGAAGATGTAGGACCGGTGCTGAAAGTGGGGTAATGCTAGTCATTGCGTTTAGAGAGACCGTGTCGTTCTAGAGGGTTGTTGTGTGACTGTTGGATATGTGATGCGCCCTCAGTGTTTGAGCGAAGCTGGAGAACCTATACTAACCGGCAGGAGGCATTTTCCGTAAATATCACAGCGTCTTTTTTGGTATACAACTACGGTTATAGCCAGATCTTGTCTAGTCACCCTGATTTTGCCCGCTTCATATTAACCATTGCTGGATCAAGTAACGAATTTGCACCTTGTGGTTGAATTCATCAAACTAGCCCGTAGCCTTCAGTATGGTGCGATGGAAGGAGTTCTAACTAGCGCTGAACAATAACTTCTTGAGAAGGATATAAGTATATCTACCCTCATATCATGAAAACCGACCAGAACAGCCGACCGCACCGGTGGCATTGAGATGAGGCATTACGCCAAGGAGCCCATTGAAGCGTCCGTGGTATAAAGCTTTTCTACCGCCCTCCAATGGGAGGGGGCCCTTGGTTTCCCACATCCAACGGAGACTTCCGCAACACGGCCCAGGAACATGCGCCACGAACAGATCCGGCATTTCAATCGTCGGTTGCCGCATTCCAAGATCCTCTCCGGGTTCCACTCTCATGTGAGATAAATTCATCCGTGCTCCAGCTCGACGTCGCTGATATAACTTCCACACCGGTAATTATCTTCGTTTCCTCAATCTAACCCTCATGTCTCGATCCGGCGGCATGACGCCGGATCCCGCAAACTCCTCGTCCAATCTCGGGCCCCTATCTGATCTGGTACCATCCATCTTCACATAACCCAACATCTCGAAGTCGAACCTCAAGATCATAAGTGCAATCGCAACCATGATTTCTTGCTTGGCGAAATGCCTGCCCGGGCATAGGTGTATACCTCCTCCATATGGAAACATCTTTCCCCCTGCTCCGCCAACCGAGAATTTTGGCGTCGAACCCTTCTCATCGAAGATCAGGAAACGCTCAGGGTAGAATTCCTTCACGGGATACTTTTCAGTGATCCACGAGGGATCCATGGTGTGACCGATATACGTCGATGCCACGACTATGTGGCCAGTTTTCAGAATGTGGCCATCAATTTCAATGTCCTGAGTGATCTCTCGACTTATGTTGATATGGACTCGTAGACGGAGGGTTTCGGTGTAGACTGCCAGTAGCCATGGCTGTACCAGAAGCGCCGGGACATCTAAGCGGAGTTTTTTGGAGTCCTTGTCGACGTTGGCCACCTGTGAAAGTTCTTTCTTGATCTCCTCAAAAACATCAGGCCGTTGAAGAAGGTTCATAAGTGTCCACCCTGTTGCAGGGACTGCATTTCCGTTGAGACTGGAGAGGTACTTGTGGGTTAGTTTACAATTCCGTATGAATGGTTGAGATGGAAATATGTTTTAGGAGTGGGGGGGGAGACTAACGCAAACATCAGGCCCATTGCGTTTGAGGCCCTTGTATCCAGATTAGCGCCTACTGCCTCCTTAAAATTCTTCTCTCTGGCTCGCATGACTTGTGAACCGAAATTCTCCTCCCAACCAACGTCTGGAGAACTCCAATCATGCCGCTCCCACGCATCCTTAAGCCATCTTTTCGTCGACTCATGAACTTTGTCTCTTGCTTCATATGCTTTGGGAATTGCGAAGCGTGGGAACCCGTAGCTCAGCTTCATGAACGTAGAATCCCAGGCCCAGAAGTCGTCAATGATACTTGGACTGACCTCAAGCATTCGTGATCCGCACAAGGCGGTCATGGAAGCTTTGGACATTCTCGCCCGGAGAAATTGGTAGACTGAAACTTCTTGCCATTGGCCTTGGGGCTCGGCGTCAACAATATCGGAGAAGACTTCGAAAAATTTAGCCGTCAACTGATTGACTGCACTGGAGGAAGTAACATAGTCGTGATGAATTTGATGGAATAAGTCAACTGGATGCGTCTTCGGATCTGACTTGAGAGGGGTGAAAAAGAGGTCGATCTCTTCCCGCTGAACGCCAATGGGAACCTCCATAACCCGACGCAGAAACATCTCAAACGAAAGACTCTTCGACTTGCGGAAGATTATTTGGACATTTTGTGAGCCGGTGATCAGATATGCTTTGAGAGGCCCTAGGCGTACGCGGAGAAGCGGCTGAGCATGCGCCAGTTTGCTGCATTCGATGTCAGGTCTGCTTCAGGAAAGGTTCTTGGACGTGGCTTACGATATCTCGTCCAGGAACAAAGATTGGTTCAACAGGAAAGGAAGAAGACTACCCAACCAAGGTATCCAATAGGGAACGGTCGGTGGTTCCCTTTTGCCCTCATACGGCGCCCTTGACTTTACGCGATAGAATTGGTATGTTGTGATAACCTTGGTGAGCACAAGGATGACCCCAACGCCAAGTGAGATGGCTAGAGGCACTGCCATTATGCTACGCCGCAGGTCCATGGTGGGCGCGTCACTCGAATAGATGCGAGAAGATGTTTTTCCTCAATTGATGCTCGTCAATGCTTGTTGTCGTTGGGCGCGGCGTGAGGTAGGGCCTAAGATGGCACGCCTTACTTGGCGTTCATGCTGGTCGGCGACGATGGGTTGGGTCACATAGCGACCAAGGGAGAGAGACAGAGTTTTCATACATTCTAATTCACCAAGTGCCCAAAACATGTAGCCGAGTTCCATAACCCCATTCCTTGTACAACACCCCCTGCCTAACCACCTGCCCATGAGATAGCGGGATGACTCGGCGGCAGGTAGATTCCATAGGGAATTCCGGCCACAGGGAGATTCGCCTATTGAGCTCTAGGTTATCTGAGGTAGGGTTGTTCCGGCCCAACCCCAGCTGACCCTGTTGGTGCGAGTTGGGAGTTCTGACGGGGATAAGGGTTTCTAAATACCGCTTATTAGTAACCCGGCGTCTCTTCCGGGCCTCATCCTTAATTTTTCCAAGGGCCTTGCGGGTCGCTCAAGGGTCAAGATTAACCCTCGACATGCACGCTCATGATGTACATATGAAGTATATGCCAATGAGGTGCATAATGCTTACAAGGTACACGCCTGTGAGATATGCGCCATGAGATATACGCTTATGAAGTACATGCTTATGAAGACATACAATGAAGTACACGCCCGTGAGATATGCGCCAATAGAGATGGATGCTTATAAGGTACAGGCCTATTGCAAGATACAACACCCACGAGACGCACGCCCGTGAGTAACACGCCTATGAGATGCACACCCGTAAGAAAACGCCCATGAACTGCATCCCCATAGGATGCATGGCACTGATATGTACGCTAACGAGATGCACGCCCATGAAACACACTCCATAGGATGCACGCCCGTGAGGTGCATTCTCACAAAGTACACGCTCATTAGGTACATACCTATGAGATGCACGCCTGTGAGATGAACGCCCATGAGACACCCGCCCATCAGATGCACGTTCATGAGGTACAGCCTGTGACACTCCCTCATAGCTAAAATGGACAAACCCTCAGACCAGATCTCATAAACCTGGCATGCTGGGATTAGCGTAGTATAACGCCGAGATTGACGACGGCGAGGTTGATTGAGATGCGAAATACACAAGGTAGGTGGGTTAGTACTAGTACTTAGAAGTCCTACCTCGATACCCTAGGGTTCAATAGCCAAATCTACCTGTGGTCGGAATTCCCTGTCGAATCTACCTGCCCCGAGTCGTTCCGATGAGATAGATCCTCGACGCGCACATTGGCCACGCTCCATCATTCCTCCCCTCGACACTGGTGGTCGTTGGTATGGCATCTTCTTAATAGCGTCAAATGCGAGAAGCGAAAGGTGGTGAGGCTTTTACATCCAAGCTAACGCGGTGAGGATTTGAGGGAGTCGCTGGAAAAGCGGGTGCGACGCCATGCCGGACGCAGTAGGCGGTGAGGGCGGCCACGGGATCGCTAAACCGCAAGCGGTAGTCCACAGGTACGTGGGAAGACTTAGGTAACACTGAGGAGTAATGAAGCAGCGGAGGGCTATAGGAAGAGACAGAGATAAAAAGAATTTCGAGTCGAGGACGTCCATCTGAATTTGAAACCTGGGATCTTCTTTACGCAACCAGATTCTGTGACAGCTCCTCTTGCCCGAGGGCGAAAAGTAGGTTCTGTCAGGGGGATCGAAATGGGCTCCTGCCCACCAGGCCGGCTAAAGTTGTCCCCATGAGCATGGAAGGCAGCGACTCTGTTGAGCTATTCATGAGAGCCTGCAACGAAAACAGGGAACGCGCCACGATTGGGCCAGGAGCAGCAGGAGCGCCGGGGGGAGTAGTGGTCGAGCGGATGGGGAGCGGGAGAGATTAGTGGGGAGAGCAAAGCGGCGGGAGCGCAGTCATCAATCGGGGGTCACGCAGACGCCAAGACGCCCTCCCTTTTCCCGGCGCGACAACGTGGTTAACCAAGTCTGGCCTTCTAGTCCGCTTGAACCAAATACAGATTCGGTCATTTGTCTAATATGTCGTGGGAACTAGATCCGGAGACACGGAGCAAGGTCAGTTCGTCTGAGTCTACAGCTCTGGTCTTCGTAGACAAGCTGTGTATGGATTGAACTTATGCGCCGCTGCGAAATAATAACGCCGCTGACATGGTGCTCCTCCATAGCTCCATCAACTTCAGAAAAAAGAAGGTAGTGGCAATGACAGGTGCTGTGACTGCGGCGCGCCGTCGCCTCAATGGGTACGTTCATTCTAGCTCTAGCATTCTGTCTACACAAAATTAACCGGTGCTCTGCCTTTTCCGCCAGCCTGCTAACCGTACCTCCTACTAGGCGTCACCTAAGTTCTCCACCTTCATATGCCTGACATGCGCTGGTACGCATCGGGGCCTCGGCGTCCATATATCCTTCGTCCGGTCCATATCAATGGACGCCTTCAAGCAAAACGAGATCTCAAGAATGCAAAACGGCGGCAACAAAGCCTGGCAAGACTTCTACAACCAGAACTCCGGAACAAGCTTTGAAGAATCGACTATCAAGGAGCGGTATGACAGCGAAGTGGGCGAGGAATGGAAAGAGCGACTCACAGCGAAAGTCGACGGGACCGAATTCGATAAAGCTGCATGGTCGAAAGAGCGGGCAACGGTATTGCAGAAGCAGGCCAGCAGATCAGCGACGCCAGTTGGCGCTGCCGGCAAGAAGCCAATGGCCGGAATAGGCAATGGTCCTGCCAGTAGGTCAGAGTCTCCAGCTCCAGCTCCAGGCAAGGCCGGTCTACCACCGGCTCAGAAAGCCAAGAACGAAGCCTACTTCGCGAAGATGGGCGAAGCCAACGCCTCGAGACCAGATGATCTCCCTCCAAGCCAGGGAGGAAAGTTTTCTGGGTTTGGCAGTGCGCCAGCAGAGCCTGAGAGACCACAAGCAGGGATGCCGTCGGCGGACGAGTTCCAGAAAGATCCTGTGGCGGCGCTTACGAAAGGATTTGGATGGTTCAGTTCGGTGGTTGGAAAACAGGCGAAAGTAGTAAACGATTCTTACATACAGCCAACGGCGAAGACTGTAAGTTCAGCTAAACTTGAAAAAATCTTTATTGCTCATGATACTAATCTTGCCTATAGATCGCATCATCAGAGTTCGCAGCGCAAGCGCGCACAGTGGCTATACAGGCAGGCCAAACTATCCAGTCGAGTGCCAAAGGTGCAGCTGAGTCTATCAACAAATTTGTCGAGGGCCAGGACGAGAAAGCAGGTAGCGCGGCAAGCAGAAGCACTGTTACACCTGAACGACGAGACTTTTGGGACAGCTTTGGCGCTTCTGAAGTGACGGCCGAACATGGTAGGCCAAGCACGCTCGGTACAAGTGCAATGAAGGGTGGTGGGGCTGCGGGTAAAGGCAAGGAAGAGGGATGGGGCGATGACTGGTGAAAAGCAAGTTTCGCTGGACGAAAGAGGCACGAAGGAGGTCGCATTACATCGCTTGGTATGCTGGCGCTCGGTGTATGAATCGCACCTAGACACATTGGCTGGCTAGAATTCAAATGCTCGTCAGAACCTTGTGCTGCACTTCCCTCATCCCAACGGCTCTTTACTAACTCGTTTCTTGCGCCGAATACTTATTCTCGCTCCTCTCTTAAGTTGATCAGAACGACAGGCACTTGAATCGATGGGATTTACATGCACAGCGATGAGGGTGGGGAGACTCTTCAACTAGCGACGAGGCATCTCAAAATGCACAAGGTGTCTTCACTGATACCAAAGTCCTCAGATTACCAGCACTTCGCTTTGAGATTTTAGCCCATGGGGCCTGGACCCGTGGCTGGGGCTTTCAGAGGTCGAAGGTTTTGCTGTCCAAGTAGTCATTAGGCGATCTGGTCCTTGCAAAACATTTGGGAAGCTGTCAGTGGATCTAGCCAAACATCGACGAACTCACTCTGGAGATTAGGACCATAAAATATCGTGCTGCTGGTCTGTCGGACATCTAGACCCATCGGTGACGATCCTATTCGGCAAGCAATTAACCTAGTACTTGAATATACCTTTGGTGAATGATGCCGCTATTCGTACAACCTCAGGTCTTCTTTATTGGTACATCAACTTCCTCGAAGTTGTGAAAGCACTTGCTTCTCCCGTTGTCCAGTCATCCTTTCAAAGCAGTCCACCTCCATTGTGAAGGTCCCTCTGC
>Ga0335075_10014704_pt1 | contig 11739 bp, 8 predicted proteins | sample Lox_Sample_24_FD_206723 | JGI IMG/M metagenome (GOLD analysis project Ga0335075, IMG submission 206723) | Soil microbial communities from Loxahatchee National Wildlife Refuge, Florida, United States - Lox_Sample_2.4 | ecosystem: Environmental > Terrestrial > Soil > Wetlands | place: USA: Florida... | reverse complement strand
CGGGGGTGATCGCCGAGGTGATCGAGCCTCCGGCGGACGTTGACTCGCTGGCGGAACTGCTCTCCGCGGCAGCGGGTCCGGATGACCCGGTGGTGTGGCTGGCCCCGCCGGGCGAGAATGCGGACGCCGCGCTGCTGACAGCGATCTCATCCGTGGCCGGGCCCGCCCGGGTGCTGCACGGCTCGCACGACCTGCCTGGCGCGCACCTTCTCGACGTGGTGGGGACTATGGACAGGCTTCGTGTCTCGTGTCCCTGGGACCGAGAGCAGACGCACGCGTCGCTGCTGCCCTATCTGCTGGAGGAGGCGTACGAGGCGGCCGAGACGATCGAGACCGGCTCGGTGGGCGCGGAGCTGCGCGAGGAACTCGGCGACGTGCTGTTCCAGGCCGTCTTCCACGCCCGGATCGCGGCCGAGCGGGCCGCTTCCGACGGCGGGTTCACGATCGACGACGTGGCGGACGTCCTGACAGCGAAACTGGTCCGGCGTCACCCGCACGTGTTCGGCTCGGTGTCGGTTTCGTCGGCTTCGGACGTGAACCGCAACTGGGAAGAGATCAAGAAGGCCGAACGCGCCGAACGGGCCGTCGCGTCTGATTCTGGTTCGCCTTCTGTGCTCGACGGGGTGGCGTTCGGCCAGCCGGCCCTGTCGCTGGCGGCGCAGTTGCAGCGAAGGGCGGAGCGCGCGGGCGTTCCGGGTGAGGGTGCCGAGCCCTCATCCTCCCCGGCCGCCGCGGACGGCGCCTCCTCCCTCACAGCCGAGGGCTTGGGTGCCGAGCTGATGCGGGTCGTGGCGCGGGCGCGGGCGGCCGGTCTTGATCCCGAACTGGAACTGCGCGCCGCCGCGCGGCGGTTCGCCGAGCGGGTGCGCGAGTGGGAGCGGGACACCGCTAGTTAAGTAGCCTCGGAGCATGTGCCGCCTGCGCCATTGCACCCGGGGCAAGTAACACAGACGTCTTACGTCTTGCCTAATACGGCTCAGTCGGGCTTAACGGGAATCGCGGGCACGGTAGGTTCGGGTCGTATGAGGTGGGTCAGGCGAGGTGTGATCGGGCTGCTGGCCTCGGCCGCGGTGGCCTGGGGGGCCGGGGCTGCACCTGCCGCGGCGAGCATAGGGCCGCAGCCTGTGGGGTCTGTCTCGTGGACGACCTACCACGACACTCCGGCCGGCACCGGCGTCGACGGGCAGGCGGGCGGGGTCGACACGAGCACCCGCGCGTGGGTCTCACCGTCCCTTGACGGACAGCTTTACGGCGAGCCGCTGGTTTACGGTGACCGGGTATACGTGGCGACGGAGAACGACACCGTCTACGCGCTGTCCGCTGGCAACGGGGCGGTCGTGTGGTCCATGCACCTTGGGACTCCCGTGCCCGCTCGTTCGCTGCCGTGCGGAGACATCTCGCCGACGGCGGGGATCACGGGCACTCCCGTGATCGACACGGCGCGGAGCGAGATCTTCGCCGTGGCGGACCTGTATGTCGGCGGGAAGCCCGCGCACACGCTGTTCGGCCTCAGCCTGGCGTCTGGCAAGGTGGAGCTTCGGGAGGACGTGGACCCGCCCGGTGTCAATACGGCGGCTCTGCTGCAGCGCACCGGACTGGCGCTCGACGACGGCCAGGTGGTTTTCGGCATGGGCGGGAACGACGGAGACTGCGCGGCGTACCGCGGGCGGGTGATCGCGGTCCCGGAGGCAGGCGGCACGCCGAGGATCTTCACCGTTGACGCCGCGCCGGGCGACTCCCAGGGAGCTGTTTGGATGGGCGGCGCCGCGCCTGTCATCGACGCTCATGGCGATATCTGGGTGAGCACCGGGAACGGGTCGGTGTACTCGTCGAAGGATGCCTACGACGACAGTGACGCGGTCCTCGAGCTTTCCCCCTCGCTGCGACTACTGCAATTCTTCGCGCCCAGCAGCTGGCCCGCGAACAACGCGGCTGACCTTGACATGTCCACGGCCCCGATGCTGTTGCCCTCCGGTCAGGTGGTGCTCGCGGGGAAGTCGAGGATCGTCTACCTGCTCAACGGGGCGCACCTCGGGGGCATAGGCGGGCAGGAGGCCACGCTGAGCGGCCGCATGCAGTCCGCCAATGTCGGCACGGTGTGCGCGAACGACATCGACGGCGGTGCCGCGACGTCGGGCATGACCGTGTACCTGCCGTGCACCAGTGGCATCGTCGCGGTACGCGCGACGGCGTCCCCGCCCGCACTTCATGTGCTGTGGAGTTCGGAAGTGGGGGGCGGGCCGCCCATCATCGCGGGCGGTCTAGTCTGGACGATCGGGCAGAACGGCGTGCTGTACGGGCTCGATGCGGCCACTGGGAAAGTCCGGCAGCAGGTAACGATTGGTGTGCCGGCCAACCACTTCCCGACTCCGAGCGTGGGTGATGGACTGCTGCTCGCTACCTGCGCTACGAATGTGGCCGCCTTCCACGCGTCCGCTCAGAGTGCCAGCCCCGGAGCCGGAGTTGCCACAACGGGGCACTCGGCTTGCCAGGCCTACTCCGCACCGGCTTCACCGGGGCCCGGTACTCCACGAAGCGTTATGGCCGGGATTGCGGCTGGCGGCCTTGCAGTGATCTGCGTCGCGTTCTGGGCGTTTTGGTCTGTTAGGCGGCGCAGGGTGATTCGAGGGGCTTGGCGGGCTTAGAATTGCCCGTTGATACGTGGAATAGGTGCGCGACTGGGAGCGATCCGGTCCTGATCCGTCGGCAGGCCGACGGATCCTCCGGAGGTTTGCCGCCGGGGTGGACCCGGACTAGTAAGCACCGTTTTTGAGCAGCACCGCCCAGCTCGTCTTCCACAGGATCTGTAGGTCAAGGAAAAGCGACCAGTTTTCAACGTAATGCACGTCTAGGCGCATTGAGTCCGCAAGGGACAAGTCGGATCGGCCGCTGACCTGCCAGAGCCCCGTGATCCCTGGCTTTACTACTATTCGGCGCTCCATATGAGTACCGTGGTATCTGCCGTTCTCTTCGGGTAGCGCTGGTCGGGGCCCTACGAGGGACATGTCACCTATGAAGACATTGATTAGCTGAGGGAGTTCGTCGAGAGAGTACCGGCGCAGCCATTCTCCCGGCTTGGTGACTCTCGGATCCTTGCGTATTTTGAACAGTGTTCCGTTACCTTCATTGGTTGCAACCAGTTGTTCTTTCAGGCTTTCGGCATTGACCACCATCGTACGGAATTTCCACACCTTGAAGTTTCGGCCATTAAGGCCTACTCGTGTCTGAGTGAAGAAGACTGGTCCGCCGTCGTATGCTTGGATGATAAGTGCAATCGCTACGAATACCGGTGACAGCAAGATTAGGGCAAAGGTGGCCATTGTCCGGTCGAACATCGCCTTGATCAGCAGTTTGCTGCCCGTGCGCCGCGGATGTTCCATGTGTAGCAGAGGAAGCCCGGCGACAGGCCTGATGGTAGTCCGGGGACCAGCTACATTCAGGAGTGTGGGGGCTATGTACACGTTGGTGCCTGAGTCCTCTAGTTTCCATGCTAGCTCGCGCAGTTGAGCACCGCTGAGCTCAGGGCAGGCAAGAACCGCAACGGTGTCCGCATTCGATTCGGCTACGCCCAGCGCGGTGTCATCGATGCTTCCTAGAACGGGTATGCCAGATATTGAAGAAATGTTAGAGTCCCCGGTTATGCAGGTGCCGACGATGGCTAGTCCGTGATGCTTTTCTCTATGTAGTTCCGCGATTAGATCGGCGACCGACTCAGGATGCCCGATTGCTACTACCCGGTGCATGTACCGTCCGCTAGAGCGTTTCTTGTGTAGTCGCTTGCGCAGGATATACCTTGCGCAGATACTCAGGACAGTAGCGGTAGGCAGTGCTATCGCCACATACTCACGAGCGAGATCAAACCTAGTCACGTAAGAGGCAATTGCGACCACGCCAGTGAGACAGGTGCCAGCATTGAACATCTTGCGGAATTCATCCGAGCCTACACCGATGAATCGCGGGTCGTAACCGCCGCACAGTCGGATCGTGACAGCCCACAAGATTGGCAGTAGGAACGTGATGGCTAGGTAAGCTTGCGGTCGGTAACTGGGGTTGTCGAACCGTATGTTCACCGCGAACGATGCCGCAGTAAACATGCAGAGCATGTCTACGAAAAATGTCTTGCGGACATAGACGCGCTGCCAGGCAGTCACTCTGCTGGCGGCCAGTCGGCTCTCCCCGTGTTCCTCGCTACGTGTAACGGTAGCCTCGCTAAACACGGATAGCCACCCCCCATGCTGCTAGGTCCCGCGCTGCTGCTAGGTCCTGCGCTCGAAGTTTGCCTGAGCGCGAAAAAGTCTGGACGCAAGATTGAGACGCCCGGCCGTAGCGTCTGGTTCACGTACTTCGGGGAGGATTCATGACAGGCCTTCCGTCGGAACCAAGGTTTTCACGGATCCTCGGACAGGGCTATGTCAATACGTAATGCGGAACTTTGTTAGACGTTTCAGAGGGGATGCAGGTTTACATGCTGGAATGAATGTTATCGACTTGTTATATGAACTTAAAGTTCGTCCCTGAGCTTAGACGGGAATACCTGTGGAAGGTATGCTCCGTTCGTCGGCATAGACATAGAAGATCTATTACTAATAGTAATCGTTTGACTACTCTGTGATATCTTTGTGCAAGGCCATAGAGGGAGATGCGGCACTGCCGATCGTCCCAGGGAGCGGGGGATGGAGATTCGGGATTCTCGATGGTGGTGCGCGTCATGACTGCAGGAGCGCCACGGGTTACGGCCCCGGCGTTGCGAAAGGGGCAGGAACAAAATCCGAAGCCACTAGCGGTAAGCGTGCGCAAAAGCGCTGTTTGGAGCATGTCGAGCACGATATTGCTGCGGCTAGCAAGTATTGGCGTGACCGCGGTTGTCGCTCGTATCCTCACTCCGCAGGACTTCGGCGTCTTTGCTGTTGCGACAACAGTATATACGATTGTATCAGCCTTGGGTGAATTCGGTGTCGGATCATGCCTGTCTAGGGCGGATCTGGATGTCGACGCCCTAGCTCCAACCATGTGGTCGGTCTCGCTAGTAACGAGTTCTATAGTTGCTGCGATTATGGTGCTATTTGCCAAGCCGATTGCGTCGTCTCTCGGATCGGCGGACGGCGCAGGCCCCGTGCGAGTCATGGCCATTACGATGATCCTCATCGGAGTCACCGCAGTCCCGACTGCTCAATGTACAAGGGAATACAAGCAGGGCAAAATCTTTCTGGCGAATGTGATTAGTTTCTTTCCTTCTACGATTGTCCTGTTTGTCTTGGCTAAGTCCGGTGACGGTGCGATGGCTTTCGCATGGTCCAGAATCGCCGGGCAGTTTACTTCTTGTGTCGTGATGCTAGCGTCGGCTGGACGCTTGTATGTGCCTGGTCTAACGCGTTATGCGTTTGGGGTACTGCTCAAATTTGGCCTACCATGGGCAGGAGCAAACTTCGTTGGCTACATATTGCAGAATGTTGATTATGCCTTTATTGGGCATCTTATGGGGCCAGCCACGCTCGGTTCCTACGTAGTGGCTTTCAATGCGGCATCGTGGTCATCGTCATTGTTGTTTGGCGTAATTTATGCCGTTGCAATACCAACCTTTTCAAGGGTAAAGGAAGACCCAGCGAAACTTGCCGATGCTATGGCCAACGGTGTGCGTGCGATAGTCCTCATAGCCGCGCCTATGTGCTTTCTCTCAATGGTGCTTGCCAGGCCTCTAGTTTCGACTATTTATGGAGCTCGCTGGTCGTCCTCCGCTGCAGTGCTCTCTGTTCTGTCTTTGTATGGCCTGATCTCCGTGGTATGCATATTGTTCTCTAACATGATTGCAGCTCTGGGAAAGTCTAATTTCATACTTATTGTACAATTGATATGGCTAGCCGCGCTTGTTCCAGCGATGGCGATTGGTGTTCGCGAAGACGGTATGGTTGGAGCGGCCGTGGCGCACATCATAGTTCTTGTGCCGATTGTTCTGCCGTGTTACCTGATTGCACTGAAACGTGCTGCTCGCGTCCGCCTGGTAAATATTATGAAAGCGGTATCTCCTTCGATCATTTCCGCCTCTGTGGCTGCTTTCATAGCCTGGACAGCGGCATCTGTGATGCACGGGTCATTCTTTAAGCTAGTCGCGGGGCTAGCTGCGGGAGGTCTATTTTATATGTTGGCGACCGCCCCCCAGCTGATCTTCGTATTCGGAAATAAATATACACATAACCCCCTAGTGTGTCGCATACTTCGTTTTTATCGTATTACTGGTCGCACAATAGGAATTCCGGTTGGCCCTCCCCCAAAGCATGCGTCGGCCGGCCCCAGGCCTTCCTCGGCGCCAAATACCGCGCCAGTGACGCCTCGGCTACAAGGTCACCATCGAACCCCCCGCCCACGACGCCTGCCCGGCTGAGGTCGAATTCTCGGACCAGCGTGTTGCAGAGCACGTCGGCCAGGGTCATGGCCCTAGATCGCCGAAGCGTAGCGTCGGCTCCGCTGCCGTCACCGGTGACTGACAAGTGCGATCAGCCCTGGAAGCCGCCGCGGACCCGCGAGGACGGTTCCCTAGCTGGTTTTGCGCCGATCTAGTTGATGTTGGCATCCGTTGTCATTCTGAATGTGGTCTAAGTCGGGGTAAACCGGTAGGACCACCCGCGCGTCTCGTAAGGGAGGACAAGACAGGCACGCGTGCATGCCTGTAGGGAGCAGTGTTCCGGTGGCCTGCCGCCGGAACACATCGAGGGACGGGATGGGTGTGTCCGATTCTTCCTCAGTTCCTGCTGAGGCGATCGCATCGGCTGGCTGGCGGGTGGGCCAGACGCCTGAATGCGAGCCTAGGTTCGGCAGGTAGTGCTTATGGCGAGACGCATCAAAATTGCGATCTTGGCCGTCGTCATCGCGGCGGCTTCGCTTGCTGCATCCATCATCATTACCACCATCAAAACAACATCGGTAGCGACCGTCAGCGACAACAATGGAACACTGAATCTGCCGCGCATTGCCTGGGAAGGAGGCCCTGCGTACTGGGCGCAGTTCCCCGTCGCTAAAGCCGCCGGCTGGACAAATCCAAGTTTCTTCCCCATCGTCATGTGGTTCGACAGCGTAAGTTCCAATGCGGAAGTGCGGGCCGATAAGTCATACGGCATCAATACTTACATCGGTGAGCCTGCGTCAACGAACTACAATTTCTTTGCCGACAACAATGTGTTCGTGCTTAGTTCACTGGACAACACGCCCCCTAGCGGCACGGCGCAACCGGGACTCTTTCTCGTAGATGAACCAGATGGTGATGGCCCTTCGTCTGCGTTCGCTTTGCAAAGAATAAAGAGCATAGTGGCGGCATCGCCAAAAGATGGAATATTTAAAGATATCAATTTCTCCGACACTCTAATCAGCGGCTCTGATCCTGCGGCCAACAAGGCGAATTTCGAGGCCATGGTGAATTCGTATGCCGGACCGGTCTCGGTGGACAAGTACTATTACACGCAGCCGAGTTGCTTTGATATCAGCTACCTCATGGTTCCGATAGATCCGGCGCACTGCCGCACGGCGTCAAGTTATGGTGCAACGGTGCGAGCTGTGCGTGCTCGCGTTGCGGCGACTGGGCATTTGAAACCGGTATGGAACTTTGTCGAGGATCTCTCCGGGGCGCCGGACCCTGAGCACTTCTACTCGTACATCCAGCCCGGCCAGCTTGAGGGTGCGGTGATGGATTCAATTATCAATGAAGCCCGTGGCATCGTTTACTTCAATCAAAGTTTTGCTGGCACCTGCAGAGGAGGGAATATCATTCGACAGGTCCAAGATGGATCACTGCCATGCGCGCGGCCGCAGCTGAATGCTATTAAGCAAGTGGATCAACGCATCAAATCGCTCGCCCCAGTTATCAACACGCAGTCGTACCAGTACAGTTTTGGCTCGAATGTCGACACCATGCTAAAGACGTACCGGGGATCTGCTTATATTTTCGCGATGATCAGTGGTGCCGCTAGTTCAGAGCCCGGCAAGCGCACCTTCACCCTTCCTCCAGGCCTCGCCGAGGCAACTAGGATTCAAGTATTGTTTGAGAACCGCACTATTCCAGTGGTCAACGGAAAATTCACCGATAACTTTGCGGACGAATATACATATCATATTTACAAGGTGGTGATGTAAGAAGCTTAAGAGCAGCCAGACATGGCCATTTCCAGGGTTGTACCAGCGCCGCTGTCGGCTCGTCGTATGAGTGCTGGCGTCCCTAGGGAGTGCCATCCATGATGATCCCGATAGCGCTTGCGCCTTGTGGCGTCGACAGCGAGGACCACCGAGTGCTGGTTCGGATCATGCGGCAGGGCTGAGTGATGACGGCCTTTTATTGCCGATCCCCGAAAGATTGCGGCTAAGCTGAGATTCTGGAGAAAACATGGACGTACAGATCCGGACAGAACTAACTAAGTTCATTATCACTAATTACCTGTTCGGAGACGCTACTCTTGCGCCCGGCGATGAGGATTCTCTGATAGAAAATGGGGTCATCGACTCCACGGGCATCCTTGAACTCATCGAGTTCTTGGAGTCCCACTTCGAGATCGAAGTGTCCGAGGGGGAAACAATCCCAGAAAATCTTGATGGTATCTCTAGTCTTACACAATTCATAGTTAGCAAGAAGGCCGCTCGGCAGCCAGGCCTGTAGACCGCCTGAACGCCTATAAGGAGCCAATGAGCCTGTGGATTCTTGTCTGTGCGAGTGGAGTCGGAACTCGCGAAAAGATGGCCGCTCATGACGGTCGCGAGCATCATCATCCCGGCGTGCAACGAGTCAGGTGTGATCGGGCGACTGCTCAGTCGGCTCGTCGAGTTCGCCCGCGAGGATGAGTTCGAGATTGTCGTCGTAGCCAATGGCTGCAGCGACGACACAGCCGAGGTCGCACGGTCCTTCGGGCCGGGCATACGGGTACTGTCGCTGTCCACCGCGTCCAAGCGCGAAGCTCTAGCCGCTGGCAACCGTGCGGCGACGGCCTTTCCCCGCGTATACGTCGACGCTGATGTCCAGCTCGGCGCTAAGGATATACGCGCGCTCGCCACGGCACTGAGTCGTCCCAAGATTTTGGCCGTTGCTCCCCAGCTTGACCTCGCTATGGCGGGCGTGCCCCGGCTGCTCCAGTGGTACTGGGATGTCTGGACTCGACTTCCCGAAGTCCGGCGAGGCCTGTTCGGGCGCGGAGTACTGGCTGTTACCGAGGCCGGATACGAGCGCATCGCGAAACTGCCAGCGGTAATCGCTGACGATCTCGTCGCCTCGCTCGCTTTCTCGCCAACCGAGCGGACCATCGCAGACGATGCGCGTGTCGTCGTGTACCCCCCGCAGACGTTCCGCGATCTGATACGGATCCGGGTCCGCGCAGTGACGGGTACAGCACAGGTGGAACGGACCGAGGGGGCGCCCCGATCGACAGCGCGGACCCGGCCATCGGATCTCCTGGCCATCATGCGGGATGAGCCCTTCTTGGCACCGCGAGTGGCCCTGTTTCTCCTAGTAGCCGTGGCGGTGCGCAGGAAAGCCAGCCGTCAGAATCGCGCGGGAGACGGTCCCACGTGGTTGCGCGATGAGAGCAGTCGCCGCGCGGTTACCCGGGAGGGGACAGCTTCGACCGCAGCCGGGGAGCCAGCCACACACGTGCAGATCGCTGGAATTAACCTTGACCGGCTTTCCGAGGCCGAGGTTATCGAGCATGTGATCAGTGCGTCCAAGAACGGTAACGGCGGCTGGGTCGCAACGCCGAACGTCGATATATTCCGCAGGGCAGAGCGTGATCCGGCCGCACGTGCCTTGCTGGCGAAGGCGTCATTGCGAGTCCCCGACGGGATGCCGCTCATCTGGGCTGCACGCCTAAGCGGCCAATCGCTTCCCGAGAGAGTCACAGGCTCCTCGCTGATCTTCTCGCTGACCGCGGCCGCCGCGACCAGTGGCCGCTCAATCTACCTGCTCGGCGGGGAACCCGGAGTGCCCGAGTCGGCGGCGGCTGAACTCTCCCGCCGCTACCCTGGCGTGAAGATCGTGGGCACCGCCGCACCACCTATCGGCTTCGATGAGGATCTTGGACAAGTAGCCGAGATCCGTGATCGGTTGCTGGCCGCAGATCCTGATATCGTCTATGTAGGCCTTGGCTTTCCAAAGCAGGAACGCCTTATCGCTACGCTCGCTTCTGGCCCCCCTCGAACCCGGACCTGGTTCGTCGGATGCGGAGCGGCGATACCGATGGCCGCAGGCATGTTGCCGCGTGCGCCGACATGGATGCAGCAAGCAGGTCTGGAATGGCTATTCCGCCTGATCACCGAGCCAGGCAGGCTGTCCGGGCGCTATCTTGTCGATGCGCCGTACGCTGTGCGGCTGCTGACCTCCTGCGCGGTGGCACGTATCCGCCGTCCACTTCCTGCTGCCAGCTCTGGCGAGTAACAGGCCGGCATCAGCACAACTACTCCCGCGATGAGCCGCTATCAGGGGGTGCCACTTAGATGAAAGCCGACCTCGACCACATCCTGATCACTCGCTTTAACCTGCCTTCTCAAGGGCACGAGAGTATGATACGTGCCCAGGAGAACTGGCTCAAGAACCGGGTGGTCCTTTTCGAACGATACTGCCTTCCCTCGGTAATGGCGCAGACATGCCGGAACTTTTCGTGGATTATCTACTTCGATCCACACAGCCCCACATGGTTGCTTGACTGGGTGCGCGGCCACGAACAGCAGAGTCATTTCATCCCCCACTTCCGCGAGGAAGTCGCTGGAAATGATCTGCTTAGCGACATCCGAGCCGTCGTGGGAGACCATCACGGCGCAGAGCTCCTTACCACGAACTTGGACAACGACGATGGTCTCGCCATCGACTTCGTGGCGCGGCTCCAGCGTGCGGCCCGCCTCGGTGATCGCACGGTCATCTACATTGGTGACGGGCTCATCCGTTGCGGTGACGTGCTGTTGTATAGACGCGTGGACCCGCACAACGCTTTCTGTTCCGTCCGCGAGTCATGGAACGCGCCGGTCACGTGCTGGGTCGATTGGCACAACTTGCTGCCCCTACGAATGCCAGCAGTGATTTTGCGGGGTGACCCAGGGTGGCTCCAAGTGGTTCACGGTGCCAATGTGAGCAACCGAGTGCATGGTCGCGTCACTTACCCGACGCAGCACCGTGCGGCATTCCCCGGACTGCTCGACGACCTCCCCGAGCCTGGAATGCAACAGATCGCTAAGGATACGCTCTTGTCGGCACCCGGCCGTGCGATTCGTGAGAGCGGGCGCGCCACGACCAAGGCGGTAATCTCCAAAATCGCGGGTAAGCGAGGCTTGGACCGTGCCAAGGTCATGTGGGCCTCGGCACGAGGTACTCCCGCTAGCCCGAAGTTACATGTCCTGAAGATGCCGAGACCGCCGCTGGCCTGCGCTTTCGCGCCGGGCCTAGCGGTCTCTGGCTACTTCCTTCGCTTCCTAGGAATGACCTCAGCGGGCCATCATGTCAGAGGAGGTTGGCCATCAGCAGGCCACTGGATATCGGGGTGGCGGTGAAGGTTCCCTGGACTGCCCATCCGCCGGCGCTGGTGCCGGTGCCGTACCATTGCTCGGCTACTGTTTCCGCGTAGTCGGTGGACAGGACGTATTCGGAGAATCCGCCGTCTCCGTTGGTCTGGGTGACCTGGGAGCCGATGACTGCCGGGGTGCCGCTGGAGCCGTCCTGGTAGCCGCCGGTGTAGGTGGTGGCCGGGTCACCCGTGAGGACGAAGAACCCCATGTACGCCA
>Ga0335075_10014703_pt1 | contig 11739 bp, 14 predicted proteins | sample Lox_Sample_24_FD_206723 | JGI IMG/M metagenome (GOLD analysis project Ga0335075, IMG submission 206723) | Soil microbial communities from Loxahatchee National Wildlife Refuge, Florida, United States - Lox_Sample_2.4 | ecosystem: Environmental > Terrestrial > Soil > Wetlands | place: USA... | reverse complement strand
GCCTGCTCGATAACTACGAATGGGCGGAAGGCTATAGCCAGCGCTTTGGAATGGTCTACGTTGATTTTCGCGACCAGAAGCGCACAATCAAGGATTCGGGACATTGGTATAGCCGCGTAGCCGCCACGAATCGGCTCGACGTTTAGAGACGTAGTCAGATTTGGCGGACTGAGCGCGTTACGCTCATGCTAGGGCGCAGCGTATCTTCCTGCGGAGGACATATGCGCAGCCAGCCCTGCCGTTTATACTTCTGGGCAATACAAGAAAGGGTTCTCATTTGATGACACTCCGTGCCAGGGCTCGCGTCCTCGGACTGCTATTTGTTGTAGGCGCCGCCATAATCGCACTTCCCTCGTTCGCGCAATCCACATCAGCTCAGCCCGAAGCCATTCTGCATCCCGCGGACCTGACCAAGCTGCTGCCCGATGCTGTTTTCTTCCGCGGACAAACGGCAACCACCCAGGCTCGCAACTCGGGCGGTGTCCGGTTTGCCGATGGCACCTTCGTTCTGGTGGCATTGGTTGACAATTCCGGCTACTCAACAGGCATCCAGGAAAAATATCAGGCCTACCTCCTTACTGAGGTGCCGCTAAGTTTCGGCGGACACCGGCTGGCTCCCGGCGCTTATGGAGCAGGCATCATCAAGAGCGCAGCCACTCCCCAATTTGTGGTGCAGGATATTGGTGCGCATGATTTACTGCAAACCACGGCCGTGAACGACGCCAAACTGCATCGTCCCACCCCTCTGCAGGTGCTGGCGGGCAGCACTTTGGGAAAATACAGGCTTTACTTCGGCAGGAATTACATCGAGTTTGAGCGCGCTCAATAGCAGGTGGGTGGAAATTCTCGAATCGCCCCTCTGCACGAGCCGAAGCCGATGCGGGTGTGGCCTTCGCGCTCGCAATAGCCGTAGAGCGTCACCTCATCTCCATCTTCGAGGAATCTTCGAGACTCGCCATTCGGCAACGCCAAAGGTTCCTCTCCGCCCTTGGTAAGTTCGAGGAGCGACCCGAGTGAGTCGACGCTTGCGCCCGAAATGGTGCCGGTTCCCAGCAAGTCGCCGCTGCGCATGTTGCACCCATTACTGGTGTGGTGCGCGAGCATCTGTGCCGGTGTCCAATACAGATTCCGCATATCGCTGCGGCTGAGACAAACCGCTGGAGCGTTCTCGCGCCGCATGCGCTCGGTGCGCAGCCATACCTCGAGCTTCACATCGAAGCCTCCGCTCAGGCAATCCGCGGCGGAATTCAAATGTGAAAGCGGAGCCGGATCACCTTCTCCACGCTGAAAGGCCGGCGCACGAAAAGGGGCCAGCGCCTCCATCGTGATTACCCATGGAGAAATAGATGTGGCAAAGCTCTTGGCCAGGAACGGCCCCAACGGCTGATACTCCCATGCCTGAATGTCGCGAGCCGACCAGTCGTTCAGGAGACAAAATCCAAAGATGTGAGATTCGGCCTCATCGATGGAAATCGGACACCCGTGTCGACTGCCCGATCCAATGAAGAATCCGGCCTCCAACTCATAATCGAGAGATTGAGCGGAACCAAAATACGGAACACTCATCCCCTCCGGCTTTATCTGACCTTTAGGGCGAAAGATGTCTGCTCCACTGACAAGAATCGACGAGGCCCGCCCATGGTAACCGATCGGAACATATTTATAGTTCGGCAGAAGCGGATTGCCGGGACGGAAGAGCCGCCCAACATTCGTAGCGTGATGGATAGATGCGTAAAAGTCGGTGTAGTCGCCGATGCGCGCAGGCAGAAGCATTTCCGCGTCAGCCTGCTTCATCAGAAATGTTTCGACTCTGCTCTTCGCGGCCGGGTCGGAGAGCAACTCTGTGAGTCGAGTCCGTACCGACCCTGACGCTTCCCTTCCCAGTGACATCAGACAATTGAGCGCATTTTGCTTATAGGCGGCAACAATTTCCGCCTGCAGATTTCCCAGCAGACCCGACTCGGCGACTGCGAAAAGATCAACAATGCTGTCGCCGATGGCAATGCCTATCCTCGCGTCGGCCGCATCCGATTGCTTCGGACGGAAGATGCCGAATGGCAGATTCTCCAGAGGAAAATCGCACAGCGGAGCGTTGGCGCTTTCCAGCCAGCTCTGCATCACCCTCGTCTCTCTGCTCTCAGGCTCACCCTCGTGGATCCCTGAAGTGTTTCTTTAGCCCCTGCCAGCACTCGTAGTATTCATGCTGCAGAATCTTGGTTTCGAGAGCAAACTTGGTTGGCCGAATCACCAGCTGAGTCTCGAACATAAAAGCCAGCGTATTGTCCAGGTAATGCGGCTTCAGCTCCGCGGCAGTCGCGCGTTCCCACGTTTCGGCATCCGGTCCGTGGCCAGCCATGCAGTTGTGCAGGCTTGCACCGCCGGGAACGAATCCTTCAGCTTTCGCATCGTACTGGCCAAAGACGAGCCCCATAAACTCGTTGTTCATGTTGCGGTGAAACCAGGGCGGACGGAAAGTGTGTTCGGCTACCATCCAGCGCGGCGGAAAGATAGCGAAGTCGACGTTCGCTGTTCCGGGGCTAACAGTGGGAGCGGTGAGCACGGTGTAGATCGAAGGGTCTGGATGATCGAAGCTCACCGAGTTGATGCAGTTGAAATTCTTCAGATCGTATTTGTACGGCGCGTAGTTCCCGTGCCAGGCAACAACATCGAGCGGGGAGTGATCGATCTCCGCGACCCAGAGGCGTCCCAGGAATTTGCAGACAATCTGAAAAGATCCGTCGCGATCGTCGAACGCAGCAGCCGGGGTGAGAAAATCCCGCGAGTTGGCCAGCCCATTCGCGCCGATCGGCCCAAGTTCGGGCAGTCGAAATGAAAGACCGTAATTTTCGCAGATATATCCTCGTGCCGCCGCCGCATCGATCTCGACGCGAAATTTCAATCCGCGGGGAATCACGCCGACCTCACCGGGGGCAATGGAGAGGAGCCCCAACTCGGTAAACAGGATCAGCGTGCCGGACTGGGGCACGATCAGCAATTCGCCGTCGGCGTTATAGAAGAAGCGGTCGTGCATGGAGGTGTTCACGGCGTAGAGATGAATAGCAACACCTGTCTGCAGTGAGGGATCCCCGTTGCCGCCGAGAGTAGTGATGCCGTCGATAAAGTCTGTCCGCGCCTCAGGGACCGGCAAAGGGTTCCAACGCAGTTGATTTGGCGGCGTTGGAACTTCCGTAAACGGGCCGCTTCGAATCATCATCGCGTCAATCTCGCTGTACGGCTTGTGAGTCACCGAAGGCCGGATGCGATAGGTCCAAGTGCGGCGATTGGTCGCGCGCGGGGCAGTAAACGAGGTCCCGCTGAATTGTTCGGTGTAGAGGCCCAATGTCGATTTCTGGGGCGCATTCTGGCCGTGTGGCAGCGCGCCAGGCACCGCTTCGGTGGCGAACTCGTTTCCAAATCCGGATTGATAAACCAATTGCCGCTCAGACATCGAATCTCCTCGCCGGTTTTATGCAACCGGCCTCACCCACGCACTTACGTCAGCAAAACCTAACAACTTATCCGGGAATGCGGACGTTTGGCAAACCTCCCGGCCTCAGACGCGAACCTTGAACAAATCTGGCAGCGCTTCGCCGGCTTTCGCCAGGATGAGTTCGGTGAAAAGATGGGCGTTAAGAGGCTTCTCCGGGCCAAGATAGTAGGTGCGAACTTTGCGCCGCCACGCCCATTGAACAAAGTTTGCCGCTGGATAGACCGCACCTGACGATCCCGCGACAAGTAGAACGGTGCAGCGGTCGATCCGATCAAGAATCTCATCCATGGATAACGGCATCTCGCCGAACCACACAATATTCGGCCGGATTCTTCCTCCGCACTCGCATCGCGGAATCTCACTAGCCGACTCATAGATGCCTTGGTCCGGAAAATCTCCCCGGCCACAGTTGCGCTCACAGCGTGAGCGGAAGAGTTCGCCATGCATGTGGGTTACATGCTTCGAGCCCGCGCGCTCGTGCAGGTTGTCCACGTTCTGCGTGCAAAGAAAGAAGCGGTCACCAAGCACCTCTTCCAGGTGGGCCAATGCCATGTGAGCGGGATTCGGCCGAGCAGACAATCCATCCCTCCGGCGCATGGAGTAAAAGCGCCAGACACGCTCCGCGTCTTCTTTCCATGCCTCGGGCGTGGCGACTTCATCGATTCGGTACCCGTTCCACAGGCCATTGTTATCGCGAAAGGTCGGCAGGCCGCTCTCCGCGCTCACTCCCGCACCGGTCAGAACGAACAGGCGGTCCTCCGGACCAATCTCGATTGCGCTGCGCATACACCAGAAATAGCAGATATCAGGCGTACTGGAAGAGCATCATAAAACCGAAATCCATGTGGCTCTGCTGGTGGCAGTGGAAGAGCGTCGCGCCAGGGTTGGCCGCAAGGAAATCCACCTCCGCAGTCGAGTTTGCCGGCACCACGACCACGTCCTTGCGCAATCCGGAGAGCGGCTTTCCGTCGAGGCTGGTGACCTCGAAAGTGTGCCGGTGCAGGTGGACTGGATGGTCATCTGTGCTCTTGTTGCGCATGGCCAGGCGATAGCGTTTGCCCTCCTCGAGCGCAACGGAATCGGCCTTCGGCCAGGACTTGCCGTTAATGGTCCAGTAATCGAAGTCTCCGTGACCTCGAAACTTCGATTGAAAGACCAGGGGCACACGTTGATCAGGCGGATGGGCTGAGGGCTCTGGATGTGCAAAAGATCGATAGTCCCAAAGAACCTCCGGTGGCTCAATCCATTTTGGCTCGCCCTGCTGTCCGGCGTATTCAATCACGATGCCCATACCAGCGTCGCGAATATCTTGTCGGGTCTCACCGAGCACCCACACCCCCGGATGATTCATTTCGACCACGATATCGGCTCGCTCAGCGGGCGCCACGCGAAGAGCGGATACCGGGGCCGGCACCGGCACGGGATTGCCATCGAGAGCAATCACCGTCATCTGGTGCCCGGCCAGTGCCAGCCAGTGCGTTACCGTCGCGCTGGCGTTGACGACGCGAAAGACCACCCGCTGATCCGGTTTCACTTGGATCGGCGCGCCATGGCCGAGCATCCGGTCATTGATGGTCGAATAATCATAGGAGGCATCCATGGATGCATCGGTGGCCATGCCCATGTATGCATTCCAGTCGTGCAGCGTCAGGAAGACTTCCTGGTCATATGCACCCGGTTCGTTCTTGGGCTCTATATAAAAGCAGCCGAATTGGCCGGTGTACAGACCGCGCTTCAGGTCGTGTCCCGCATAAGTATGCGTGTGATACCAGCGTAAACCTGAAGGCTTAGGTATGAAGCTGTAGCGGTGCTGGCCGCCGGGCGCAATCATCGGCGAACCCTCTTCCATTGCGCCGTCTTCGACAGACGGGATCCACAATCCGTGCCAGTGCACGATCTCCGGCAAGTCCGTGTGATTCGATACATCGATGGTGATCGGCTTGCCTTCGGGCCAACGAATGAGCGGTCCTGGCACCTGCCCGTTATAGGCTATCGTCTCAACGTGTTTGCCCGGTGCGAGCTCCAACTTGAGGGGTGCGATCGCCAGGTGAAAGTCCGCTGCAGCCTGCGACCACAACCTGGGCTGCCCAACTGCGGCCATGGCCGCCGCGGCAGAAGATTTCGTCAGGAATTCGCGCCGGTTCATGTCTCGCCTCGCAGCTACTGCAGGCTCTCCGAGCCACCTGGGCGATGATGAGTCCAATCGAAGCGCCTCCCGACAATTCCCTTCACAATGAGATGATCGGTACTGGCCGTCGGGCCGACGCCGACTCCAAAGTTTATTTCCCAATTAGGAGATACATTCAGATCGATCGCCGGAAAAAACTGCTGCTGCTGATCATGGAGTGAGTCGAAGCCCCGCAAAGACCCATAGTCCGCATAGTATTCGAGTCCCCCGGAGATGTACTTGTTGAAGTCGTAGCTGATTTTGGCGTTGGGCGAAAATCCTACACCCTGGTTCACAGTCTCGCCGTGGAAGGATCGCTCCAGCGCGGGATTCACGGCAAAATACCAGCGGCCAATCTGCTTATCGACGATGGGGCGTATCTCCCAGGTCCATGTATCGGTAGAGAAGGTCCGGCGTTGGTAGCCGATTTCGGTCGAGAGGCTCACCCCGACAGGCCAGTGCCAGCTGTCCGGAACGCGCACGCGGGGGCGGATATGATCGCCAACCCATTGCCAGCCCTGCCCGTCGCGGAGGCTGGTGAAGACGTAGAAGCCGACCTCAGACCAGCTGTTGATTCCCTGAGTGATCTCAAGCGTCTCATGTTCAGCATGATTCGTCGGATACATCCGATCGGCTGCAAATACCGATCCGGGCAGCGGCTTGGTGCCATCCACGGTGAAATTGCTGTGCAGCTCAAGCATGGTTGTCTTGGGTGCAACGGTGTCCGAGCCGTACACCTGAATCTCGTAGTTATCCTGCCCAAACGCGAGCTTTGCAGCGCAGCCCCAGAGAATGACCGCAGCGAAGGCGAGCAACCCGAAGGCCTTCCAACTCCGAACCAGCCATTCCACTGACTCCGACTCCTCCCGCCAGGTTGAAAAAATGCGTGGGACCCATTGCCAACCTAGCATGCGAACGTGACACGGTTGTCATCTTGCGCCGCCGGCACGGTACTGCACTATCCTGATTGTATGTTGATGAAGGCAGACGCCGAGCTGGTGCAGATTGTCGATGCTGCCACCGCCGACGCGGCACGCAGGTCCGGTTCCTGGCTCAAGTGTCGGCTGGGATGCACGCAGTGCTGCATCGGCGTCTTTGCCATAACGCAACTGGACGCATTTCGCTTACGCGTGGGAATGAGCGAGTTGGAGAGATCCGATCCGGCTCGCGCGGCCGCCGTTGGTTTTCGTGCGGAGCAATCCCGGCAACGATTGTCCTCTCAATTTCCCGGCGATCTCGCAACCGGCATCCTCGACGAGTCCGCCGCCGATCAGTTTGAAAATTTCGCCAACGAGGAACCGTGCCCGGTACTGGACCCTCTTACCGGTGCCTGTGAATTGTATTCGGCTCGCCCCACGACATGCCGGGTCTTCGGCCCCCCGATTCGATCGCAGGATGGCATCGGCGTGTGCGAGCTTTGCTTCGAGGGCGCCAGTGAGAAGGAAATCCTGGCCGCCGAATTGAATATGGATTGGGCCCCGATGGAAGAGTCTCTGAATGTGAAGGCCGAAGAATACGCTGAGCGGTACGGGCAAACCATTGTTGCGTTTGCCTTGGCTAACCAGGACGGCTGGCCTGTTCTTTGATGACCGCTGCACGCCAAAGGGCTTCCAAATTCCATTGCCTGTGCGGGATAAAAGGACAAAATGACGTAAAAGAGGGAGGAGTTTCGGAAATCCGAAGCACAAAGAACGCAGCAGGAGAACTATTGGATTCATGGTATTTATGCCCATTTTCGGACGAAAAATCTTTCACAAAAATGCCTACCGAATGCTGTAACCTTGATCGCGCTACCGAAGTCTCATGCGGTAGACGGCCTCCCACCAGCGCGTTGCGCTAGGTCTTAGGCCTATCACGGAGGAATGACAACATGAAGCACTCGATGAAGACCCTGATGGTTGCCGCGGCGGTCTCCGGCATGCTGAGTGGCGCTGCAACCATGCAGGCAGCCACTTCGCAGACCACGAACCCCGTCGTCAAGGTGGGCAAAGCGTCGTTCGGCAGCGCTTCGCTCAACCAGGACACCAGCAAGCACTCTTGTAAAGGCAAGAATGATTGCAAAGGCCAAGGCGGATGCAAGAGCAGCGACAATGGCTGCAAAGGCAAGAACAGCTGCAAGGGCAAGGGCGGCTGCGCCACTGACGGTTCGAAGATGCCAGAGTAGTTCGCGCGCTCACGCAATTTCACGAAGGGCCAGATTCGTTCCGAGCTGGCCCTTTCACATTCGCTATACGGAGTACCCTAGTGCCTGCAAATCGCTTTAACGGTTTTACCGAGTATGGCGTGGGGATCGGTCTTCGCATCCCACACTATCAGCACATCCTGACCAGAAAGCCGCTGGTGGACTGGTTTGAGATCATCTCGGAAAACTACATGATCGACGGTGGACGCCCCCTCGAAGTGCTGGACAAAATCCTCGATCAATACCAGGTGGTGCAGCACGGAGTCTCCATGTACTTCGGTTCGGCCAGCGATCCGGACCCCGAACACCTTAAACGGCTCAAAACGCTTGTTCGGCATACGAAAACGCCTTGGCTGAGCGATCATCTCTGCTGGGGTTCCGTGGACGGCCGTTACACCCACGACCTGCTGCCCATGCCTTATACCTGGGAGGCCGTGAAAGTTACCGCCGACCGCATCCGCCATGTTCAGGATTACCTCGAAATTCCAGTCGTGGTTGAGAACGTGTCCAGCTACGCCGAATATCACGTGTCGGAGATGACGGAGTGGGAGTTCCTCAACGAAGTTGTTGAGCGCGCCGATTGCGGCATCCTTCTCGATGTAAACAACATTTACGTCTCGTCACAAAACCACACCTTCGACCCTTTCACCTACGTGAATGCCGTTCCTGCCGAACGCATCGCGCAGATTCACATCGCCGGACACTCGAAATTCGAGAAGTATATCCTCGACACTCACGACCATCCGGTGCTGGAACCGGTGTGGCAGCTCTACGCCCGAACTATCGAGCGCGCGGGCCCCACCGCAACGCTGCTCGAATGGGATGACAATATCCCGACCTTCGACGAGGTACACGCCGAGGCGCTGAAAGCCAACCGTTTCCTCGATGCTGCCAAAAAGAAAACAGGCGCGGGCGATCCAAGGGCTGAGCTCGCCATGGAAGGATCGGCGCGATGAGCGGGCTTCTCGAGCTGCAGCGCCGAGTCGCCGCCGCGATCATGCATCCGCTTACAGGCAGCGAAACCATGCCTCGCAAGCGCCGCGATGGCGCATCGAATGCGGCAGAAGCGGACGCGATCATTAAGCCCAATGACCGGCTGAGCTCTTTCGAGCGCCTGGAGATTTATAACCGGCAGTATTGGTTCCGTCTGTACTCATCATTCGAAGAGGACTTTCCCGGATTAAAGGCAATTGTCGGCGGCAGGAAGTTCGACAGGTTGATGCGTGACTACCTTACGGACTGCCCTTCGACTTCATTCTCGCTCCGCAATCTGGGATCGCAGCTGGAAGGGTGGCTTGTTACCCACCCCGAAGTTCTGGAGCCGCGGCGCGATCTAGCCATGGATATGGTTCGCCTGGAATGGGCGCACATCGAGACTTTCGATTCAGCCGAGGCGCCGCTGCTCGATCCCGACGATCTTGCCTCCATTGATGAAAACTCACAGCTGCGTCTGCAGCCCTATCTTCGCGTCCTTAAGTTGAACTATCCGGTCGAGGACCTGTTGATTGAGCTGCGCAGCGAAAGCGGCAGCAGCGATGCATCGAGCAATAATGCGAGCATAAGCCGCAGGACAAAGCATGTTCGCCGCGTCGCCATGCTCGAACCGGAACAGATCTACCTGGCCGTACACCGGCATCAGAATTCCGTCTACTACAAACGGCTGCATGCTGAAGATTACCGGCTGCTTGAGGCGCTCCTCGCGGGGCAGACAATCGGAGCTGCAATCGATGCTGCATTTGAGTCAAGCACGATTGTGGAAGATGACCGCGGTGCATTTCTCCAACAGGCCTTCGCGTCGTGGGCGGCGCTTGGCTGGTTCGTTCGATAGAGAGGGTTCTATGAACAGCACGACCTTGTCCAGAAGCAAGCCTAGTGGCGGCATCGCCGGCCTCTACGGCAGCTTTGCTCATCTCGCCGATTTCCTTCACTCCCCTTTTTTGCTGGCTGTGCGTCTCTACTGGGGCTGGCAATTCATACAGACGGGCTGGGGCAAACTGCACAATCTCGGCCACGTAAAGGAATTCTTTACCAGTCTTGGTATTCCTGCACCGGCGGTGATGGCTCCGGCAATTTCCATGCTCGAGTTCGTAGGCGGCATTCTGCTCATCGTCGGCTTGGGATCGCGGCTGATTGGCCTGCTGCTCGCAGGCAACATGTTCGTCGCCTATGTCACGGCGGACCGCGAGGCGTTGAGTTCGGTGTTCAGCAATCCTGGCAAATTCTACATCGCGGATCCATTTACCTTTCTTTTTGCTTCACTGATCGTGCTGGTATTTGGCGCCGGCCTCTTTTCTCTCGATGCCCTTCTTGCCAGGAGGCGTCAGACGGCGGTATGACCGCTCCCGAAGCGCCGGGCACCGCCGAAAAGAGCGGCTCAGAGACTGCGCTCATCGCCGCGATTCTGGCCGGTGACCGCGAGAAGTTTCACCTGCTGATCCTGCCTTACGAGGCCCAGCTCTTCCGCACCGCGTTCGCGCTGGTGAAAAATGCGGAGGAGGCCGAAGATGTGGTGCAGGATGCGGTGCTCAAGGCCTATCGCAAGCTGGCCAGCTTTCGCGGGGACGCTAAGTTCAGTACGTGGCTCATCGCAATCACGCTGAATGTGGCCCGCGGGCGCCTGCGCCAGCAAAGCCGCGTAGTTGTCGATTCGCTCGACGAGCAGCGCGAAGGAAACGCCGATTTCACACCAGCGGCGCTGACCGATTGGCGAGAGGTTCCGCTTGCGGCCCTGGAGCGGCAGGAAATTCGGATGCTGGTGCAGCAGGCCGTCGCCGAGCTCCCTGATACCTATCGCGAGATCATCACGCTGCGGGATGTAGAAGAATTCAGCGTCAATGACACGGCAGACCTGCTGGGAATTTCGGCAGCTCTGGTCAAAGTACGGCTGCACCGGGCACGACTGCTCCTGCAGAAAAAACTTGCTCCCCAGCTTAGCCGCATTGCCAAGGACGAATCAAAAAGATCCGGGAAGCGCTCGTTGTTCGGGAGGCTCTCATGGCTTTGAACTGCCGCCACGTGTGGGACTGCATCTCCGAATATATCGACGGCACGCTCGATCCGCGCGTGCGCGCCGATGTGGAGCGCCACCTGGCAACCTGCGAAATCTGCTCCGCGATCCTCGATTCCACCCGGAATATCATCATCCTGATGGCCGACGACCGGGTCTTCGAACTGCCCCTGGACTTCAGCAGAAGGCTGCACGCGAAGTTGCGTGACGTGCTGAAACACGAGCATCCAGAGCCCGTTTGATGGGCCCGCTATAGCCCTCCATGGTGGAGTGGATGGTGAATTATGGAATGGGCCATCCATTCGGCAGCCAGAAGGACCAGCGTCAAGATTGAGAGAACAAATTGCCAGCGCTCCGAGCGCAACTCCTTGGCTGTGAGCTGCTGGACGCGCCACTGCGCCGCCGGGCGATGACGCAATCTGCGTACCCGCCAGAGTACGTAAAGATTTACGAAGGCCCCGGCAAGGGCGAGGAGCATCATCGGAATCCGAATCGCATCGCGGTGCCACCCGGTCACCGGGGCATCAGTGCTGGCCGCGGCGGCCAGCGCTCCTACCCCGATAAGCACTCGCACTCCACTGATAGTCAGAACCGCCGTGCACAGGCTCTGCAGCAGAGCAAACGTGAAACTTGACCAGCTTATCCACCGGGTCTTCATAGATGGGGCTTCCAAAGGGAGTTCATCAGGTTCTATCGTAGCAGTGCGAGTGCACCCTCTCTGGCAAGACAGGATGCGAAACTTCGCGGCGCCCGAGTTCCTGCAGCGAGACACCCCGCCCGTGGCTCGACCTTATACTCCGCATAAGTGCCGGCTACTGAGGATGTAAAAACAGCTCACTTCTCTCTTGTAGTCATCTCTGGCGGGGACTAGATTGGGCTATGCTCTCCTCGCG
>Ga0335075_10014702_pt1 | contig 11739 bp, 7 predicted proteins | sample Lox_Sample_24_FD_206723 | JGI IMG/M metagenome (GOLD analysis project Ga0335075, IMG submission 206723) | Soil microbial communities from Loxahatchee National Wildlife Refuge, Florida, United States - Lox_Sample_2.4 | ecosystem: Environmental > Terrestrial > Soil > Wetlands | place: USA: Florida... | reverse complement strand
GCATCTTCCATATAGGTTTGGCTGAAGGTGCTGCCCGCTTGCCGCAGCACTTTGGCGTAGAGCCGCAAGATGCTGATCTGGCGCGCCGAAAGACCGGCACCAAGGACGAGGCGGTTAAAGCCGTCGTTTTCGACGCGGCCGGTCCACAGCGCCGCCAGCGCTTCTTCAAAGCGCTGTTGAACAGCACCGCTGACTTCGGTGTCGCCGGCAACTTCAAACTGGTGAACCCAGACCGCGTCGCCATCGGTGCAGTCGATGCGGAACGGCTCCTCGGCGACAACTCGCAGTCCGAGGTTCTCCAACATCGGCAGGATATCCGAAAGCACCACCGGTTCTTTGGCGCGATAAAGCCGCAGTCCGGTTGCCCCGCTCGCCCCAGCCGGGTGCAGCGCCACCTCGAGCGGCGCGCCCGCCAGCACCTTTTCGATCCGCGGTAGATCGGCGAGCGCCTGGGTGGTCGATGTCAATGCCTGATAGGCGACCGGGAACGGCTTCAGCCGGCGCAATCGGACGCGCGCTTCAGCCTCGCCAAAGAGAGCTGCCGCCTCTTCTTCGAGATGATCCGACCAGGTGCGGCCGGCCTCGGCAAGGTCGTGTTCCAGAGCGGCGAGATCGACCGCCGGCACCTGCCCACGGGTCGTGCGGATGATGAACTGGATGCGCGCCAGCACTGAATCGTCGAGATGCGTGTAAAACGCCGAAAGCCGGCCGGCGAAGGCGCGTTCGAGGATGCCGGCAAAGCGGCGCCGCAGATTGCTGTCATAACGCTCGCGCGGCGCGAAGACGAGGCACGAGACAAAGCGTTCGAGCGGATCGCGACGTACGAACACCGCGATGCGCTGTCGTTCTTGAAGGTTGAGGATACCGACAGCGGTGTCGAAGAGCTCGTCCTCGCTGCCCTGAAACAGTTCGTCGCGCGGCAGATTATCGAGAATATGCAGGAGCGCCTTGCCGTCGTGGCTGGCAGGCGAAAGCCCCGAGCGCTGGACGATGTTGCGGATCTTGCGCCGCAGCAGCGGGATTGCACGCGGATCGCGGTTGTAGGCGGGCGACGTCAGCAATCCCAGAAAGAGGCGGATCCCGATCGCCGCGCCGGCAGCGTCAAAGCGGCGGATTCCGATCACATCCATATGGGCGGAGCGATGGACGGTCGCCCGGCGGTTGGATTTGGTAATGACAAGGAGTTCGCGCCGCCGGATGAAGTCCTGCACATCCGCCGGTAACGAGGCGAGATCGCGCAATCCGTCGAAGATCCGATAATCGGGATCGGCAAGGATGCCCAACCCCGGCGAGGTCGGGGCGCTGGCACCGTCGAACAGATATTCGCGAAAACCAAGAAACGTGAAATTGTCGTCGTCGAGCCAGCCAAGAAAATCCTGTACTTCGGCCAATTCCCGCCGCGACACCGGAGGCTGCGGCGGCCCCGGCAATTCATCGATCAACCGGCGCAGAATCTGGCGCATTGCCTCCCAGTCGCTGACGGCGGCGCGCACATCGGCGAGCACCCGCGACAATTCCTGGGTCAGCTTGGCCAGCCCGGCCGGATCCGCCTCGCGGGTGATTTCGATCTGCATCCACGATTCGCGAAGACCGGCATCACCGTGGTCGCGAATATCGCGCAAGCGCCCGGCCGGATCGCGATCGGCCGTCAGGATCGGATGGATGACAAGGCGAACAACACGATCGCCGGCATTGATCGCCGCCGTCACCGAATCGACGAGAAACGGCATGTCGTCATTGACGACCTCGACAATCGTATGCGGCGACGACCAGCCGTCGATATCGGGCTCCGGGTTGTAGACCCTGATCTTGGCCTGACCCGGCCGCCGTCGACCGGCAAATCGCAACAGCGACAACGCCGCGCCGCCGAGGTCGACCGCAGTGCGCGCGGCGACGTCACCGGGCGGCACATGCTCGTAAAGCTTGGCGATGACCCTCGAGGCGATGTCTCGCAGCGGCGATTCGAGCCCCTCCTCGCTCAGAAGGGCAGCCTTGCGGATCAGTTTGGCCTTTTTGACCTCGTCGGGAGGGCCGCCGTGATCGAATTGCCGGCCGGCGCCGATCGGCTTGGCGTTCCCCTGCCGGTTGAGGTCGATAATTTCGCTCATGTTAAATTAAACATTGGTGACCCGGTAGCGTTCGGACAAGTTATCCTGCTTATCAGATTTCTGGAAAACTCGGGCAGCGTGGATGATGATGCGGGCCTGTCGGGTTTAAGCCCCTCGACCCACGGTTCGAAACCGCCCCGCACCGATGCGCATCCTGACCCGGTTCCGCCACGGCCTCATTTACCTGCTGCCGCTTGCCGTTCTGGTCATAGCGATTGCGGCGCGCATGGCGGTACCCGATCTCCTCGAACGGTTGTCGCTGATCGCGTTCGATCTCTATCAGCGTGCAGCGCCGCGTCAGCCGGGAAATGCGCCGATCCGGATCGTCGACATCGATGATCGGAGCTTGAAAGCGATCGGCCAGTGGCCGTGGCCGCGGACAATCGTCGCAAAAATGGTTGACCGGCTTGCAGCCGCCGGCGCCGCTGTCGTCGCTTTCGACATCGATTTCGCCGAGCCCGACCGCACCTCGCCAAAGCTGCTGTTGCCGCTGATCGCGCAAAACGGGGTCAATACTTCCGATGCCGAACAGCTGTTGTCGAAGCTGCCCGACCCTGATCAAATTCTCGCCGCGGCGCTGCGCAAACTCCCGGTGGCGACCGGCTTTATCCTGACCGATCAGGGCGGAACCCGGCCCCCGGCCGAAAAGGCCGGCTTCGCCTTTGCCGGGAGCGACCCGCTCGGCCATGTCGATAATTTTACCAAAGCGGTGCCCAACCTGCCGGTGCTCGAAGCCGCCGCTGCCGGCGACGGCTTCCTCAACCAGTATCCCGACCGGGATCATGTCGTGCGCCGCGTGCCGCTGATCCTGACACTGAATGGCAAGCCCTATCCGTCGCTGGCGGCTGAGGCGCTGCGGCTCGCTTTCGGAGCAACGACCTATATCGGCAAGGCCGCCGGCGGCAACGGCGAGGACAATTTCGGCGAGGCTACCGGTCTGACCGCGATCCGCATCGGACCGGTGACGATCCCGACCGATGCCGCGGGCCGGGTATGGGTGCATTACGCGGCGCGCGATCCGCATCTCACGATTTCCGCCGCCGACGTTTTGAACGGGAAATTCGACGCGGCGCTGGTGAGCGGGCACATCGTTCTGGTCGGAACCTCCGCCGCCGGTGTGATCAACGACATGCAGGCGACCCCGCTCAACGCAGCGTTACCCGGGGTCGACATCCACGCCCAGGTAATCGATGAAATCCTGCAGGGCGACTTTCTGACCCGGCCCGATTGGGCGGTCGGCGCCGAAATCCTGTTTGCGCTTGTGGCCGGCGCGGCGCTGATTGTCGTGCTGCCGCGGATCGGAGCGTGGCCCAGCGCGGTCCTGGGCGGCGCCTCCGTCGCGGTGGCGCTCGGCGGATCGTTTGCCGCCTACAAATACGCCGATCTGCTGCTCGACCCGGTTTATCCGTGGGCGGTCATCACCCTCGTCTATCTGGTGGCGAGCTTGATCGGGCATCTGCGAACCGAAGCGCGGCAGCGTGAGATTCGCAGCGCGTTCTCGCGGTACATGTCGCCCTATTACGTCGAACAACTGGCAAGGCATCCGGAAAAGCTCGTGCTCGGTGGCGAGATGAGGATGATGACGATCATGTTTTGCGACATCCGCGGCTTTACCAGCCGCGCCGAGGGAATGGACGCGCACAGCCTGACCCATTTCATGAATACGTTTTTGTCGCCGATGACGGAAATCATCACCGAGCAACAGGGCACGATCGACAAATATATCGGCGATTGCATCATGGCGTTTTGGAACGCGCCGCTCGACGATCCCGACCATGCCCGGCATGCGGTGCTTGCCGCTCAACTGATGCGTTGCCAGCTGATCGATCTGAACCGGATGTGGACGGAAGAGGCGGCTGCTCTCGGCAAGCCGTTTCAGCCGGTGCAAATCGGCATCGGCATCAACACCGGCGAATGCTGTGTCGGCAATTTCGGCTCGCAGCAGCATTTCGACTATTCACTGCTGGGCGACCCGGTGAACCTGGCCTCGCGGCTCGAAGGTCTCGGCAAGGTTTACGGCATCGACCTTGTGATCGGCGAGGAAACCGCCAACCGTCTCGACGACCCGGCGTTGGTCGAGGTCGACCTCGTGGCCGTCAAAGGCAAGTCGCAGGCCGGCCATATCTATACCCTTCCGCCCGAGCGCATCGAAGAACGCGAGTTTGCCGATCGTCATTCGGCGCTGCTGCACGCCTATCGCCGTCAGGACTGGGCGGCGGCTCTGAGGCTGCTCGGCGACCGGCGGCTTGCCGCGGCGCGGCATCTGGCGCCGGTTTATGGCCTCTACCAGCGCCGGATCGCCCATTTCCAAACGGCCGCCCCGCCTGCTGATTGGGACGGCGTGTTCACCGCAGAGGAAAAATAGGTGCGACGACCGCTTTGGCCGCTGCATGCATCATCTATGTCGCGAAATGTCGCGGTGTGTGACGGTTCGTAACAATCGACTTTATTTTCGGTCGCTTTTCTGCGAGATTGGCGACGCATCTTTCGGAAAGCCGCGACGGCAACGGCCATAACGATGGTTGAGAGGAACATAGTGAAGGAGTTTCAGGTCTGCCGGCGCGGTCGCGAAGCGCGCTGGGTAGTGACCCTTGGCGATGCCGTGTACGGCGCCTATCTGGACAAGGAGCAGGCCTTGCTCGATGCTGTCGACGCCGCCCGTGATGCGCTCGCCGCCGGCCATGAGGCGCAGGTATGGGTTCGCGAGCGCTCGAACAGCGCGCGGGTTTTCTAGACAAGGGTTGGGTTTTCTAGACAAGGGTTGGGTTTTCTAGACAAGGGTTGGGTTTTCTAGACAAGGGTTGGGTTTTCTAGACAAGGGTTGGGTTTTCTAGACAAGGGTTGGGTTTTCTAGACAAAGCCTAGAAGGGCTGTTCCGACGCGAAGCGAGCAGCTCCGGAAGACTGGAGGCCAATTTCGTCTGCTTACGGTAGACACCGCTCTAGCGAAGGCGAGTTCGCTCTGAATAAAGCGCAGAAAACCGCGCCGCGGCGGATGCACCGTGACAAAAGTCGTGGCCCGCGCCACCGAGCGAGCGCCGACAGGACGGATGTGACCGGCCGATGGATATCTCGCGTGGCGGGCGTCTGTCCCGAAAAGCGTCAGCGGAATTCGACCCGTTTCAACAGTTCCCAGACCGGCACCGCGGTGATCCCGCCGATCAGGCCGCTGAGATAAGCCGGGATATTGGCCCGGAAGACTCCGTGCCATATCAGCCCGGCGACAAAGCTCGTCAACAGCATTGTCGCGACCACGATAAACAGTCTCTGCCAGAACGGCAAAGCCCTTCGTCCCATCGACGCCCCCTCGGTACGATCCGTCGCAGTCACCCGATGATTTACCGTTGGGTGGTCTGACGGCCGCAGCGGACGGATTGTGGAGGCGATCACCCCCCCTCTAGTTTCGGGATGAAGAAAACCTCACTGCCGTGGCGCAACGGCTGCAGATAGCCGACTTCGTGGATTTCACCGTCGATCGCGACGGTCGTCTCTTCCTCGAGATGGTGGCCCAGCCCGGGATAGAGCTGGTCCAAAGCCTTGATGACGCCGCGCAGACTTCTCGCCTCGATGATGAACTCGCGCTCGCCGCCGGTATAACGGCGGCTGAACCCACCCGACAAGACCACCCGCGCTGTCATTGTCATCCACCTCCCGCAACAACCGCCGGCTCCGCCCTTCCGTCATGGCCGGGCCTGGCTTAGCCATCCGCAACGTCGTCCGCAACCATCGTCCCGTCTTCGCGGATGCCCGGATCAAATCCGGGCATGACAGGCGAGTTTGGTGTCGGCAACCTCGCTCCCCTTTCTTCCGGCGCGCCGGAAGAAAGGCGCCCGTCTGGCTAATCGTCTGCGCCGGGAGCGTCGAGTGCGGCGCGCACCCGGGGCGGCGACATCGGCAATTCGGTCAATCGCCGCCCGATTGCATTGTCGATCGCATTGGCGATCGCCGCCATCGGCGGGCAGATGTTGACCTCGCCGACCCCTTTGGCGCCGTAGGGGTGGGCCGGATTTGGCACCTCGACCAGCACCGCGTCGATCATCGGTACGTCGGGGGCCACCGGTACGCGATAGTCGAGAAAGCCGGGATTATCCATCCGGCCCTGCTTGTCATAGATGTATTCCTCGTTCAATGCCCAGCCGATGCCCTGGGTCACTCCTCCCTGGATCTGGCCTTCGACATAAGAGGGGTGGATTGCCTTACCGACGTCCTGGGCCGCGACAAAGCGCAACACCGTAACCTTGCCGGTTTCCGGATCAACCTCGACATCGCAGAACTGGGTCGAAAAGCCGGGCGCCTGGCCACCGGCATTGACCGAGGCCTGAGCCCCAATCGGCCCGCCGGTCAGCGCCTTTTTGGCCGCGAGTTCTTTCAGCGACAGCGGTGCGAAATCGCCGACATTGCTGCTCGCCGGCTTGGCCTGGCCATCCTCCCAGATCACGCCGTCGACATCGACATCCCAGATCACCGCTGCGCGCTTGCGCAACTCATCGACGACCTTTTTGCTGGCCTCGGAGACCGCCATGCCGGTGGCGAAGGTGACGCGCGAGCCGCCGGTCGGGTTGGTGAAGCCGATCGAGGCGGTGTCGGCAACGATCGAGCGCACCTGGCTGTAGTCGATGCCGAGGGTCTCAGCCGCCATCAGCGCCATCGAGGCGCGCGAGCCACCGATATCGACGCTGCCGCTGGCGACGGTGACGGTGCCGTCCTCGTTGACCTGGACGCTGGCGCTCGATTCACCGCCGCCGTTGAACCAATAGCCTGAGGCGACGCCGCGGCCCTGGTTCTTGCCCAGCGGCGCCTGATAGGCGGGATGGCTGCGCAGCGCCTCCAAGGTTTCAGCATAACCGCCATGGCTCATCTTTGGCCCGTAGATCATCGTCGTACCGGGGCGCGCGGCGTTTTTGAGGCGCAATTCGAGCGGATCCATGCCGATCTTTTTAGCCACAATCCCGAGCACGCTCTCGACCGCGAAGGCCGAGATCGGCGAGCCCGGCGCGCGATAAGCCGAAGCCTTTGGCCGGTTGCTGACGACATCGTAGCCGACGGTGCGGGCGTTCGGGATGTTGTAGGGCCCGAAGGCGCACAGGCAGGCATTCATTACCGGCGAGCCGGGGAAGGCCCCGGCCTGGAATTTGAAAATACCCTCGGCGGCGGTAATCGTGCCGTCCTTCTTGGCGCCGATCTTGACCCACATCGAGGCACCCGAGGTCGGACCCGTCGCCTTGAACACTTCGTCACGACTCATCGTGATCTTGACCGGACGTCCCGATTTCTTCGACAGCAGCGCGGCGACGGGCTCCAGATAGACCGGGATCTTGCCGCCAAAACCGCCGCCGATCTCGGACGGCGTCACCCGCAGGTCGCCGACATGCATGCCAAGCAGCCTGGCGGTCATCGCCCGCACCCCGAAATGGCCCTGGGTTGCCGTCCAGATCTCCGCCTGACCGTCGGCATCGACGCGCGCGGCGCAGGCATGCGGCTCGATATAGGCCTGGTGCACCGCGGCGGTCCTGAACTCCCTTTCAACCACGACATCGGCTTCGGCAAAACCGGCATCGAGGTCGCCGATCGTGAATTCGAGGCGCTTGGCGATGTTGGAGGGTCTGGTCGGGGTCGGCTCGACGCCGCGGGTGATCATATCCTCGAACAATAGCGGCGCATCTGGCGCCATCGCCTCGTCGACATCGATGACGTGCGGCAAAACCTCATAGTCGATCTCGATCAGTGCCGCCGCCTCATCGGCAATGCTCTTGCTGGCCGCAGCAATGGCGGCGACCGGATGACCCTCATAAAGCGCTTTTTCGCGCGCCATGATGTTGCGGGTGATGTGCCAGAAATTTTGCGCCACCCGTTCCGGCCCGACATATTCGAATTTGTGGTCGGGAAAATCCGCCGCGGTCACCACCGCCCGGACCCCCGGCAAGTTCAGCGCTTTCGAGGCGTCGATGGAGCGAATGCGCGCATGGGCGTGTGGCGAGCGGATAATCTTGCCATAAAGCGCGCCCGCCATCGCCAGATCGGCGCCATACATCGCTCGGCCGGTCACCTTTGGCACGCCATCCGGACGGATCGGCCGAGTTCCAACCCATTTGTAGCGCGACGGTGCGATATCGTTCACGGCTTCTCTCCTGATCGCCCGATAAGGTTTCTGCTGCCCACAGGGTCGCGCCGCGCGCGCGCAAATGCAAGCCCGGGCCGCGCTTCACACCTGCAACTGTGACGAGATCGGGACACCGTTCAATGCGATCGAGGCGGTCGCGCATCCGATGCCCCGCAAGCCCGCTGACGGGGTCTCGCTGACTGGGGTCTGAATCAGCGATCGACCACGGACGGTGCGGCGTCGTCGATGATCAGCTGGACGGCATCTCCGCCGCGCCATACGTCACGGCGCAGATGGCCGGCGATGTGGATCGCGGCGCCGCGGGTATCGGCGAGAAAGCGGCCGAGCGGTGTATCGGCGGCGCGAAACGCGATCGCGGTCAACCGCACCGGGTCGATCGGATCGGCGAGGGTGCAGCGCAAATGGCCGTTGCCGACGGCTTCGAAATAGCTGACGCGGACCCCCGGAAAGGCAAATCGCGGCTCGGGGTTGGCGGCGCCGAATGGCGCCAGATGGTCGATATGGGCGATCAGTTCCGGGCTTGCCGCCGCGACCGAGAGGCAGCCGTCGACCGCCAGCTCCGGCACCAGTCTCTCGCAGTCGAGCCCGTCGCCAAGCCGCCCGACCAGAAAAGCGCGCAGGGCGTCGATCCGATCTGCGGCGACGGTAAAGCCGGCGGCCATCGCGTGCCCGCCACCATTCACCAAAAGCCCGGCCTGACGGGCGGCGATCACGGCAGGTCCGAGCGGCAGTCCCGGCACCGAGCGGCCGGAGCCGCGGCCAACCCCATCGGTGATGGCGACGACACAGGCTGGCCGTTCGTAGCGCTCGCGCAGCCGGGCGGCGACGATGCCGATAACGCCGGGATGCCAGCCTTCGGCGGCGGCAAAGGTCAGTACCGGCGATTGCGGCGCGGCTTCGACGGCGGCGATCGCCGCCGCCAAGGTACACGCCTCGATGCCGCGGCGCTCGCTGTTGAACTGCTCGAGCCGCTGCGCCAGTTCAGCGGCGAGCCTCGGATCGTCGGTCGCGAGCAGCCGCGCCCCGATATCGGCGGCGCCGACCCGCCCGCCGGCATTGACCCGCGGCCCCAGCACAAAGCCCAGATGATAGGCGTCGATCGGTTCGGTGACGCCGGCGACCGCGGCAAGCGCGGCGAGACCGGCATTGGTCCGGCGCCGCGCGACCTTGAGGCCTTGCGCGACCAGCGCGCGATTGAGGCCGGTCAGCGGCACAACATCGCACACCGTGCCCAGGGCGACGAGGTCGAGCCATCCGATCAGATCGGGCTCGGGCCGCGCGGCACTGTACCAGCCCGCGGCGCGCAGCACCCGGTTGACCGCGATGACGAGCAGAAACGCCACGCCGACCGCGGCGAGCGAGCCGTGCGCGCTCGCCTCGTCGAGGCGGTTCGGATTGACCACGGCGAGCGCGGGCGGCAGCAGCGGCTCGGCAACGTGATGGTCGATCACAATCACGTCGAGGCCGCATTGCGCCGCCTCGGCAAGCGGCTGGTTGGCGGTGGTGCCGCAATCGACGGTGATGATGACGCTCACCCCCTCGGCGCGCAGGCGGAGCAGCGCCGGGGTGTTTGGTCCGTAGCCCTCGCGCAAGCGATCGGGCACGTAAAGGCGCACACCGACTCCGATCGCAGCGAAAAACCGCACCAGCAGTGCTGCCGATGTTGCCCCGTCGACATCGTAATCGCCAAATACGGCGATGCTTTCCTGCCGGCGCACCGCGTGGACGAGGCGGGCCGCCGCGGTATCCATATCGCGCAGATGCGATGGGTCGGGCAATTGGTCGCGCAGCCGCGGCGCAAGAAACAGCGGCGCGTGATCGAGATCGACCCCGCGCTGCGCGAGGAGCCGGGCGACGATCTCCGGCAGGCCGAGGCGTTCGCCGATGGTCAGCCCGTCCGCTCGCTCCGTGCACCGCTGCCGCCAGCGCCGCCCGTTAGCCGATCGCCGGACCCCCAAAACCGTGGTGAACGGAGCAGCACCCCCCGAATCCTCCATCCTCCGGGCTTAGCGCTGGAATTGGCGAGCGCGAAGGCTGTCACAAACAGCGCCCACCGCGATCGAATTCCGCGAATTCCGTGATCGGCCTGCGTTCATTCCGGTTCCCTGCTATGGACCATGTAATCGCGAGCCGGCTTTACGCATGAAATGGAAGCGCTGTTTCCCTCGCATGCGATCCTGCTCTAGCGCGCGAGCGCGGCAAAGCTCTGCTTGCGAGTGAAATCGTGACGGGCTTCGACATAGCGCACGGTGCCGGTCTTTGACCGCATGACGACCGAATGCGTAAAGGCGCCACCGGCGAAACGGCGCACCCCGCGCAGCATCGTGCCATTGGTGACCCCGGTCGCGGCGAACATCACATCGCCTGAAGCAAGGTCCAGCAATCTGTATTTGCGGTCGAAATCGGTGATGCCAATGCGCGCCGCACGACCCCGTTCGTCATCGTTGCGAAACAAGAGGCGGCCCTGCATCTGGCCGCCGATGCAGCGCAACGCCGCCGCCGCCAATACGCCTTCGGGAGCGCCGCCCGAGCCGACATACATGTCGATGCCGGTTTCCGGGCTCGATGTGGCGATAACGCCGCTGACATCGCCATCCGAGATCAGCGCGATGCGCGCGCCCGCCTCGCGCACCTTAGCGATCAACTCGGCATGGCGCGGGCGATCGAGAATGCACACCACGAGATCCGAGATTTCGGAGCTTTTTGCTCGGGCCAGATTCTTCAGATTGACCGCGGGCGGTTCGTCGAGATCGACGAGATCCTCGGGCAGCCCGCCGCCGACCGCGATCTTATCCATATAGACATCGGGCGCATTCAGAAAGCCGCCGGCGTCGGCCATCGCAATCACCGCGAGCGCGTTGGCCCCGCCTTTTGCGGTGATCGTCGTCCCTTCGAGCGGGTCAAGCGCGATGTCGAGCGGCGGCCCGTTGCCGGTGCCGACCTTTTCACCAATAAAAAGCATCGGCGCCTCGTCGCGCTCGCCTTCACCGATCACCACGGTGCCAGCGATCGCGAGACTGTTGAGAGCCTCGCGCATCGCGTCGACCGCGGCCTGATCGGCGGCCTTTTCATCGCCGCGGCCCATCAGCCGCGAGGCGGAGAGTGCCGCCGCCTCGGTGACCCGCACGGCTTCCAACGCCAAATTGCGATCCATCCGTGACGTCTCGGGCATGACGTTCCTCCTCGTCATTGGTGGTGATGATGCTCAGACCCAGATCGATAATCAAATGCATCGGCGCAAGGCATTGAGCGTGGCGGGCGTTGCTCGCGCGGCAAGAGAGAGCGGGCCGGCCGCGGGCGGGATCGATTCGGTGACGCTCGCAACGCCAGCGGTTGTAGCCGACGCCGCGACCCTATGCGCCGGACCGGATGTCGTCAATCCGGGGCACGGCTTGTCGTAGAGCCGTGAACCGGCCGGCGATCCGCTGTATCGTTCGCTGGAATCGTTCGGCGCAGGTAAAACGATCGCCAAACGGGCAGGAGAGGAAAAACCGGATCAAAGCAAGTTTCG
>Ga0335075_10014701_pt1 | contig 11739 bp, 10 predicted proteins | sample Lox_Sample_24_FD_206723 | JGI IMG/M metagenome (GOLD analysis project Ga0335075, IMG submission 206723) | Soil microbial communities from Loxahatchee National Wildlife Refuge, Florida, United States - Lox_Sample_2.4 | ecosystem: Environmental > Terrestrial > Soil > Wetlands | place: USA... | reverse complement strand
AGTCGGGGCGAATCCGGGTCGGATGGTCGGGATCGCGCACCACGGCGTCGAAATCGATCACGCCGTCGAAATAGCCGCCGCGGCGAATCCAGGCGTTGACCGCTTCGCGCTTCGCCTCGCCCGCCGGCTGATAGTAGCCGTGAAAAACCGTGCCTTCATATGGGGTCAGGGTCGCGCCGTAGATTTTTAGCCCCCGGTCGTGCACGCGGGCGATGATCTGCTTCATGCCGGCGATGATATCCCCGGCGGACACGTCCTGTTCCGGCAGATCGGCGCTGGTGGAATGGCCGATGTCGTTGATTCCCTCCATCAGCACCACCCAGCGCACGCCGGGCACGGCCAGAACGTCGCGGTCGAGCCTGGCCAGGGCGCTTGGACCGAACATGTCCTCGGGATGATCGTGGAGGATTCGATTGCCGCTAATGCCGGCGTTGAGCACCCCGACCGGCTCGGCGTTCGGGCGGGCGGCCAGCCGCTCCGCCAATCGGTCGGGCCAGCGGTGATTGGCGTCGACCTCGGAGCGGTAGCCGTCGGTGATCGAGTCGCCGAGCGTGACGACAGTCGCGGGATGGCCGGCCGCCTCGACGTCCACCTCGTCGATGAAGAATCGCGAGGTCGACGTTTTGCCCGACGGAATGGCGGGCGCGGAGGTGTAGTCGCCGTCGCCCGAGATCTCGGTCGTCGCCACTCCGTCAAAATGGATGACCGAGGGTCCGGTCCAGCGCGGGACGAACAGGCTGATGGCGAGCTTCGACAGCGGCGCGACCTCCATATCGACCGGGTCCGACAGCGCCGCCGCGCCCGGCGGAATGGTTATGCCGCCGAGCCCGCCGAAGGTCAGCGCATGGTCGCTCGCGGGGTCGATTGTGTCGATCGGCGCGTCGGCCGCGGGCTTGGCGATATGGGCGGCGCCGATCACCAGCGGATAATGGCCGGTCTCGTTGGAGAAGCGCACGCGCACACGGGCGCCGCCGGCGCTCAAGCGGACAACCTGCCGCAACGTCTGGTAATTGATCTCCTGACCGACGGGAAAGACGTCGCTCGCTCCCCAGCTCGCGATCCAGCCGTCGGCGTGGGCGACCGGCGCCGCGCCGATCAGCAAGGCGACCGCCGCCGCGGCTGTAAACATCGTGCGTTGACGTGTCATGACGTTTCCTCCCCTTCGCTCGCCGCCGACGCTCCGCCGGCGTTCCGGAGCATCGTTTTATCGGTCGATTGCGACACGACTCTGGCGCCAGAAATGCGCGATCGCGATCCGATGATCAGGCGACGACAATTCTCTCGAGCGCGGCGGACGGAACGCCTCGCTCGGCGGCGATCCGCCCGGCGCGGATGACGAGCTTTCGCGGCGGCCGATCGACGACCGCGTCGGCGACGCTCGCCGCTTCGACCGCGACGAGATCGGCGACCGCGCCGGGGCGGAGCTCTCGGCTGGGGCGGCCGAGCGCCTTGTCCGCTTCGCTGGTCGTGAGCGCGAAAACGTCCTCGAGTTCGCGGTCGGTGAACATCGCGTGGCGCTGAGCGATGATCGCGGCGCGATCGAGCATGTCGCCATTGCCGAAAGGCGACCAGCAGTCGCGGATATTGTCGGAGCCCGCGAACAGAGTCACGCCGCGCTCGCTGAGCGCCTGCGGCGGCGGCACGGGCGCGGAGGGCGGGCACGAGGTCATGATCGCGACTTCGGCGCGGGCGAGCGCGTCGGCTGTCCTTGCGAACAGGTCCGGCGCGATCATGCCCAGCGCGAAGGCGTGGCTGACCGCGACATGGCCCTGCATGCCGGCGGCGATCGTGCGCCCGGCGATGTCGCGAAGCTCCGCGGCGCCGGTCTCGCCGCCATCGTGGAGGTGAATGTCGATCCCCTTACCGAACGCCTCGGCGAGGCCGAACACAATGTCGAGCTGGCCCTTGACGTCGCCGTCGAAGCCGGCGGGGTCGAGGCCGCCGACGAGATCGGCGCCCGCCATGAGCGCCGAGGCGAGGAGGTCGGGCGCGCCCTTCTCGGTCGTCACGCCGCTTTGCGGGAAAGCGACGAGCTGAATGTCGATCCAGTCGCGGAAGGCCTCGCGCACCTTGAGCACCGCTTCGAGATTGGCGAGGCCGACATCGTTGTCGATGTCGACATGACTGCGCGCTTTTGTCGTCCCGTTTGCGATCAGCGTGCGGATGAGGGCGGAGGCGCGAGCTTCGATCGGGAGCGCGACGCGATGGCGCTGCACGCGCTCGGCGGCGATGCGTTCGCGCACGCTGCGCCCTTCGACATGGGGCAGGCGCGGCGCGCCCCAATGCGTCTTGTCGAGATGGATATGGCCGTCGACGAACGCAGGCAGAAGCAGCGCGCCCTCAAGATCGATGCGCTCGTTATCCGGATGGATGGCTCCGGGCGGGTGCAGCGCCGCGATGAGGCCGCCCGCGATCTCCACGTCGGCGAATCCGCCCTTAGCCAAGCGCGCGTTAGCGAGGATCATCAGACGAGGTTCAGGCGCTTCGCCGCCGCATATTGATAGAGACGGTCGCCATAATGCTCGAACTCGTCACTCGCCGAGAAGGCGAGGCTCAGATCATGCTCGTCGTCGTGGCCGACCGCCTCGCGGCAGATCTCGGGCCAGTCGGGCAGGGGGGCGCGGCGCCACGCGTCGAGCTCATCCGCGCCAGGCAGAGCGGGGAAGCCCATCTTCGGGACAAGCGCCGCGATCGACTGCCAGAAATAGCGTAAGCCCGCCGCCCTGTCGGGCGTGCGCGGCGCCATGAGTCTGAGCCAGTGCACTCCAGTGACCGCATGCAGCGCGCAAAAGTCGAGCGTTCCGGCGTAGAGCGCGAGCGAAAGCCCGGCGACGCGGTCATGCGTATCCGGGCCGATCGCCAGCATGTCGACCACGGGGGCGAATTCGGGCTTCTCGGCGACCGCGCGCATGAAATGCCAGAGGAGATCGCGCTCGGGTTCGACATGGCGGAACGCCTCGGGCCCATACATGAGGGCGAGAACGTCAGCCGGATCGCCGGTCGAAGGCGCAAGGCCTTGCGAGACGCGGAGCGGAAGATAAGTCGCGGCCCAATAGCCGAGCGAGACGGCGGTCTCCTCGTCGCTGTCGGTCAGCGTCGCATAGGCCATGCGCATCAGCGCATGGGTGGCGCTTGCGGCAATGCCGGGGATGAGCTCGGGCAGGTAGCGCAGGGCGGCGGGCGTTGCGCCGAGCCGCGCGACCTCGCCGGCGAAGAATGCCCGATAGTCGCCCTCGCGCTCGCGCTCGCCTAAGAACGCGCGCCAATTTTCGGCCGTGATCTTGGCCGTCGGCGGCGGCGCGGGAACGAGCCCGTTCTGCTTGTGATAGATGTGGCAATAGGCTTCGAGCCGTTCGTCGGCGGCGCCCATCCGATGAAGCGCGACCAGCACCATCGGCAGGTGATTGGCGAGACAGAACGGGAATTCCGCGCTCCATTGTCGCGACCACGCGACCGCCCGCTCGAGTCCCTCACGCGTCGCAGCGTTTCGATGCGAAGAGGTCGCGAGCGCCGACGCCGCTCTCATTGAAGCCCTCCAATGCGCGTGCTTCAACTTGCTATCGCATCCGCTGCCGCTTGGAAAGCAAGCCTGGGCGAAAGCGTGAGCATTTGCGCGATCAAAAACCGAGCACAAGTGCGCTCAATTTCGGCCGAGATCACCGCACAATCGGATTGATCTTGCGAAAATCGAGGTGCTAGCCTGCCTCGTGTCATCAAGGGCAGGGAAGGGTTGGGCCCATGAAACCGTTCATCAGTCGGGCGACGGCGCTCGGATTCGGCGCCCTCGTCTCGTTCGGTCTCGCCGGAGCGCAGGCCGCGGACAAGCCCTATCAGGGCATGACGCTCAACCTCGCGTCGCAGAACGATCAGTTCGCGGCGGTGCTGGCGGCGATCGCGCCTCAGTTCGAGGCGAAGACGGGCGCCAAGGTCAATGTCGACATCATGAGCTATCCCGAATTGCTCACCAAGATCACCGCCGACTATGTCGGCCACACCAAGGGCTATGATCTCGCGACCGTCGACATCGTGTGGTCCGGTCAGTTCGCGGAAGCCGGCTACACCGTCGATCTCACCAACTGGATCAAGCGCGACGCGGCGGAGATCAAGGTCGACGACATCTATCCCTCGCTCATGGCCTCGCTCGGCGGCTATCACGGCAAGCAGGTCGCGTTCCCCTTCGCCGGCTACGCCAATGTGCTCGCCTATCGCAAGGACCTCTACGAGGCCGCGGGGCTTAAGCCGCCCACGACGATGGAGGAATTCGTCGCCGACGCGATCAAGCTCACCGACAAGACAAAGAAGATCTACGGCTTCGTCGCCAACGGCCAGAAAGGGCCTGCGGTGGCGCAGGACTGGATGCAGTACAATCGCCAGTTCGGCGGCTCGATCCTCGACAAGGCCGGCAAGCCGGCGCTCAATTCGCCGGCCAACATCGCGAGCGTCGTCGCCTACAAGAAGCTGTTCGACGAGGCCGCGCCTCCCGGCGCCGCCGACTACGACTGGGGCGGGCGCGAGGAGAGCTTCCGCCAGGGGCTGGTCGCCAACATGCAGACCTGGTCGATCGGCGCCGCCGACTACGACAATCCGAAAGTGTCGAAGATCGCCGGCAAGGCGGGGATCATGCTGACGCCAATGGCCAAGGGGTTGCCGCAGGAATACGGCATCGGCGGCTGGGCGCTCGGCATCAACAAGGACATCGACCAGAAGAAGCAGGAGGCCGCCTGGGCGTTCATCAAATGGGTGACGAGCCCCGCGGTGCACAAGGAGCTCAACCTGCGCGGCGCGGGAAGCTATCTGCGCAAGAGCGAAATGACGGATCCGGAGCTGCTCGCGAAATATCCGTTCCTGCCGGTGATCGCGACCTCGTTCGAGCACGGCGACGGCGACTTCAGGCCGCGTATCCCCCAATATCCGGAACTGCAGGATCTGATCGGCAGCGCCATCAACGCGGTGCTGGTCGGCGAGGCCGATCCTAAGGCGGCGATGGACGCCGCGCAGGCCAAGGCGGAGGTTTTGTTCAAGTGATTCGCGGACAACGCATCTGAAGGAGTTTGCGCAGAGGCGTGGGCGGGTTGCGTCCCTTCTCCCCGCCTGCGGGGAGAAGGACAGGATGAGGGGCGAGGCGATAAGGCGATACGGCTCGTCGCCTGGCCCCTCACCCCAACCCTCTCCCCGCGAGCGGGGAAAGGGAGTCCGGGTTCGGCTCGGCCCGATCGAATGGCGACAAACTGCGGCCCCGACGTGACCGTTGTATCCCGCGATCGCGTGGCGGGGCGCGCCGCTGCCCTTTCGGCCGGCTGGTCCTACGCCGGCAAGCGCCGGATGTTCCTCATCGCGCTCGCCGCGCCGGCCTTGATCTACGTGCTCGCGGTCGCGGTCGGGCCGATGGTTCAGGGGTTTCTCTATTCGTTCGACGATTACAGCCTGATCCGCCCGGCTTCGCGGCATTTCGTCGGGCTCGACAATTATCTTAGCGTTTGGCGGGACCCGACCGCGCGCCAGGCGCTCATCAACACTTTCCTCTTCACCTTCGGCGCGGTCGCGCTCGAATTCATCCTCGGCCTCGGGATCGCGCTTCTCTTGTGGCGCGACGACTGGTTCAATCGCGTCGCGCTCGGGCTCCTGCTCATCCCCGCCACCGTGACTCCCCTGGTGGTCGGGCTCGTGTTCAAGGCGCTGCTCAGTCCGGAATATGGGCTGCTCGGCTATCCGCTCGCCGAATTCGGCTTCTCTGGCCCGCGCGGCTTGCTCTCCGAGCCCAAGCGGGCGCTCCTGACCCTGATCGCGATCGACGCCTGGGAATGGACGCCATTGATGGCGCTGATCCTGCTCGCGGGGCTGAAGTCGCTCAGGACCGACATTCTCGAGGCGGCCGCGGTCGACGGCGCGAGCGGAGCGCAGCGTCTGCGGCACATCATCCTTCCGCTCTTGCTGCCCGCCGCCTTTCTCGCGCTCATCCTGCGCATGATGGATGCGTTCCGAGTGTTCGACATCATCTTCGTCTCCACCAGCGGCGGCCCTGGGGACGCGACCGACACACTGATGATCTATGGCGTCAAACAGGGGCTCGAATTCTTCAACATCGGCGCCGCCTCCGCCGTCTCCACCGTGATCGTCGTCTGCATCCTCGTCATGGCGGCGGCGTTCATCGGCGTGCTCAAGCCCGCGAGGAACCGGAATGCCTGACGGCTTGGGCCTCATCGCGCGGCGCCTCGCGATCTGCATCGTCCTCGTCGTCGCGCTCGCGCCGGTCGTGTGGCTGATCTCGATCGCCTACAAGCCGGTCAGCGACATCTTCGCTTCGCCGCCGACGTTCCTGTTCTCTCCGACCCTGGACAATTTCAAGAGCGTGTTCCGCTACTTCAACTTAAGCGCGCTTCTCGAGTCGAGCCTCATCATCGCGATCGGATCGACGGCGCTATCGCTCCTTATCGGCGTGCCGGCGGGCTATGCGCTCGCTCGCGCGGAAAGCCCGCGCGCGATCTGGCTTGCCTATTTCTTTCTCATCATCCGTACCGTGCCCGCGATCGCGACGCTGATCCCGTTCTACCTTCTCATGCGCGACGTCGGGCTTCTGGGCACCTGGTGGGCGGTGATCATCCTCAACACCGCGCTCAATAGCGCCTTCGTGGTCTGGATGATGTTCTCCTTCTTTCGCGCCGCGCCGATTTCGATCGAGGAGGCGGCGCTGATCGACGGCTGCTCGGACTTCGGCGCCTTCGTGCGGATCGCGCTCCCGACTGTCGTTCCGGGCCTGATCGCGAGCGCGATCTTCTGCGTCATGTTCTCCTGGAACGATTTCCTCTACGCCATGTTCCTGACCAAAGCCGACACCAAGACGATCTCGGTCGCGCTCCTCTCCGCCTACGGCACCAAGGACATTTCTTGGGGAACGCTCGGCGCGCTCGCCCATTTCTCGACGCTGCCGATCGTTGCGATGATGATGCTGCTCAACCGCTATTTCGTCCAGGGCCTGACCCAGGGCGTGCATTGAGATCGCAGGCGCCATTAGGCCTCGAACAGCGCCACGACTTCCAGGAGCTTCGCGATCGAGCGGTCGGCGCCAACGAAGGGCTCGCCCGAGGGCGAATAGCCGACGACGAACAGCCCGGCGGCCCGCGCTGAACGCGCGCCCGCGCCGCTGTCCTCGACCGCGACGGTCGCGTGCGGCTCGGCGCCGAGCCGGCGAGCGGCTTCGCGGAACGGTTCGGGATCGGGCTTGCCCGACGTCACGTCGTCGAGGCTCAGCGAAAATGCGATCATCTTGCCGACACCGAGCGCCTTGATGTTGGCGTCGACGATCCTGCGCCCGGAATTCGACACGCAGGCCTGCGCCACGCCGCGCGTCGTAAGCTCGCGCATCGCCTCGAGGGCGCCCGGAACAGGCGCGAGCTCGCTCGCATGGTCGACATAGTAAGCCTCGATCGCCGCGATCCAGGCGGCGAACAAGGAGCCAATGGGAAAGCGGGGCTTCAGCGCCTTCCAGATGTCGCGCGCATGGACGCCGCGAAACGCCTCCGGATCGAGGTCGCTAAGATCGGCGCCCAGCGCAGCGCTCGCGGCGACGAGCGCGCGCTGATGCAAGGGCTCGCTGTCGATGAGCGTGCCGTCGATATCCCAGGCGACCGCGCGAAACAGGTTCATGACGGAAGCGCTACGGATCGGTCGGCCAAGCAGCGATAGAGGCTGCGATAGCGGCGATAGGAGCGGCGGTAGACGTCGGCCGGCTCAGGCCGAGGCTCGATGCGATCGGCGGGACGCACAAAGGCGGAGATCCCCGCCCAGTCGGACGCGAAGCCAGCGCCGATCGCGGCCGTCCAGGCGGCGCCGACGCAGGAGCCGGGATGGCCGGCGAGCCGCTGAACCGGGCGCTGCAAGACGTCGGCGACGATCTGCATCCAGACGCGGCTCGCCGATCCGCCGTCGGAGACGATGAAGCGCTCAGTCCTGTAGCCGATCTCGTTCATGACCTCGACGTGATGCGCGATCGCGTAAGCATAAGCCTCGAGCAGGGCGCGCCAAAGATGGCCGATGTCGTGCGAGAGTGTGAGGCCGTCGAAGGTCGCGCGCGCGCCCGCGTCATGGATCGGCGTCTTCTCGCCGAGGAAATAGGGCGTAATGACGAGTCCGTCGCCACCAGCCGGGCGCGCGTCGGCGAGCCGGTCGAGGCATTGATGGATCGTGAGGCCCGCTCGCTTCGCCGCCTGTTTTTCGCCGCCTGCGAACTGGCGCACGAACCAGTTGAGCGCGGAGCCGCCCGTCGCCATGCAGCCGTTGGGAACGAACAGCCCGGGTTTTAGATGATAGTCGAGGAACAGGCGCGGATCGGGGCGCGCGTGATCGGTCGCGGTGAGAATGTCGACCGAGCCGCCGAATTTGAGCAGCACGTCGCCAGGGCTGACCACGCCCGCGCCAAGCGCCGAGGCGATATGGTCCGCCGCGCCCCCGATCACCGGCGTTCCGGCTTTGAGTCCGCTCTCCGCCGCGCCCCTTTCCGATACGCGGCCGAAGATTTCGTGCGAGGCGACCTTGCCCGGCAGCGCGGCGCGCGGGACATGCGCCAGCGCGACCAGCGCATCGTCGATCGCGTGCGTCTCAAGGTCGACGAAGCCAGCCTCCAGCGCCCAGTTCTGCTCGATCGCGCGTGTCCCCGTGAGGCGCCAGTTGATGTAATCGTATGAGCCGAACACGGTGGCGATACGCGCGAAGATTTCCGGTTCGTGGCGCTCGATCCAGCGGAGCTTGGCGGCGACGAGCTGCTGATTGATTCCGTTGCCCGTCTTGGCGAGAAAAGCCGTCTCATCGATCTCGCCGCGAAGCGCCTCGACCTCGGCGCCGCAACGCGCGTCGCTCTGCTGGATGCTGGGCCGGAGCAGGCGCCCTGCCTCGTCAAGAAGCACCACCGCAGGCAGCATGCCGGTGACGCCGACCGCGCCGATGTCGGCGGGCGAGACGTCGCTTGCGCGCAAAAGCTCGCGCACGATTTCGCCGACGTTCGCCCACCATTGCTCCGGGTCCTCCTCCGCCCAGCCGATATGCTCCGAGCGCAGCGCGACCGGCCGCGAGGCCAGCGCAAGGGTTTCACCGGGCTGGCGGATGAGCACGCCGATGGTCGAGGTCGTGCCGATGTCGAGGCCGAGAATGCAGGGCATGGGAAGACGGCTCGCGTCCCTTGTCATTCCCGCGCAAGCGGGTATCCAGACCCGCGCCTGATCGCGGCGGCTGCTCTGGATTCCCGCGTTCGCGGGAATGACACGCTGCGTGCGAGCGCCGCCACCTCAGCTTCGCCACCGCGTCCATGAAGCGCTTGACGCGTTTGGCGTCGACCGGGTTCCAGGTCACGCCGTCGACCTTGAAATGCGTGCCGATCACGACGCCATCGGCGATGGCGAGGATGTCGCGCACATTGTCGAGATTGACGCCGGTGTTGGCGAGGACGGGAACGTCCTGCACGGCCTCGCGCACCGCCTTGAGGTTCGAGCGATCGACAGCATCTCCCGTCAAGGGGCCGGAGACCAGGATCGCGTCGGCGAGCGAGGAGAAGACGGCGCTTTTCGCGCGGAGCGCGATCGGACGCTCGTCGAGCGAATGGGCGAACTCGGCGTTGATGTTGAAGAGCAGCTTCAGGTCGTCGCGGCCGAGATGGTGGCGCAAGCGGGAAGCGCCGGCGCAATCTGGCTGCCAGAGGCCCATGTCGGAGGCGAACAGGCCGGTGAAGATCTCGCGCACGAAGCTCGCTCCGGTCGCGGCGGCGACGGCGACGCTGGCAAGCGGGTCCCAGAGATAGTTGACGCCGAACGGGACCTTGAGGTGGGGCTTGGCGGCTTGAACGACGGCGGTCATCGCCGCCACGCCTTCGGGCGGCGCCTTGAAGACATAGGGGCGATCGTTCTCGTTGCCGAACATGATCACATCGACGCCGCCCGCCTGCAGAGCCTCGACATCCTTGAGGACGCCTTCGATCAGCTTCGCCACGCCGCCGTCCGCGTCATAGAGCGGCGCGCCGGGCAGGGGGCCGATATGGGCCATGGCGATCACGACTTTCGTCTTCTCGCCGAGGAAGTCGAAGACCATGCAGGATTCCTCAGGCGCGAAAGGCGCTCCATAGATTGCGCCGTGTGGTGAAGGGGAATGGTCGCAACTTAGCGCCGGTCGCGACATTATCAAACAAAAAGCACCTTCGCGGCCTCCGATTTTGTTGATATGCCTCGCGCCGCAAAAGGGGGAGAGACAATGCCGGGCGGTTCGCCTTACTCGGAGCTTGCGGCCAAGCGCGCGTTCGTAACCGGCGGCGCGCATGGCATCGGCCGCGCGATCGCCTCAGCGCTCGCCCGAAGCGGCGTCAAGGTCGCCATCGCCGATGTCGATCGCGAGGCGGCGAAGCGCACGACGCACGAGATCGGCTCCGGTGCGGTCGCCGTCGAGGTCGACGTGCGCGAGCGCGCTTCGGTCGAGCGCGCGTTCGGCGAGGCGCTGGCGCTGTTAAGCGGCTGCGACATCTGCATCGCCAACGCCGGCGTCTCGACGATGGCCCATGCGCTCGACCTCACCGACGACGAGTGGGACTTCAATTTCGCCGTCAATGCGCGCGGCATATTCCTCGCCGATCAGATCGCGGCCCGGCATTTCGTCGCCCAAGGGGCGGGGTGCATCGTCAACACCGCTTCGCTCGCGGCAAAAGTCGGCGCGCCGCTGCTCGCCCATTACTCGGCGTCGAAGTTCGCGGTGCTCGGCTGGACCCAGGCGTTGGCGCGCGAACTCGCGCCTAAGGGCATTCGCGTCAACGCGGTCTGCCCCGGCTTCGTCAGAACGGCCATGCAGGCGCGCGAGGTCGAGTGGGAGGCGGCCTTGCGCAACGTATCGGCGAAACAAGTCGTGGACGATTATGTGGCGCTAACCCCGCTCGGGCGCCTCGAGGAGCCCGAGGACGTCGCCGATGTCGTGGTGTTCCTGTGTTCGGACCAGGCGCGGTTCATGACCGGGCAGGGGATCAATGTCACCGGCGGGGTCTATATGACCTGACCCATGCGGTCGCCACGGCCTGGCGATCGGTTCAGGCCCGTTTGGCGGGGGCGCGCTTGACTGCCTGCTTGCGCGCGCTGGGTTTCCTGCGGCCCTTCCCCGTCAAGGCGCGGCTTTTGGTTGATGAGGGCGCCTTCGGCCCGATCCGCTTCGAGGTCCGCGCCCTGTCCTTGGACGCTGCCACTTCCTCCGCCGTTTGGACGGCTCGGCGCAGAGCCTCGTTGATGCGCGTCTGCCAGCCGGGGCCGGTTGCGCGGAAATGCGCCAGCACGTCGGGGTCTATTCTCAGCTTGATCGCCTCCTTTGGGGCGGCGCCCTGCGGCGGGCGCCCACGGCGGATCAACTTGTCGCCGTGATACAGGTCGGCGCGCTCGAAGAAGCCTTCGTCCAGCTCAGGCGCCTCGTAATATTCCTCCGGCTGGTTCACGTGGGCGTCAACGCGCTCCAAGTCGCTGCCGATAGTAAGCTTGTTCTTTTTCATTGCACTTCCTCATCGAGATGACGTGGCGAGCTTCGCCGCGCTGCGTCCAAACGATCATCACCATGCGACCGGCCAAAAACCCGACGGTGCGGATTCGCGTCTCGCCGTAGTTCTGGCGGCGATCCTCCTCGTTGTAGGTCTCGCCAGCGAAAACCAGCACGGCGTCGTCGAAATCAAGGCCGCGATCCTCGATGGTCCTGGCGCGCTTGGCGGGGTCGAAAGCGATCCTCACCGTA
>Ga0335075_10014700_pt1 | contig 11740 bp, 7 predicted proteins | sample Lox_Sample_24_FD_206723 | JGI IMG/M metagenome (GOLD analysis project Ga0335075, IMG submission 206723) | Soil microbial communities from Loxahatchee National Wildlife Refuge, Florida, United States - Lox_Sample_2.4 | ecosystem: Environmental > Terrestrial > Soil > Wetlands | place: USA: Florida... | reverse complement strand
CCTCGTCGGTCGGCGGGCGCGTATGCGGCGTGATCGTGTCCTCCCCCCGACGCGGCCCCATCGTCAGCGCGTCGTGCACGATCGCCCACCCCGAGGGCGTCTTCCATGCGGTGACCAATACGTTGGTCCCTGGCTCCCAGGTCCGTCCGCTGGGCACGTTGATCCCGAACGGGCCGAGCCGGAACGCCCCGGCGCCGCGGTCGAGCAACGAGCCGAACACGCTCGGGGAGTCGAACCGGGGGATGCACAGCCAGTCGATGGTGCCGTCAGGCGCCACCAGCGCGCCCGTGTGGCAATCGGACAGGAACGCGTAGTCGGCGATCGGCGTGAACGGCGAGGGCGCCGCCGCGCTCTGCTCACTCGGGGCTGCAATCGATTTCATTTGCGCTGAGCGCCCGTTACCGGATCGGTCCGCTTGACGCTTGGCCTTGGCAGTAGTTGTCGTGCTCATGCCGCGAATGCTCGCCGTCAGGGCCCGCAGCAGCATCACCCGATGCGTATGAACCGCCGATGTGAGCGTTCACTTGCACAAGACCGTGGTCGAACCGGCTTCAGTTGCGGGAAAACCACATCAGGCGAGGGTGTCCGAGCGTTAGCCTATGTGGGCGGGGCGCATTCGATCGTGGCTGGTCCACGGCATTTGCCCCCGGGACCAAGATGGATACGGATCTTGCCGTAACCCCCCCACGGGTCACCGGCGACGAGCGCGCCGGTCGGGAACGCCGGGGCTTCTCCCACCGGTGGGACCGCATCCCCGTCGGCTGGCGATGCTCAGCCGCCGGTCTGCTGGGCGTGGGCGCCGTGGCCGGCGTCGCGTACCTGACCGCGAACAACCCGTCCGCGGCTCCGGCGCACGTCGCCGTCGAGTTGCGAATCCTCATCATCGGCGGCTACATCGCGGCCGGCATCTACGCCCAGACGAGCCGGATCCAGGCGCGCATGGGGGCGCTGCTGATCGGCGCTGGATTGTTCTCGTCGCTGTGGCTGCTCAACGGATCGACCAACCGCGTCGCGTTCACGATCGGCATCGTGTGCGCGAGCGCGATGCCGACGATCGTCGCCTACGTGATGCTCGCCCACCCGACCGGTCACGTGAGCGACAAGCGCTTCCTGTGGATCACGGGAGTCGCCATGATCGCGCCCTGGTTGATCGCCGTGATGGTTGCAGCGCAGCCGCCTCTGAAAACGCCGCTGATCACATGCGCTCCGCACTGCTCGGTCGCCGAGGCCCTCTGGCCGTCCGCCGCCGGTGTGGTTCCGATACTGACCGCGCTCGTGGCGGTTCCGTGGGTCGCGCAGACGATCGGCACTCCGATTCTGCTCGCGCGGCGGGCGCGATCCTCGTCGGCGCCCGTCCGGCACTCCGTGACGCCGGTATGGATCGCCTCCCTGGCTTTTGCCGCGTGCTTCGGCGTGTATCTGGTGCTGCTCGTCGTCTGGCCACGCGGCGCACCGACAGTCGGCGCGGTGTACATCGGGATCGGCGCCCTGGTTCCGCTCGCGATCCTGGACGGACTCAGCCGTGAGCGGCTGTTCATGGGCCAGACGCTGGCTGAGCTCGTCAGCGAACTCGCGCGCGTGCCGCAGGCGGATCCCGAGGCTCTGATTTCGGCCGCTCTGCGCGACCCATCGCTGAGGATTGCCTACGCCCGGCCGGAGTCCGGCACCTATGTCGACTCGGCCGGGGAGCTCCTCGAAGAGCTGCCAGCGGACCGGGCGGTGACCTGGATCGAGCGAGACCGTCGCCCCGTCGCCGCGGTGATGTACAACCCAGAACTGCGCGGGCTCGAACGCTTCGTGCGCGCCATCGCCTCCGCGGCCCTGATCCGGCTGGAGCAGGCGCAGACCGAGGCGGACCTCCGGGCGTCGACCACCGAGCTGGCCGCCTCCCGCGGGCGGCTCGTAGAGATGGCGCACGCCGAACGGCGGCGGCTGGAGCGTGATCTCCATGACGGGGTGCAACAGCAACTCGTCGGGCTGCGCATCAAGCTTGACCTCGCCGCCGAAACGATCAAGGAGGATCCCGCCCAGGGCGAGCGGGTGCTCGCATCAATGGGCCGCCAGATGGATGACGTGCTCCAAGAGATTCGCCTCCTGGCCCGCGGCATCTATCCATCCTTGTTGTCCTCGCGGGGGGTCGTGGAGGCCCTTCGCGCCGCGGGCCGAAGCTCGCCGTCGCGTGTGGAGGTCCGCTCTCGATCGGTCGGCCGGTACCCGGAAGAGATCGAGGTGGCCGTCTACTTCTGCTGCTTGGAGGCTCTCCAGAACGTCACCAAGCACGCCGGGCCCCATGCCGCTGCGAGCATCCTCTTGCACGAGGAGGGCCGGCTGCTGGGGTTTGAGGTTCGCGATTCGGGCGTCGGCTTCGACCCGCTGGGAGTCGGCCAAGGCACCGGCCTGGTCAACATGCGCGACCGCGTAGAGGCGGTCGGAGGCGAGCTCGAGGTGCTTTCGCGCCTGGGACGCGGGACAACCATTCGCGGCCACGTTCCCGTGGCGTAGGGTCGGGCCGCAGACGCCGCAGACGCCGCAAACGCCGACGCGGATCGCCGGGTGGCGGCGTTCGAGTCCTCAGCCGCGCAGCGCCTGAGCGATCCGGGCGATGACCGCGAGCGGCTCGTCCAGGAGCTGCCGGTCGGTTACGCGTATCACGCGATATCCGGCCGCCACGAGTATCTGGTCGCGCTTGCGGTCCTTCTCGAACGCAAGCCGGTGGCCGTGTGCACCCCACCCGTCGAACTCGACGATGAGCCGCTCCACCGGCCAGAGGACGTCGACCGGGATCCCCTGCGTCCGCACGTTGGTTAGCGGCCGCGGCAGTTGGGCCTGATCGATCAGCTTCAACAGGAGTCGTTCCCGATCGGAACGGGTCAGGCGCGGATCGCGGATCAGTGCTTGGATTACCGGCGCTCCCCTTCGAGTCGGTTCTAGCTCGAGCACCTCCGCCATCGCGCTCGGCGTGAGAATCCTCCGGTAGAGGCCCTCCTGGAACGCATCGACCAGCTGGCTATGCGACTCGGTGGCGGCCATGTCACAGACGGTGCGGGCAATCGAGGTGACGCGCACGCCGCGGATCATGGTGAGGTGGTGGGCGGGAAGGTGCGCAACACGGTGGCGCCGGACGCCGACGCGAGCGGCAAAGTTCCGGCCGACGACCGTCACGTCGATATCGCCGCCGCTTTCCGGGAGAAGTCCGAACAGTTCCGCCGCCGAGCGGTGGCTGGCCATTGCTCCGCGGCCGCACGACAGGATTGCCGCCCGTGCACGCCCGCTCAGGGTCGGCGGCGCCGCGCCGAGGAGGTACACGTTCGAGAACAACCGCTGCATCGTGCCCGCCTTGACCCGGTGCGCGATAGCTCCCCGCCCGAGGCCGGCACCCAGCAGCTGCTCTCGACTGATCACGTTGTCCTGAGAGCCGGCAATCCGCGCCACCGCCCGCTCAACGTCATGCATAAGCTGCCAATCCGTTGGCCCGCGCCTGGCCGTGGCAGTCCCCGCATGCCCCACGTGCACCAGATGCCACGGCTGCGGCCGACACGCCCGATTGGCAGGTTATGCAGGACATCTCGAGCCGCACGGGCCCCAGTATCACCCCGGCCTCGCCCGCAGCCCCCCAACCGCGCCTGAATTGGCACAGAGGCTTTGCAGACCCGTCGCAAAACGGAGTGCCCGGGCCACCCGGGAAGAGCCGAACCTAGGTCTGGATGCCAGCCTGTCGCGCTGAGACGTGCACGCCTCCTTGCCGGTGGCGGCGCTCGCCGCGACGCTTGCCTTCCCGCCACCGAAGGAGCTACTGATGTGCCGCTGGCTCGCCTACACGGGCTCACCCATCCTGCTCGAGCGAGCGCTGTACGCGCCCGCGCACTCGCTGATCGACCAGAGTCTGCATTCGAAGCTTGGCGCGGAGGCGACCAACGGCGACGGCTTTGGCGTCGGGTGGTACGACAACGCGCCGACCCCGGGCGTGTTCCGCAGCATCGAGCCCGCGTGGAACGACCAGAATCTGCGCGAGCTCGCCGGACACATCACTTCCGGACACTTCTTCGCTCACATCCGCGCCGCGATCGGGTCGGCCGTTCAGCAAAGCAACTGTCATCCGTTCCGGTACGGGCGCTGGCTGTTCATGCACAACGGCTTCATCGCCGAGTTCCCCACCGTTAAGCGCGACCTCGTGATGGGGGTCGATGAATCGCTCTACTCGGAGATCGCCGGCCAGGCCGATACCGAGGTGCTCTTCTACCTGGCTCTCACCTTCGGCCTCGAAGACGATCCTCCAGATGCGGTGGCCCGAGCGATCGGGTTCGTCGAACACGTGGGGGCGGCCAAGGGAGTGAAGTACCCGTTCCAGGGGACGATTGCCACGACCGACGGGCGACGCATGTGGGTGTTCCGGTACTCGAGCGAGGGCCGCTCGAGGTCGTTGTTCTTCACCGGGAGCATCCCCACGCTCCGGCGGCTCTACCCGGACCGCGAGGTGCTGCAGGAGGTGTCCGATGAGGCGCGCCTGGTCGTTTCGGAACCGATCGGCGACCTTCCCGGCGCCTGGCACGAGGTTCCAGAGTCCTCCTATGGCGTCGTCGGCGACGGTGAGGACCAGCTGCGCGCCTTCCGGGTGAAACCGCCGGCCACGGCCGTGCCGGTCGGGGCCTGAGGCACGTCCGCACCGCCTGGGCCGCCGGCGTCGACGTGCTGGACGTGCACGACGCGGTGGTAGGCGTCGTGCACGACAAGCTCGCACGGACCGTCGCGGCATGCCACCGCGTACGCGGCCTGCGTCGCGTCGTCGAGGTTTGAGAACCGCTGCGGCCGCAGGCTGTGCGGGCTCACTACCTCCCATTCGCCGCGAGCATTCAGAAGGACGCGCACGGTCAGATGACGCTCGACGGTGCGCTTGGCTGTGGGTTCTTGGATCGTCTTCATTCGCGTTGTGGGTGGGGTTGGGAGGGAATGAAGAACGCGGCCGCGAGTCCGATCAGCGCGATCGCTGACAGCACCAGCATCGCGGCCACGTAGGAACTGTTTCCGGCGCTCGCGTCGGCGACCACGATCGTCCCGGCAATCGCGGTGCCAAGTGATGAGCCGAGGTTCGACACGCTGCGGGAGAGCCCTGAGATCTCCCCCTGCTTCTCCTCCGGGAAGCTCGACTGCACGACGTTGACCGATGGCGTCAACATGGTTCCGACTCCAAGGCCCATGAACAGCAGTCCCGGCGTGAACCATGCCACGCTCTGGGTCACCCGGTAAAGAGCCAGGAGCAGCCCGATGCCAACGAGCGTGATGATGAACCCGGCGATGATCAGCGTCCGCTGGGCGAACCGGCGCGCGAGTCGCTGAGCTGCGAGCGAGGAGACCGGTCTTGATCGCGCTGTAGCCGCGGATCACCTGGAGGAAGACGGTGACCACGAAGGTGCCTCCCATCAGCAGCAGCCACTGGATGTTCTGGGTGACCATGGCCAGGTTCGACGTCCGACTCCGGAACAGACTCGTCGACAGCAGTGGCTCCTTGCCCGCGCGCTCCTCGCGGCGGATGAACAGGAAGAACCACAGCTGGATCGCGATCCCGAGGGCGAGGAAGATCGCGAACAACGCCCAGTTGTTGCCGGCCTGCAGGATCCCAAGGATCAGGAACAGCATGCCCACGGCCGAAAGGGTCGCTCCCCAGGTGTCAAAGCGCCGGCTCGGGTCCGCCGGGAGAGGGTCCTTCATGCGGCGGCAGAGCACCACGATCGTGGCCACGATGGCGGCCTGCAACAGAAACGACGCACGCCAGCTGATCGCGGTCGTGATCAGGCCGCCGACCAAGGGTCCCGCGGCGGCGCCGATTCCTCCCATCCCGCTGATCACGCCGAAGGCTCGCGCCCGTGACTGCACGTCGTCGTAGAACAGCGTGGCGAGGATGTAGATCGGCGGGATCATGAGCGCCGAGCCGACGCCCTCGAACCCAGAGTAGCCGAGAATCAGCACGCCGAGCCCGGGGGCGACGGCGGCGATCACCGCGCCCGCGCCGTAGACGGTGAGGCCGGCGTTCAGGCACCGCTTGCGCCCGAGGCGATCGGTCAGCTTGCTTCCGGGGATCATCAGCGCCGCCATGCACAGCAGGAACAGGGTGATCGCGGTCTGCACTCCGTGCACCGTGGTCCCGAGGTCCTTCGCGATGCTGCTGATCGCGACGTTCATGTTCGAGCCGGCGAAGCTGGCCACGAACTGGGTCAGGGCGAGCGGCGCCAGCAGGCGCCGGCGGGCCGCCGCTGTCTGCTCGACGGGTGCCGCAGGCACCACACCAGGGTCTGCCGGCGTCGTACTCACGCCGCGATTGCCTCCGGGTTTGCCTCCATCCCAGCCGTGACCGGCACGAGAGAAAAGGCCAGGAAGTGAGACGCCCACCCGTCGAGCGCCACGTACAGTCCGTTGGCGGCGAGGTCGTCGCCGGCGCGCTCGAATCGCGTGTCCGACAGCCGATCCTCCAGCTGCCAGGTCGCGGCCGTCATGTCCGACCAGGGCAGGCGTACGTGGGCCTGGGCCGAACGCTCGGACAGGTTGACCACCACCAGATGGCGGGAGCTCGGCGTCGACCAACACCAGGACACGAGCTGGCGAGCCGAGTCGTTATCCGGCCATCCCTCGCAGGTGCACAGGCGCCACTCGGCGTCGCGAAGCCCAGCGTCGGCGACGGCGCGCACCAGCCGGTGATAGAAGGCTCGCAGCTCCCCGTCCTCCGGCTCGTCCGGTGCGCGGCGGAGGAAGACCGGCACATGGATGCGCCGGCCCTCGAACTGACCGTCGTGGTAGAGCCGGGCGCCCTCCAGTGTCGACATCACAACGGCGGCCGCCCGCGCCTGGCCCGGGGCGAACACCGCCGCCGCGCGCGGCTCGTCGTGGTTCTCGATAAACCGGATGAGCCGCTCCTGATAGGCCGGGTCGGCCCGCAGGTGCGCGCGCACCGAGTCGGGCGACTCGTGGAGAAGCCGGTCGTACAGCCGCTTGTCGTAGCAGAGGTCGAAGCCCTGCTGCTGCAGCGTCCATTCCATGTCCCAGTAAGCCTCGGCCATGAACAGAAGGTCGGGGTACGCCTGCTTGACCCGCGCGATCAGGGTCGGCCAGTAGTCCTCGGCCGGCACGGCGCCGGCGCGGTCTCCCCACGTGCGCCCGAACACCTCGTTGGTCATGAGCATCGCCATGTCGCACCGCAGCCCGTCGCACTGACCGGCGACTTCGATCAGCGTGCCCGCCACCGCGTCGCGCAGCGCCGGCGAGAACGCGTTCAGCTGGACAACGTCCGGCCACGCCGGGAAGTACGGATCACGCCCGTTGGCGAAGATGCCGCCGGCGGTTCGAATGAACGACTCCGGATGCTCGGCCAGTTCCTCCTCGCTGCCTCCGAGCAGACACTCCGGGTGCTCGCGGGTCCAGACGTGGTCGGGCGCGACGTGGTTAGGCACGTAGTCGAGGATCAGCCCCAGCCCGCGGTCGGCCAGCGCAGCTCGGGCGGTGGCCAGCCCCTCGGGACCGCCGAAGCGCTCCTCCACGACGTAGGCGCGGACGCAGTAGGGCGAACCGACCACGTCCTCGGGGCGCAGATCGGGCAGCGCGGCGCGGTTGCCGGCGTCGAGCTCAGGGGTGGTCAGCGCGATGCGCAGTCCCTCCGGGCTGCGCGCCCACACCCCCATCAGCCATACCGCGTCGACTCCAAGCGCCGCCAGCGCGTCCCACTTCGCGGCCGGGACCTCGCCGAGCGCGAGCGGGCGTCCGCGACCGCGGCCCAGGCGCTCCAGCCAGACCGCCGTGTTGATCTCGTACACGGTCGGGCGTGGCGGCAGACGCACGATCACCGCCTTACTCGCCGACGGCCGCCACCGTCGCAGTCTCGGTGAGCCGCTCGCCGGCGAGCAGGAAAAGCAGCGCCACAGTTCCGGTCCAGCCCGTCTGGTGGCTCGCGCCGATGCCGGCGCCGTTGTCGCCGTGGAAGTACTCGTGGAACGGCACCAGGTCATGCCAGTGCGGGTCGGTCTGGAACTTCTCGATCCCGCCGAACACCGGGCGATGGCCGCTTTCGTCATCGGTGAACGTGGTGACGAGCCGGCGAGAGATCTCCATCGCGACCTCGAGCAGGTTGAGCTGAAGCCCCGAGCCGGTCGGGCATTCGACCTTGAGCCCGTCCCCGTAGTAGCGGTGCAGCTGGATGAGGCCCCGGAGGATCACCAGGTTCATCGGGAACCACACCGGGCCTCGCCAGTTGGAGTTCCCTCCGAACATGCCGGTGTCTGACTCGGCCGGCAGATAGTGGACGTCGTAATCCTGGCCCCCCCAATCGAACCGATACGGCTGCTCCAGGTGCTGCCGGGACACCGCGCGGATGCCGTGCGCGCCGAGGAATTCGTTTTCGTCGAGCATCACAGCGAGAATCCGCCGGAGCCGGTCCTCGTTGACGAGCGCCAGCATCCGCTTCCCCTCGGCGTTGGGGTCCGCCGCGTGCGCGAGACTCGACAGGGTGTCCGAGAAGCGCTCGATGAACGCGTTGGCCCCCTCCACCACCCACGGGTAGCGCTCGAGCAAATCGCCGTCGAACACGGTCGCCGCGCACAAAGGCAGCAGCCCGACCAGCGAGCGCACCTTGAGCTGTATCGGCTGACCGTCCGGCATGCGCATCACGTCGTAGTAGAAGCCGTCCTCGTCGTCCCACAGCTCGGCGTCACCCTCGGGTGGGTTCATCGCGACGGCGATCCACAGGAAGTGCGCGACGAACTTGAGCGCCATGTCGATGTACGCGGCATCGTGCTTGGCGAGTTCGACCGCGATCTGGAGCATCCATTGTGAGTACAGGGCCATCCATGCCGTTCCGTCCGCCTGCTCGAGCGTGCCACCCCCCGGGAGCGGCGCGGAGCGGTCGAACACGCCGATGTTGTCGAGGCCGAGGAACCCGCCCTGGAACAGGTTGCGACCGTCCGGATCCTTGCGGTTGACCCACCAGGTGAAGTTGGCCAGGAGCCGGTCGAACACCACCTTGAGGAACTCGACGTCGCCCTTCCCGCGGATCTCGGCCTCACGCTCGTACACGTACAGCGCCGCCCATGCTGTCACCGGCGGGTTGACGTCGCTGAAGTTCCACTCGTAGGCAGGAATCTGGCCATTCGGATGCATGTAGCGCGTGCGCAAGAGCAGTTCGACCTGCTCCTTGGCGAAATCGACATCGACGAGCGAGAGCGGCGCGCAATGGAAGGCGAGGTCCCAGGCCGCGAACCACGGGTACTCCCACTTGTCGGGCATCGAGATGATGTCGCCGGCCACCATGTGGAACCACGGCACGTTGCGCACCGGGCTGGCCGCAAGGCTGGGGTCCCAGGGGTTGACGCCGTGCTCGCGCAACCAGCGATGCACGTCGTACTCGTAGTACTGCTTGCTCCAGAGCATGCCGGCCAGTGCCTGTCGCATCACCATCGCCTGGTCCGCGTTCAGGGCCGGGGGAATGACCTTGGCGTAGAACTGATCGGCCTCCATGCGGCGGGCGCGCATCACCGCGTCAAAGTCCGCGGCGAGCGCATCGTCGGCCAGCGTCGAGGAGACGCCCGAAGCCGCCGTCAGCCTCACGCACACGGAAGTGCTCTCGCCCGGTCCGAGCTCGAGCACGTGATGAGCGGCCAGCTTGGTGCCGGTACGCTCTGCATTGACCGCATCCTCCCGGCCGCTGACCACAAAGTCATTGACGCCGTCCTTGACGTAGCGCGAGGCGTTCGGCGTACCGAACAGATGCTCGTTGTTGGTCTCGTTCTCGCAGAACAGCAGCTGCGCCGAGCGATCGGCCACGAACAGCCAGTCCCCCAGCTCGTGATGCGCGGTGCGCGCGGCGGCGAACGCGCTGCCACCATCGATCCCCCTCAGCACCGGGTGCGGGACATCGTCGCCCCAGGACCAGGTGTTGCGGAACCACAGCGTCGGCAAGAGATGCAGCGTCGCGGTGTCCGGACCGCGGTTGTAGGCCGTCACCTCCATGAGGATGTCGTCCGGCGCGGCCTTGGCGTACTCCACGACGACGTCGAAGTAACGGTCATCGTCGAAGATGCCGGTGTCCAGCAGCTCGTACTCCATGTCGGACTTGCCGCGGTGCCCATTCGTGGAGACCAGGTCCCAGTACGGGAAGGGACGCTGCGGATACTTGTACTGACACTTCATATACGAGTGGGTTGGCGTGCTGTCGAGGTAGAACCAGTACTCCTTCACATCCTCGCCGTGATTGCCCTCGCCGTTCGAGAGCCCGAACATCCGCTCCTTCAGGATGGGGTCGGTGCCGTTCCAAAGGGCGAGTGCCACGCACATGCGCTGGCGCTCGTCAGAGATGCCGGCGATGCCGTCCTCGCCCCACCGGTACGCGCGCGAGCGCGCCTGCTCGTGGCTGAAGTAGCTCCATGCCTCTCCGTCGGAGCTGTAGTCCTCGCGGACAGTGCCCCACTGACGCTCGCTGAGATACGGCCCCCACGCCTTCCACGGCGCGCGGCCGTCCCTCGCCTGTTCCAGGCGCTCGTGCTCGGGGCTCGGGGGGCGCCGTGCGGCTGGCATCGCGGGCAGTGTCGAGCGCGCCGGACCCGCCTGCAACGGTGCGCGCACCCAGGCCCGCAGGGTGTCCGCCAGTGTGCACCCCGCCATGGCTCGGGAGCTCGGTTTGATGCCGTTCGGAACAGGGTGGTGACGACTCCCCGGTGCGATGGGTGTGAGCGCCCTTGACCGGACACCGGGCGGTCAGGAGGCTCCATCCGACATGAGGCAAGTCACGAGCGAGCAGCTCGGCAGCGCCCTGCGCAGATTGGCGGCGGACCTGGTCGCGGAGCGACGCCGCGTCGCCGTGCTCCAGCGGGAGAACCGCGAGCTGCGTGAGCGAATCCAGGAGCTCGAGCGCGCCCTCTCCAAGAAGAAGGGGCGATACGCCGGCTCGCGAAAAGCGGCCTGACCAGCGGCCGCGATGACCACACCGGCCAGCCTGGTGGGCCGCGTATCGGCGCTGGTCCGGGCGATTCAGGACAACGACGAGGCTTCCATCGAGCAGGCGGTCCTCCGGCTGAGTCGGGCTCACCGGCTGCTCGCTCCGTTGGCCTTCGCGGTCAGTGCCTTCGTACTCCTGTTCGACGGGCTCCGGCTCGTGCTGTCGAACTGGCGCCTGATGCTGGTGCAGATCCTGCCGGCGATGTGGATCTGGCTGGCAATGTTCGACCTCAAAGCGCACGTGCTGCGCGGACGGTCGCTCAACGTCATCAGGGGACCGATCCTGATTCCGATCGGCCTGGTCATCGTCGCGCTCACCGTGGCGAGCTTCCTGCTCAACGCGGTGTTCGCCTACGCGATAACGCAGCCGCGCGGGCCCGCGATCAGGCCGGCCGCCGAGCAGGTCAGGCACCGGCTGGCGCCGATCGTCACGTCCGGCGTGGTCGTAGGGGTGGCGCTCGCCTTCGGCCTCACGGTCGTGCCCCGCTGGGGACGCCCGTGGTTCGCGCTCGTGCTCGGGATCGTCGTCGGGGTGATGATGGTGAGCTACGTCGCGGTGCCGGCGCGGCTGATCGGGGGCAAGCCAACCCAGTCCAGGCGCGACAAGCTCTCGACGAGCCTGGTCGGAGGTGCACTCGGAGCGACGGTGTGCACGCCGCCGTACCTGCTCGGGCGGCTGGGCCTCCTCATGCTCGGATCCAAGGTGCTCCTGATTCCGGGGGTGTTTCTGATCGCGATCGGCGTCACGATTCAGGCCGGGGCGACCGGA
>Ga0335075_10014699_pt1 | contig 11740 bp, 7 predicted proteins | sample Lox_Sample_24_FD_206723 | JGI IMG/M metagenome (GOLD analysis project Ga0335075, IMG submission 206723) | Soil microbial communities from Loxahatchee National Wildlife Refuge, Florida, United States - Lox_Sample_2.4 | ecosystem: Environmental > Terrestrial > Soil > Wetlands | place: USA: Florida... | reverse complement strand
CTCAATTTTGGCAATAGCCTCGTTGATTGCACCATTGTCGCCGGCCTGATCGCCAACGAAGCAATGTAAGCAGTGACGCAGCAGAGCCATTGTTGTGTTTCGCGGTCAATCCGAATGCTTTCATCAAAATCAATGTAAGTGGCGCTTTTGTGAAAGTCTTGAATTGCCATCCTCAACGCTCGCTTTTAGACCGCTTCCTGAGGAGTGTTCTCCGTAACCCACTCATCGTCGTGAAGGGTTTCAGATCAGCGATGAAAAGAAGCCGATATCCGGCTCCCTCGGTGTTCCGACAAGCAGTGCCCGATCGAGCAGACGGTTACCTTCCTCGCAGGATGTCTCAGGCAGCAGGCAACAGCTATGACAGGCAGCGAGATTGCAGTTCTCTGCACCCTGGCCAAGGCTCTCTACGCAAATCGGATCAGAGGAACACCACGCGGCCTTCTGTATCGCACGCAGGACGATATTCTCGAAAAGTCCCTGGCTTGCTTGGCGGACAAGCCCTCCCATAGAGCCTTCCGAATCTCCCGAGGCCGTATAGATGAGAACCCCACACATTGAGTTGGCCGGGTCCGCCAAATCGCAATACAGCCGCTCGCGCAGGGAGGCACTCCCATAGCCACAGTCGTAGGATAGTTGATTAATGACAGCATGCGCGAATGTGTGGAGAAGTACGAACTGAGGGGATAGGGGCCGTTGGGGCTGGCCCTGGTCAGTGCGCCGCTGATTGTACCTGCTATTCAGGTCGCCGACGCGCTCCACTATGCGAGGAATCCCGCGCATCCATGCGTCAATGCGTCCGGTGTCGAACTCCGCAAATATACCTTCTCCCCTGACAATCATCGCGGGGAGCCAGTCGATTCGCCTATCGAGGGCGAGTTTCTGAAGCCGCGGGCTGGTGAGATTTCCGTCGGGCGGTAGGATGCGTGTGAAGCCTGCGAGTGCGCGTGTCTCGCGAAGCTTATGAACCAAGGCAAGGTGTGAGAAGGATGTTGAGACCGGCGATGTGTACCCGCTCAACCGGGCGGTCTCGATCAGAAGATCGCTCTGCGCCGCGCCGCGCCCGGCCTTCAGCGCGTCGTATTCGCTTCGGCGGAAGGCCTCCTCAGTCTGGGCAATGAGTACCGACGGTTCCGGGATACCTTGCAGCTTGCGTTGAGCGGCGGCGTAAAGTTCCTTCGGATCAAGATTGCGCATGGATGCCACCATTGCACAGCGATCCACAGAGACTTTACCGTCAACGAGCCCCGACGAGAGCGGTCCCCAGATCCTCGGGTCCTCCAGGGCCTTTACGATTCCACCGGCAGCGGCTTCTGCCCAGAGTGGCAGATAAATTGAACTCATCACTTGTGGGAAATAAACGTTAGACGCGCCCCGTTGCACTACCTGTAGGAACTCTCCGCAACCCGGCGGGTTTTCCCATTCACCCAGCCAGGGGCGAAAGCCTTGACAGTCGCATCCGATGCGATGCAATGCGCCACCGTCCTGATCGTTGAAATCGAAAATGCCACCCAGACTCCGGTTTTGGCCACAGGTGCACATTATTTTGATGCCGGTGAGTCCTGCTGAAGACCGGCCAGCTTGAAGGCGAAGCCGACAGTCGGGCCCACCCTGCAGTCCGCGATGCACCCAAGCCATGAAGGGGAAATCTTCGATATGACCTTTGCGACAGGCTGTTACAAAACGTACCGGAATCACCCAGGGCCTTCGCGCCCGTTGGACGCAATTACGGGTCGGCCATGCTAAGGCTTTGCACCTCTGGCGGTTGCCGAAGAGTGAAAGTTCCTCCATACCTCCGCAGTAGTGGCAGTAATGCCAGCGAGGGAACCGCACGAACGGCACGTCCTGGTTTGGCAATTGCACCCCGACGCCGGAATCCCGGTGATCCGGCGGCAGACGAAGGTGGCTTACTCCCAGCCGGGCTTCAAGTCGCTCTTCACGAATAAGCCAGTCGACGGGACATTGTTTCTTCGCCTGCGCGGTCCACGCATCGAGCCCGGCGGTCATGAGCGCTTCGTCGCGCGGAAAAGAAACCATCGCTCCCACCCCAAATGGAGAGATGAGCTGGCCGCGACGAATAGGTCTGTCGGCAGGCATCTAGTATGTCAAAAAGAGGATGGCGGAAGACGCGATGTTTGGGGTTGGGGCACCTCCATCTAATGGGTTTTTCGGTGTTGCGGTTGTGCTGGCGGATATAGCGCTCAATTTTGCTCGCAAGATCTTTGATCCTGGTAAAGACTCCGCGCGCTTTTCAGCGTTACAGGCCACTAGTCCTCCTCCGGTTGGGGGAACCTGGGAAGCACGCGAGCATCGCATGTCGAATCGACATTGCGCATCGAGCTTAGCGTCTGATAGCTAGGTTCGCTCCATTCCGGGAGCTTTTGGGAGCCAGCAGGATACATGAGCGGTGTGTCGGCCGATGGCGGCTTAAAGTCTCCATAACGGGGCGGCGGATTGCGGCGCCAGTCATCGAATATCTCTTTCAGCTGCCGTCGCGCTGCATCCTCCTCATCGGGATCTATGGCATGGACACGCGCGTTGATCATTTCAGTGACCTTGGGCACAAGTTCCTCGACGGGTTTCCAGGGTTGTGGGCACTTCCGCGCGGCCTCTCCGCCGAAGTATCGCACCAGCGTGACAGCGAGGGCATGGAGGGCGCGATCTCTAACCGGAACAGCAAAAGGCGTAACGCTCGTGGGTTCCACCCACCGGTAGATCGTTTCGTGATACGAGCGAAAATGCTCGAAATGAGACCGATCTCTCGGTTTGGACGGATTGTACACGGTGACAACAAGACCGGGATTGGAACGGCCTACCCGGCTGGTCGCCTGGATATATTCCGATGTCGTCTTGGGCTGTCCAACTACGGTCATCAGGCCGAGTCTCGGCACATCCAGTCCGACTTGAATCATATTCGTCGCAAGGCAGACATCGATTGGCTGGGTATCCCGTGTGCCATCCCATCCGACGTAAAGCTGCTGAAGTACCTCCGGAATCTCGCTACTCTGAACGCGGCTTGTCAGCTCGCGATCCGCATTGATAAACCTCCTTGGGTCATAACTACCCTGCGAACGGATTTGCAGCCGATCCCACATTGCATTTAGATAGTCCGTGATGTCCGCGCGAATGAGGGTCGCGGCATGCCCAAGTTCGCGGAGGCTGTTGAAATAGGACATCAGGGTCCAGTAGGGATCAAGCTCTTCAGGCTTCCTGCCGGTCAGGCTCTTGACGGATTGCAGGAGTGCCGCCATGACCCTGATCTGGGCGGTTATATGTGATGAAAGCGCGGTGGCAAACACTCCAACGTAGAGACGACCAAGTGCGTTTCCGTCCTCGTGCGCGAAATAAGATTCACCTGCCCTGAGCCCCTGCGGTGGAAAAAGGAACACCGTGCGGCCGTAAAGACTTTGGACCTGTTCCCCGGCGCGGCAAATGGTCGCAGTTGAGGCGACGATCTTCGCTGAAAGCCGCTGCCCGTCACGTTCATGCGTGCACAATGCGTCGATCGCAGTCTCATAGTGCCCAACCATCGAGCCCAGAGGTCCGGAAATGAGATGCAGTTCGTCCTGGATTACCAAGTCGGGCGGAAAGGACCGACCGGCCGTGTCCAGCCCGAACAGGCTTCGGGCCTCGGGATACCAGGGAAGCAGCGCGAACTTATCGACGGTTCCGATCAGAAGCGTCGGGCGTTTTTCGTAAATCGCCTCATCGACCACATGAAGAGGCAATCCGTCATGAAAATCGCAATCGGAATCGTCACAGGAGAATTCCACGCGCCTTGGATTCGGGCGCTGCTTGTAGCCTTTCACCCGGTTGCTGCGACCGAATTCGACGGGCCCCATTTGCGCGCCGCACCAGGGGCAGTTAAGCGTGATGAAAGGGTTCTCGCGGCCCCCATCGAGAAGCTGTTGAAATTTTTTCACGGCATCGTCGTGCCTGATCGGCGTGACGTCGCCCCCCACCCAGAGGCCAATCGAGATAGGCGTCGTGCCCAGCTCGCCTTCACGTTCACGTCGAAGCAGTTCACATGCACATATCAGAGATGACGCACGCTGATACTGCTGCGTTGTAAGCAGCCGCAGCGTATAACGCATGAGCGCGGTCGTACCGTCATTTTGCGGGTTGTCGAGCCGCCGCCAGAAAATGGTAAAAGCGGCGAGCCCCAAATAGGCTTCCGTTTTACCGCCGCCGGTCGGGAACCAGATCAGATCCACCATCCGCCGCTCCTCGCTTCCACACTGGCTCATTGAGCGGAGGTTCATCAGGATGAATGCGAGCTGGAAGGGACGCCAACGTCCGCGACCTAGCGGCAGATTTGTGACATCCGGTTTTGAGTAAGGTCGTTCAAGGACAAGAGAGTCGCCTTTCCTCAACCACTTCCGCTGCTTTTGCGGGTCTGAGGCAAGTTCGTAATGGAACTGCTGTTCAAGCATAGCGCGGTTCATCAGGGCGAAGCCCTGAACCACGAGTTCATCGGTTTCAAGAAGTGAAATCCCGCCGCGAACGCGTTCCAGCGCCTCGCGACATCCCCGCAGGTGTCGTTTCGCGGCGCTCTTGTGTTCCTCCTGGAGGCGCTCAATTTCCTGCTCCCTTTCACTGATCCAGCCTTGGTACCCCTCCGCGAGGCGGCGGCACAGCGCGATCGATTCGGGGCCGGGCGTGGCGAGCGCGAGCATCGAAAGGTCGAGGCCCTCGATTCGCCTCGGCGCGATGGGCTTGATCTCGTAGGACGGCAATGATTCGGTGCGGATTCGCGAAACAGCATCCACAGTCCCACCGTCCCAATTGGCCGCACAACCATGGCCGACAGCGAACGTCTTCAAATGCGAAAAGAGCAATCGTAAGGATTGCTCCTCTTCGTCCAGTGAAATGCCCTCGCGATCGGGGTATTCAAGAAAACATGCTTGGTCTGCGTCCGCGATGATTTCAAATCCGCATTGAAAGAAACACTCTTCGTCCCTCGGTCGCTGGGATTGTGCGGTTCGGTTGTTCAGGAGTGTGAAGGTGACGATGCGATCTGAATCCGGATTCTGAGCGCGGATGTGCGGCCGGCTAAACACATGCAGCATCAGGAAAGTGTCGGCGTCCCCTTCTCTTACGGGATATCGTTTGACCACCGGCTTTGCCGCTCTGAAATCCGCACAGTCGATGTCGAGCGTGCATTCAATTGGACGGCGAAGCCAATGACCCTGCCACCTGCCGTCCTTATCCGGGCGGCCCAAACCCGGAATGCTCTCGCGGGTGTAGGCGGCGGCTGCGACGAGGATTTTCAGGCTGCCGGGAAGACGCACCAGCGCCGAGATACCCATGGCACTGGGAAGGTATTCATTTGCCCGGTTCACTTCCTGATCGGTCGGCACCTCCCCTTCCCCACGAGCGTCAGCGCGCGGATCGCCGAGGCCTGTATCTTCATTCTCCAGCTCGTCTGCTTCCGACACCGCACCGGTATCCATATCGGCTTCCGCCTCGGTCGCGGTTTCAGCGACGGCCACCGCCGCCTTTCTTGGAAAGAGAACTCCTGTGCTGTAGCGCAGGCGCGGCGGATCCTGAGGCCTCAGAATCTCCTCACGGTTGAGCTGTTGAGCGGGCAGACCCGGATCAGGACCGATCAGCTCGCGACGTAGAAAATCAACTATTTCGCCGCGAACGGTTGCACTCAAAACATCACCTCCATAGGCCCGACATTCTTTTTCTGAACGCTTCCCGCACCGCCGCCTTTGTGCGGACATGGAGCAACACGGTCAACAGGCTCCGGGCACGGGACATCGCCACGTAGAGGAGTGAGCGGTCGTCCTCGCTGTCAATTCTATCCACATCGCACAGCACAACGACTTTGCTCTCCATACCTTTGAAGCCCTGGGCTGTGGCGAACCGAAACGTCGGTATCCGACCGTCCTTCGGAGCAGGATGTTCAATGGACTGAATCTGGAAAAGAGGTGAGTCGACAAGCTTTCCGGCCACCGACTGTTCCAGCCGATGCCTTGAGAGGATTACGACGTCGCTTGGTACGATGCCGAACTCGGTTGTGAACCTCGACAGAACCTTTTCGAGTGCGCTCTTTTGAGATTCGGCATCCGTATAGTCCAGATAATCGACCGGGGTGCCGTCAACCTGACCCATTCGATAAGGCGGGGCATCAAACCCGGAAAGGAGAGCGGTCTCTTCGCCGATCCGGCGGGTATTGCGACAATTCTGTTTGAGACTGGCACGCGCATAAAAGCCGCACCTCACATTGATCAGACCGTACACGTCTTCGGGACGACTTTTACCGTAGATCGCCTGACGGTGAAAATCACCGAAGAAAGCCCATCGGCCCTCGCAAAGTCCCCCTTTGACCCAGACATCCAGAAGATCAAGGACCGGCTGGCGCACGAGGTCCTGCGCTTCATCCATAACAATCACATCGAACCTGTCGCCACTGGCTTCAAGAGCAACCTGTCCATAAACAGGATAAACGGTGTCGAAGAGTTCCGAGTCGTGCGACTGTTGCTCCGCGGCCTGAAATTCGCCTGCAATGGCCGATGAAACAATGGCCTCGCGAAGGCACTTGTAGAATCGTCCGGCTGTCACATTCTCGCAGCCGGTCGCGGTAACCCGGATTTCATTCGCAAACCAATCGCCCAGAAGCCTATTGAAACAGATCAGCAGGACTCGATCTCCCGATCTCGCACACCGGCGCGTGAACTCCAGTGCTAGAAGTGTCTTGCCGGTTCCCGCCGCTCCTTCAAACAGGCAGCGCGCATTACCACCAAGAAGATCCAACAGCTGGTATTGTTCCTCAGTCAGCCGCAGGAGATGGCGCTCTGAATCGCCCACAATCGTGCCACGCGCGACGATCCTGTCGAAATCGGGCCGGAGCGCATCCCTCATCTTCCTGAGCAGCGGTAGCTGCGGCTCGGCTGGTGAGGAATGAATACGGTGCCTTGTGCGCTGTTGTTTAGCAGCTCTGAGAAGGTGCACTGCGAATCCGGTGTTCAGACTATGGTGATCGATGACTTCCCATGGTTCCGTTCCAATTTCCCGCGGTGGTGCTTCAACATCGGTAAAGACCACGGCATAACCAAACGGCACTCTGTAGAATTCCGGGGCTTGGGCAAGTCGTTCCTCAAGAGATTTTCGAACCTCATGCATTCCCTGCTGAGCCTGACTGAAAGGACTCCGCTTCAGGGAGAAAGTAGCTCCTGTCGCGTTGGTGGTTGTCCACACGCCGTCTTTGCAGACCAGCCGGCCCCCCTTTACCTCCAGACACAAGACCCCTGCTCCTGGGATGAGTACAACGAAATCCACTTCCCCGTAGGGCTGAGTGCCGGACTGTTTCAGGTTGAGTGAATGCAGCACCACCCAATCCACTGTCTGGGGATCGTTCTGAAGCAGACTGAACACGCGCTGCTCGCTTCGCGGTGTGCTGTCGTGCCAGTGCGGTGGTATCATCTTCGCCATGGACGCGTCTCAAACACCGTCCTCGGTGTTCCAGAGCAGGACGTTGACATACGACCGGGGGCGCAATTCGGCGCGGTCCGAGATGCTTTCGACCTGGACGATCCATGCGCTCGTCGCATTATCAATATCGATCCGTGTTCTACCGTCCTGAATTTCTTCAAGCCGTTCCGGGAGCTTTTCCAGTAGAATCCGCGACAGACGCATGCCGGCACTCAAATGTTCTCCCCGCAGAACATGAATTGCATCCCAGATGGATGATATATCGTCCAGAAGCCGCTGGTCCCCGACCGCGTAAGCGATTGCCTCAAGATCGACTTTGGTCTGTGGACCGATCATGCTGTCGTCGGCAAGCCATCCCCGCACCGTCTGAAGAGTGCGCGGGCAATTGAACTCCTCCAGCTCCGACATCAGCGTCGATTCATCAAGGCCCGATTCCCGAAGCGCTCTGTGCCAGCGGGCCGCGCGCTCACGAATGACGGGTGCTTTCGGTCCCAGCTGCACGTCGGCCATCGCCTGAATCACATCTCTCCTTCCGCCTTCACGAAAGACCAGAACATCGCCTGCACGAATCTCGGCGAGCGAACGGCGTGGCACTTTGAAATTCTCTCCGGCCGTGCCCGATACCAGAACCGTTATAACCGGCATTCGGAAGGTATCAGTCAGAAAGGCGTACGCGTCCCCTGAGAAACTCACCAGTCTGGCCGGAACTGTTTCCTCTCCGGCGCTTCCGACCGGTATCAAACCTTTACGGGTGATTCGTTCCTCAAAATCGAATCCCGAATGTCTCGTGGCTTCGGTATCTACAGCCGTAAAGAAGGCCGGAGATTCCAGTGAGGCAGGCCAGCTTGTCTCATCGGAGAGCCCAAGCAAACGTGACTTTTCCGCAGAAGTCAGGCTTGGAACTACCTGACTGTTGCGTTGCTTCTGACCGAACCAATACAGCCACTGGCCTTCAAAGGGATACGCTATGAGGCACACCTGAGGCGCCGAGAACTTCCGGACAACCCTGCTGAAACTTTCGGACCCCGGCCACGCAGTACAGATCAGCCGTTCAAAAAAGCCCTCTTCACCGACTTTGGCAGGCAGGATCACCGGGAAGGTTAGTCCTTCTTTTTCGAGCCACCGGGCCACGCTCAGCCTGTTGGCCACGGAGCGCGCCACCAAGGCAACCCGGCTGACCTCCTGCCGGTGAAGTTCGCTCAGGAGTCCTCTCAAAGTTTCGCCTTTTGCCAGCCCCAGTTCCGGATCGTTGATAGCACCCATGATCGCTGCACAGGCGTTTTCCAGAGTTTTTGCTGACGCCGTCGGCAGCCACATGATCCGGTCTTCGGCCGATTTTGCGATTCTTTCCGCCCTTTCAAGGAGCCGCGCCTGCTCCGCGGCGTCCGGAGGGGCAAGCAGTCCCGTACAGTGCATCAGCAGGCTGTAAATCTGGCCCAGAATCTGCCGGGTTTCGTCCCCTTCTGACTCGTCCAGGGAGGCTTGGCAGGCCTCCAGCTCAGACGCGACCCCTTCGAGGTGAGAATTGCCGCAGGAGAGGACCTCCGTGCGGAAGGTCGCTTCATTGCGGGCCGAACGGAATACCCCATCGAAGAACCGCCCGTGCCATTCCTCTGAACCACCCATTTCGAGGTCCGAAAGCGAGAATCTCCAGAATCTGCAGCTGCGATCATGGAGTTGCTGCAGCTTTTCCTCTTCGTCGGGTTCCGCGACGATGATGAGATTCTGAGACTCCGCGATGGAATCGAATCTCGCGAGATCCGTGATCCGCCTTGCTCCATCCACAACAACGACCTTTGATCCCCGGGGGGCAAGGCTACATGCTGCGGCTACATTCTCGAGGCGCGAACTGATCGCCATGAGAGGTTCTCCGGCCGCCTGATAGTTGTCCTGGTGCTTTATCGCTCCAGATTCATCGATTAAGCCGGGCGCTATCAGCTGGTCAATTGCCGCACGGCATTTACACTCCGAATCGGTAAGAGCTGTACCCGCAAGAAATTCTGCAACCTCCGACCGTCCTCCCAGATACAGGACATGATTGACCGCAAGCGAGTTGTTCCCGAATGTGCGGGTACCGATCAAATTGTCCAGCACTGAGAGCGGCTTTTCTCTTCGCGCTTTGTCGGCGTCGGCGAAATCGCCTTTCGGAATCTTGCGAAGGGTCGGCTCTATTCGAAGGATTTCAGATATCGGCCAAGTGAAGGATGCTTTTCCTTTGAGTAAGTTAAGTCGGAATTGGGTCTCCAAGCCGGGCCAAACTCCCCCGAACGCAAAGACCTTTCCTTCCGGGATAAGTCTGACCCGTTGCTCATTCTGGAAACGTTGCATGGCGTACTGTTCAGCGAGATTTGGAAAATCAACCGCAAACCGTCCAAGCGCATAGAGGCTTGCAGTCAACGGCGCGATACCGGACTTTCGAGGAAAAACGAAGCAAAACGATGACCCGCGCGACCCTTCCATGGTCGTAAGTAATATTCCCATGAATGTGGCAAGACCCTCGCTATCGCCGGAGCCTTGATAGATCCGTAGCGATGTCAACAGCGGAAAGCGCCGTTTCAGAGCATTCCCCAGGTCATCCACGGACCGCCGCTCTCCGGGACTGAAGAAAAGAGCAGTGCGCGTCAAACGCACTGCTCTCTGTTCCCTTGAGAATGTGTGCCACCAAAGACGCGATTTGTTGGGCCAAGAGAGGCGGCACTGCGTTTCCGGCTTGGCGATATTGATGAGTCCTCGGTCCACAGAAATAGTAATTGTCAGGGAAGGTCTGAAGTCTGGCCGCTTCCGGGACCGTCACACTTCTACACTGCGTCTCGTCATAGTGAATGAAGTAGTGCCCGTCTTTCGCGATGTGGCTGGTGATTGTTGTCGCCGGACGATTTGCCATCTGAACACGGAACCGGTCGTTAAAGTACCCTTTGCTCAGGGGGTTGAGGTTTTTGTCGTCAGGATAAAGCTCGGGAGGGAAATCGCGCCCGGTGCACAAAAACTCTTTGACCAATTGAAACAGTATTCACTCGATATCCCGTGCGAGGATGGCCAAGGGTTTCGGCGACGACTCCTAAAACTAACTGGCAATACAGCTTGAATGTCATGCAGCATGTGCCGCATGCGGTTGACGCAGATCGATGGTTACCTGAATCTCATCATACGGCACGGTCGGCGTTTGCGCCCTGCCCCTGCCGCTGCTGGCTTCCAGTTTCACCAGGCCCAACCGCTCAAGAAGCATGATATCTGTGCTGACGTTCTTGTAATCACGTCCGATCAACCCAGCGAGCTCGTTGACCGATTCGGGCCGATGACGGGTGATCGCCAGCAACAGTTCCAAGCGCTTTTCGGTCAATATCCGTCGCAGCTCCTCGATGTTTTCGAAATAAAGCTCCGGCTCCTGCGGGGTGCGGTCGCCGCCCGCCACACGGCGCATGGCAGCGCCAAGTGCCTTTGACCGCTCAATGGCGCTGCGGATGCTAATGTTAAGACGGCGTTCATTCATAGCTTTCCCTCCAGAATGAGAGCCACTTCGCGAAAGAAATCATCGAGCAACGAGTCCTCGTCCAAAAAACGGTAGGAAATCTCCTCGCCACGCAGGTGCCGGTGATGAGACTTACCCCGATGAATGTCGTACAGCAAAACAACCTCGCCCCTCTCAAGCTCCACGAGGCACAACGAGTACCGGATTCCTTCAGGTTCGGGATTCGGTGAGAACGTCGAGATTCGGACTTCTTGTAGATAGCGCCCTTCTCCGATTACGTCGCGCACCTCAAGGATGACCGGCGGCATGGTATTACTATGGCTTTAGGCGCCATAATAAGTAAAGCCTTCTTAAACACCTATCGAGGCGACGCCCGCCCATCAGCCCAGAATCGCTAGCCACGGTCGGCTACATTCCAAACCCCATGATCAATTGGTGCGATGACGGCGGGCGAAAGCGCTTCCTGATTTCATAGAAGCCCTACATCGCGTCCGGTACCTCGACGTTAGATAGCGGATCGCCCAACAAACACTAAGGTAGCGCCGTGATCCGCCCGCGCGCCGTCATGTCAGCTCTAGTTTTTGCCCATCCACCTGAAGGAGTTCAGGTCCCTCGTTCTTGACGCTGTTCACGAGCGGTGAAGCCGGTTGCATGACGAGCAGATCGGCTGGCGCTGGGACCAGCAACCGTTTCAATGACAGGAGATTCTTCTCGCGCGGGTTCATCCAGTCTTCCGCGTGTCAGGGATCATGTGAATCTCCCCCCTCGATGATCATCTGAAATTCCCCCCTCTGAAGCAGACGGAGGGAAAGAGAGATGGAAGAAGGACTGGAT
>Ga0335075_10014698_pt1 | contig 11740 bp, 10 predicted proteins | sample Lox_Sample_24_FD_206723 | JGI IMG/M metagenome (GOLD analysis project Ga0335075, IMG submission 206723) | Soil microbial communities from Loxahatchee National Wildlife Refuge, Florida, United States - Lox_Sample_2.4 | ecosystem: Environmental > Terrestrial > Soil > Wetlands | place: USA... | reverse complement strand
CCGGGTCGATCCGTTGTCGCAGCGCTTCCATGAGGTGAGCGGCATCGAGCCCGGGTGCCACCGCGGCAGCCGCCACACGCGCGACGCCGGCTTGCGAGGGATGCGGCTCCTCGGGAAAGAAGAAGACGCCGTCCTCCACTCCCGCGATCGAGTTGAGCTGATGCGTCAGATAGGAGAGGGAGCTGCGCTTGCCCGCGATGTTGACGAGATCGCCCAGCCGGCCGCGCAGCAGGAAGCGCTCCGCGTCGATCGGCTGCAGCTCATCGCACATGGGCGTCGGCTGCTCGAGATGGCCGCCCCGCGCCCAGGCGCGGCCTTCCTCCAGCGTGAGGCATACACCGGGCCACAACCGCCATTCCTCGTCGCGGGCCGTCCTGCGGGTGGCGAGCTGACCGCTTTCCGTGGAGCCGTAGATCTCCAGGAGCGGCGCGTGCAAGCGCTGCTCGCAGTCGCGCGCCAGCTCCCGCGGCAGCGGCGCCGTCGCGCAGACGATGAGGTCGACGGCCGGCAGGTCGGTCTGCGAGGCGAGGAGGACCCGCAGGTGAATAGGTGTCGAGATGAGCGCGCGCGGCCGGGGCAGAGCCTCGATGGCGGCGCTGATATCGGCGGGATAGAAGGGCCGCTCGGCGCAGATCGCGCCGCCACTTTGCAGCGCCAGCAGGACGCTCGACTCGAATCCATACATGTGTTGCGGCGGCACGGTGGCGAGCACCGCATGGGAGCGCGCATCGGCGAAGCCCAGCCTGGCCGCGCCGTCCCGGATGCACCGCACCAGCTTGCCCCAGGTCTTGGGGTAGGGCACCGGTACCCCGGTCGAGCCGGAGGTGAAGACGTAAGCGGCCAGTTGCTCGACGTCGATCTCCGGAACTTGCCAGGAGCCGTCACCATCCGCCTGCAAACCGGGACAGCCCGGGAAGGGCACCCGGGGCAGCGCGATATCGCATTCCTCGTCATCCGTGAGGCAGAAGACATCGGGTGCGAACGCGGTGAGCTGCCGCATGACCTCCGGGGTTCGCGTGGGAGGCAGCAAGCACACTTTGCGCGTCAGTAGACAAGCGGCAAGACCCACCGCGAAGCGGTACCGGTCCCCGCATACGTTAATGACGTGCTCGCCGGACGGCAGCTGCGCCGCCAGGAAGGCGGCATCGGCGAGGAATTGCACGGCACGGATGGGGGTGCCGGCGCGGTACGCGATTACCGCATCAGCCGTCGCGTGGGAGATCAGCGGGTAGGTGGCCAGGCGTCAAGTCGTCCGATGGGCGAGGATGTACTCGGCGAGCCGCCGCAGCGAGCGAAAGATCTGCTCGTTCTCGGCGCTGTCGGCGCGCAGCTGCACACCGTAGCGCTTGGACACGACGAGCGCGATCTCCAGGATATCGATGGAGTCGAGCCCCAGGCCTTCGCCATAGAGAGGCGCGTCCGGCTCGATGTCGGCGGCGCTCAGCTCGAGGTTGAGCGCCTGGACGATGAGTTCCGCGAGCTCGGCGGTGAGCGCTTCGGTTTCGGCCGGCGCGGGCGCCGGACGCAGGGTTGGGGCGTTATTGGACATTGAGCTCAAAGGAAAACGTCTCGGCCCCAGTTTTGGGCGCACAATTTTATACATGGCGCCGCCGCCCGGCCAGCGACAGAGCGAGGCGCCGGGCGAGCAATAGCGGCAGGCGGATCAGGAAGCCGACGAACAGGCGGGCGTGCATGGAGGTCAGCAGCACGTTGTCGCGCCAGTAATTGAAGTGGGATACGCCGCCTTCCACGGCACTGAAGTACCGGATGGGGGCGGACAGGTTCACGGCGGGAACCCCGCGCCAGGAGAGGCGCACGGCCGCCTCCACGTCGAAGTCGAACCGCCGCATGCCGACGCTGGCGCGCATCTCGCGGATCAGGGGCGCGATGGGGTAGACCCGAAAGCCGCAGAGCGAGTCGTGAATCCCCGCCCACAGGGTCTCGAAGTTCGCCCACCAGTTCGAGATGCGCCGCCCCTTCACGCGGATCGAAGGAGCGCTGGCGTCGAATATCGGATCCCCGAGGATCATGGCCTGCGGCCGGGCCGCGGAGGCGTCCATGAACGCCCGGATCCTGGCCGCCGGATGCTGGCCGTCCGAGTCCATGACCAGCGCATGCGTGAACCCGGCGCGCAGCGCCTCATCGAGGCCTTCGAGAACGGCCGCGCCCTTGCCGCCGTTGCGCGGCCGGAGGAGCACTTTGAGTCCCGGGTCGCCGGCGGCCAGCGAGGCCAATGCGGCGCCCGACCCGTCGGTGCTGCCGTCGACCACGATCCAGACGGGGTTCCATTGCTCGCGGGCGGCGCGCACCGTCTCGAAGACCTTGCGGCCGGGGTTATAGCTCGGGATCAGCACCAGGTGCGTGCTGGACGGGGTCGATGGGGAGTTCAAGCGTACGACGGGGCTCTCAGAGGGTTTCTTGATCCATCGACGCTTGCGGCGGTGGTCGGTGCGAGAGGGTATCCCGACGGGGCGCGCGATGCACATCGGCGAGCCACCGGTTCTGCGGCGCGCCGGCGAGCTCACGGGCGAGCTCGCGCTCGATTGCCGCAGTCATGGCGACCGCATCCTGGGTCGGCTCGAGCCGCCGTCCGAGGCGGACCTGATAACGGATCGGCAGGCGCGGCACCCTGAAGATCGACCATCCCTTGGCCAGGTACGGCGAGTCGGTCTCGATGATCGCCAGCTGGATGGGCACTCGAGCGTGGCGGGCGATGACGCCGGCGCTTGCCGTCAACGGATTCAGGGGCACGCGGGTGGTGCGGGTCCCCTCCGGGAAGAGGAGCACGACGCCGCCGCGGCGCAGCTCCGCGAGAGACTCCCGCACCATGCGGCGCGGGGTGTCGCCGCGGATGAAGCCGGCAAGCCGCGCGCCCACGCCCAGGAAGACGTTGTGCATCAGCTCGGGCTTGAGAATGCAGGCGAGATCGGGGTGGTGCGCCAGAAACAGGATGGCATCGATCGACGTCGGATGATTGGGCGCGAGGATGAGCGGCGGGCCCCCGCGCAGCGTGTCGATCGCCTCGAGGTCGAGCGCGTACGCACCCGCTGCCGTCAGCAGCCACGAGAAGAAGCGAAAGCCGCGCATCATGGTGTAGCGGGCCGCCGCGCGGCGCCGGTGCCGCGGCAGCGGTGACAGCAGCACCACGGTGAGGACCGTCCACCCGAGGATCAGTGCCGCCAGAATCAGCAGCAGGCCGTAGGTGGCGAGGTATTCGTAGACTCGCTTCATGCCGAAGAAGCATATGCCCGCCCCCACGCTCGGCCTAGTCCCTCAACCGCGGCCTGGTCCCTCAACCGCCGCCGGCGGCTTCGATCTCGACGGCGAGGTCGCGGCGGCAGACATCCGCCTTGAGATAGAGGAGCGCCGCGCCGCTGCCGAGCGCGGACTCGATCTCCGCTTTGACGACGGGCAGGTCCTTCGGATCGCGGACATAGACTTTGTACAGCAGCGTCTCCATGCGCAGCGAGCACGAGCCGCAGCGACGCGCGGCCTCCTGGAGCAAAGCCTCGATGTTGACGAGGGTCTCCCGGGTCTGCGCCGCCGGATCACCGGCGTGCAGCGTGCGATGTCCCACGATGCTCGCCGTTCCGGAGACGAAAAGTGTCGCGTCGCGGCCCTCGCCCAGCACCGTGGCGCGCGAGAAGGCCGGACTGCGCGGCCCGTACTGCGAGGGGTAGCGGTAGGCGCTGACCTGGCGCGGATTTTCGACGAAGGTCGGCGCACGGTGGCTCGCCAGGAAGTAGACCGTGAGCGGGCTGCCCCTCGCCGCACCCAGGGCGCTCGCCGCCGGGACATTGCCCGCGACGGCGCGCCCGCAGGCGAGTGAGGCCTCGTGACGCGCGGCGTTGAATTGGCGGTAGCGTTCCAGCCCGTGCGTGTCGAGATTGATGTCCGGAATGTAGTTCCAGACGCGCACGAGCTGTGGGTCGCCGGCCGCTGCCAGTGCCGCGTACATCTCGCGATAGGCGAGCTCGGTGGCGATCTCGAGCGGCGTGCGCGCCCGCGAGCCGGCGGGAGGCGTTGCTTGCGACTCGTGCACCGCGAGGCTGCCGAAGAGGAATTCGCCGCTGCGGGCGTAGCGCACGCGGCCGTGAGAGCCGGGCTGCGGGCGCCCGCCGGCCCGCCAGACCTCCAGCATCTGCCGGCCGTCGCCGAGCACGGGCATGTGCACGTGGGCGATGGGGAAGTCGAGGCCGGCGCCTAGATCGCGCGCTCCGCCGTCGAACGCGGCCGCGCCGAGCACGTCATCCCACTCCTCCGAGTGAGACTCGGATGGAGTGAGATACTCGAGACGCAGGGACCGGACGGCACTCATCCGCCGGCCGCGGCCTGTTCGGTCTGGATGGGCCGGATGTTACGCGCCCGCGCGCGCAATGCCGCCAGGGAGGCTCGCGGATGCGCGAGAGACATCGCGTAATACACCAGCTTGAACGCCCGCAGTGATCCCCATATGGGCGTCGCGCCGAAGATGTCGCCCGCAAGAAGCGACAGCAGGGCTTCCTTCATCCTGAGGACGTTGCGCGGGCCCATGAAGAGATCGCGCATGACCGGCTTGGTCATGCGGTAGATGAACCAGGAAAACACCCGCGGACCGTGGCGCAGGCGCCGCTCGAAACGACGGAACGCCTGGCGGCGCCGTGCCGGGTTGCGCAGCGCCTCATCGAGCGATTCCGCGGCGGTGATGCCGCTGTCCATCGCGAACATGACACCGGACGAGAACACCGGATCGACGAAGGCGTACGCATCGCCCACCAGCAGGAACCTGTCGCCGTGCGCGCGCCTGCATCTGTACGCATAGTTGCCGGTGGCTTCCACGTCGCTCACCAGCGTGGCGGACTCCAATCGTCCGGCGAGTTGTGGACAGAGCGAGATCGTCTGCTGGAAAAACTCGCGTAGCGGCAGTGAACGGTTCTTCATGTAGTAAGGCCAGACGACCGCACCGATGCTGGTGACGCCATCTGCGAGCGGGATGAACCAGAACCAACCGTGATCGAACCAGTAGATGCCGATATCGCCGGCGCGCTGCGGGTCATCGCTGCGCCACGCACCGCGGAAATGCGCATAGATCGCGGAGCTGTTGTGGCGGCGGTTGCGGCGCTTGGTGCCGAGGCGCGTGCCGAGCATCGTGTCCCGGCCGGAGGCGTCTATGACATAGCGTGCGCGCCAACACTGGCGCGTGCCGTCCTCGCGCTGGGAGCGGACCTCGACGCCGTCCTCGCCCAGGAATTCGATGTCGCGCGCCCGGCAGCCTTCGACGATCTGCGCCCCGAGATGGCGGGCGCGTTCGAGCAGGATCGCGTCGAAGCTCGAACGGCGGACCTCGTACGCGTAGCAGAGGGTCTTGTTCCAGCTGTCCGCGAAATCGAATCGCTGCGAGGCGCGGTGCGCGGGAGAGAAGAACTCCACGCCGTGCTTGACGAGCCCGATGGCGGCGACCTGCGAGGCGACGCCGAGCCGCTCCAGCAGCGGCAGGCTCGCGGGCAACAGCGACTCGCCAATATGGAAGCGGGGATGATGGGACTTCTCGAGCAGCACGACGCGGTGACCCGCCTCCGCGAGAAGGGCCGCGGCGGCCGAGCCTCCGGGGCCGCCGCCGATGACGACGACATCGACCTGTGCATCCGCCGACATCATCGCGCGCTTACCGCGATGGCGTCGTCGCGGGCGGGTTCTCGATGAAAGCCTTCACCTTGTGAGCCTGGGCATGGACCTTGGCGCCCACCTGGTGCGCGCCACGGGCGATGGTATGCCCCGCCTTGCGGGAATCGTGCGCGATCTGGTGACCCGCGCGCTTCGAGTCGCGTGCGATCCGATGTGCCGCCGTGCGGGAATTGCGTGCGATGGTATGCGCGACGACCCTGGACCGGGTCCGGATCGAATGGCCCACGTGCCTGGCATCCTGCGCGACCGTGTGGCCGAACTGCTTCGCCTGCTGCTTGATGGTCGTGTCTTCGGCGCGCGTCGGCGGCGTGGCGAGCGCGACGCAGAGCGCAACGGCGGCTGTGGCGGAGAGGAGGGTGCGGGCCAATCGTGACGGCTTCATGACGGTTTCGCGGGTTCTTCAGTCCGGGATGTAATGTTACCGCACTGTCGCGAGTGCCAGCGCGCCGGGAAACGGGCACACTTGACCGGATGCGCTTCGAGCTGCCGATCTCCGTCCTCAAGACCCGATACGTCCCCGGCCGCTGGGACGTGATCGCATTCATCCTGATCTTCGCGTTCTTCGCCTACCTGGGCGATGCCGCCCACGCCATCACCGGCTCCCTGGCGCACCTGGAGGCGCAGCCGATCTCCCTCGACCCGCGCTATCTGCCCGGCTATGCGGCACAGACGGCGCTGAGGATGCTGGTGGCGATGCTGGCCTCGCTCGTTTTCACCTTCACCTACGCCACGCTCGCCGCCAAGAGCCGCCGGGCGGCCAGCGTTCTCATACCGCTGCTCGACATCCTGCAGTCGGTGCCCATCCTCGGCTTTTCCATCACCATCGTCTTCTTCCTCTCGCTGACCCCCGGCCGGGTCGCGGGCGCCGAGCTCGCGGCCATCTTCCTCGTCTTCACCAGCCAGGCGTGGAACATGGCCTTCAGCTTCTATCACTCGCTGCGCAGCATCCCGGATGAGCTCGATGAGGCCGCGCGCGCTTTCCACCTGGGTCCGTGGATGCGCTTCTGGCGGCTCGAGGTGCCCTTCGCCATGCCGGCGCTCATCTGGAACATGATGATGTCGATGTCGGGCGGCTGGTTCTTCGTGGTGGCCGCGGAGGCCATCAGCGTCGGCAATACCACCGTGACGCTGCCCGGCGTCGGCTCATACATCGCGCGCGCCATCCAGGAACGGAGCCTGACCGCCATCGGCTGGGCCATCGCGGCCATGTTCGTCGTCATCCTCATCTACGATCAGCTTCTCTTCCGGCCGCTCACCGCGAGCGCCGACTGGTTCCGCCTGGAGCAGGAGGCCGGCCTGACACCGTCGCGCTCCTGGGCGCTCACCATGATGCGGCGCTCGCGCCTGCTGGCGCTCGGCCGCGCGATGTTCGGCTCGGTGATCCAGCTGGGATTCGGTCCGGGTCGCCGGCGACCGTTGCGGCCGCTGCGCACCCGAGGCGCCGCCACGAGCGCGCTGCTGAGCGAGGTGGCGTGGTATGCGGCCGTCACCGCCGTCGTCGCGCTTGCAGTATGGCGCATTGGACGCTTCGTACTGGACCACATCCCGCTGGTGGAAGTTGGACACGTGGTTGGACTCGGCTTCCTGACGCTGCTTCGGGTGGCGGTTCTCATCGCGCTGGCGAGCGCCGTCTGGGTACCCATCGGGGTCTACATCGGGATGCGACCGCGACTGGCGAGCAGGGCACAGCCGGTCGCCCAGTTCCTGGCCGCCTTTCCGGTCAACCTGCTGTTCCCCATCGTCGTTTCAGGCATCGTGGCGCTCAAGCTCGATCCGAACATCTGGCTGAGTCCGCTGATGATCCTCGGCACTCAGTGGTACATTCTCTTCAACGTCATCGTCGGCGCCTCCTCGCTCTCGGCGGACCTGAAGTACGCCGGCGAGAACCTCGGGGTGCGGGGATGGCTGTGGTGGCGCCGGATCGCCCTGCCGGCGGTGTTTCCATTTTACGTAACGGGGGCCATCACCGCGTCGGGCGGCTCGTGGAACGCCAGCATCGTCGCGGAGGTGGCGGACTGGGGCAACAAGCATCTGACCGCCGCCGGGCTCGGCGCGTACATTGCCGAGGCGACCAGCGCCGGCGACTTTCCGCGTACCGTGCTCGGCATCGCCGTGATGAGCCTCTTCGTGGTGGTGCTGAACCGACTCTTCTGGCGGCCGCTGTATGCGCGCGGGGAGCGCAAGTTCCGCGTGAGCTGAGACCGACATCGAGATGACCCGACAATGAATGCCAACGCGCTCGCGCTCAATCTCGCACCGCTGCTCGCGGTGCGGGGCATATGCAAGTCCTTTCGCAAGCCGGATGGCGATGAGCTGGTCGTCCTCGAGAACGTCAACCTGACATTGCGGCCCGGAGAGATCGTCGGGCTGCTGGGACGCTCCGGATCCGGCAAGTCGACACTGCTGCGGCTCATCGCGGGTCTCGATGGCCCGACGAGCGGCGTCGTGGACTACCAGGGCTCCCCCGTCACCGGTCCCGCGCGCGGCATCGCGATGGTGTTCCAGAGCTTCGCGCTCTTTCCCTGGCTCACGGTGCTCGAGAACGTGCAGATCGGCCTCGAGGCGCTGAAGCTCCCCGATGCGGAGATCCGCAAGCGCTCGCTCCAGGCCATCGACCTCATCGGCCTCGACGGCTTCGAGTCCGCGTATCCGCGCGAGCTCTCCGGCGGCATGCGCCAGCGGGTCGGGTTCGCACGTGCCCTGGTCGTGCATCCGAGCATCCTCCTCATGGACGAGCCGTTCTCCGCCCTCGATATCCTCACGGCCGAGACGCTGCGCAGCGACTTCCTCGATCTCTGGGGCGAGGGGCAGCTGCCCATCCGCTCGGTGCTGCTCGTGACCCACAACATCGAGGAGGCGGTGCAGATGTGCGACCGCCTGCTCATCTTCTCGACCCACCCCGGGCGGGTGGTGAGCGAGATTCCGATCGATCTGCCGCAGCCGCGCTCGACACTCGATCCGCGCTTTCGCGCTCTGGTCGATCGCGTCTACGTCGAGATGACGGCGAAACCGCGCGGCGAGGCGCGTATCGGACCGAAGACCGAGCGCTTCGTCGGCACCGGCATCGGTACCACCCTGATCCACGTCTCTTCCAACCTGCTGCAGGGCCTGATCGAGGCGGTGAGCGAGGCACCCTACAACGGCAAGGCGGACCTGCCGGTGATCGCCGAGGACCTGCACATGGAGCTCGACGATCTCTTCCGCGTCGGTGAGGCACTGCAGATGCTGCGCTTCGCGGAAGTGGAGGGCGGCGACATCCGCCTCACGGACGCCGGACTCGCCTTCGCGCGCTCGGAAAGCGATGAGCGCAAGCATCTCTTCGCGCGCCATCTGCTGACTTACGTGCCGCTCGCCGCCCACGTGCGCCGGGTCCTCGATGAGCGCAGCAGCCACACCGCGCCCAAGAGCCGGTTCTTCGATGAGCTGGAGGACTACATGGCGGAAGACGCCGCCGAGCAGACGCTGCGCACCATCATCAGCTGGGGGCGTTATGCCGAGCTGTTCGCCTACGACGATCAGCGTCAGGTCTTCAGCCTGGAGAACCCGGCGTGATCAAATCGTCGGGAACGATTTTGGACGGCGACAGCCGGCCCGAAGGGCGAGGCCCGGGGACGGGGCTTCGCAACGGACACGCCGAGGCGGCTGAGGCCCGCACGCGCCTGCTCATCGTCGATGACGATCACGAGCTCTGCTCCATGCTGGTGGAGTATCTCGGCCCCGAAGGCTTCACCACCGAGACGGCCGGCACCGGCACGGTGGCGCTCGAGCGCGTGATGCGCGGGTCGCTGGATCTCGTGGTGCTCGATGTCATGCTGCCGGAGCTGTCGGGGTTCGAGGTGCTGCGGCGCCTGCGGTCGATGAGCCGCATCCCCGTCATCATGCTGACCGCCCGCGGCGAGGAAGTCGATCGGGTGATCGGCCTGGAGCTCGGCGCCGATGACTACCTCGCCAAGCCGTTCAGCCCGCGGGAGCTGGTGGCGCGCATCCGGGCCGTGCTGCGGCGCATGGCGGCCGAGCCGCAGCCGGTGGCGGGCGCGGTCACCTGGGGGCCGCTGCGCCTGGACCTGCGCGCCCGGCGCGCCGAGGTCGAGGGCCAGGATCTGGAGCTCACCGCCGCCGAGCTGCGGATCCTGGAGCTTCTGGTACGGGCCGATACGCGCACGGTCAGCCGCGAGGATCTGATGCTGCAGGCGCTCGGCCGGCGGCTCCTGCCGACGGACCGCAGCCTGGATACCCACGTCAGCAATTTGCGGCGTAAGCTCGGGAAGCGGACCGATGGAGTCTCCGTGCAGAGCGTGCGCGGCTCGGGGTACGCGCTGATCCAGAAATAGCGGCTGTCATGAATTCGCTTTACTGGCGCATCTTCCGGTCATTCTGGCTGGCCATCGTGCTCATCCTGGCGGGTACCGTGACCGTGGCCGTGAGCGCAGCCATTCAGAGGCGCGACGAGGTGCCCTGGGTTCAGCGGGGCGAGCTTTTCGCGCAGGCCGATGACGCCTTCGAAAATGGCGGTCCGGACGCATTGCGCGAATGGCTGCAGAGCATCGCAACCGATCCGGCATTTTCTCGCACGTTCGTCGTCGGCCCCAACGGGCACGACCTGCTCGACCGCAAGCTCCCCCGCTCGCTGCAGGTGCCGTTGAACGGGCGGACGAAGCACGGCGCGAAGACAGTGCGTTCCGGCGCCATCACCCCGGTAGGGGGCGCACTCGTTCTGGTCGCGCCCGATGGAAGCACCTATCACGTCATCGTCGGACCTCTGCACGAGCATCCGCCGATCTTCGGCGAGCTGCAGTTGCCCGCCGTCGCGGCCGCAACACTTGCGATCGCGCTCCTGGTGAGCACGGTCATCTGTTTCTTCCTGACGCGACACCTCGTCGGACCAATCGATCGGTTGCGCCAGGCGACACGTGAAGTGGCAGCAGGCAACCTCAGTGTGCGCATGCTGCCACGTATCAAAGGCCGTCAGGACGACCTCGCGCTGCTGGCAGCGGATTTCGACACGATGGCGGAGCGGGTGCAGAGGCTGCTGGAGTCCAAGCAGCAGTTGCTGCGCGACGTCTCGCACGAGTTGCGCTCGCCGCTGACTCGCCTGCAGCTCGCGTTGTCCCTAGCGCGGCGGGAGGACGGCGGGGTGGAGCGGCAGCTGACGCGCATCGAGTGCGAAGCCGACCGCCTGGAGCAACTCATTGCGCGCATCCTGAAGCTCGTGCGCCTGGAGCGTCCCGCGAGCGCTTTCCAAAGCGTACCGGTCGATGTGGGCACGCTGCTCGGCATCATCGCGCAGGACGTTACGATCGAGGCGGAAGCGCGCAACTCCACCGTATCCGTTCACACCGATCCCGGGTTGGAAGTCGCCGGCGATCCCGAGCTTCTGCGCAGCGCCTTCGAGAACGTGATTCGCAACGCGGTGCGCTACAGCCCCTCCGGCTCCGCCGTCCTGGTCACCGCAGCGCGTCGGGACTGGATCGAGATCACCGTGCGGGATCACGGCCCCGGGGTCCCCGAAAAGGACCTCAAGCTGATCTTCGAGCCCTTCTATCGCGTCGATGCCGCGCGTGACCGTGCCGTCGGCGGCGAGGGTCTGGGTCTCGCCATCGCAGCCCGCGCCCTGGCGGTACACGGCGGCAGCATCGAAGCGCGCAACGCGCCGGAGGGTGGCCTGGAGGTCGCGATGCGCTTGCCCGCCCTGCGGCGCCAGTCCATGAGAGCCACTCCCGCCGCGGTTGAGGTGGCGTAGCGCTTAGTCGTACACCGTCCGAAAGCAAGCCGTTAAGTGGCCCCGGGCCGCTCCCGGGGCCGCGAGATGAATCCCTGTCGGACTGCCGCGCTCGCGCCAAGCGCCGGGAGCGCTTGGCGCCAATCCAAAAAAAAACCGCCCTGGGGTCACCAAGGCGGTAGGCTTCCTACGGTGCTCGCCACTGTTCAGCCGAAGCCGGGCGGGATCTGCCGGCGCGGCTCGAGTCTCAGGGAGGGGGAAGTCTCGAGCGCAACCGGCACACCGGGATCACAACGCAAACGTGTGTGCCTCAATCCTCAATGGGTTCGACGCACGAGCCCGCGGGAAGTTGAGCGG
>Ga0335075_10014697_pt1 | contig 11741 bp, 10 predicted proteins | sample Lox_Sample_24_FD_206723 | JGI IMG/M metagenome (GOLD analysis project Ga0335075, IMG submission 206723) | Soil microbial communities from Loxahatchee National Wildlife Refuge, Florida, United States - Lox_Sample_2.4 | ecosystem: Environmental > Terrestrial > Soil > Wetlands | place: USA... | reverse complement strand
GCGCACTGGGAGATCGCCGGCGGCGGCTACGGCATTTACTGGCCCGACATCGATGAGGATTTGAGCACCGAGGGCCTGCTCGGCGGCGCTCGTGCTCCCCAGGGCTCGGCGAATTGGAGGGCGGCGGCGCAAGCCGGGTAGCTAACTTAGCGATCGCGAAATCTGACTGAGGCCGAGCGCTTACCCAGCCAGCAGAGTCCGCATCGCGTCCCATTGCCCGAACAGCCGCAACAAACCGCGCACCGCCTGCCCGCGCGTCCCGGCCAACCCGGGATCCTTCTCCAGCAGCAGCGCCGCGTCCTGATGGGCCACATGTAATAGTTCCTCATGCGCCACCGGATCGGCCAGCCGGAACCCCGGCAATCCGGCCTGCCGAGTCCCCAGCACGTCCCCGCCACCGCGCAGGCGAAAATCCGCATCGGCGATCGCGAATCCATTGTCCGTATCCCGCAACAAAGTGAGCCGCCGCCGCGCCGTGTCCGTCAGTCCGTCCTCGTGCAGCAACAGGCAGAAGCTCGCCTCGGCGCCACGTCCCACGCGGCCACGCAACTGGTGCAACTGCGCCAGCCCGAACCGCTCGGCGTGCTCGATCACCATCACGCTGGCCGCCGGCACATCCACGCCAACCTCGACCACAGTGGTGGCCACCAACAATCGTACCCGCCCGGACGCGAAACCGGCCAGCGCCGCATCGCGCGCCTCTGCCGGCAACTGCCCGTGCGCCAGCCCTACGGCCTCGCCGAGCCGCGCCCGCAAATCGGCGAATCGTGCCTCCGCGGCAGCCACATCCAGTGCTTGGCTCTCGGCCACGAGCGGGCAGACCCAGTAGATCTGCGCGCCTTCGTCCAGCTTGCGGGTCAGCGCGTCCAGCAGGTCGGGCAGCGTTGCCAGCGAATGCAACGTGGTCCGCACGACTCCCCGCCCAGCCGGTTTCTCGAAAAGCCGGCTGACGTCCATCTCGCCCCACTCTGTCAGCAGGAGGGTACGCGGGATCGGCGTGGCGGTCATCACCAGCACGTCGGTCTCTGCCCCCTTCTCTCCCAGCATCAGGCGCTGCGTCACCCCGAACCGGTGCTGCTCGTCGATCACTGCTACCGCGAGGTCGCGGAACGCCACGCTTTCCTGGAACAGCGCGTGGGTGCCGACCACCATTCGCACCGACCCATCCGCGAGGCCGCGCAGCAGGCGGCTGCGGGTCTGCCCCTTCACCCCGCCGGTCAGCAGGGCGACCGGTTCGGGGGACAGCCTCGAGAGGGTGCGATGGTGCTGCTTCGCCAGCACTTCGGTGGGCGCCATCAACGCCGCCTGCGCCCCGGCCTCTACCGCACGCAGCATGGTCAGCGCGGCGATCAGCGTCTTGCCCGAGCCGACGTCGCCTTGCAGCAGCCGCAGCATGCGCCGCGGTGCGGCTAGATCCGCATCGATCTCAGCCAGCGCCGCGAGCTGCGATGGCGTCGGCGCGTGCCCAAATCGAGCCAGCGCCCGCGCCCGCAAGGTGCCATCGCCGGACAGGACGCGGCCGGGGCGTGCTTTCACTCGGCCTCGCACCACGTGGACCGCGACCTGTCCGGCCAGCAACTCGTCGTAGGCCAGGCGTGCCCGCGCCCGCTCGTCCGGCGGCTCCGCCGGTGCCTGCAACATGCGCAGCGCCGCCGAGAAGCCGGGCCAACGCTCGCGCCGCAGCAATGCGGCATCCTGCCATTCGGGCAGATCCGGCAGCCGTTCCAGCGCCTGCGCTACCGCCGACAGCATCTGCCGCGGCCACAGGCCGGCGGTCAGGGGCCAGACCGGCTCGATGGCAGGCAGCCGCTCTGGGTGGTCGGCCGGCACGACGTGGTCGGGGTGCGGCATGGTCAGCCGATCGCCGAACCGCTCCAGCCGGCCGGAGACGAGCAGCCGCGCGCCCGGCGGCATCTGCCCCTCGCGGGAGCGCTTGAAGAACACCAGTTCCGCAAACCCGGTGCCGTCGAACACCACCACCCGCCAGGGCTGGCGCTCATGGGCCGGCGGTTCGTGGCGGATCACCTCCACTTCCAGGGTCGCTACCTGGCCCGGGCGGGCTGCCGCGATGGTCGGCCGCGTACGCCGGTCCAGATACGACTCGGGTAGGTGGAACAGCAGATCGAGCACCTCCTCCCCGCCCGCGGCGCGCGCGATCAGCCCGGCCAGCGCCGGACCTATGCCGCGCAGCGTGGTCAAGGGTGCGAAGAGCGGAGCCAGAGCGTCGTGCTGCACGGCTGACACGGGGTTGATGGGTGGCTATATGCCAGCACGCCAATGAGCGAACCAGAACCAGAACGGGACGCGCTCGATTCGCGCCGCCGCAGATTGCTGTATCGGGCCACGCACCGCGGCACGAAGGAAAATGATGTGCTGATCGGAGGCTTCGTAACCCGCCGCATTACGCTCTTCTCTCCGGCGGAGATCGATGCGCTGGAACGCGTGCTCGAATTGCCGGAAAACGATCTCGCCGACTGGCTCACCGGCCGGCGCGCCATCCCGCCCGAGGCGGACACGCCGATGCTGCGCGAAATCAGGGGCTCGGTCAGGTGACTGCCTCAATCGTCTATGGCGCACCGGAAGGCTGGGATGCCTTCCTGCTGGCGCGCCGCCGTGCCGAGTTCGCGGGTACCATCCTGCACGTGGCACGCGACGACGCACGCATGGCCCGGCTGTTCGAAGCGCTCTCCTTCATTGCGCCCGAGGCCGAGATCCTGCGCTTCCCCGCATGGGACTGCCTGCCTTACGATCGGGTCTCGCCCAATCCGGCGTTGGTCTCCGAACGGATCGCCACGCTCGGCCGCCTGCTCGAGCGTTCCGACCGCCCACGCATTGTGCTCACCACCGTCAACGCGCTGGTACAGCGCGCCCCGCCGCGCGCCGCCTTTGCCGGCGCCAGCCTGGAACTGAAGCCGGGCGGCGACATCCATCCCGAGAAGCTCGCCCGTTTCCTCGAAGCCACCGGCTATGGCCGCGCCGGCACCGTCATGGAGCCTGGCGAATACGCCATGCGCGGCGGCATCATCGACATCTTCCCCGCCGGCGAGTCCGACCCGGTGCGGCTAGACCTGTTCGGCGACACCATCGAGACCATCCGCACCTTCGACCCCGCCACCCAGCGCAGCGAGCAGAAACGGGGGCGGATCGTGCTGCGCCCGATCTCCGAAGTGCCGCTCGATAAGGCCGCCATTGCCCGCTTCCGCACCGGCTGGCGCGAACTGTTCGGCCAAGGGGCAGCCGAGGACCCGATCTATCTCTCGGTCTCCGAGGGTCGTCGCCATCCGGGCATGGAGCACTGGACCCCGCTGTTCCACCCCGGCATGGAGACGTTGCTCGATTATCTCGGCGCTGACGGTACGGCGACGTCCGTCAGCCTCGACTACCAGGCCGAGGACGTGCTGACGGCGCGGCTGGAGATGATCGCCGACCATTACGAGGCGCGCCGTCGCCCGGCCCGCGATGGTGAGGTGCCCTACCGCCCGTTGCCCCCCGACCAGCTTTATCTCGACCAAGCCGAATGGGACGCGATGCTGGCCGGCGGACCGTTGCTCGCCTTCACACCATTCGCCCAGCCCGAAGGCGCGCCTGGCATCTCCGCCGGCGGCCGCCCAGGGCCGATCTTCGTGCAAGCCGCCGGCGCGGCGCCGTCAGGGATCAACGCCTTCGATCAGCTCAAGAGCCAAGCCGTGCGCTGGGCGGATGAAGGACGCCGCATCGTCCTGGCCGCCTGGACCCGCGGTTCGCGCGAACGGCTGACCAACCTCCTTCGTGAGCACGGGTTCAAGAATTTCGGCCAGGAAGACACCTGGGAAGCGGTCCGCCGCAAGCCGGCCGGCTCAATCTCGCTGATCGTGCTGGGGGTTGAGCGTGGTTTTGTCGGCTCGCTCGGCGCCGAGCGGCTCGCGCTGGTGGGAGAGCAGGACCTCCTTGGCGAGCGCATCAGCCACCCGCCGCGCCGGCGCAAACGCGCGGACCAGTTCATTGCCGAAGCGACCGAGATCGCCGAAGGCGATCTGGTTGTACACCAGGAATATGGCATCGGCCGCTACGACGGCTTGGCGACGTTGACCGTCTCCGGCGCACCGCACGACTGCCTGCGCCTGATCTACGAGGGCGACGAAAAGCTGTTCCTGCCAGTCGAAAATATCGAGGTGCTGTCGCGCTTCGGCAGTGACGCCCAGGGCGTGGCGCTCGACAAGCTGGGCGGCGCCGGCTGGCAGACCCGCAAGGCGCGGATGAAGAGCCGCATCCGCGACATGGCCGCCGAACTGATCCGCATCGCCGCCGAGCGGCGGATCCGCGACGCCGCGACCGTTGCACCCCCCGAAGGAAGCTGGGACGAGTTCTGCGCCCGCTTCCCCTTCGCCGAGACCGAGGACCAGAGCCGCGCCATCGCCGACGTGCTGGAGGACCTTGCGTCCGGCCGGCCGATGGACCGCCTGATCTGCGGCGATGTCGGCTTCGGCAAGACCGAGGTCGCGCTGCGGGCGGCCTTCGCCGTCGCGATGTCGGGCGCCCAGGTCGCGGTGATCGTCCCGACCACGCTGCTCGCCCGCCAGCACTACCGCACATTCACCGAGCGCTTCACCGGCCTGCCGGTGCGCGTGGCCCAGCTTTCCCGCATGGTAGCGGCCAAGGAGGCGGCCGAGGTGCGCCAGGGCGTCACCGATGGGTCGATCGGCATCGTCATCGGCACCCACGCGCTGCTCGCCAAGTCGATCCAGTTCGCAGAGCTTGGCCTGCTGGTCGTGGACGAGGAGCAGCATTTCGGGGTCGCCCACAAGGAGCGACTGAAGCAGCTCAAGGCGGACGTGCACGTGCTGACGCTGACGGCGACGCCGATCCCCCGCACCTTGCAGCTTGCTTTGAGCGGGGTGCGGGAAATGAGTCTGATCGCCACTCCGCCGATCGACCGGCTGGCGGTACGCACCTTCATCATGCCGTTCGACAGCGTAGTGGTGCGCGAGGCGATCCAACGCGAGCGGTTCCGCGGTGGGCAGATCTTCTGCGTCGTGCCGCGCATCGAGGATCTGTCGCGTGTGGCCGAGCGCCTGGCGGAAATCGTGCCTGAGGCGCGCACGGCCCAGGCGCATGGCCGCCTGGCACCGACCCAGCTCGAGCGGGTGATGACCGAATTCAGCGACGGCAAGCATGACATCCTGCTTTCGACCAACATCGTCGAGAGCGGGCTCGACATGCCGTCGGTCAACACGCTGGTGATCCATCGCGCCGACATGTTCGGCCTGGGCCAACTCTACCAGCTCCGTGGTCGGGTCGGGCGCGGCAAGCAGCGCGGCTACGCGTATCTCACCTGGCCACAGAACCACCGGCTGTCGGTGGCGGCCGAGAGGCGGCTGACGGTGATGCAGACGCTGGACAGCCTGGGTGCGGGGTTCACGCTTGCGTCGCACGATCTCGACATTCGCGGCGCCGGCAACCTGCTGGGCGACGAGCAGTCCGGGCATATCCGTGAAGTCGGGATCGAGCTGTACCAGCAGATGCTGGAGGACGCGGTGGTGGAGCTGCGGTCGGGCGAAGGGCGTCGCCAGGACCAGGACCGCGACTGGACGCCGAACATCACGCTGGGTCTGCCGGTGCTGATCCCCGAGAGCTACGTGAAGGACCTGCCGGTGCGGCTGGGCCTGTATCGGCGGATCGGCGGGCTCGGCTCGGATGCCGAGACCGAGGCGATGGCGGCCGAGCTGGTGGATCGCTTCGGCAAGCTGCCCGACGAGGTCGAAAACCTGCTGGCGGTCGTTTCGCTCAAGCGTGCCTGCCGCGAGGCAGGTGTGGAGCGGCTGGAAGCGGGGCCCAAGGGAATGCTGGTGACGTTCCGGCGCAACGCGTTCCGTAATCCGGCGGGGCTGGTAGGATGGCTGGCGAGCAAGGGCGGCCTCGTGCGCCTCCGGCCGGACCACAAACTGGCGATCGTGCGCGAGATGGATTTGGGTGCGCGGCTGCGAACTGCCCGCGACCTTCTGTCCAATCTCGCGCGTATCGCCGATCAGGCGGAGGCGGCGTAAGGCCCGCGAGGGGCTGCACCGTTCGCTTCTCCCGCCCTGCGGGAGAGGTCGCCGCGCGTAGCACGGCGGGTGAGGGTGCGGCCGATCACAAGGCGGACGCGGTCCGCCGTCGCAACGATGGCGGACCGCCCATGTCTTACGCTCGTGCCGCGCCCGACTCCGGAGACAGCGGTAGAGGGCTCGCCCGAGGCTGGTTCGGTTGAGTGACCCCCCTGGCTCCCCTTTCACACATACGTGCAGACGTGCTTGAGCGGCAATCAGGCAACATCAATTTTTCTGCCTGTCTTTGCCTGGAGCTCTACATGATCCGCTTGCTGCTCGGCACCGCTGCCCTCGTCTGCCTGGCAACGGCCGCGTTCGGCCGGCCGCCGCCCGATGCCGACCCCGCGCTGGCACCCTGGTTTCACAGCCTGATGCAACCCGGGACCGGGATCTCCTGTTGTTCGGAGGCGGATTGCCGGCGCACCGACTTTCGTATCAAAGGTGACCATTACGAGGCGATGATCCAAGGCGTCTGGCAGAGGGTGCCGGATTCCAGCGTGCTGCGGCGCTCCGACAATCCGACGGGCAGCGCGGTGGTGTGCTGGACGCCGGCACTCGGCATCATGTGCTTCGTGCGCGGCCCGGAGACCTGATCGAGGCGGCCACGGCCACCGCCACCATCGCCGCGATTGCCGCGCCGCCGCCGAGCGCGGCGCGAAAGCCGACCAGGAACGCCGCCGCCGGGGCAGCACCATACCGTGCCGCCGCGGCCTCCGCCGCCTGGAACACCAACATCAGCAGAGTGGCGCCGACGACGATTCCGAGCGTGCGGGTCAGCATGGCCAAAGCGCCCGCCACCCCGCGATCGCGCAGCGGGATCGCCCCGGCGACGAGGTCAAGATAGGCGACCTGAAACAGCCCCTGCCCGGCTCCCTGAAGCAAAGCCGCCAGCGCCAGCAGCGCCGGCTGCCCGGCGAACCGGCCGACACCGAGCAGTCCGGCCGACGCCAAAGCCGAACCCAGCAGCATCAAGCGACGCGGCTGGAGCCGCGCCGCCATGTACCCGGCAAGCGGCGCCGCCAGCATGAGCGCGGTGGGAGACGCTGCCAGCAGCAAACCGGCCGCTGTAAAAGAGAGGCCCGGCATTCGGGCAAGTTGGAATGGTAGCAGCAGCAGCACCGCGAATCCGCAAAGGTTCATCAGCACGTTTGCCACGTTGGCCATCGCGAAGGCGCGATCGAGGAACAGCCGAATATCGATGATCGGCTGAGTGAAACGACGTTCTTGCCGGACAAAACCCCAGGCGGAAAGAACCGCCGCGATCAGCAGCGCTGCGAATACGATTGCATGCCGCGCCTGGTTCAACGCAGCCAACGCAGTGCAAATCGCAACGACCAATAAAGCAGCGCCGGGCAGGTCGAATCGTTCGCGAGCTGCCGGCGCGGCGGCGCGTGGCAGTGCCAGCCCGAGCAGCAAGGCGAAGCCGGCGAGCGGCGCGCGGGCCCAGAACACCGTGCTCCAGCCGAACCGCGCGACCAGCAGCGCACCGAGCAGCGGGCCAGCAGCACCACCGAGCCCGAGCACCGAAGCGTAGAGGCCAAGCGCGCGGGCGCGCCTGGTCTCGGCGTGGAAGCCGGTGATCAGCGCCGGTCCGGCGCTGAGGATCAGCCCGGCCGCGGCACCTTGAAGCACGCGCGCCGCCAGCAGCCAGCCATAGGCAGGGGCGAGCCCGCACAAGACGAATGCGACGGCGCTCCAGGAACAGCCGGCCAGGAAGACGCGCCGATAGCCCAGCATGTCGGCGACGCGACCGGCGGCCAACATCAGGCTGGCAGTGCTCAAAGTATAGCTGATCACCAACCATTGGATCTGGGGGATCGACAACCGGAACTGCGCGGTGATCCAAGGGAAGTCGATGTTAACAGCGGAATCGAGCGGCACCACAAGGGTGCCGAGCAGAACAGCGAGAATCGTCAATTGCCGCACAAGAATGCCGTGTCATACCCAGCGCCCGCGAGGATGACACTCTGCGGATGTGGTTGGCATACCGGAACGAGCTGGCGATGGCCGGCACAAGGTCGGCCATGACGGGTGAGGCCGGTGCGCTGAAACGGCACCGGCCCTCGAGGGAAAATGTGTGCTGGTCAGACCGCCTTCTTGAGGGTTGGCGAGGCCTTGAACCGCACGGTCTTGCCGGCCTTCACCTTGATCGCCTCACCGGTGCGGGGATTGAGCCCTTTGCGTGCCTTGGTCTTGCGCACGGTGAAGGTGCCGAAGCTCGGCAGGGTGAACTTGCCGGATTTCTTCAGCTCCTTGACGATCGAATCCATCAGGAAGCCCGCTGCGCGATTGGCCGCCGCTCCCGTCAGGTCGGCGGACTCCTGGATCGCTTGGGCGATGAAGGCTTTGGACATGCTGTCTCCTGTTAATGAGTGGCTCCCCACGACGCGCTGACAACGGGAACCGCCGCGGGCAAAGCCAGCGGCGGCACATGCCAGATTCGCCGCGCCGTTGCAACGGTTTTAGCGGCTTCGGTGCCGTCGTGCTAGCCCGTCCGGCGATATTTTCCGCTGTCAGGCGCAGAAGTTGCGAGGCTGTGGCGAGTCAGCGCTAACCGACGGGAGATGGCCGGCACAAGGCCGGCCGTGGCGGTTTGTTGCGGGCCGGCCGTGGCGATTCATTGCAAGCCGGCTGTGACGGTGCACTGCGGCCGGCATCGGGAGCGAGGTGGCTAAAGTCCAGCCTGCGACACGAATTTCGTGTTCAGGTAGGCCTCGATCGCCTCCAGCCCGCCTTCCGAGCCATAACCGGAATCCTTTACGCCGCCGAATGGAACTTCCGGGAGCGCCAGACCGTGGTGGTTGATGGACATCATCCCGGCCTCCACCGCGGCGGCGATTGCAGTCGCGGTCTTCGCGGAACGCGTGTAGGCGTACGAGGCCAACCCAAACGGGAGCCGGTTCGCCTCGGCAACGACGTCGTCGAAGCCATGGAACGGGGCAATCACTGCAACGGGGCCGAACGGCTCCTCGTTCATGATGCGGGCATCGGTGGGGACGTTGGTCAGCACCGTCGGCTCGAAGAAGTTGCCCTTGTTGCCGATGCGGTTGCCGCCGGTGCGGACCTCGGCGCCGTGCTTGACCGCGTCGCCGATAAACGTTTCCATCGCCTGGATGCGGCGTGGATTGGCCATCGGTCCCATCTGCGTGCCCGGCTCCAGCCCGTCGCCGATCTTTACCGACTTGATGTGGGTGACGAATTTATCGACGAACTGGTCGAACACCGGCTCCTGCACCAGGAAACGGGTCGGCGAGATGCAGACCTGGCCGGCATTGCGGATCTTGCTTGCCGAGAGGATCCGGCTCGCGGCGTCGATGTCGGCGTCGTCGAACACGATGGCGGGGGCATGGCCGCCGAGCTCCATCGTCGCCCGCTTCATGTGCGCGCCGGCCAGCGCCGCAAGCTGCTTGCCGATGGCGACTGAGCCGGTGAACGAAACTTTGCGGATCACCGGATGCGGAATGAGATATTCGGAGATTTCGGCCGGCACGCCGTACACCAGGTTGATCACGCCCGCCGGCACGCCGGCATCGACGAAGCAGCGGACCAGTTCGGCCGGCGAGGCCGGGGTTTCCTCCGGCGGTTTGGCGATGATCGAACAACCCGCCGCCAACGCCGCGGAGAGCTTCCGCACCACTTGGTTGATCGGGAAGTTCCACGGTGTGAATGCCGCCACCGGGCCGATCGGCTCCTTGATCACGAGCTGGTAGATGCCTTCGGCGCGCGCGGGGATCACGCGGCCATACGCGCGACGGGCCTCCTCGGCGAACCAGTCGATGACGTCGGCGCCGGCCAGCGTCTCCATCTTCGCCTCGGCGAGCGGCTTGCCTTGTTCCATGGTCATCACGCGGGCGATCGCGTCGGCGCGGTCGCGCAGCAGGCCGGCGGCTTTGCGCATCAGCTTGGCGCGGTCGTGGGCGGAGATCTTGCGCCAGACGTGAAATCCCTTCTCGGCGGCTTCAAGCGCGTGGTCGAGGTCGGCGCGGTTGGCGTGCGCGACGCTGCCGATGGTGTCACCGGTCGCCGGATTGGGGACGGGGATGGTCCGCCCGCCGGTTGCCTTGGTCCAGTCGCCGTCGATCAGCAGCAGAGTGTCGGGATAACCTGCGTTCATGGCTTGCCTCACTTTCTAGAGAACGCCGTGCCGCGCGTACACGTCCTGAAGGCTGGCACCGGCTGCGAGTTCCGCGCGGGAGGTATCCTCGGCGGCGATCTTGTCAAGCGCGGCACGGAACACCGCTTCGGCACGGTCGGCCGGGATGATCACCACGCCGTCGATGTCGCCCATTACCCAGTCGCCGGGTGCGGCGTGTACGCCAGCGATTTCGATGGGGGTGTCTTTTTCCACCATCTCCGCCCGGCCTTTGGTGTCCAGCGGGCCGATACCGCCGTGGAAGACAGCGAAGCCCATGGCGCGGATACGGGCGATGTCACGCACAAGGCCGTCGGTCAGACATCCGGCGGCGCCACGAGCACGTGCGGCGGTGGAGAGCAGCTCGCCCCAGGGGGCGATGGTCTCGGTGGGGCCGCTGCAGGCGAGGACTGGAACCTCGCCGGGCTGCAGGCTGTCGATGAGCTGCATTTCAAGCAGATAGGGATTGCGGCCGGGAGTGAGACTCGCGACGGGCGCATAGCGGCCGGTGCGAATTTTGCCGAACAGCACGAGGGATTCGTCGATCGGGCGGACGAATGGGCGCAATGCCTGGTGCATGAGGCCGAAGCTGTCGAGCACATCGGACAGCACCGGGGTGTAGAGAAGCTGGCGCAGCTCGTCGATCAGCGGCAGGGGTTGGGTCATAGTTGGGCCTTTTATGCCGTGGGCCAGTGGTGAGTCCGTGCAGCATGAGTCATGTTTGACACAGAGGGCGCAGAGAATCCAGAGGTCACAAAGAAGACTTTTGAGCTGCACGTCGGGGCGCAATTACGATAGAACTGATTTCATCTGTGTGAATCTGTGTGCATCTGGTGCGTCCAGGAAAGTGGCGCGATCCAGCCGGTGCAAGTCCGGCCCAGGTAAGGGGTAGCGCCCGCGTGGTAGTGAGTGTTGCGTCGATGGCGGCGACGTCCTCGGCGAAGCGTACACAACAATGGTGTGGGGTGGGCTATTGAGCCGCGAAAGACACAAGACCGCAGAGGCCGAGACTGTCTGATGGGCCGCCCCTCCCCTGCCCCCACGGCCAGAGGGCACCCACGTCCCTTGCGCAAGATCTCACCCGTGGCCTGGCAGAACGTCCACTTCCTCGGTCGCTACGTGTTCCGCGGCAACCGCCAGGCAATCGACCTGCGGCGCTTCTCGCCGATGTCACGCTCCAGGCTAAGCCATTGACTTGGCTGGATTCCGAAAATTTCGAGGGTTGGGCTAGAACCCCCTCCAGCGCCGCCTGCAGCATCGGCGCGGTTTGGCGGCCACCGAATTGATCGCCAACCACCGCGTCGGATGCTCCCCGACGCCGTCCAGCATCAGCCGCACCGCCCGCCCGCGCACCTCCGGCGAGTAGCTCGCCGTCTTCTTCGTCGTCGTCATCGCTCCATCCTCTCAAGAGTAGGAGCCTCCGACAAACCCGGCGTGGTTCAGCATGCTCAGCGTCGTCGATTTCGGCGAGAGCTGGTTCGATTCGCGCCATGAAGTCCGAGCCGACGTCGGTGAGCGTCAGCGCACGCGTGGTTCGGACAAAG
>Ga0335075_10014696_pt1 | contig 11741 bp, 6 predicted proteins | sample Lox_Sample_24_FD_206723 | JGI IMG/M metagenome (GOLD analysis project Ga0335075, IMG submission 206723) | Soil microbial communities from Loxahatchee National Wildlife Refuge, Florida, United States - Lox_Sample_2.4 | ecosystem: Environmental > Terrestrial > Soil > Wetlands | place: USA: Florida... | reverse complement strand
CTCGCATTGTCTTGCTGACTGCCTGTGCGCCTCGGTCGGCCACTAGCGCGCGGCGGATCGCCGCCAGCAGGTCGGACCGGAAGCGGTCGACGGCGCGGTCAGCGTCAGCCCTCCGCAGTCTCTCGGTGATCGCGGCCGACGCAGCGCCGCCGCGCCAGCCCCCACCTCCCCCGCCTCCACCGCCGCCCCCGTCGCCGCCTTCGCCCTCAGCACCGGCACCCTCAGCACCGGCACCCTGGGCACCGGCACCCGCACCGGCACCAGCGGCTGCGAGCAACTCAGCCCGGAGGCCGTCGAGGTTCGCTGCGTCACTGGCCGCGATCATGGCGAACACGCCGGCGACTGGCGCGCCCGGCTCGAGCCCGCCGAACCGCCTGACGTACTCATCTGCCAGCGCCCGGAGGGCCGCCGCATCCTGGGCGCTGATCGCGTCTCGCAGGGCCGTGCCCAGCTCTTCGTTGGTCAGCCCGGCGAGTGGCGGCGGGCCGGACGGCCCCGTTCCCGGAAAGAAGAGATCAAAAAGAAGGCTGAACGCGTCAAGCTGCTCGCTCCTCTTCACGAGGGCACATTGCAGGGCCGACCGCACCGCCTCGCGATCGGATAGCGGGATGCTGGCCAGCGAGCGCGCAGCGTCCAGGTGCTCGCCGACCGACACCGCGATGCCCGCCGTCCGCAGCCCGTCGACGAGCGCGCCGAGCGCGGGCGGTGGCACCGCGTCAGGGGCGGCGTCGCGGGCAGTCTGGCCGGGCGGCATTCTCAGGCCAGGGACAGCTCGGCCAGCGCAACCGTGATGTCGCGCTCGTACTTCAGCAGCACCGAGAGGGTCTGCCGGGTCAGGTCATCGGTCAGCTCGCCCGCGCCCAGGGCGAGCAGCGTGCGGGCCCAGTCGACTGTCTCGGAGATCGACGGCGGCTTCTTCAGGTCGGCGGACCGCAGGACCGCGACAAGCCTGGCAACCTCAGCTGCCAGGTGGGCGTTTAGTTCGGGAACGTGGAGCTGAACGATCTCCGCTTCGCGCTGCACGCTCGGGTAGCCGAGGTGCAGGTACAGACACCGGCGCTTCAGCGCCTCGGACAGGTCGCGCGTGTTGTTGGAGGTCAGGAACACCTGCGGGATATGCCGGGCCGTCACGGTACCGAGCTCGGGGATGGATACCTGATACTCCGACAGCACCTCGAGCAGCAGCGCCTCAGCCTCCATGTCCAGCCGGTCGACCTCATCGACCAGCAGCACGACGGGCTGCCGGGACCTGATCGCGGCCAGCAGCGGACGGCTCAGCAGGAAGTCCTCGCCGAATATCCCGGCCGCGGTCAGATCCGCTCGGCCCTGCCCCGCACTGTCGGAGGGTGCCTGCTGAAGCTGCAGTTGCAGGAGCTGGCGGCGGTAGTCCCACTCGTAGATCGCCTTCGATTCGTCGAGGCCCTCGTAGCACTGCAGCCGGATCAGCGGCTTGCCGGTCATCACCGCCACGCTCTTCGCCAGCTGGGTCTTGCCGGTCCCGGCCGGGCCCTCGATCAGCACTGGCTTGCCCAGCACGGTGGCAAGGTGCACGACCGTGCCGGTGGCCCTGTCCGCGAGGTAGCCAGCCTGGCGCAGCCCTTCCTGCAGGTCGTCGATGAGGGTGGGGGTGTCCGCCATAGCGCTAATAATCGCGAAAGCGCGATCATGCAGGAAGACCGGGGCTGGCCCCCGCGCCGGTTTCCGCCGCATCGACGGACTCAGCCGCCTCCGCGTCGGCAACGGTGCCGGTGACCCGTGCCCGGATGCGCCGGCTTGCCCCGACGATGCAGGCCGCCGCAGGCGCCAGCACTGCCGCCCCGGTCAGCAGCGCAATCCTGATCGACGCGAGCGTCCCGATCACGCCGATCACCGGGCCGCCGATGATCTGGCCCGCGCTGTCGAACATCTCCTTTGCGGAGAGCGCGGTGGCCCGGACCGACGGTGCGATCCTCGTGACCATCCAGCCGTCGACGAGCGGATAGTAGACCGGCCGTAGCAGGGAGACAGCGAGGTAGGCGACCACGGCCACAACGAAGGAGTGCGCGGTCGCCATGACCGCCGCCGCGATGCCGATCGCGATCACCAGTACGAGCAGCGCGCCGACGACGGAGTCCGACCCGAGCCGCTCGGTTCGGCGCCTGGCAACCTCGGTGGCGGCCAGGCCGCCGACCGCGACCAGGCAGCCGATGAAGCTGAACCACATCGCCGGGTGCAAGCCTCCGAGCTGCGGGAACTTCGTATCGTGAAGCAGGAACGTGCCCCAGAGCCGGTCGAAACTCTCGCTCCACAGCCCGGCGAAGAACGTCATGCCGAACAGCAGCACCAGGCCTGGCACCGCCACGATTGCACGGTGCGCGGACCGCGTCTGGTTAGCCAGCATCCCGCCCGCCTGCCTGGCAATCGTGGCGAGCCCCGCGTCGGCCCGCGCTGGCCGGAAGTTGCGCTCCGGCATGACGACCGCGATTGCCGCGAGGAACAGGCAGAACAGACCGCCCCCGACGCGGAGCGGCAACTCCAGCCCGCCCAGCGCGATCACGCCGGAGAGCAGGCTGCCGGCGACCGTCGCGATGAGCCCGAGCTGGGTGGCGCGGAGGTACACGCTGGTCATCTGCTCCTGATCGAGCTCGCCGGCGATCCAGGCTTCCTCAGCGCCGCCGTTCAGCGCGGCGCCCAGGCCAACCACGACCTGGCCGGCGAGCAGGTTCGGGAAGGCCGGCGAGAAGCTCTGCATCAGCATGCCGATGGCGACGACAAACAGCCCGGCAAGGGTGAAGAAGCGCCGGCTCACGAGGTCCGCGAGCACGCCGGTCGGCAGCTGGAAGATGAAGTAGCTCAGTTCGAGCCCGGTGCCGAGCAGCAGCAGCTCCAGCGGGTTCAGCCGCCCAGACGTCACCCAGTAGACCATGACCGTGGCGTAACTGATTCCGGTGCAGAAGCTGGTTCCGCTGACAAGCAGCAGGTAGACCGGGTACGGCCGGCCAGGACGGCTGCCGAGTTGCATACAGGCCCCCTACCTGGCCCGGACGGGCAGTCGAGCGAGGTTAGGGCGCCAGGTTTCGCGTCGTCAACTGGTTTGGCCGGCTGGGCGGGCCCTGCCCTGGAACAGGATCTCTCAGCGATTTGTTAGACTAGCGAACTATAAGCTTGCCGTACCAAAGGAGTTGCGGGTGACGGAGACAGCCGACGTGGCTGTGAACGGCGCAGCTGCGGGACCGCTAGCGGCGGAAACCCGCGATGCAGCGGCCATCAGCGGACTGCTGACAGTGCTGCGCGTCTCGCGGGTCATGGAGCGGATTGACGCGGGAGTCAGCCCGCAGCAGTACCGGATACTGAAGCTCATCGGCCAGGGCGGCGAGCGGTCAGCGCGGCTGGCCGAGAAGCTCGCAGTAGCCCGGCCCACACTGACGTCGATCGCGGACAGCCTGGTGTCGGCTGGCCTGGCGAGCCGGCAGGCCGAGCCGGGCGACCGCCGGGTGGTCCGCCTCTACCTGACGCCAGCGGGTGAGGCCGCCGTGCAGCGCGCAGACGAGGCGTACGCCGCCTGGTTCGGCTCGCTGCTCGACTACACCGGCCAGGGCGCCGAGATCCTGGCTGACCTGCAGCTTCTCGACGACTCGATGACCGAGCGCCGGCGTGCCCGGCTGGCCGAGACGGAGGCCGCTGCTGCCAGCACGACCGCGAGTGAGCGGTGATGCCGGGCAGGAAGAAGCAGCAGTCGGCGACCATACGGGAAACGACTCCGGAGCGCACGCTCGGCTCTGGCTACGGCGAGGGCTGGCTGCGCCGGATCGCGGCCGACTGCTGGAAGCACCGCGGTCTGTCCCTGGTCGCCTTCGGCGCCTCACTGGTCGCGACCCTGATCACCACGGCCATCCCGCTGATCCAGCGGGACATCATCGACGACGCGATCCTCAAGCACATCCAGCCGATCTGGCCGGGCGCGACGCTGCTCATCGTCGCCGCCATGATCAGCTTCGGCGCGGTCTATCTGCGCCGGTACCGCGGCGGCCAGCTGTCCCTTGAGGTCCAGCATGACCTGCGCACCGAGCTGTTCGACTCGCTGACCAGGCTCGACGGCGCCCGGCAGGACCAGCTGCATACCGGCCAGATCGTGAGCAGGTCGATCTCCGACCTGAACATGATCCAGTCGCTGCTGCAGATGCTGCCCATGCTGATCGGCAACGGGCTGCTGTTCGTGCTGTCGATCATCGTCATGTTCTTCCTGTCGCCGCTGCTGGCGCTGATCTCGCTAGCGGTCGGCCCGGCGCTGCTGGTGCTGTCGATCATGTCCAGGCGCCGCCTCTTCCCGGCCAGCTGGGACGCCCAGCAGAAGGCCGGCGAGGTGGCGGGCGTCGTCGAGGGCGCCGTCACCGGCGTGCGCGTGGTCAAGGGCTTCGGCCAGGAAAAGCAGGAGATCGAGCGGCTTGAGGGCATCGGCCGGGTCCTTTACGCGGCCAGGGTGCGCACGGTCAAGATGATGGCCAGGTTCTCCCCCGCCCTCGGCGCCATTCCCGCCCTCGGCCAGGTCGGCGTGCTCCTCTTCGGTGGCTACCTGGCCATCAAAGGCGAGATCACCCTCGGCACTTTCCTGGCGTTCGCCTCCTACCTCGCCCAGATGGTCAACCCGGTCCGCGCCCTGACCAACCTGATCACGATCGGCCAGGAGGCGCGGGCCAGCGTGATCCGCGTCTACGAGGTCATCGACTCCAGGCCAGTGCTGACGGAGAAGCCGGACGCCCTCGTCCTGCCGGCGGGCAGCAAGGACGTCGAGCTGGACGACGTGCACTTCGGCTACGTGCCGTCCGAGCCAGTGCTGCGCGGCCTGACGCTGCGGGTTGCACCCGGCGAGACGCTCGCGGTTGTCGGCACGTCCGGCTCCGGCAAGTCGACGATCTCGCTGCTGCTGCCGCGCTTCTATGACGTGCGCTCGGGCGCCATCCGGGTTGGCGGCTACGACGTACGCGACCTCACCCTGGACTCGCTGCGCGCCTCGATCGGGCTGGTGATGGAGGAGAGCTTCCTGTTCTCCGACACCGTCCGCAGCAACATCGCCTACGGTCGCCCCGACGCGACGCAAGAGCAGATCGAGGCGGCCGCCCGCGCTGCCGAAGCGGAGGAGTTCATCCTCAGCCTGCCGGACGGCTACGACACCGTCGTGGGCGAGCAGGGGCTGACCCTGTCCGGCGGCCAGCGCCAGCGCGTTGCGCTGGCCAGAGCGCTCATCACCGACCCGGCGATCCTGGTCCTCGACGACGCGACCTCCGCGATCGACGCGCGGGTGGAGGCCCAGATCCACGCCACCCTCCGCAAGGTGATGGCCGGCCGGACGACGCTGCTGATCGCGCACCGCCGCTCCACTCTCGAACTGGCCGACCAGATCGCGGTCCTCGACCAGGGGCGGCTGATCGACCAGGGCACGAACGACGAGCTGATGGCGCGGTGCCCGGAGTACCGCCTGCTGCTGGCCGGGCCGGGCGACGACGCTGAGGGCGTTGACGCCGGCGAGCTTGATTACTACCGGAACGAGGCCGTCTCCGGCTCCGCGCTACGCCAGGCCGCAGCCACCGCGCCTGCCGCAGGCCAGATCACTCCGGCCCTGTGGCCCTCGAGGACGCCTCCGGCCGAGCTGGCCAGCGGCGCCTCCGAGGCCGGCTCCCGGCAGCTGGCGAGCGCCGCAGCGACCGGCATCGGCCGCGGCCACATCTCCGGCGGCGGCGCGGGCGGCGGTCGCGGTGGCGGCGCAGCCCAGCGCGGCGCGGGCCTGGCCGGCGGCATGGGCGGCGGTGGCTGGATGGCCGGCATCCCGGCCTCACCTGAGCTGCTGGCCAGGGTCGCGGCACTGCCGCCGGCGAACGAGGACCCGCACGTGGCCGACTCGGTCGCGCGGGCTCCAGACCCCCGCTTCACGCTGCGCAAGCTGCTGCGGCCGTTCGCCATCGCCCTGCTGATCGGGCTGATCCTGGACGCGCTGGACGCCGTGGCCAGCACGGTGATGCCACTGCTGGTACGCGGCGGCATCGACAACGGCGTCGAGCGGACGCTGCTCAGCTTCGACGCCCGATTCAAGATCATCCTTGGGGTCTCCGCCATCGGCCTCGCGATCGTGCTCGCCGACTGGGCGGTCAACTGGGCCCAGACCATCGTCGTCGGCCGCAACGGCGAGCGGCTGCTGTACACGCTGCGAGTGAAGATCTTCAGCCACCTGCAGCGGCTCGGGCTCGACTTCTACGAGCGCGAGCTCACCGGCCGGATCATGACGAGGATGACGACGGACGTGGATGCGCTGTCGTCGTTCTTCCAGACCGGGCTGATCACGATGGTGAACTCGCTGCTCACCTTCTTCGTCGTGCTGGTCCTGATGCTGGTGATTAACGTGCATCTCGGCCTGAGGCTGGCGCTGTTCCTGCCGTTCCTGATCGTGGCCACCGTGGTCTTCCGGTCCAAGTCCTCGAAGGCCTACAGCGACGCCAGGGACAAGGTCAGCGTGGTCAACGCGGACCTGGCCGAGAACGTCGCAGGGCTCCGGCTGACCCAGGCTTACCGGCGCGAGCAGGTGAACTCTGACCGGTTCTCCGGGCTCTCCGCCTCGTACCGCAAGTCGCGGCTGCGGGCCCAGCGCATGATCGCGATCTACTTCCCGTTCGTGCAGGCGCTGTCCACCGTCGGCGGCGCGGTGATCCTGTTCGCCGCGGCCAGCCAGATTCACAACAACACGCTGACGGCCGGCAGCCTGATTGCCTACCTGCTGTGGGTGGACCAGCTGTTCTCGCCGATTCAGCAGATGTCGCAGGTATTCGACGGCTACCAGCAGGCGAACGTCGGCCTGAAGCGGATCAGGGCGCTGCTGCAGACGCCGACGAGCACACCTCCGGCCGAGCACCCCGTGGAGCCAGGCCGGCTGCGCGGCGCGGTCGAGTTCCGCGACGTCAGGTTCGGTTACGCAGGGCAGCGCAACGAGGCGATCCGCGGGGTGAACCTGTCGATCGCCCCCGGCGAGACCGTCGCGCTGGTCGGGCAGACAGGAGCCGGCAAGTCCACGCTGGTCAAGCTCGTCGCGAGGTTCTACGACGTCACCTCGGGCGCCGTCCTGATCGACGGCACCGACGTGCGGGACTACGACCTGCCGGCCTACCGGCAGCAGCTTGGCGTGGTGCCGCAGGAGTCGTACCTGTTCGCCGGCACGGTGCGGGACGCGATCGCCTACGGCCGGCCCGATGCGACCGATGCAGAGGTCGAGGCGGCTGCGCGCGGCGTCGGCGCGATCGAGATGATCTCCCGGCTGCCCGGCGGATTCATGCACGAGGTCTCCGAGCGTGGCCGTAACCTGGCGGCTGGCCAGCGCCAGCTCATCGCGCTTGCCCGCGCCTACCTGGTGAACCCGGCCATCCTGCTGCTCGACGAAGCCACCGCGGCGCTCGACCTCGCGGCTGAAGCTGAGGTGAACCGCGCGACCGAGGAACTGTCCGCCCGACGCACGACGCTGGTCGTGGCGCACCGGCTTACTACAGCCTCGAAGGCCGACCGGATCATCGTGCTGGCCGACGGCCAGATCGTCGAGGTTGGCACGCACGCCGACCTGCTGGAGCGCGACGGGGCCTACGCCGGGATGTGGGCCGCGTTCACCGGCGAGGCGGAACTGGTCGCCTGACTGGCTTCACGCCGTCGGGTCGGCCGGGCCGGTATCGGCAGGCTGCGCGGCTGCTGCGACGCGGCGCCAGGCCGCTAGCGCGGTCTTGATGTCTGCCGGGCCGATGCCGACGTGCGTGAGCATCCGGATCCGGCCGCCGACCATGGTGACCAGCACGCCTTCGGTCGCCAGCAGGTCGCTCCATTGCGCCGCATCCCAGCTAGTGCCGGACACGTTGACGAAGACGATGTTGGTCTCCACGGCATCGGGATCGACGCTGCCCGGCAGCAGCTCGGCGATGCCCTGGGCCAGTGCTTGCGCGTTCTCGTGGTCCTCGGGCAGGCGCTCCGGCCCTTCCTCAAGCGCGATCAGGCCTGCTGCCGCCATGATGCCGGCCTGCCGCCACGCGCCGCCGAAGAGGACCTTGAGCCGCCGCGCCTCCCTGATGAACTCCTGGTCACCGACCAGAACCGAGCCGATCGGCGCGCCGAGGCCCTTGGACAGGCAGAACATCATCGAGCTGACCGGGCCCGCGAACTCGGCCACCTGAGCGGCCGCCAGGGCGCACGCGTTGAAGATCCGGGCGCCGTCCAGGTAGAGCGGGACGCCCGCGTCCGCGCAGACGGCCGCGATGTCGCGGACACCGGTCACGCTCATCACCGATCCGCCGCCGACCTGATGGGTGTTCTCGATCGTGACCAGGTCTGTCACGAGCACGCCGTACGGGTCCGGCGCAAGCGCCGCGGCCACCTGAACGCCGGTGAGCAGCCCGCGGGTCTCCGCCGTTACGTGCCGGAAGGAGACCCCGGACAGCACGGCCGCCGAACTGGCCTCGGTCCGGCCGACGTGCGCAGTCGACTCGCAGACGGCCAGGTGGCCCGCACGGACGTAGGCATGCAGCGCGATCTGGTTGCACATGGTCCCGGTCGGCAGGTACAGGGCCGCTTCCTTGCCGGTGAGCTCGGCCGCCCGCTCCTGCAGCAGGTTCACCGTCGGGTCGTCGCCGTACCAGTCGTCACCCACCTCGGCGGTGGCCATCGCCTGCCGCATCCGCTCCGTGGGCTTGCTGACCGTGTCAGAACGCAGGTCGATGCGGTCGTCCATGCGCGCAGGATACGGGACAGCCTCCTGGCGCTAGTTAGGCGGCGGTGTTAGCGAGGTCGGTGTCGGCCAGGTCGGTTTCCGCCACTAGCTCAGCGTTCCGCACAGGCCCGGCCAGCTGGTCCGCCCGCAGCGTGCGGATATCCCGCGGAATCAGGGCCAGCAGCGATGCGAGCACGATCAGGGCAGCCGCACCGTACTGCGTCACCGACACGCCGACTCCTGCCGCGATCGGGCCGGCCAGCAGCGCTCCGATCGGCATTGCCATCACCGAGCCGAGCGCGTCGTAAGACGACACCCTGGCCAGCTTCTCCGGCGGGATGTTCCGCGCGAGCGCCACCGTCCACTGCACCATCATGATCTCCATGGCGATGCCGAGCGCGAACGACGCGACGCAGATCGCCGGAACCGGCCACAGCATTGCCAGGGCCAGCGGCGAGATGGCAATGCTGGCGCCGATCAGGACGACGAACAGCATCGGCCGGCGCGGCGTGAACCGGAGCGAGATGAGCCCGCCGGCGATCAGGCCGAGCGACTCGGCGCCGGTGATGGTGCCCCAGGCCGCCGCGCCGCCGAGGTGCGTACGCGCGACGACCGGCCCGAGCACGCTGAAGCCGCCGTACCAGGCCATCAGCACGATGGCGAACTGCGCCACAATCACCCACAGCCAGGTATGCGACCGGAACTCCGACCAGCCCTCGCGCAGTTCCCGGAGCATGCCGGGTTGCTGAATGCGCTCGTTCCCGGTCACCCGCAGGGCCAGCATGAGCGGCAGCGTGCCGGTCAGGCCAACCCCGCAGGCAGCCAGCGCCCAGCCAGGACCGACCGCGGCGACCGCGAAGCCGGCCAGCACCGCGCCGCTCATCTGGGACCCGTTCATGGCCAGCCTGCTGACGGCGCTGGCCTCCTGGAGCAGCTCGCCGGGAACAAGGCGCGGCAGCAGAGCCTGGGAGGCCGGGTAGAAGACCGCCATCCCGGTCCCGGTCAGGCACTCCAGCGCGATCATCTGCCAGAGCGGCGGGTGGCCGGTGAGCACCAGGATCCCGAATGTCCCCTCGCCCGCGGCCATCATGATGTTGGCCGCGATGATCACCTTCTGCGGCGCGATGCGGTCCGCAATGACGCCGCCGAGCAGCAGGAAGACGAGGGACGGGGCGATCTGCGCGGCGAGGACGTAGGACAGCTTCGCAGTCGAGCCATGCGTCTGGTCCAGGACCGCGAACGACACGCCCACCATCGAGAAGGCGTAGCACATCGGCGCCAGCACCCGGTCGGCAAGCAGCAGCCGGAAGTCGCGGATGCCCAGCACCGGCAGGCGGCGCGGGACCCAGGCGGAGCGGCGCCTGAGCGCGCGCGCAAGCATGCCAGTGTCCGATCGTGAAGTGGGATCATGACTCGGGTAAGAGCCGGAACCTCCATGCTATCTGCGCAGGCCAGCTGCGCGAAACCGGATTTCCGGGCCACCCCGATGGTGATCACGTGACCGCCGGATGGGACGCTCTGCACTAGCGCCCCGGCAGGAATACTGGATCAGCCTGCCGGGTTCGCGACGTGTGTGCCTTACCGGCGAGAGGGGCTGATGGTCAGTTGAGCATCCTGGGTACGAGGGTCCTGCGCACCGAGGACCCGAAGTTCCTGACCACTGGCGGCGTCTACACCGAGGATGTCGTCGACGACCGCCTCGCCGGCGCGGTGCACGTGTTCTTCGTCCGGTCGCCGGTCGCGCACGCGCGGATCGGCAGCGTCGACGTCAGCGCGGCTCTGGAAGCGCCTGGCGTGGTCGCCGCCTTCGCCGGTCAGGACCTGGCCGGCCTTCCGGTCATCGACCCGTTCGCGGCCGGGCTGATGAACAAGGAGATGCAGCAGCACGTGCTGGCGGTCGACAAGGTCCGCTACGTCGGCGAGCCGGTCGCAGCTGTGGTCACCGAGCAGCCGTATCAAGGCGAGGACGCCCTCGAGCTGGTCGCCGTGGACTATGAGCCGCTGCCGGCCGTACTCGGCTTCGGGCCAGACGACTCGAGCCTGCTGTTCGAGGCGGCCGGGACGAACCTCGCCGGTCGCTGGGGTGATCCGGCCGCGCTGAAGTCAGACCTGTTCGACGGCTGCGAGGTCGTGGTCAGCCAGACGATCGTGAACCAGCGAGTCGCGCCGGCCCCGATGGAGACCAGGGCCGCTGCCGCCGCCTGGGGCGAGGACGGCCGTCTCACGACCTGGATCCCGAATCAGGGTGCCCAGGGCACTCGCGACGATATGGCCAAGAGGCTTGGCATTGACGCCAGCCAGGTCCGGGTGATCACCCCCGATGTCGGCGGGGCGTTCGGGGCCAAGTTCGGCGCTGATCCGGAGCACGTCGTCGTGGCGTGGATCGCCCGCCATCTCGGCCGGCCTGCCCGCTGGACTGAGACGCGTTACGAGAATCTCATCGGGATGACCCACGGCCGGGCGCAGCAGCACACGATCACTATCGGCGGCAGCCGCGAGGGGAACGTGGAAGCGTACCGGCTCGAGATCGTCCAGGACGCGGGCGCGTACCCGAAGATCGGCGCCGTGCTGCCGATGCTAACGATCATGATGACGACCGGGCCGTATGACATCCCGAAGGCTGAGTCGGTGGCGACCGTGGTCGTCACCAGCACCACGCCGATCGGGGCCTACCGCGGGGCGGGGCGGCCCGAGGCGACCGCCGCGCTTGAGCGCGCCATTGACCTGTTCGCCGCCGAGATCGGTGCGGACCCGGCCGAGGTCCGCCGGAAGAACCTGCTGCCGCCCTTCACCGAGCCGCATCGCACGGCCTTCGGCGCGCTGTATGACACCGGCGACTACGTGGCCGCACTGGACAAGGCAGTCGACGCCGCTGGCTACGCCGAGCTGCGCAAAGAGCAGGCCGAGCGGCGCGCCCGCGGCGACGTTGCCCAGCTCGGCATCGGCCTGGCCAGCTACGTCGAGATCACCGGAATGGGCGACGGCGCCGAAGGCGGCGGGCCACAGGAGAACGCTACTGTCGAGGTGCACC
>Ga0335075_10014695_pt1 | contig 11742 bp, 13 predicted proteins | sample Lox_Sample_24_FD_206723 | JGI IMG/M metagenome (GOLD analysis project Ga0335075, IMG submission 206723) | Soil microbial communities from Loxahatchee National Wildlife Refuge, Florida, United States - Lox_Sample_2.4 | ecosystem: Environmental > Terrestrial > Soil > Wetlands | place: USA... | reverse complement strand
ATTATCTACGGCGCGCGCATCTCCATGACCGTCGGCACCTGCGTGGTGCTCGCTTCGCTCGCGCTCGGCCTCATCATCGGCTCGATCGCCGGATACTATGGCGGAGCCATCGACCGTTTCGTCAACGTCGTTCTCATGAACGCGTTTCTGTCGTTTCCCGGAATTCTTCTCGCAATCGCCTTCGTCGCCTTTCGCGGCCCCGGCATCTTCAATCTCATCCTCGCGCTTTCCCTCGGAGGCTGGGTCGGCTACGCTCGCCTTGTTCGCGGACAAGTCCTTGCCGCTCGCGAGCGCGAATTTGTCGAAGCCGCGCGCGCTCTCGGCGCCAGCGATCTGCGCATCGTCGTCCACCACATTCTGCCGAACATTATTCAGCCGGTCGTGGTCCAGGCCGCCATCGGCATGGCCGGAGCCATTCTCGCCGAAGCCACCATGAGCTTCCTCGGACTCGGCGTGCCGCCGCCCACCGCCAGCTGGGGAACCATGCTCAACGACGGGCGCGCTCATCTTTTCGACGCGCCCCATCTCGTTCTATTCCCAGCTCTCGCGGTCATGCTCGCCGTGCTGTCGTTCAACTTCATCGGCGACGCATTGCGCGACTATCTCGATCCGCGCTCCCGCATCGAAGCCGGATTGTAAGCAGCTGGATTTAAGCAACGGATTGTAAGCAGATTGATTTACTTCAGGAAGAACGCATAATCGCGGCTGCCCGGAATTCTGCGCCATCCCGCCCCCGGATGCGCGCAGATATCGAAAGGAATTGGAACTGGTGTCGAAGTGCTGCGGATCCCGTCCCCCGTATTCGCAACCACCACGCTTGCTCCGGCCTGTGCGAACTTATCCAAAATCTGCGCCTGAGCCTCAGCCGGTTCGCCCCAGAAAAAACAAGTTTCGTCGGTATTAATTTCCGCCACAATATTCAGCCGCAACAAGTACGCCCAATAGGCATCATTATCGAATCCGATCGCTCCAACTGGCGTGCCCGGCGTTAAATCCATTTGTTGCAGTCCCTCGGCCGTCACGCACTCCGCGCTGGCGTCATTGTGAAAGCCGTGCACAGCTTCGCCGCGTTCCAGTCGGACCATCGAGGTCAGCAGCCCAGCGGCCACAATTGCGGTAACCAGGCCATACCAGCGAGCGGTGTTCCGTCTCAGCCGCACACCCGCCAGCACCGCGCCCCAAAGCAGTATTTCCCAAGGAACCAGATATCGGCTCTCAACTAAGGTCAGGCAGTGTGCCGCAAAAGCCGCGGCGCTGATCAAGATGAGATACCAATGCGCCGCAATCGCCCTTATCGTTTTGCGCAAATCGCATCCCGCCAGAATCGCCAGAATGCCCAAAGCCCACGCCGCAGGCTTTGTCAAAATCTCGCCCAGCTTCAATATTTCGCCAAGCACGTGCCGTATCACAACTCCCCACTGAAATTTGGGAGCCAATCCGTCATTCCAGTACGACGGATCGTACCAGGGCGGATAACTCGATCGCAGCGGCCCGTTGAATTCATACACCGCCGGGTGTTCCTTAATCTTGCGCGTCGGATGCAGCGGCTTGCCGCTCCAAGCGGGCTGACCCTGCCAGTTTCGTAGAGGAAGATCGTAGGTATACCAGGCAAACGCGAGCTTTCCTGTATCGGAAAACGTGAACCGTCCTTTGGACCGCGACAGCAAAGCGATCTCCGGCGACGCGATCATCGCAAAAATTACGAGAGGTATAAGGAAATTTCCAGCCCGAACCCGCAACACGCGCCACGAAGCCAGCGCCATCACTATCAGGAACACCACCCCCATGGGGAAAAGAATTGCCTTCGTCAAATAGCCAACTCCGAGGCAAATCCCAAACCAAACGTAAAGCGACCGCTTTTCCTCGGTCCCGTTGGTGATGCGAACCAGAAGCCCTGCCGCGAGCAGCGCCATCGTGGTCATGCACAAATCGGGATTGATCGCAGTAACAATGCCGCCAACCGTCGACCAGATAAAAAATGAGTACCCCAATATCCACATTTGAACCGGTGGAATCGGTTGCACCCCCTGCTCCCTGGACTCGGAAGCTTCTTCTTCCCGCCGCAGCAAAGAGCTCCAGAAAAATTCAAAAGCAGCAATACATGCCAACAAGAGCGGAAACGCGAGCGCGTGGGCGACAGGAAACTCCTCGCGAAGCGACGGCTTGAAGATCGCCAGATCCGCCGCCAGCAGCCAGGGATACAGGGCGCTCCAGTATGCATTGATCGTCATCGCCCAATCGTGCCGCAGAATCGCGCGGGCAATTTCCAGGTAGGACCGCGCATCCGGGCCCACGGTATTTCGGGCCAGCACAATCTGAATTAGACCCAGGCTGATCGCGACAAAACGGCCTGCCCACCGAACCAGCGGCAAACGCGATTTTGGCTTCATATCTGGCGCGGCGGCAAAGGTCCGCCCATTTTCGTTGAGGCCGCGATTCGCCTCGGTGATCGACATTTTTTATTCTCGAAAATCCATGACTTCCCCGGCAATATTCAGCCCTGCGGTTTCCGGCCCAGAACCTGATATTGCGCCCCGAACGGAATTCGCGTCAGCCCACTTTCAAGAAACCGCAGCGCACCCAGAACGCGCGGAAAGAAAAATGCGTAATCCGTTCGCACAATCTCAAATCGATTTTTGCGCAGCAGCGCTCGCGCCTCCGGCGGAGAAATCATCGCCGCATCCTGGTCGAAAACGCATTGCGACATTACGTACCGAGTCCCCAAGTTCCACGGGTTGTTCTCCCAAAAAGAAAACAGCCCTCCCGGTCTAAGGCGCTCAAAAATATACGCGACCGCGGCGCCGCGCATTGCTTCCGGAATGTGATGGAAAACTCCGTTGCAATAGGCCAAATCCATGTTTCCCAACTCTGTATAGTCGGCAAAACTTTTGAATTGGCAAATCGAACTTCCATTCCGTTGCTCCGCCAGTTCAATAGATCTCGCCGAAACGTCCACTCCCATCACCAACTGCGCATCGAACACCGCTTGCAGCAATCGGGACGTATCGCCAATTCCGCAGCCGTAATCCAAAATTCGATGCGGCTTCTCGCCGAGCTCTGCCAGTCGTCGCGCCAGCCTTTGAACGCGTCCGTTCGCAAAGTAATCTTTATCTTCTCCGCTGATTGAGAGCGCCTGGTTCAGGTCGGCATCGTAAGTGTCGGCGTGAAGATCGAACTCGCTCCCGCTCATCGCTGGCGCAGTCCCAGAATACTCAGGAAGAAGCTGAAAAAAATCGTCTGCACTCCCAGCGTCAGGCAAAGCGCGGCGGGGATTACGAGCCGCAGCGTATGCGAAATGTCGAGCGGCCCAAAGCCGCGAGCGCTCCACAGATGCACCGCATACAGCGACATGGCGATGCCTGCAAAAGAAAGCGCCGCCCCCGCTACCAATCCCGCTTCGAGGGTCACGTAGCGGAACATCTTGTTCAGAGCTGTGTCCGGCGGATGCAGCCCCCCCGTAATCGCGAAAATCTTGGTGAATACCGCGAACGCAATCGCCTGAAATCCAAGCAGAATGGCCACCGCCGAATAGAGCAGCGTGTGTACGTCGAGCACCGCGTGTCCGATCTGCCGAGGCGCAGGCAGCAGCCACGCTCCGGCCAGCAAGCCAACCAGCATAAGCGCGAGCCCGGGATACAGAAATAGCCACCGCGGACTATACAAAAGTAGAAAGCGCAGATGCCGCCAGCCATCGCGCCACGTGTGTAGATGAGGCGGGCGCGTCCGCCCATCGGGCAGCAGCGGCGTAGCTACTTCGCATATTGGCATGCCAAACAGTGTGGCCTTCACCACCATCTCGCTGGCAAATTCCATCCCCGTAGTGCGCAAGCCCATTCGCATATAGGCCGCTCTTGTGAAGCCCCGCAGCCCGCAGTGGAAGTCGCCGCACGGACTGTGGAAGAAAAGTTTTCCGATCTGCGTCAGCACCGGATTTCCCACATAACGATGCAGCCACGGCATCGCGCCGGGCTGGATTCCTCCCTTAAAGCGGTTCCCCATTACCAGATCATGCCCGGCCCGCAGCTGGTTCACGAACAAAGGAATGTCCGCAAAATCGTAGCTGGCGTCGGCGTCGCCCATCACAATGTACTTGCCGCGCGCCGCCGCAATGCCTCCCATCAAAGCGCTCCCATAGCCTTTGTGAGCCACCGCCACCACGCGCGCTCCGCAGCTTTCGGCGAGGGCCTGCGAGCCATCGCAACTGCCATTGTCGGCCACAATAATTTCCGCCGAAAGGTTCGCCGCTTCCATGGCCGAGCGCGCTCTCGCGATGCAACTCCCCAGCGTTTCCGCCTCGTTCAGGCACGGCATCACCACCGAAAGTTCCACCTCGTCCGGTGCCGGCGGCGGCGTTGCCCCAATTGCGGACGAAGGGACCAACGGCAGAACGTTCCGATTTGCCAGCGTCGCATTCATTCCATAATCCCGGGCAGGTTGCCGAAAAACCAGGGATTCGTGTCGGGGTATGCCTTCAGGCGTACCGTAATTCCACTTTTTCAATCGCGCCTTTACGCGCTGAATCCCAGACTCGAGTTTTTCAGCATCCTGCTACGGCGCGAGTATACCTAAAAAGGTCTTGGCAGATTTTCACAGTTTCGGCCAGCCCGGAGTTTTCAAACCCTTGAAAACGCGGCGGATTCACTTCTTGACTGCAATATCGCAATATGCGATATTTACATCGCAATATGTAATTATGACTCTGGGAGAAAAATTTCGCTACCTGCGCGAGGTCGAAGGCTCCCTGCGCGGCCTGGCTCGGCCCATGACCCAGCAGGAGGTCGTGAACGCCGTTAAGCAGGAGTTGAAGAAGAGCATCAGCCAGTCGTACTTGTCGCAGATCGAAAATGGGGCGCGCCCGCACATGACGCAGTCGTCGCGCGCGCTACTGGCGAAGTTTTTCAAGGTTCATCCCGGCTTTCTCGTGGATGACCCCGAGGGCTATCACACCGAGTTGACCTCGGACTTGCGCACCACGGAAGGCCAGCTCGACGTGTGGCTGTTGCAAGGCTCGGAGAAATTTGTCGGCGACCCGGAGGTCAGCGATGTGCTGATCAAGGCCGCTCGGGAAAAAGACACGCGCCGCTGTCTGCTCCTGCTCGGCGCGATTCTTGATACGCCCGGTCTGGCCGAGCGCCTGCTCGAAGCGCTGCGGCCCGAATTGGTAGCCAACGGCAACCGCCGCCAGAAGGAGCAGCATAAGGAGAAACACACTCGTGCCCCCGGCACGGAAAGGAGAGACCGATGACGTACTCCATTACCTGGGCGGATTTTTACCTGGTCTGTTTCGCCATCGGCTTCTGCCTCAGCTTTTTTTCCTTTGTGTTCGGCGGAGCACGCACCGGCCACCTGCATCTGCCCCATTTTCACGGGCACGCGGGCGCAGTGCATGGGCCGTCACCCAGCGCGGCCGCGCATGTCCCGGCAACGCACGTTGTTGCGCACGCGGCGCCGCAAGGCGAAACTCAAGCCGCGCAAGCCGCCGGAGTATCACCGTTCAACTTCGTTACCTTCACGGCGTTCCTGGCATGGTTCGGCGGCGCGGGATTTTTGCTCACCCGCTATTCCGGACTTTGGGTTGGTTTTGGCTTGCTGGCTTCCATGGCCAGCGGATTGATCGGCGCGGGCATCGTGTTTCTATTTCTCAGCAAGGTGCTGATTTCCGCCGAAGAGAACATGGATCCCGCCGACTACGAAATGGTCGGTGTGCTGGGAAAAGTCTCCAGTTCGATTCGCGAAGGCGGCACGGGAGAGATCGTGTACTCGCAGATGGGAACCCGCCGCGTTTGCGGCGCCCGTAGTGACGACACGAGCGCCATCGCGAAAGGAACGGAAGTGGTCGTAACGCGCTATGAGAAAGGGATCGCCTACGTTCGCCTGTGGAGCGAAATGTCAGGCGAACCATAAAGAGCGCGCTCGGGAAAACTGGGAGAGAGCACAGGTCTCTAAAAGATTATGTTTTTGGGGTTGCTGAAAGATTTTGTTTTTGGGTGGAGCAGCGCTTCTAGCGCTGAATTGAAGGTTTCCACCTTCGGCGCGGCTTTAGCCGCTGAGGTTCGCAACAAGAAGGATTCGTAACAGGAGGCGTTATGTTGGAAATGTCACGCATGGTCGAAATTTGGATCTTTGTTGGTCTCGGAGTCATGGCCCTTCTCTTCCTCATGAGCGGAATGGCCAGGCTCTATCGCAAGGCAGGACCGCATGAAGCGCTCATCGTCTATGGCCTCGGCGGCACGCGCGTCGTCCAGGGACACGGCACGCTCGTCCTTCCGATGGTGCAGGTCTGCAAAGATCTGTCGCTCGAACTGATGTCGTTCGATGTGGCCCCGCAGCAAGACCTTTACACCAAGCAAGGCGTCGCAGTCACGGTCGAGGCAGTCGCGCAGATCAAAGTGAAGTCCGACCGCGAATCCGTGCTCACCGCGGCCGAGCAGTTCCTCACCAAGTCCGATCAGGAGCGCGAAGCCCTGATCCGTTTGGTGATGGAAGGCCACTTGCGCGGCATCATTGGCCAGCTCACGGTGGAAGAAATCGTAAAGCAACCGGAAATGGTGTCTGACCGCATGCGCGGCACCTGCGCCGAAGACATGAACAAGATGGGGCTCGAAGTGATCTCGTTCACCATCAAGGAAGTTCGCGACAAGAACGAATACATCACCAACATGGGCAAGCCGGATGTCGCGCGCATCAAGCGCGACGCCGATGTTGCCACCGCCGAAGCCGACCGCGACACGGCCATCAAGCGCGCGTTGGCGCAACGCGAATCGGCCGTCGCTAAGGCGCAAGCCGATCAGGAGCGTGTGCTGGCGGAAACGTTGTCTCTCGCTAAGCAGGCCGAGTCGCAGCGCGATCTCGAAGTGAAGAAGGCGCAATTCCTCGAAGTCACCAAGCGCCAGCAAGCTCAGGCCGACAAAGCCTATGACATCCAGACCAACATCATGCAGCAGCAGGTAATCGCCGAGCAGGTGAAGGTACAGCAAGTCGAGAAAGAGCAGCAGGTCAAAGTGCAGGAAGCGGAAATCAATCGCCGGGAGAAAGAACTGATCGCAACCGTCCTCAAGGGCGCGGAGATCGAGCGTCAGCGGATTGAGACTCTCGCCGCCGCCGAAAAGCAGCGCCTGATTGCGGAAGCCGAAGGTCGTGCTTCGTCGATCCGCGCCCAGGGCGAGGCCGAAGCCGAGATCATTTTCAAGAAGGGCGAATCCGAAGCCAAAGCCATGAACGTAAAAGCCGAGGCTTATCAGGAATACAACCAGGCCGCGGTAATCGACCGCTTGTTCACCTGCATGCCGGAAGTGGTGAGGGCATTGGCGAGTCCGCTGGCCAATGTCGACAAGATCACCATCGTCTCCACCGGCAATGGCGACGCCTCTGGAATGAACAAAATTACCGGCGACATCGCGAAGATGGCGGCCCAGGTGCCAGCATTGTTCGAAACGCTCTCCGGCATGCCGCTCTCTGAATTGCTCGGCAAGGTGCGGCAAATCGGCGACCATCCTCCGAAACCGCCGCTCGTCGAGGCGTCGAAGTGATCTCCGCGCGATTGGCATTGGGAACATTGGCAACCGCTTATTTGGGGACAGCCGCCCTCGGCTGTCCCTGAGCGCGGCAAGATATAGGAGCAAAGCGTATGGACCACAAACCAAAAGGCATGGGATTAGGCATCGCACTGGGAGCAGCCCTCGGCGTGACCCTCGGGATCCTCGCGGGCCACATCGCCCTATGGCTGGGAATTGGCGTAGCCATCGGAATGGCGATTGGCAGCACGTTGCGGCGCACACAGAACGCATGCCCAAAGTGCGCAGCGCTACACCAGAAACATGAAGAAAGACTGTTGACGGAATAGTGAGATGGCGACGGTATGGGGATCGGCGTGAGAACGCCTTGCGGAGGCGATGACGGAGTTGAGGGGAAGGGATTCTTCGACTTCCCTCAGAATGACAATTCTTGAAGGAATAAGGAGTTCACCATGGCATTACTCGAGCGTGTTTCCACATTAGTCCGGGCCAACCTCAACGACCTGATCGACAAGGCCGAGGAACCGGAAAAGATGATCAAGCAGGTTATTCTCGACATGCAGAATCAGTTGCTGCAAGTGAAGACGCAGGTCGCGATCGCCATCGCCGATCAGCACCTGCTGGAGAAAAAGCAGAAGGAGAACGAAGATAAAGTCGCCGAATGGATGCGCAAGGCCGAGCTGTCAGTGGACAAGAAACAGGACGACCTGGCCCGCGCCTCGCTGCAACGCGTGGAAAGCTATCGCGAAATGAGCGAGAGTTACACGCAGCAACTCGCCGATCAGAAGGCACAGGTAGAAAATCTGAAATCCGCGCTGCGTCAACTGGAACAGAAGTTGACCGAAGCGCAAGCCAAAGCCGATTTGCTGATCGCGCAACATCGCCGCGCCCGCGCCCTCGGCAAAGCCAGCGACGCCCGCCTGGCCATGGGCGATGGATCGAAGGCTGCGGCCTTCGACCGCATGAAACGCAAAGTCGCGCACTCCGAAGCGCTGGGCCACGCCAAAGCGGAAATCGCCGGAGACAACATGGAAGACCGCCTGGCCGCCCTCGAAAAAGAAGATCGCATTGAACAACTGCTGGCCGAGTTGAAGACAAAGCGAGGCGCCTAACTCAGGAATATTATTTTCCATTTCCGAAATGGAGATGTGCAAGATGAAAACCGCGAAGGTACAACTGAAATCGGTCGTGGCTCTTTCTGCACTGATGTTGTTCTTAGCTTGCATGCCGGCTCAAGCTCAGGAAAAGCCCGAGCAATTGGCGCAGGCGTCCGCGGAGTCGTGGCTGCAACTGGTCGATTCCGGAAACTATGCGCAAAGCTGGCAGGAGGCGGCCCAGATCTTCAAAAACGCCGTCTCCGAGGAGCAGTGGGCGAAGATGGCTCGGGCAGCTAGGGAACCGTTAGGTAAGCTTCTCTCGCGCAAGCTAAAAAGCGCAACCTACACGACAACACTCCCCGGCGCTCCCGATGGCCAGTACGTCGTGATCCGGTATGACAGCAGTTTCGAACATAAACAGACGGCGGTCGAAACCGTGACGCCGATGCTCGATAAGGATGGAAAGTGGAGAGTGTCAGGTTATTACATCAAGTAGGCAGGAGCGAAGCTCCTCGACGTCAGAAGGAGAGTCTTTCCGTGAAAGTCCAGCCAGCCTGATATCTCTGGCTGCGCCTGCAGAACGGCTTCGCTCAAGGGTCGCACCGAACCGGAAGGCTTTCGGGTTCAAATTGAATGGCTTCTCCTTGCATCCATTGACCAGCCCGCCTGCATCTCTGTAATCTTGCATAGGAAAATCTGGCGTAGAAGTCTCTAAATCCGATTTCAGGCTGAAGGACAATTCATGAAGGTAGTTGCAATTCTGCTGCTGGCCGTGCTGATGTCGAACGGATGCGGCAACAGTAATACTGCGGCGCAGGTGGCCGCGGCGGCGACCTGGCAGGCGGTCTTAAGCGGAGGAGACGAACAGGCCTCGGGCTTCAGCTTTACCACGCAGTTCACCGTGGGTGGCGATGGCACGCTCAGCATTACCAGTTTTCAATTCCTTACCAATAACAACGGCGTAAGCTGCTTCCCCATATCCGGCGAGAGCGTGAGCGGCAACATGCTGTTGACGGTGAACACGACCACCCAGCAGGTTACGGGAACCTTTACCTACGTCGTGCCCTCCGGCGGCAACACGCTGACCCTCAATGGGAATGTAACGGGAACTGCAACCATCACAACCAGCACGACTACGCTGAGCACGGCGACGATCACGGGCACCTGGACATTTGTAGGCAGCGGCACGCCCGCCGGCTGCAACAACACCAGCGGCAGCTTCACCATGACCGAACCCACCACGACCACGGGCTAACTGAGGAACTGGAGTGGTTATTTCTCCGGGGAGCGTATCCCTTAAAACCAATCGCTGCGGTAGGCCACCCACCATGAGATGAACAGGATGGGGAGGGTGGCGGCTAATCCCCACCAGATCGGCAGCAGAAAATCCGCCAGCAGGCCGAGCACGGTAAAAGTCATCCAAAAGATTTTCCGCTCCATACAGCAAGTGTAGGCCAGAGTGCGTCCAGACGCGCAGCGCAGTTGGGCTGGCACTTTCGTCATGCTCGCACCCTGCGGTACAGTGAAGGCCATGAAAGCGACCAAGCGCTCGGTAAAGGAGATTGCGGAGGCGGTTGCAGGCCGCGTGCTCGGCAACGGAAGCGTTGCGGTAAACGGCGTAGCCAGCATTGCATGGGCATCGCCGGACGATCTTGTTTTTGTGGAGGACGAGAAATATCTTTCGCCGGCATTGGCTTCACAAGCGGGCGCGGTGATTGCGGGCGAGTTCGCGGAGAAGAAGCTCGCGGCGGGCGCAGGGGCGTTGGAGAAGCCGCTGATTCTCAGCAGGCATCCCAAACTGGCCTTTGCGCGGGCGGCGCGGTTTCTGCAAAGCGAAAGTTATTCCGGCAGCGGAGGCGTGCATGAGACTGCCGTGGTGCATGTTTCGGCGCGCTTAGCGCAAGGGGTCGTGGTCGAGGAGCACACCGTGATTTCGGAGAACGCCGAGATTGGCGAAGGCACGCGGATTGGCGCGGGCTGCGTAGTGGGGCGCGAAGTGAAAATTGGAAGGGAGTGCGAGATCTACCCGAGGGTGACGATGTATGCGGGAACTGCGTTGGGCGACCGCGTGATTGTGCATGCGGGCGCGGTTCTGGGCAGCGACGGCTTCGGTTACGCGCGCGATCCGCAGAGCGGCAAGTACGAGAAGTTTCCGCAGGTGGGCAGGCTGACGATAGCAGACGATGTCGAGATTGGAGCCAACACCACTATCGATCGCGGAGCGCTGGAGGAAACTCGTATTGGGCGGGGAACGAAAATCGACAACCTGGTGCACATCGGCCACAACTGCCAGATTGGAGAAAATGTTGTGATCGCGGCCCAGACCGGGCTTTCCGGCAGCATTGTGATTGAAAATGGCGTGGTGCTGGGAGGGCAGGTGGGCATCGGCGAACATGCGCATATTGGCGAAGGAGTGATGCTGGGCGGGCAGGGCGGCGTTCTGCCCAACAAGGTTCTGCGGGGCAAAGGAATGGCTTTCTGGGGAACTCCGGCGCAGCCGGTGAAAGAATATCTGAAGCAGTTGGCGGCGCTGGGGCGGTGGGCGAAGCGAAAGAAATAAGTGTATAAAGATCCGGTTTGAATAGGAGGGGCGATGCTGGGCTCAATGAATATTGTGGCGTTTGTTCCTACAACCGATGCGGCGAAGGCGCGCGCTTTTTATGAAGGCGTACTGGGGCTGCGCTTTGTAAAAGACGATGGGTTTGCGATGGTGCTGGATGCGAACGGAATTATGGTGAGAGTCGCGAAGGCGCAGTTTACGCCGGCTCCGTTTACGGTTTTGGGCTGGCAAGTTCGCGGGATCGAGAGGATTGCGACAGAGTTGCAGGCGAAGGGCGTGACGTTTGAGCGCTTCGGCTTTTTCGAGCAGGACGAACTGGGGATATGGACCGCGCCCACCGGAGACAAAGTGGCATGGTTCAAGGATCCCGATGGAAATGTTTTGTCCATCTCACAGCATGTGTGAGCGGAATGAGCCGGTGGATAGTTCGCTAATTGGGTAATTCGAAAACCCTTAGTTCGCGGGCCTAGAAGTCCACTGGGATTTAGATTTACCCAATTAGGGAATCACCCACTGTTGCGTTTTATTCCCGATTTATCCTTTTCGGTTTTTTTCGATTCTGAGTTTCCCG
>Ga0335075_10014693_pt1 | contig 11742 bp, 6 predicted proteins | sample Lox_Sample_24_FD_206723 | JGI IMG/M metagenome (GOLD analysis project Ga0335075, IMG submission 206723) | Soil microbial communities from Loxahatchee National Wildlife Refuge, Florida, United States - Lox_Sample_2.4 | ecosystem: Environmental > Terrestrial > Soil > Wetlands | place: USA: Florida... | reverse complement strand
CGCAGAACGATCATCGGCCAGCGCGGCCGGCCCGCCTCGCCCTGCACGCGCGCCCGATGCTGGATGTCGCGGATACGCTCGATGACCCGATCCAGTGTGCAGGCCATCGCCTCGTGCATGGGGGCCGGATCATGGCCCTCCACGAAGTACGGTTCCCAGCCATAGCCGCGCAGCAGCTGCTCGAGCTCCTCACGCGGTATGCGCGCCAGAATCGTCGGATTGGCGATCTTGAAGCCGTTCAGATGCAGGATCGGCAGCACCGCCCCATCACTGCCGGGATTGAGGAACTTGTTCGAGTGCCAGGCCGTCGCCAGCGGCCCGGTTTCGGCCTCGCCGTCACCGATGACGCAGCCGACGATCAGCTGCGGGTTGTCGAATGCCGCACCGAATGCATGACTCAGCGAGTAGCCCAGCTCCCCGCCCTCATGAATGGAGCCCGGACATTCGGGTGATGCGTGACTCGGAATCCCGCCGGGAAAGGAGAACTGCACGAACAGTCGGCGCAGGCCCGGCTCGTCCTGCGACACCTCCGGGTAGATCTCGCTGTAGGTGCCTTCCAGATAGGCGTTCGCCACCACCGCCGGGCCACCGTGACCGGGACCGGAAATGTAGATCATGTCCAGATCGTATTTGCGAATGACCCGGTTGAGGTGGGCGTAGATGAAGTTCTGCCCCGGCGTCGTACCCCAATGCCCGAGCAGCATGTGCTTGATGTGCTCGAGCTTCAGAGGTTCGCGCAGCAGCGGATTGTCGAACAGATAGATCTGTCCGACGGACAGGTAATTGGCTGCCCGGAAATAGGCATCGATTTTCTGCAGCTCATCGCCGCTCAGCGTCGTCTGGGACATGTCAGGCTCCGGTAACCTGGCCGCAGCCGCATGATAGCAACAAGCCCCGCCGCCGCCGCGCTCGGCACTTGTCCTAATTGACACTCAGCTGTCCGACAGGTCCTCGGCGAGCACCGGCGGCGCGGCCGCCGCCTCCTCCAGCGCTGCCAGCTGCCCCTCCTCGGATTCCGCTGGCAGGATGAGCTTGCCGCTGCCGTGCTCGAGCAGCCAGGCAAACTCGTCGCCACTGACGGGCTTGCTGTGAAGGTAGCCCTGCGACTGATTGCAGCCGATGTGCCAGAGGAAATCGAGCTGCTCCTGCTGCTCGACACCCTCGGCCACGGAGCTCATGCGAAACGCCCGCGCCAGCGCGACGATCGTCTTGACCACCGCACGACCGGCGGCCTCGGCCGGCGCCTGCCGGATGAAGCAACTGTCGATCTTCAGTGTATCAACCGGCAGCTGCGACAGCCTGCCGAGTGAGGAATAGCCCGTGCCGAAATCATCGATTGCAATCCTGACGCCCGTATGACGCAGGAGCTTGAGCTTCTGGACCTCCTCACCGCTTTCCTCATCGAGCGCGGCTTCCGTGACCTCGATATCCAGGCCCCAGATCGAGTTGCTCCAGGGCTCCACTGCCTTGAGAAAGTGCTGGGTGAAGTCGGCCCTCTGCAGCTGCGTGGGCGAGACGTTCACGGCGACGCGCACGGGGGGTAACCCAACGTGCTGCCAGGCACGGCAATCCCGCGCGGCCTGCTCGATGACCCAGGCGCCCACGGCCGCACCGAGGCCGGTCGACTCGACCACCGGCAGGAATGCGCCCGGGGAGATCAACCCACCCTGGGGGTCGCGCCAGCGGATCAACGCCTCGACGCCCTGGATGCGGCGCGTGATCACACTGACTTTCGGCTGATAGTGCAGCTCGAATTCGCCCCGCTCCAGTGCCAGTCGCAGGCGGTGTTCCATTGCCAGCCGACCAACGCGCTGTGAATGTCGTTCGGCGTTGTACGGCAGCAGTGATACGCCGCTGGTCCGGGCGTGCAGCAGCGCCGCCTCCGCCCGCTGCAGCAGGGCCTCTGCGTCGGTGGCATCCTGGGGATGCAGGGCAACACCGCAGCGCACGGCCACGGGAACCTCGCGCTCCTCGATGCGCAGCGGCTCGTTGAACAGCGCCTGCAGATGCGCCGCCGCCGCGCCGAGCGTCTCCTCGGTGGATTCCGCGGCACGCTCCTCGACCAGCGCGAAGGTACCCCCGCCCAGATGTGCCAGCTGCTCGGCGCGCGGCGCGTGTCGTTTCAGTCGCGCGGCGACGTGCTGCAGCAGCAGATCGCCCGTGCGACGGCCGAAAGAGTCGTTGATGAGCCCGAGCTTCTCGATGTCGAACGCCAGCAGCGCGTGGCGCCGCCTGCCCTCGGGATCCAGCAGCCGCTGCAGCCGCTCGCCGAACAGCGCGCGCTTGGCGAGCGCGGTCTGCGAATCGAACAGCGACAGAAAGCGCACGGTGTTGTCCTTCTGCATGTACTGCCAGGCGAAGGACAAATTTCCGCCGACCTCCTGCAGCATGCGCAGCTCCTCATCGCCGACCACACGTGCGTCGCGTGCGGCGAACAGCAGCACGCCGAACGCCGTGCCTTCCACCGCCAGGGGCAGCGCAACGATCGAGCGCAGCCCCACCTGCCACAACAGCTGCTCGACCGACCCGGGTTGCTCGCGTGCGGCGCTGTCGTTGCAGACGACGGCGCGGCCCAGGGAGAGCGCGCGCGAGAGCAGACTGTTGGGCTGCGAGAGGGCCTCGGAGCACAGGCTGCGCAGCGATTCGCCCAGCGCCTCCTCGCTCGCCTGCCAGACCACGGGCTGAATCTGCGGGTTGCCCCCGACTTTCGCGGAGGCAATGACGGCCGTGTACCCGCCGACACTCACGGCCAGACGGCAGGTCTCACGCAGCAGTTCCGCGCGGTCACGGATGCGCACGACCGCACCGTTGACGCCACTGAGCATGCGTAACACGCGATCGAGCCGTGCGATGTGCGCCTCGCGGCTCTGGCGCTCGCTCGCCTCACGCACCGCACGACGCACCGCCGGCGCCAGGCGCGACAGATTGCTCTTGAGAACGTAGTCCACGGCGCCCCGGTGCAGCGCGTCGATCGCCCGCTCCTCACCCATCTTTCCCGAGACGAAGATGAAGGGCACCTCGGGCGATAGCTGGCGGGCCACGGCGAGGGCTGCATAGCCGTCGAACCCCGGCAGATCGAAGTCCGACAGAATGATCGCCGGTGCGAACGCAACCAGCGCGCGGCGCAGATCCACTTCATTGTCCACGCGCTCGGTCAGCACGCTCAGGCCCGCGCGGCGCAGCGAGTGCAGCGCCAGCTCGGCGTCGGTCTCCAGATCCTCGATCATCAGGATGCGCACGGGCGTTGTGGCCTCGCCATTCATGCCTCGTCCCTCAGGTCAGCCCGGCTGGCTCATGCCTGGCTGCCGACCCCGTTCAGGCGCGCAATGGCATCGGGCACCAGCGCGGCCTGGGTGGGACGGCAGAACAGATAACCCTGCGCCTGCTCACAGTGCAGGCGACGCAGTGCCTGCGCCTGCTCGGCGGTTTCCACTCCTTCGGCCACGACCTTCATGCCGAAGGCCTCGGCGAGTGAGACCACCGTGGACACCAGCAGGATGCCGCTGGCGGACTCGCTCATGCCCTGGATGAAGTAGCGATCGATCTTCAGCGTGTCCACCGGCAGCCGCGCGAGCATGCGCAGCGAAGAATAGCCGGTGCCGAAGTCATCGATCGCCACTCCGATGCCCGCGGCAGAGAGCTCCTCGAGCTTGCGGATCGAGAGCTCCAGATCCTGCATCAACATGCTTTCGGTAATCTCGATGTCGACACCGGGCGACCCGCCGGATGGCGGACGCACGCTTGTCAGTACCCGCTCGACGAAGTCGCGCCGGCGCAGCTGCTGGGGAGAAACATTGACTGCAATGCGCACCGCCGCTTCGCCGCGCTGCTGCCACGAGGTGGCATCGCGCACCGCCTGCTGCAGCACCCATTCGCCGACCTCGGCGATGGCGCCCGAGCGCTCCAGCAGAGGTATGAACACCGCGGGAGAGACCAGCCCCTCCGTGGCATCCTGCCAGCGCAGCAGCGCTTCCAGGCCCACGACGCGGCCGCTTTGCAGATGCACCTTCGGCTGATAATGCAGCAGCAATTCGTTGCGTTCGAGGGCGCCGGCCAGCCGTCCTTCCAGCGCCAGTTTGCGGCTGTCGGGCCGCTGGCGAATCGATGCGTAGGGCAGATAGCCCTCATTGTCCTCTCGTGCGGCCTTGAGCGCCGCCTCGGCGTGCTGGACGAGCTGATCGGCGGTCGTGGCATCCCGCGGGTGCTCGGCCATGCCTGCGCGCACGCCGGGACGCAGCTCGTGCCCTTCGATGCCGAACGGAGCGGCAAACAGCCGCGCGACCGCCTGCGGCAGGCGGCGCCCGGTCTCAACGCTCGCCGCGGCATGCTCGCAATGGATCGCAAACGTGCCCGCGCCGAAGTAGGCGATGCTCTCGCCCTCATAGGCCTGCTTGAGCCGCGCCGACATCTCGGCGATCAGGCCATCACCGACATGGCGCCCATAGGAATCGTTGATGGCACTGAGCTGCTGTACGTCGAACACCACCACCGCGCGCGCTGGCTGCCCCGCGCCGGCGAGCTGACGGTCCAGGTGCTGGCAGAACAGCACGCGCTTGGCGAGCCCCGTGAGGCTGTCGTAATGGGACAGGAACTGTACCGCCTCGTCCTTCTGCAGGTACTGCAGCGCGAAGCCCAGGTTCGCGGTGAGCTCCTCGAGCACCTGACGCTCGGCGGGATCGAAGACCCCGGGCTGGCGACTGATCAGAAGCAGGGAGCCCCCGCGGATGCCGTCGACCTGCAGCGGCAGTATGGCGATCGCGCGATACCCCTGCGCGAGGAGCTGCTCGCGAGCCGACGGCGACAGGACGGCGCCTGACGCGCCAGCCACCCGCTCCGAGGGTCCAGCCGACAGCTCGTTCTCGATGAGGGCGCTCTCGGCGAGGCTGGCGCCCGCTGCGGTGAGCGCCGCCGAAGCGGCCTCGCAGCGCTGCAGTAACGCCTGTTCGATGGCGCGCAGCGCCATCGAGTCCTCTCCGGCCCAGGCCTCGGGCTGTGGCCGCGCGTCCGCACCCGGGCGCAGGCTGATGGCCACACGTTCGTAACCGCCCTGCTGAACAGCGATGCGACAGACCTCGCGCAGCAGCTCCGCTCGCTCATGCAGACGCAGAATCGCCGAGCCGGTGCTGCTGAGCATCCGATAGGTGCGCGTGAGGCGCTGCAGACGCGCCTCCTGCTCGCGCCGCAAGGTGATGTCACGATCGGTGCCGCGATAGCCCAGCAGCTCACCGCGATCGCCTAGGATGGCGACCGCATTGCGCTCGAGCCAGCGGGCCCGGCCGTCCGCGGCGCGCCAGCAGCCGACCGCGCCTGTCAGGGGCTCCTGCCCGGAAGGAAGCAGGGCCGAAGCGGCCTCGGCACTGGCAGTCATGAGGTACGTGCGGAAATCCTGATCGATGAGCGAGATCGGGTCATAACCCAGAATGTGGATCACAGCCTTGCTGCAGAATCGGAAGCGGCCCGCCTGGTCCACCTCCCAGATCCAGTCCTGAGAGGTCTCCACCGTATCGCGCAGGCGCTGCTCGTTGTCGCGCAACTGCTGCTCGGCTTCGCGCTGCGAGCGCTTCAGCGCCGCCTCTGCCAGCGCCCGCTCGATGGCGGCCGCCAGGCGTGCCAGGTTTCCCTTGAGCACATAGTCGGTGGCGCCGCGGCGCAACGCATCGATGGCGCGCTCCTCACCGATCGTGCCGGACACGAAGATGAATGGCACATCGGGTGCGCGCTCCACTGCGATCTGCAGGGCGCGCAGTCCATCGAACCTGGGCATGGAAAAATCCGACAGGATGAGCTGCGGGCGATGCTCGTGCAGCGCTCGCAGGAAGTCGGGCTCCGTGTCGACGCGGTGCACGTCGCATTCCAGGTGCGAGCGCTTCAGACCGCGCAGGATCAGCTCTGCATCGGCGGGCGTGTCCTCGACCATGACCAAACGGATCGGTTGTTTCGTCACACACCTGCTCCACGGTTGGGGTCCGGGCCGTCTGTCTGCCCGGAGATCAGCGCTGCCATCCGTGGTTGCTGTGAAGAGTCCGAATCTGCGGCACCGCCCGTCGCGTCTGCCCCGGCGCCCGCCGCTGCCGCGAGCGGTAGCGCGAACGAGAAGCTTGCGCCGGCGTCGGGCGCTGCCTGCGCCCAGATGCGCCCACCGTGGCGCATGATGATCCGGTGCACGATCGCCAGCCCTACACCGGTGCCGGTAAACTCCTCGGCGCCGTGCAGGCGGCGAAATACGCCGAAGAGCTTATCGGCGTGACGCATGTCGAAACCCGCGCCATTATCGGTGACCTGATAGATAGCTTCGGGCCCCTCGATGCGGCCGCTCACGCGAATTTGCGGCTGCGCTCGCCTGGCACTGTATTTCAGTGCATTGCCGATGAGGTTGCACCACACCTGGCGCATGACGATACCGTCGCCCGCACAGAGAGGCAGCTCATCGATCTGCAGCGCCGGCGTGGGGCCGCCGTACGCGCCAAGCATCTCACTGGCCGCCGCCCGGGCAAGCGCAGTCATGTCCAGTCGTGTGCTCGCCAGCGGCTGGCGACCCACGCGCGAGAAAGCCAGCAGCCCGACGATGCGCTCGTCCATGCTGCGGCTGCCCTCACGAATGATGCCCGTGATGCGCTCGCCCTCGGCCCCGAGCTGCGTTGCGAACTCCTCCTGCAGAATCTGCGTAAACCCATCGATTGCGCGCAGCGGTGCCCGCAGATCGTGGGAAATCGAGTATGCGAACGCTTCCAGGTCCCGATAAGCGATCGCCAGCTCCTGGGATCGCACACGCTCGCGCTCCTGCAGAAGCGCGTTCTCGCGCCGCAGGCGCTGCAGATCCAGTGCGCGTACCAGCACCGGCAGGATCGCGTTGAGCTTGAAGGGCTTGAGAATGTAGTCGAGGGCGCCAGCCTTCATCGCCTCCACGGCGGTATCGATCGTACCGTGGCCCGTCATGACGATGGCGCCGAGAGAGGGATCGATGGCGCGCGCGGCGGCGATCAGCTCGATGCCGTCCATGCCGGGCATTTTCAGGTCGGTCAGAAGCAGCTCGTGCTGGCCGGGCTGCAGCTGCGCAAGCGCCTGCTGCGGCGAACCGAAACCCTCGGTTGCATAGCCTTCCATCCGCAGCGTGTCGCATAAGGCGCGCAGCTGCGGTGCCTCGTCATCCACGATCAGCAGGCGAGGCGCAGCGGCCGTCGTCGTGGTGCCGTTCATGCGAGCTCCGCGAGCGCCGCACGCAGGTCGTGTAGCCGCGGTGGCTTGGCCAGCACCTTGCTGACATGCGGCGGGGTGTCATTGGCCGCGATCATGCGCTGACCCCATCCGGTCAGGAGAATGATCGGGGTCGCGGTCGAGAGTGCGGCGATCGAGGCGGCGACCCGGCGTCCGTCCACATGCGGCATTCCTAGATCCGTCACGACGATATCGAAGCGCTCGCCGCGCTTGAGTGCCGCGGCAAAGGCGTCGATGCCCGCCTGTCCTCCGTGCGCCACGGTGATGAGATGTCCATCCTCCTGGAGCGTGTCCTGCAGGGATTTGATCAGCATCGGATCATCATCGATCAGCAGGATGCGAAGCCGCTGCGTCACGAGTGATGCAGCCGACGCACGATCGACGGGCTGCAAAGCGGAGGTCTGCGCCGGGAAGCTCATGCGCACCGTCGTGCCGCGGCCGGGCGCACTGTCGATATCGAGCTCCGCGCTGTGTCGCTGCACCATGCCGTAGACCATGGCGAGCCCGAGTCCGGTGCCACGCTCGCCCTTGGTGGTATAGAAGGGTTCCAGACAGCGCCGACGCGTCTCTTCGTCCATGCCCAAGCCCGAATCGGTCACCTCGATGACCACGCGCGAATCCCCTTGCACGTCGGTGATCGAGCGCGTGCGCAGCGACAGAGTGCCGCCGGAGGGCATGGCATCCACGGCATTGAAGATGAGGTTCGTCAGAGCGTCGCGAATCTCGTGCTCGGCGCCCATGATGTCCGGCAGCGCCTCGGCCAGCTCGGTCTGCAGGTCCACCATGACGCCGCGCTGCTGCGCCTGGTCGCTCCAGCGCGGGCGCGTGAGCTCGAGCACCTGGCGGCCCGCACGATTCAGATCGACGCGCTCGAGCGTGAGCTGCGCCTCGCGCTCGCGATAGAACTCGCGCATGCGCGATACCGTGCGTGCCACGTCTTCGATCGCGCGCTGGATCGTGGAGAGATAGCCGCGCGCGCGCTCGCTCAGGCCCGGCTCGCGCTCCAGCAGCGACTCCGTATACAGCGATACGGGTGAGATGGCGTTGTTGATGTCATGCGCGATGCCGCTGGCCATCTGGCCGAGCGCGCGCAGTCGCTCCTGCTGCATGACCGTCTGCTGCGACTGGCGCAGATCGTCATAGGCCTTCTGCAAAGCACCGTAGAGCCGCGCCTGGTGGCTCGCCAGGGCCACGTGTTCGCTGAGCTGGCGCAGAAACTCGCACTCAGCGCTGCTGAAGGAGTGCGCCTCGCGGCGCGCACAGGCCAGCACTCCGAACACCTGGTTTTCCACCGCCAGCGGCGCGATCACCAGCGAGCGCAGACCGGCGCCGGCCAGACGTGACGGGAACGGGTAGGGCACGGCGTGCACGTCGGGCTCATGCACCAGATGCCCCGCCACGCAGCGCGACAGCCCATTGGCATCGATGGGTACGCTCTGGCGCTCATCGAGCGCCAGAGCGGCGGCGAAGTCACGGCTCGCGGCCCCGATCGTGCTGACCTCCAGCGAGCGCGCAGCGGCGTCGTACAGCAGGAAGCAGCCGAAGTCGATGGGCAGGTTCTCTTCGAGCGTGCCGAGCACGACCTGGAAGATGCTGGGCAGGTCCTGGCGCTCGCCGATCGCCCGGGTGATGTGCTGCAGAAGGCCGAGGCGACCGAGCTGCTCCTGCAGGTGCTTCTCGGACTTCTGGATGCGCGTCATCATCTCGTTGAATGCGCTGATGAACAGATCGAACTCGCGCGCCCCGGTGGGTGCGGCCCGCACGCTGTAGTCCTGCCGTTCCGACACCGCGCGGGCGATGTCGACCAGAGCCGTGATCGGATCGGCGATCTGGTTGCGCAGCCGGCGCGACAGCAGATACGCCACCGGCAGACAGATCGCCAGCAGCCCGAGCACGATGAGCCCATAGAGGATGCCCCGCGCATACAGTGCCCCGAGGTCGTATTCGACATAGAGCGTGCCGAGCGACTGCGAGCCTTCGCGCACGCCCTGGTAGCCGACCAGCATCCCATGCTGAAAGCGATAGCCACCCGCTCCCGGCCGCTCAGGCAGCTTCGCGGCTGGCAGCTGCGCGGGCCACGTGGCGAACAACTTTCCCTGCGCGTCATACAGCGCGGCGGCGCGGATGTGCGGTTCGGCCTGCAGCGCGGCCAGCACCGTGGTGGCCTGACCGCGGTCATCGAAAGCCAGCGCTGCAGTACTGTTGGTCGCGATGGCCGTGCTCAGCGTGCGCAGCTGCTCGATGCTGCCGTTACGAAACGCCAGCACCTCATAAGTGGAGAATGCGCCCACGGTGGCAAGCAGTACCGCCAGCCCCGACAGCAGGATGATGCGCATCAGCACCCACTGAATCGGCTGGCTGCGCATTGCGGCTGAGTCTTCCAGCGGCGCCATCGCTATTGCTCCGTGCGATCGATCTGCGCGAGCTGCAGCAGCGGTGCGCTGATCGTCAGGCCGGCCGCGCGCGCAGAATTTGGATTGATTCGCAGGCGGATGCGCCGGTCGAGGGTTTCGAACTGGATCATGACCCCGCGAAGCGACGCGCCCTGCACGTCCGTGACGGTAAGGGTGCTGCGGTGATCGAGCTTGGCGAGGATGCCGTCCAGATTCGCCGCCGCGGAGCGGTCGATGAAGAGAATCTGGCACTGGCCGATGTCGGCCACGTTCGTGAAATGACGCACCACCAGCGGATGGGCATCGACGTGCTCGCCCTGCACGGCCTCGGCCAGGTGCGAGCCGAACGGATCAGCACCGAGGATGCCGATGACGAAGGGCTGATTCGCCGAGGCGAAGGTCGCGGCCGGCCAGGCGACGAAGCGCGAGAAGTTGTACACGAACACGGCCTTGACCTGGTACTCGGTCGGCGCGCCGCCGGCGCCTGCCACGTCGGCCGCCGCCTGGCCGCCCGTCGCACACCATGTCGCGATCAGCAGCGCTGCCGCCAGGAGTCCTGCTCTCAGACCTGCTCGGCGTGCTCCTGCGCGACTGGCTCCGGCCCATCCGATCGCATGCCTGTGTCGGAACACGGTCTGGTTTTCGCTCTGGTCGCCCCGTGAAGCGGCCACAGTACGGAATTTGACAGAACCCTGCAGTGAGCAGGCTCGCAGTTTGAGCGACGCTCCGTCATCGTTTTGCCGCCCTGCGTCACGCTCCTGGATGTTCCTGGGAGACCCTCGCACCCTCGAGCGCCAGCAACTGCGCCTTGGCCGCGAGCCCGCCGGCAAATCCCGTGAGCCGGCCGCTGCTGCCGATGACGCGATGACATGGCGCGATGATCGAGATGGGATTGCGGCCATTGGCCGCGCCCACTGCCCTGACCGCCCTCGGCTGCCCGATCTGCCGCGCGATGTGCCCGTAGGATCGGGTCTCGCCATACGGAATGGTGAGCAGGGCCTGCCATACACGTCGTTGAAATACGGTGCCGCTGAAATCCAGCGGCAGTGAGAAAACGCGTCGCTCGCCTGCGAAGTACTCGCACAACTGCCGGCGTGTCTCGCGCAGGACCGGGTGATTCCCGTCCTCAACGCAGTTACCCAGCCGCACTCGTCCGGGTCGATCGTTTTCCCACAGAATGGCCGCCAGCCCCCGCTCGCTGGCCACCAGCGTGAGGTCTCCGAGCGGTGAGGCCATCAGCGTGCTGACATAGGGCTTCATAGGAGTCTCCACGGCAGTGTTTCGGCCGGCAGCATGGTAGTCGTCAATGCCGTTGGCATACTCGCCACTTTCGGACGCGGGGTAACGACAGATCTCCACGTCCGAATCCGGCTATCACGGCCGTGCTCGCGGGCCTATATTGCCCACATGCCAGCCGATCACGACAGCCTCTACCGCGCCTTGAGCGCACGCGACCGGCGCTTCGATGGCCTCTTCTTCGTCGGCGTCACCTCCACCGGCATCTACTGCCGGCCGATCTGCCCGGCACGTACTCCGAAACAGGCCAACTGCCGCTTCTTCTGCAGCGCTCAGCAGGCCGAACAGGCCCAGTTCCGCCCCTGCCTGCGTTGCCGGCCGGAATTGGCGCCCGGAAGTGCCCCCGTCGACGACTCCCAGCGTATCGCTCAGCTGATGGTGCAGCGGCTGGAGGATGGCACCATTGGCAACGATGCGGGCCTCGAGAGCATCGCGCGGCAGTTTCAACTGAGCTCACGCCAGGTGCGCCGCATCGTGCAAAAGGAGCTGGGCGTGGCGCCGATCCAGCTGCTGCTCACCCGCCGGCTGCTGCTCGCCAAGCAACTGCTGAGCGAGACGTCGCTGTCCGTGACGGACATTGCCTTTGCCAGTGGCTTCTCCAGTCTGCGCCGATTCAACGATGCGTTTCGCACCCGCTATCGTCTGGCGCCGTCGCGGCTGCGCAGGCAGGCCGCCGCTGACAGTCGCATCATCGGCGCCTCGGACACCTCCACGCTGCAGCTGGTCTATCGACCGCCGTACGATTGGTTCGGCGTGCTGCGCTTCCTGTCCGCGCGCGCACTGCGCGATGTGGAATGGGTCACCGATCGGTCCTACGCACGAACGGTGGCGCTGGGCA
>Ga0335075_10014692_pt1 | contig 11743 bp, 10 predicted proteins | sample Lox_Sample_24_FD_206723 | JGI IMG/M metagenome (GOLD analysis project Ga0335075, IMG submission 206723) | Soil microbial communities from Loxahatchee National Wildlife Refuge, Florida, United States - Lox_Sample_2.4 | ecosystem: Environmental > Terrestrial > Soil > Wetlands | place: USA... | reverse complement strand
GCGCCCTTGGCGGGCTGATCGCGGAAGGCGAGCTTACCGCTGGAATCGCCGAGCCAAATCTGCAGCGGCGTCACGACGACGGCGAGCATGATCGCAAGCCGGAGCGATTTCATGAAGAATTCCGTGTGGCGGCCGGAGAGGATGTACCAGGCGCTGATGCCGCCGACGACGATGAGGCCGGTCTCCAGGCAGGCCACCCACATGTGTGAGAAGCCCCACGGCATGTCGGGGTTGAAGATCGCGGCCACGTAGTCGGTCACGACGTAGCGGCCATGCATCATGTGGCCGCCGGTGGGGGTCTGCATCCACGAGTTCGCCACCAGGATCCAGAAGGCCGAGATCGTGGCGCCGAACGCAACCATGCAGGTGGCGATGAAGTGGACGATGCGCGGCACGCGGTGCCAGCCGAACATCATGATGCCGAGGAAGCCCGCCTCCAGCATGAAGGCCATGGCACCTTCGAAGCCGAGCATGTTGCCGAAGAAGCCGCCCGTGGCAGCGGAAAACGGCGCCCAGTTGGTGCCGAACTCGAATTCGAGCGGCAGGCCGGTGACGACGCCGATCGAGAAGTTGAGCAGGAAGAGGCGACTCCAGAAGCGGGCGTGGCGGTAATAATCGTCGTCGCCGAAGCGCAGCCAGAGCGCCTCGAGGAAGACGAGGAAAAGCCCAAGACCGATGGTGAGCACCGGCCAGGTAATGTGAAAGAGCGCGGTCAGCGCGAATTGCAGGCGCGAGAGGATCACATAGAGGGGCATTCCCGCCTCCCTCCTCGGCCGCCAGGCCACGCGCCGCCCCGTTCCGGCCGGGACCAGAGCAAAGACCACTTGGAGAGGTTCGGCAATTCTGTCAACGGCTTCGTCGGACGAGCGTGGGCTTGACTGCCGAGCGACCCGCGCGGTAGGTCACCTGCCATGGCATCGATGCGCTCTGCCGCCACGCGATTTTGGTACCGCTGGTACGAACCGGCGGCCTAGGATCGTGCACCCGTAAGCAGGTTCCCGAAGCCGCCCCGCCCAGGCGGCTTTCGTGTTTTCGTGGCCATCGTTCGCGAAATTCCCGCCATCGGTGGAGCGGCCTCCCAATCCGAAGGAGGTTCGCATGCAGTCTTCCCCGTACGATTTCGATGTGGTCACCGGGCCCTCCACGCCGCCGGACGAGCGCAAGGAGAAGCCGGCGGAAAGCGGCGCCGAGCAACCGCCGGCGGAGCCGCCGCCGAAATAGCATCTGACGGTGCGAGGAAATCGGCCACCGCGTCATGGTCACGGCAAAAGGGCCACCGGATCAAGCAAAACCGCGAACGGCACTGCGGGCCCGCTCGGAACAGCGGCGGAACAGCGGGAGCGGGCGTGCCGGAAGCGCCACTTTCAGCGCAACTCGCTACGGATTACAGCGCTCGGAACAGCGGCGGAACAGCGGATCACGCGCGGCGGCGGGCGCGCTTCGGCGTCTCCTCGGGCAGGAGGGGTGCGAGGAAGCGGCCGGTGTAACTCTCCGGGCTCGCGGCGATGGCTTCCGGCGTGCCGGCGGCGACGATGCGGCCGCCGGCATCGCCGCCTTCGGGGCCGAGATCGAGAATCCAGTCGGCGGTCTTGATGACCTCCAGATTGTGCTCGATGACGACCACCGTGTTGCCCTGGTCGACCAGCGCATGCAGCACCTCGAGCAGCTTGCGCACGTCCTCGAAATGCAGGCCGGTGGTCGGCTCGTCGAGGATGTAGAGGGTGCGGCCGGTGGCGCGGCGGCCGAGCTCTTTCGCGAGCTTGATCCGCTGGGCCTCGCCGCCGGAGAGGGTGGTTGCCTGCTGGCCGAGGCTGATATAGCCGAGCCCGACGCGGGCCAGCACGTTCAGCCGGTCGGCAATGCGCGACTGGACGGAGAAGAAGGGCCGGGCCTCGTCCACCGTCATCGCCAGGATGTCGGCGATCGACTTGCCGCGGTATTTCACCTCGAGCGTTTCGCGGTTGTAACGCTTGCCCTTGCAGGTATCGCAGGTGACGAAGATGTCGGGCAGGAAGTGCATCTCGATTTTCAGCACGCCGTCGCCCTGGCAGGCCTCGCAGCGCCCGCCCTTGACGTTGAAGCTGAAGCGGCCGGGCTTGTAGCCGCGGGCACGTGATTCCGGAAGTTCCGCAAACCAGTCGCGGATCGGGGCGAAGAGATCGGTGTAGGTTGCGGGATTGGAGCGCGGCGTGCGGCCGATCGGCGACTGGTCGATATCGATGATCTTGTCGAGCCATTCGAGCCCCTCGATGCGCTCGTGCGGGGCCGGAACCGTGCCGGCGCCCATCAGCCGGCGGGCGGCGGCCTTGTAGAGCGTATCGACCACGAGCGTCGATTTGCCGCCGCCGGAGACACCGGTCACGGTGATGAAGGTGCCGAGGGGAAACGCGGCGGTCAGGATTTTCAGGTTGTTGCCGCTGGCGCCGATGACGCGCACCTCGCGGTCCTTGCGGGCGGGGCGGCGGAGCCTGGGGACCTCGATGCGGAGACGGCCGGCGAGGTAGGCGCCGGTGAGCGAATCGGGATTGGCCTCGATCTCCGCCGGCGTGCCGACCGCGACCACCCGGCCGCCGTCGGCGCCGGCGCGCGGGCCCATGTCGATGACGTGGTCGGCGCTCCGGATCGCCTCTTCGTCGTGCTCGACGACGAGCACGGTGTTGCCGAGGCGCTTGAGGCGCTGCAGCGTTGCGAGCAGGCGCGCATTGTCGCGCTGATGCAGCCCGATCGAGGGCTCGTCGAGGACGTAGAGGACGCCGGTGAGGCCGGAGCCGATCTGGCTCGCGAGCCGGATGCGCTGGCTTTCGCCGCCCGAGAGCGTCGCCGAGCCGCGGGCGAGCGTCAGGTAATCGAGCCCGACATCGACCAGGAACTGCAGCCGCTCGACGATCTCGCGCAGGATGCGCCGCGCGATCTCGGCGCGCTGCGGCGTGAGCGTGCTGCCGGCCGCGGCGAACCAGGCGTGCGCGGCGCGGATGGAAAGCTCGGAGGCTTCGGCGATGTTCCTGCCGGCGATCCTGACGGCGAGCGCTTCGGGCTTGAGGCGCGCGCCGTGGCAGACCGCGCACGGCTTCTCGGCATGGTAGCGGGCCAGCTCCTCGCGGATCCAGGCGCTGTCGGTTTCGGTGAAACGGCGCTGGAGATTGCGAATCACGCCTTCGAAGGGCTTGCGCACGGTGTAGCTCCGCACCTCGTCCTTGTAGGTGAAGGCCACCACGTCTTCGCCGGTGCCGAACAGCACGGCGTGCCGCGCGCTTTCGGGCAGGTCCTCCCAAGGCGTGTGCAGGCTGATGCGCAAATGACGGGCGAGGCTCTGCAGCGTCTGGTCGTAGTAGACGGAATGCGCGCCCGACCACGGCGCGATGGCACCCTTGCCGAGGCTCAGACGTTCGTCCGGCACCACGAGGGCGGGATCGAAGAATTGTTCAGTGCCGAGCCCGTCGCAGGCAGGGCAGGCACCATGCGGGCTGTTGAAGCTGAACAGGCGCGGCTCGATCTCGGCGATTGAGAAGCCGCTGACCGGGCAGGCGAAGCGACTGGAGAAGATGGTGCGCTCGCCGGACTCGGCGTTCTCGGCATAGACCACGCCGTTGGCGAGGCCGAGCGCCGTCTCGAAACTGTCGGCGAGGCGGGATTCGAGTCCCGGGCGCACGACGATGCGATCAACCACCGCCTCGATGTCGTGATTGAGCTTGCGGTTCAGGGTGGGCACTTCGGCGATTTCGTAAAGCGTGCCGTCCACCTTCACGCGCGTGAACCCCTTGCGGGAGAGCTCGGCCAGCTCCTTGCGGTACTCGCCCTTGCGGCCACGCACCACCGGTGCCAGCAGCAGGAGCCGCGTGCCCTCCGGCATGCCGAGCACGCGGTCAACCATCTGGCTCACCGTCTGTGCCTCGATCGGCAGGCCGGTGGCGGGCGAATAGGGCACGCCGACACGCGCCCAGAGGAGCCGCATGTAGTCGTGAATCTCGGTGACAGTGCCGACGGTGGAGCGAGGATTGTGGCTGGTGGTTTTCTGTTCGATCGAGATCGCGGGCGAGAGCCCTTCGATCTGGTCGACGTCGGGTTTGCCGGCGAGCTCGAGAAACTGGCGGGCGTAGGCGGAGAGGCTTTCGACATAGCGTCGCTGGCCCTCGGCATAGATGGTGTCGAAGGCGAGCGAGGATTTGCCCGAGCCCGAAAGGCCGGTGATGACCGTGAGAGAATCGCGTGGAATTGCAACATCCACGTTCTTGAGGTTGTGCTCGCGCGCGCCGCGCACGTGGATGAAGCCGGCCATGAGGACCCCCGGGAGGATGGGCGGAAGATGGGCGGAAGAAGAGCCGCGGAAAAGGTGCCGATGTTCTTGTGTTGTTCACATATCTATGGCAAGTCAAAGCGAGCGTCGCCCAGGGAGCATGGGCCAGGGGCCCGGGATGACGGGGCTGAGCGTCGGCGGAAGATCCTCTCCGCCGGTTGGGGTGGCTCGGGCGCGGGCTCGTCTCTATGATGGTTCGGGCCGGCGAGTTTGGTAAGGATCGAGCGGATGGCGGGCAGCGTCAACAAGGTAATTCTGGTCGGCAATCTCGGTCGGGACCCGGAAGTGCGGACGACACAGGACGGGCAGAAGATCGTGCAGCTTTCGCTCGCCACGAGCGATACCTGGAACGACCGCGCCTCGGGCGAGCGCAAGGAGCGCACGGAGTGGCACCGGGTGGTGATCTTCAACGACCGGCTGGCGGATGTGGCGGAGCGGTTCCTGCGCAAGGGACGCAAGGTGTTTGTCGAGGGGGCGTTGCAGACGCGCAAATGGACCGACCAGTCGGGCCAGGACAAATACACGACCGAAGTGGTGATCAGCCGCTTCCGCGGTGATCTGACGCTGCTCGATTCGGGCGCTTCGGGCGAGAGCGGCGAGGCGCGAGGAAGTGCCGGGCCACGGGCGGAGCGGCCGGCGCGCGCGAGCGGCGGGGCGTCCTGGGAGGGCGGCAAGGCCGGGAACGAGATCGACGACGAGATTCCGTTCTGACCGGCCGGCCGGCGCCTGATCCGATTCGCCCGAGGCTCGATTGAGCGATCGGCCAGAGAGCGGCGCCCCGCCGCCGCCCCATCTCCAGCCGGTGGCGCTCGAGGAGGAGATGCGGCGCTCCTACCTCGACTACGCGATGTCGGTGATTGTCGCGCGTGCGCTGCCCGACGTGCGCGACGGACTGAAGCCGGTGCACCGGCGCATCCTCTACGCCATGCACGAGGCCGGCTACACGCCGGACAAGCCGCACCGCAAGTCGGCGCGCGTGGTGGGCGACGTGATGGGCAAGTACCATCCGCACGGCGGCGAGGCGATCTACGACGCCATGGTGCGGATGGCGCAATCCTTCTCGATGCGCCTGGCCCTGATCGACGGGCAGGGAAATTTCGGCTCGGTGGATGGCGATCCGCCGGCGGCGATGCGCTACACGGAGGTGCGGCTGGCGCGGGCGGCGGGCCTCCTGCTCCAGGACATCGATCGCGATACCGTGGATTTTCAACCGAACTACGACGAGAGCGTCGAGGAACCGCGGGTGCTGCCGGCGCGATTCCCGAATCTCCTGATCAACGGCGCGAGCGGCATCGCGGTCGGGATGGCGACCAACATTCCGACGCACAATCCGGGTGAAATCATCGATGCCGTGCTGGCGCTGCTGGCCGATCCCGAGATTTCGCTGGAGGCGCTGCAAAGGCTGGTGCCGGGCCCGGACTTTCCGACCGGCGGCCTCATTCTCGGCCGCGGCGGCATCCGTGCGGCTTACGAGACCGGGCGCGGCGCGATCATCCTGCGCGCCAGGAGCGTGATCGAGGAGATCAGACGCGACCGCCAGGCGATCGTGGTAACGGAAATTCCCTACCAGGTGAACAAGGCCAGCCTGCTCGAGCGGATCGCCGAGCTGGTACGGAACAAGACGATCGAGGGCATTTCCGACCTGCGCGACGAAAGCGACCGCGAGGGCATGCGAATCGTGATCGAGCTGAAGCGCGAGGCGACCGCCGAAGTGGTGCTCAATCAGCTCTTCCGCTTCACCCAGCTCCAGACCAGCTTCGGCGTGAACATGCTGGCACTGGTCGGCGGGCAGCCGCGGCTGATGGGGCTCAGGGACGCGCTTGCTGCGTTCCTCGCTTTCCGCGAAGAGGTGGTGCTGCGGCGCAGCCGCTTCGAGCTTGCGCGGGCCCGCGAGCGCGGGCACCTCCTGGTCGGGCTTGCCATCGCGCTTGGTGATATCGACCGGGTGATCGGCCTGATCCGGGCCAGCCGCGACGCGGCTTCCGCGCGCGCGGCGCTGATGGGGTGCGCCTGGCCGGTGGCGGGACTCGAGCCGCTGCTGGCGCTGATCGAGGACGCCGGCAACCGGATCGGCGCCGACGCAACGGTGCACCTGACCGAGGCACAGGCGCGCGGCATCCTGGAAATCCGCCTGCAGCGGCTGACCGCGCTCGAACGGGAGAAGGTCGAAGACGAGCTCAGGGAGGTTTCCGCACGGATCGGGGAGCTGCTGGCGATCATCGGCTCGCGGCCGCGCCGGCTCGAGGTGGTGCGCGCGGAGCTTGGCGAGGTGCGCGCCGCGATTGCATCGCCGCGGCAGACCGAGATCGTCGAGGCCGAGGCGGATGCCGACGACGAGAGCCTGATCGAGCGCGGCCAGATGGTGGTGACGATCACGCGCGAGGGTTTCATCAAGCGCACGCCGCTCGAGGCGTTCCGCGCGCAGAACCGCGGCGGACGCGGGCGGAGTGCGGCGGCGACCCGCGGCGATGATATCGTCACCCGCAGCTTCAATGCGCACACACATCAGTGGGTGCTGTTTTTCTCAAGCGGCGGCAAGGTTTTTCGCGAGAAGGTCTGGCGCCTGCCGGAGGCCGGGCCGGCGGCGAAGGGCCGCGCGCTGATCAACCTGCTGCCCGAGCTTGGCAGCGACGGCGTGACGGCGGTGCTGCCGCTGCCGCAAGAGGAGGCGCTCTGGGACAGCCTCCATCTGGTGTTTGCGACGGCGCGCGGCAACGTGCGGCGCAACCGGCTTTCGGACTTCCGCAACCTGCGCGCGAGCGGGCTGATCGCCATGAAGCTCGACCCCGAGGACCGGCTGATCGGCGTTGCCACCTGCCGCGAAGGCGAGGATCTGCTGCTGGCGACGCGGCTTGGCCGGTGCGTGCGGTTTCCGATTACCGAGGACGTGCTGCGCGTCTTCGCGGGGCGGGAAAGTCCGGGCGTGCGCGGCATCCGCCTGGCGGCGGGGGATGAGGCGATGAGTCTCTCGGTGCTGGCCCATGTCGCCGTCGAAGGCGAGGAACGGGCGGCCTTTCTCCGGCTTGTGGCGCAGCGGCGGCGTGAGCTTGCCGGGGCGGACCAGGAGTTCCCGGAGACGGCGGAGAGCGCGCCTGCGATGGGGCTTTCTCCCGCGCGTTTCGCGGCACTTGCCGCGGCCGAGGAATTCCTGCTCACGGTGACGGACGCGGGATTCGGCAAGCGAAGCTCCGCCTACGAGTACCGCACGACCGGGCGGGGCGGGCTCGGGATTGCGAACATCGTGCTTGCGGCGCGCAGCGGGCGCGCGGTGGTGGCGAGCTTCCCGGTGTGCGCCGGCGACGACGTGATGCTGGTGACGGATGCCGGGCGGTTGATCCGGGTTCCGGTGGATCAGGTGCGCATCACGGGAAGGCAGGCGATGGGGGTGAGGCTGTTCCGCCTTGAGAACGGAGAGCGCGTGACGAGCGTGTTTCGCGTGGTGGAGACCGGCGTCGAGGAGGCGGGTCCGGACGAGGCGGGCAACGAACGAAACGGGCAATGACGGAACGGAACGGTGGCATGCGCGCCGGCGTCTATCCCGGCACCTTCGATCCGGTGACGAATGGCCATATCGACATCATTGCGCGTGCGGCACGGATTGTCCCGCGGCTGGTGATCGGGGTTGCGACAAATATCGGCAAGGCGCCGGTCTTTCCGATCGAGGAGCGGGTCGAGCTGGTGCGCGCCGAGGTGGAACCGCTGGCCGCGCGCAGCGGAGGCCTGATCGAAGTGAGGCCGTTCGATGGCCTGCTCGTGGCGTTTGCGCGCGCGGTGGAGGCGAGGGTGATCGTGCGCGGCCTGCGCGTGGTGGCGGATTTCGACTACGAGTTCCAGATGGCCGGCATGAATTACCGGCTCGACCCGTCGATCGAGACGGTGTTCCTGATGGCGAGCGAGCGGCATCAGTTCATTTCCTCGCGCTTCGTCCGTGAAATTGCCGCATTGGGCGGCGACATATCATCCTTCGTTCCGCCGCTGGTGCTGGAGCGGATGCTCCGACGCATCAAGGCCGGTAGCGGTTCGCGGAAATGAGGAGAAGCCATGCGGCGACGTTCGCTGATTGCTGCGACGATCGGGGGGGTGATGCAGGCTGCGATTGCCGGGGCCGCGGAGCCCGATCTCAGCAATACCGTCTATATGGATCTCAAATACGGACGGGTGGTGATCGTGCTGCGCCCGGACCTGGCACCCAGGAACGTGGCCCAGTTCGAGAAGCTAGTGCGCGCGCACTTCTATGACGGCACGCCGTTCTGGCGGGTGATCGCGGGCTTCATGGCGCAGGGCGGGGACCCGACCGGCACCGGGACGGGCGGCAGCAAGCTGCCGAACCTGCCGGCCGAATTCACCGATCAGGCGAAGTTCCTGCGCGGCACGGTCGGCATGGCGCGCAGCAGCGATCCGAACAGTGCCAACAGCCAGTTCTTCATCTGCCTCGCGCCGGCGACGTTCCTGGATGGCAAGTACACCATTATCGGCCAGGTGGTGAAAGGCATGGAGTACGTGGACGAGATCAAGAAGGGCAGCGGTCCGAACGGCGCGGTCGGCGATCCCGATCGCATCATTCGCATGGAGATGGCGAGCGAGGCGAAGCGCTGAGGGGTCGCGGCGGCGGGCGCCGGCCTCCGGAGCGGAGACCGGTCCGGGGAGAGACAGCGGGGGCCTGGCCGGTGTGCGCGGCGAACGGGGTCTCGGGGCAGGCTGTGCGGTAGTCGTCTATGCGGGGCGGCAGCAGGCTGGTTTGGCGGCGATCTGATCGTTCGACGAAGCTCGCGGCAACCTCACAACAGTTGTCCGTCAGACGGGGGATTCGCGGGCGAAACTCGTGGCGGGGCTCCCGGCTCCCGCTACGACGCGGCCTCGAGCAGCTCCTTTAGCTTTGCCAGCTCGATATCGACCAACTTGATTTGCTCTGCCGTATAGGCTTCGGCCCAAGACGAAAGTTTTGGCAGAGGCTGGAGGGTGGCCCGCATGCGGATGGCGGCGGGTGGCGATGCTTCCGGTTGAGGAGTGCTTGACGTCGGAGTTCGGGCGGCGTTGAAGGCAGGACGGAGCCCGTAGCTCAGCCGGTAGAGCACGAGACTTTTAATCTTGGGGTCGCGGGTTCGACTCCCGCCGGGCTCACCAACTAAATCAAGAGCTTAAGGGATGAAATCGTAAAATTCACGGAACGACATGGAAAAATGTCCGCACAGTGTCCGCAAGAGAGGAAGCAGTGGCAAATGCTCGAGGGTGGCCCGATCCAGAGAATCCAGGCTGTCCAAGAGATAGGTCCTTTGATGGCCGGCACCTGCTTGTCAGCCCGAATGGTGGCCGCGTGCGGGCGTGGTGGGCCACGACCGATGATGATGAGCACTATGTTTACGCCATAACCCTATAATAGAGCTTGGAATCTCGGGCACAAAGGCTAGCCGAAACCGGACCGTCTCCCTCCTGGGATTGGCAAAGGTCCGAATACGGGTCTGACCCACGTAGAGCTAACAGCGTGATAGAGATTTCGCTCAGAGGTACCCCGTCGACCAGGGGAGAGGACGATGACCGACGCGGCGGCCGGCGCGGCTTCCACTGTCATGAATGGCGTAGATGGGTCGCAACCGGGCCGAGCCTATAGCGCCTTCAGATCGGTGATGATCCGGCTCACCATGCCGTAGGCAATCGCGTCCTCCGCGCTCATCCAGTAATTGCGGTCGGTGTCGTGCTCGACCTTTTCCAGCGGCTGACCGGTTTCGCGGGCGATGATGCGGTTAATGCGTTCCCGCATCTTGATGATCTCGATCGCCTCGATGTTGATGTCGGTCGCCGGGCCGCGCACCCCGCCCATGGGCTGGTGGAGCAGGAAACGCGTATTCGGCAGGCAGAAGCGCCGCTCCCTGGCGCCGGCCAAGAAGATCAGCGCACCGGCGCTCGCCACCCAGCCGGTGCCAATCACCCGCACCGGTGCGACGGCATCCACGAAGCGGATCATGTCGTGGATTGTATCGCCGCTCTCGACATGCCCGCCCGGCGAGTTGACGTAGACGTCGATCGGCTGCGGGTCGGCCGCGAGCGCGAGCAGGCGCCCGGTCACGTCGCGCGCCACCTTGTCGTCGATGGCGCCGAATACCAGCACCTTGCGCTGCCGCAGCAGCCGGCTTTCCAGCTCGTTTATGGGCGGCGTGAGGGCCTTGTTTTCGTCCGGCTCCTGCGGTTCCGGACCCGGCGGCATGGGGAGGTCCGGCACTTCCGGATCGTCAGCGTGGGCCGGGCCGTTCAGCCGGAGATCGGTCATGCTATTCCTCCAGTCAGGCCCGGAATCTAGGCGCGTGGCGGGCAGAGATCGAGTTGCGCGCCATCACAAACCGCTCCCGACAGAAGGAGCGGCCAAACCACCGGCCGAGCGATATGCGCCCTGTGGGCCGGGCGCTCGAGCACTTTCACCTGGGGCGAGAGCATTGCTCAGCGGCTGGCGCCGAACTGGTCCGGGCCGCCGCCTTGGCTGGTGGTGCTGCTCGGCGATCCCGACGTGTGGATCAAGCCGCCGGCGGCACGGCCACGGCTGCAAGCAGTTCCGGGGGGTCGTTTCGAGCCGAGTTGATCCGCGCGCGCAGCGTCGTGCGATGCGATGGGGCGCGTGGCGGGGATCAGCGCGGAACCACTGGCGGGCAGCCCGCCCGCTTCCTTCGGATCTTCCGGGGACCGCAATCGCTCGCCTGGCCCCTGACCTCTACGCAGCCCCTTGCCGGCGAGCTGGGGCGCTGAAGTGCACCCCGTTTCGACCGGACACTGGCGCTAGCCGGAGGGCCTAGGGATAAGCCTAGGCATACGCCTATGTTGGACACGTTCTCGAAGGTGGAAGTGATCACCGGCGTTGCCCGGCGGCGGCGCTTCTCGACCGATCTGAAGCTGGCCGTGGTTGCCGAGACGATGCAGCCCGGCATGTCGATCAGCTATGTTGCCCGCCGCCACGGGCTGTCGCCCAGCCTGGTATTCCGCTGGAGGCGGCTGATGAGCGAAGGGGGCCGCGAAGCCGTCCGTGCCGATGATGAGGTCGTGCCGGCCGCCGAGCTGCGCCGGCTGGAAGAACGGGTGCGCGATCTCGAACGGCTGCTCGGCCGCAAGACGATGGAGAACGAGATTCTCAAGGAGGCGCTCGACCTGGCGCGGGCAAAAAAAGCGATCTTGCTGTCGAGCTCTGTGCCGCCGGACGGTTCCCGATGAAGACGGTCACCGACACGCTGGGTCTGGCCCGCTCCAACATCGTCGAGCGGGTCAACGGCGTGCGGCCAAAACGCGGACCGCAAACCCGCGACGGCGACCTGGAACTGACCGCCGATATCCGCCGCCTAGTCGACGCGCGACCGACCTACGGATACCGGCGGATCGCCGCGCTCATCAGGCGCGAGCGACGAGCCGCGGGTCAGGCCCCGGTCAACGCCAAGCGCGTCTATCGGTTGATGAAACGGCATGGCTTGC
>Ga0335075_10014691_pt1 | contig 11743 bp, 11 predicted proteins | sample Lox_Sample_24_FD_206723 | JGI IMG/M metagenome (GOLD analysis project Ga0335075, IMG submission 206723) | Soil microbial communities from Loxahatchee National Wildlife Refuge, Florida, United States - Lox_Sample_2.4 | ecosystem: Environmental > Terrestrial > Soil > Wetlands | place: USA... | reverse complement strand
CGTCCTGCGCACTGGGCACCGACGCCGACTCCGCCGTCCCGGGCATTTTCGGCCCGGCTGAAGAGCCCACCCTGATGACCAGCGACTTCGTGGAGAACTCCAACGACAGCTACTGGCTGGCCAACCCCGCCCACCCGCTCACCGGCTATGCCACCATCATCGGAGGCACCTCCCAGCCCGGCACGGACATCGGCCTCCGCGCCCGCAGCGCGCTGACCATGGTCCTGCAGCGGGTCAGTGGCACCGACGGACTCGGCCCGCCCGGATTTACCTTCCAGAACATGAAACATCTTATGTTCTCGGACATCCAGTATGGCGCCTCGCTCGTCAAGCCGCAGCTAGTGGCGATGTGCCGATCATTCCCCGGCGGCCTCGCTCCCACCAGCACTGGCAGCAACATCCCGGTCGGCGACTCGTGCAGCGTGCTGGCCGACTGGAACGGCAGGGAAAACGTCGACTCCCGCGGTGCGGTTCTGTTCCGCGAATTCTGGGAAGCCGCCCTGGCTCTTCCCGGCGGCCCATGGTCGCACCCATTCAACGCGGCCAACCCGCTCAACACCCCGTATGGGCTGGACACCGCGAGCACGGGAGTCCAGCAGGCATTCGGCAACGCCCTGGCGACCCTGAAGGCCGCGCACGTGCCCGACAACGTCGCGCTCGGCACTGTGCAATACGTCGTGCGCAACGGCACGAAGATTTCACTACCCGGCGGGCCCGGCGATCCTGACGGCGAGTTCAATGCGATCTACCAGAAAGTCCTGCAGCAACCCGGGATGGAGCCATTGGGGGGCACCAGCTATATCCAGGTCGTCACCTGGGCTTCCGGCGACTCCTGCCCGCAGGCCGCTACCCTGCTCACCTATTCGCAGTCCGACAATCCCGCATCCCCCCATTACGCTGACCAGACCCGGCTGTTCTCACAGAGCCAATGGGTGACTGCCTACTTCAGCCCTGCCCAGGTAGCCGCGCACGCAGTGTCCATCACAGTGCTGCACAGCAGCTGAAGCACGCGCGGCCCAGGGCTGAATGTCACAGAAAGGTGCACCGAGGGATGTTGATATGTGGCATCAAGCTATCGCATGACGGTGGCATTGCTGTCATCGAAGATAATCGTCTGCTCTTCAGTATTGAAATTGAAAAGTTAGAAAATAGGCTGCGTTACAGCTCCTTAGGTAATCTCGAGCAGGTCGCGCACATCCTGAAGTCGGAAGGCCTGGATCCGTCCGATGTGGACCAGTTCGTTGTGGACGGGTGGTTCGTGGAAGGCGTTGATGACACTGAGGTAACCGACCCTTCCGTGATTGCGAACCGCGGAGGAGGGCATCTAGATATCTCGGTGGCGCCTTACCAGGACCGCCCGGGCGCTGCGAAACCGCTTGCTCGCTACGCGTTCAGGGACTACGCGTTCAGCCCTTCGGCCGATGGCTACGCCAGCTACCACCATGTCAGTAACCATCTGCTGGGTGGTTACTGCTCCAGCCCATTCGCCGCACGCGGCGAGGACGCCCTGGTCTTGGTCTGGGATGGCGGGACGGTCCCGCGCCTCTACAAGGTGGAGGCGCAGACCCGGACTGTCGCAGCGGTAGCCACGTTGCTGCCGATCACGGGCGACACCTTCGGCGAATTCAGCTCGCACTTCGATCCGTTCTTCAAGGACACCGACGAATTCTCACCTGACGAAATGATGCGGCACCACCTTTCTATCGCTGGTAAGGCGATGGCGTATGCTGCGCTGGGCAGTGTAGAACAATCCGCATTTCCAGTCTTTGGCAGAATCATCGCTGACTTCCCGAACACCTCAGCGGAGAATTCCAAGGCCTTTGCTGAGAAAATTGTCGCATGCCGCGACGAACTGCTGCCCGGGTTGTCAAACGCGGATCTTATTGCCACCTTCCAGGCCTATCTGGGTGATCTCCTGCTCCAGAGCTTGTCCTCGCTCATGCGAGGCGGCCTCCCGAAACTGCAATTGTCACCTTTACTGCGGCCCCGTTCCTCACTCCGACCAAACTTGGTTCTGGCTGGCGGCTGCGCGCTGAACATCAAGTGGAACACCATGCTCCGGAGCAGCGAGCTCTTCAAGGAGATTTGGATTCCGCCGTTCCCCAACGACTCTGGGGCGGCCATCGGCACCGCAAGCTGCGAGATGTTTCGCCAGCGGGGCCACTTGGCTCTGGATTGGGATGTCTACAGCGGCCCGATGGCTGCTACCGGTGATGTGCCGCACGGCTGGCGTAGCCAACCCTGTGCCGAGTGGCAGTTGGCACAATTGTTGCATGCCGAGGATGAGCCGGTCGTAGTGCTGTCGGGCCGGGCCGAGATCGGACCGCGCGCACTAGGCAATCGCAGCATCCTCGCACCCGCCACGGATCTTCGCATGAAAAACAAACTGAACGCCATGAAGGGCCGTGCTGAGTATCGGCCTGTGGCCCCTATTTGCTTGGCATCACGCGCTGCGGAGGTGTTCACCCCCGGGGATAGCGACCGTTATATGCTCTTTGAGCACCGTCCGCGGCCGATGTGGGCGAAGCGTATCCCCGCCGTCCTACATCTGGATGGTACCGCGCGGCTACAGACTATTGACCCATTGGCCAATAGTCCCACGGCGCGCATACTTGCGGCCTATGCGGAGATCAGCGGCATACCAGTGCTTTGTAACACCAGCGCGAACTTTAATGGCCGTGGCTTCTTCCCGGACGTGGCCTCCGCGTCCAGATGGGGCGGCACCCGCTACATCTGGTCCGACGGGCGCCTTTACACGACACCATCGGCAGCGGGGGCGTAGCCGCCACGGCAGTGTTCGGCCCCGCCGTGGTACCGTGCGCTCACCTGCGGTGCAGCAGCGGTTTTAACACTGCGGGATCCGCCCTTCCGCAGCCTCATCCTGATCCAGGCGCTGTCCAGAAAAGGCCGTCGGCCGAGGGGACAAGCCCATCTTCGAAGAGTGGGGCCTCGGCCTCTGTGCCCTCGCCCAGCAGCGCACGCGCTTGTACCTGCGTACCCTCCTGCATTGCCTGTCGGACGATCGAGGACTTGAACAGCGGCAACATGCTACGTTCTTTATTCGCGACGAGTTCGTCCACAGCTTGCGCGAACTCGTTGGATCGGTCCTTATAGCGTTGCGCCAGTGCCTCTGACTCCGTCAAGGCTGCCTCACCGGACGATACGCCGCCGACCAGCTCGACGAACGACTCCAGCTCAGAGCTCGTGTTCTTGGTGACCTTCTTAGCAGACCAGAAGTACGAACTTTCGCTGACGTGCATGTCATAGAACGCCACCAGAAACTCGTAGTACACTCCGTATTCCCGGCGATACCGCAGCTCGAACTCCCGGAATGCAGCCTCCTCATCGACCAGGTGCGCCATAACACTATTGATGGACCGCGCAGCCAGTAGCGCGCTGTAGGTGGCCAAATGCACGCCGGAGGAGAATATGGGGTCCACGAAGCATGCTGCGTCGCCAATGAGGACCATGCCAGGCCGCCAGAAGGCCGTATTGAGATATGAATAGTCTTTGCGTACTCGGAGCTGGCCGTACTGGCCTTCCGTGACCCGCTTCGCATCCCTAAGGTACTCGCTGATCAATGGACACTCTGCGATAAGTGCTCGCAAGGCCACGTCGGGGTCACCCTGAATCTTGCTTGCCATCTCACGACGAACCACCGCACCGACGCTGGTCAACGTGGTTCTTAGCGGTATATACCAAAACCATCCACTATCAAAGGCTACAGATAGTATATTGCCGGAATTCGGCGGCTCAAGCCTCTTGCCGCCCTCAAAGTAACCGAAGAGCGCAAGGCTTCGAAAGAACTCCGAATATTTACGAGATCCGCCAACCCGGCGATATATGCGACTATTATTTCCGGAAGCGTCCACCACATACTTCGCGTGGATCCGGCCCGCCTTCCCTTCTGCGTTGGTGTAAGACACTCCGCGGACCCGACTGTCATAACTGATGACATCGGTAACGACACATTCCTCTCGGACATCCGCTCCTTTGCTGCGCGCATGGTCGAGTAAAATCTTATCAAATTTGCTTCGCTCGACCTGGTATGCGTATGACGTCTGCCCGGTCATTTTGGGCGATACCGAGAACGAAAACGTCCATGGCTCAGCGTTCGATCCCCACCGTTGTGTTCCGCCCCGCTTCACGGTGAAGCCGGCCTGTGCCAGCTGCTCTGACACGCCGGTCAGGCGACACACTCCATGTACCGTGGAGGGCAATAGGGACTCGCCGATCTGGTAGCGCGGAAACTTCTCTTTCTCTAGAATCACGACGCTGTGTCCCTGCATGGCGACCAGCGATGCTAATGTGGCTCCTCCAGGCCCGCCGCCCACGACGACCACATCGACATTCTCAACGCCTGCATTGCTCATCTGTTACCTTCTCGCGTAAAAGAAGCCGACGGTTTCTAATATGCTGCACATCGTCGACGTCCGGCTTGACGTGCCACCCTACGGAAAGGACCGTCACAATACTACAACTGCAGCTTATAACGCGTCAGTCCACAGTGGTACTGGCAGCATCGGGCGCGAAGGCATCGGGCGCCGATGTCAGTGTGACCAGCGGGACTGGTCGTCGGCCCGCCCGACAACCACATCACGCTACGAGGTCAGCGGTGTCGAACACTGACGGTCGCAAGGATGCCAGCAAAGCAATCCGAACCGTCGTCTGGGCACTTGAAGGGCCATAGCCGTGGCCGCCGCCGAGGGTTCCCGGCTACTATCGGCCACCCAGAGCTGAGTTCGGTGAGGTAAACGTCACCTGAAGGGATAACTAATGTCTAGCCTAGTGGTCAATGGCATTAATCTCAGTTTTGATGAATACGGCTCTGGAGAACCTGTCCTGCTCATAACGGGGAGCGGAGCCAGGGGCCGAATGTGGACGCCGCATCAAGTCCCGGCGCTGACCGCTGCAGGCTTTCGAGCGATCACTGTCGACAATCGTGGAATGCCACCAACGGATATATGCCCGGAAGGGTTCACGATCCACGACATGGTGGCGGATACCGTTGGTCTAATCGAGGTGCTGGGGATCGGCCCATGCCGGATCGTCGGTTTCTCGTTAGGCGGGATGATGGTCCAGGAACTGCTTCTCGGGTACCCGGACTTGATTACGCAGGCTGTGCTCATCGCTACACGCGGCAGGACAGATGCGCTGCGCAGTGCCATGTCAGCGGCAGATTCAGAGCTGCTCGACAGCGGAGTCGTATTGCCCCCGCGGTACGCGGCCGTAGTGCACGCGACTCAATTTCTTTCTCCCCGTACCCAGCGCGACGAGCGACGAGTTAGGGACTGGCTTGACATCTTTGAGATGTCGCTCTCGGAGCCGTCTGTCAACCGGACGCAGAGAGGTCTCGAATTGGTGGAAAACCGGCTTGAGGAGTATCGCAAGATAAGAGCCCGATGTCTTGTCGTCGGATTCCGGGACGATCTTATAGCACCACCGTACCTCTGCCGTGAAGTAGCCGAGCATATTCCCGAATGCAGATACGAGGAGATTCCCGGATGTGGGCATTATGGTTATCTTGAAGAACCGGAGGCTGTTAATTCGATGATCATTAATTTCTTTCGGGAAAGCTGAGAAAGCCAAATCAGGGCGTGTTGTGGTGGGCATCTACCATGCCGCGGCCGCTGCCGTTCTGCAGTGTTCAACTGGTGACATGCCGCAGTTGAACGGCCCCGGCAGGATGGCGCGACCAAGCAAAGTTCTGCCTTTGGCGACCGTGCGGAGGCTGCCTTATAACTGCTCAGTTCTTCGTATTGATCTTCTTCCCTTTCGTCGGCGCACGCTTTTCCTTCTGCGTCCCGTTTTCTGTGCTGCCGTCACTTTCTTTCGCAGCAACACTATCCTCCATATCCCTGATTAGACTCTTGGGCCGCATGTCGGTCCAGTTCTCCTCGATGAACTCGAGGCATTCTTCCCTCCCCGCCTCCCCGAAGATTGCCTGCCAGCCGTCCGGCACATCGGCGAAGATTGGCCATAGCGAATGCTGTCCTTCATCGTTGACGAGGACGAGATAATTGGCGTCTGGATCTTCAAACGGGTTCGTCACGACTGATTCCCCTTCCGCATTGACTCTCCGGTCCCGCGACACGTGCGCGTCAGGACTTCTGGTGGTCAGATTCCATTAATTATGTCGTGTGAGATGTCGATCGAATTTACTGCGGAATTCCGTATAGCTCACCGGCGCGTTAACTCCTGATCATTATTACGGTAGCTCTATTCGCGTCGCTGGTCCAGGCAGCACTGCTCCTTACTTCTCACCAAGCTTCAATCTACAGCGTAAATCCAGGTGATCGTTTCCGAGGGGTCAACCCTCATGCAATTACGGCGTGATGTGGCGGCGGCCCGCGCCGGGCCGTCCAGGCGATCGCATCGATGACGTGGCCCAGAGAGGGTTCCGGGTCGCTGACGGGGCCGCCAGGATGACACGTGCGGGCAACCGAACCGACCTGGTTCGCCGGCTTCTCTGACATCTCGACCCTGCTCATGCCGATGATGCTGCGCACCGGAATCGCCACCGTCCACACCAGCAACCTCATGAACGCGCCGTACCGGGCGCGGGCAGCTCTTGACCTGGCTCGACGTCGTCGTCCTGCCGACACCGTTCTCGACGCCCTTGGGCGACTCGGCGTACCGGTCATCGCCGACGTCGGATGCGGACATGTCCCGCCGTACCTGCCCATTGTGAATGGCGCACTCGGCCACCCCCAGTTCAGCGCCGACACTGCGTCGCTCACCCAGTCGCGCAGCTGATGTCCCGCTTTCACAGAGAGGTGAGGCAGTACGGTCATCAGCTCGACATTTTACTTCCTTACTGATGCGGTCCATGGCAAGCCCGGCGACCTCAAAGCCCGTCACAGATTATGACCTGAGGCCCACGGAACACACCTTGTCCATCTCCTCCCGCGTCCCGCCCAACCGGCCGGGCGCCGAATAAGGTAAGCTCATTTAGGATTCGGCGCCTGTGCTGATCTCCTTCATCCGTGAGGTCCTTGGTGTGGATAAAGAGCCGATTGCGTCGCCCTTAGAGATCAACCTGATCGATCCGACATTGTATTCGCATGGCGATCCGTACGCGGTGTGGCGGTGGCTCCGGGCAAACGACCCAGTCCGCTGGCATCAGCCCACAGATTTTCCTGGGTTTTGGATCTTGACGAAATACGACGACGTCCGCGCCGTGTACCGCGACCCTGCAACGTTCAGTTCGGCCCAAGGAATCCTGCTGCGGCCAGAGGAACACGGCGGCGACCCCGGCGGGGGACGCACACTGGCGCTTACCGACCCACCGCGCCATCGCCAGCTCAGAGCAGTAGTTGACGATTGGTTCGTCCTCCGATCTGTGCGGGCTCTTGAGGCCGAGATGCGCGAAGTCGCGAGTGAAGTGATCGCTCGCGCTCTGGAGCACGAAAGGTGTGACTTCGTTACCGAGGTCGCGGCGCGGATTCCGCTTTATGTAATCTGTAATATGATGGGTGTGCCCAGGGACGACTGGGAACGTCTCTTCACATTGACAAGTGAGGCGTTTGGTGCAGGCGACTCTGTAGCGCGAAGATTTGCACATATGGATATTCTTGAATACTTTGAAAGGTTAGTTACAGATCGGAGGAAATGTCAAGCCGATGACGTCGTAAGCGCGCTTGTCGCTGCGGGCATTGACAACAGAAAGCTTAGTACTGACGAAATTGTTCTCAATTGTGATAATTTGCTGGTTGGCGGCACGGAAAATACGCGGATCGCCGCTTCAGGTGGCATGCTGGCTTTTCTCCAGAATCCGGCTGAGTGGCTAGCGTTGTCCAAGGAGCCGGCGCTATTGCCGTCTGCGGTAGAGGAAGTGCTTCGCTGGACGTCCACCGCTACCCATATCATGCGTACCGCGACGAGGCCAGTTGTTATTCGCGAACGGCATATAGAGGCGGGCGAGCGAGTCACGCTTTGGAACCCATCGGCCAACCGGGACGAGAGCGTGTTCGCTGACTCGGACAATTTTAACATACGGAGGCATCCAAATCGGCATCTAGCTCTGGGATCCGGCGAGCATTTCTGTCTTGGTGGCACCCTTGCCAGGGTTGAGCTTCGGCTTCTCTACGACGAACTGCTACGCAATACGGAACGCATCGAGCTCGATGGCGCGCCTGTCCCACTGAGTTCCATCGTGGTGAATGGCCTTGAGAGGCTGCCAGTCAAGTTTTTCCCCAAGCAACGGTCACCGTGACTTTACTTGGCGGGGTGATGCCGGGCCGGCAATGGTACCGCGCACTGCGGCGGGCAGCCACCCGCGGCCGCTGGTCGGCGACTGGCCGTTCCCTCCAGACAGCTTGATCGCCCCCTGGTGGACCCGGGGACAACCTCGTCCTGGCCAGTGCGTCAGCCGCTGCCCGGCGTCTGCGACAGTGTGACCCGCACAGCAGTACCGGACGCGGCGACAGCGGGCCCGTGTCGTAGCCGTCGCTCACGCTCGTCATCAGATTGGTAGGTTGACCCTGTAGGTACATGTATTTACGCTGAGGCCGACCGGGGGATGGTCCGGTGGGGCCCGTCGCCCGCAGCGTCTTATTCCGGGTATCGCAGACAGCTATCCGAGGGAGGCGGACAACGTCCGATGACCAGCGTGCAGACGCAACAGGAGAGCTTCAGCTTTCAGGCCGAGGCGGTCCAGATCCTGGACCTGATGATCCACTCGCTTTACAGCAATAAAGAAATATTCCTTCGTGAGCTGATCTCGAACGCCTCCGATGCCATCGACCGGCTGCGCTTGGAACTGCTGTCCCGATCCGAGCTGCCTGAGGAAGAAGGCCCGCTGCAGATCCGTGTTACGCACGACAAGGACGCGAGAACCATCACCGTTGCCGATAACGGGATCGGCATGAGCCGACAGGAGGTGATAGAGCATATAGGCACAATCGCCAAGTCCGGCACTCGGGAGTTCCTCCAGGCGCTGACCGGTGACCAACGCAAGGACGCGACTCTCATCGGTCAGTTCGGCGTCGGGTTCTACTCCTCGTTCATCGTCGCTGAGCGCGTGATCCTCACCACGCGCCGGGTCGGCCTGCCCGACGGCGAGGGTGTCCGGTGGGAGTCCGACGGCAGGGGCGAGTACACGCTGGAGACGATCGAGCAGTCAGCCCGGGGTACCACGGTCGTGCTCCATCTGCGCGAAGGCGAGGATGACCTACTGAACGGCTATCGGCTGCGCTCCGTCATCGGCAAATATTCCGACCACATCAGCCTGCCGATCCTGATGCCGGGTGAGCCCGGGGAAAAGGCCGGCGACGGGCCGGACGCGGGCCCACCTGCAGAGTTGGTCGTCAATCGGGCGTCGGCGCTATGGGCCCGTCCGAAAAACGAGCTCAGCGAGCAGGACTACAACGAATTCTACCGGCACATCTCCAGCGACTTCAGTGATCCCCTGGCCTATGTGCATACCAAGTTGGAGGGGACGTATGAGTACACGCTGCTGCTGTTCGTCCCAAGCCACGCCCCGTACGACCTGTGGATGCCCCAGTCCCGCCAGGGTATCAAACTGCACGTCCAGCGGGTGTTCATCATGGAAGACACCGGGCAGCTGATGCCGAACTATCTGCGCTTCATCCGCGGCGTAATCGACTCCAGCGACCTGCCGCTGAACATCTCCCGCGAACTGCTGCAAGGCAGCCGGGTTGTCGACAACATCCGCTCCAGCGCAGTCAAGAAAGTGCTGAAGCTTCTCAAGGAGATGGCTGAGAATGAGCCCGGGAAGTACGCCAGTTTCTGGAAGGAGTTCGGCACTGTTCTCAAGGAGGGTGTAGCCGACGACTACGCCAACCGGAACGACATCGCAAAGCTCCTGCGCTTCATCTCGACCAAATCCAGCGGGGACGACCACGACGTCTCCTTCAGCCACTATGTCGCGCATATGAAGGAGGGCCAAGAGAAGATTTACTACCTGCTCGCTCCGACACCCGCGGCCGCTGCCACCAGCCCTCACCTAGAGGCCTTCCGCAAGAAAGGCATCGAGGTGCTCCTTCTGGGGCAAGGCGTCGACAACTGGGTAGTGAGCAGCCTGCAGGAGTTCGAGGGCAAGCGGCTGCAGTCGGTCGCTCAGGGCGGCTCCGACTTCGGCACCCTAGAGAACGAGGCCGAGCAGGAGGCGACGGAGAAGGCCACCACCGACTACGCCACCCTGGTCGGCCGGATGAAGGCCATCCTGGCCGACAAGGTCTGGGAGGTCCGGGTGACCAGCCGCCTCACCACCTCTCCGGCCTGCATCGTGGCCAACGAGCCGGAAACCGAACTCAACCTGGCAGACCGGCTGCGAGGCTCTGGGTTGCCACGCCAGTCGGTGCTGGAGATCAACCCGCAGCACCCACTGGTGGAAAGGCTCAACCGCAACCCGGACGACCCGCGCCTTCCCGAGTGGTCACACGTGCTCTACAGCCAGGCCGTGCTAACTCTCGGCGCACGGATCGACGAGCCAGCCGCCTTCGTCAGCCGACTCAACGACCTGCTCGTGGCCTTGGCACAAGGACAGGCGGAGTAGGTACCCAACCAGGTCCCGATCCGGATCTCATCCCACGCCCGCGGAACGATCACCGGTCCCGTCGCTGTGTGACCCGGCGTATCGCCGCAGTTCGCGGTCGCATGCGGCCAAGTGACGGCCCAGAGCGTCCTCGAAGCTAACCGTGGTGGCATCAAGCATCAGCTGCCGCCTGATGGCCAGTTCGGCACCCAAGAAGGCGTCCATCACATCGGCCGCGGCCGCCAGCGCGCCCACCGTGTCGTCAGTCAGCTCATCGACCAAGCCCAGCGCGAGCGCGTCGCTAGCATCGATGGGGGCGCCGAACAGCACGGCCCTTCGGATCGCCGTGCCGCCCGCCTGGTGACAGAGCCGGTACAACGCCATGCCGGGCCAGGTGGCCCCGGCCCCGACAGGAACCAGCAGGCGCGCAGAGGCAGCTGCGATACGGTAGTCGGTCGCCAGCAAGGCATCCAGGGCCAACCCGCCGCAGTCGCCGGTAGCAACCGCAATTGAGGTCGCAGGCAGGCGCTCCAGGCGCCGCAACCCACGTTCCCACTTGCTCACCAGCGCGACACTCAGACTGCGGGCCCACGGTCCGGCCGGTGCTCCAGACACATGAACGACCACGGTGCCGTGGTCGCTGCCGCAATCCTCGGCGTTGTCACACACGGCCTCGATAGCCGCGACCGACTCGACCGACATGGGCCGCCTGCCGTCGATACGCACGGCCAGGTCACCGGTTCCCGCCAGCTTATCTGCGGCCCGCGCCGTGCCTGTGCCCTCTGCCGTCCGGCCGTTGGTCACCATTGGATCAGCGCCGCCTCAATAGTCGAGCCCGGCCCCATGGTCATCAGCACGCCATAATCTCCCGGCTTGGTGATCGCCTCGTTAAGCAGCCGCTCATAGGAAAACAGGAACGAACCGCTCGACAAGTTGCCATAATCGCGAAGTACGCCGGTGGTGTGCCGAACATCGTGCCTGGTAAGCCCGAGATTGACCATGAGCGCGTCGATGACCTTCTTGCCGCCGGAGTGCATCAGCCAGTGCCTGATATCGCTGCGACGGAGTCCAGCTCCTGACACCAGCCGATCAACGACTCGGTTCGCATGGGCGCCCATCACATACGGGATATCCGGGTCGAGAAAGAAACTGAACTTGCCCTGTGCGTCGTCCCAGTCATAGCGCATGGCATCGAGCGCATCGGTGATGATGTAGCTAGCGAATGAGAGGAGCCGGGGCCCTGCC
>Ga0335075_10014690_pt1 | contig 11743 bp, 12 predicted proteins | sample Lox_Sample_24_FD_206723 | JGI IMG/M metagenome (GOLD analysis project Ga0335075, IMG submission 206723) | Soil microbial communities from Loxahatchee National Wildlife Refuge, Florida, United States - Lox_Sample_2.4 | ecosystem: Environmental > Terrestrial > Soil > Wetlands | place: USA... | reverse complement strand
AATTTAACGGAGATTTCAAAGTGGACGGACCACCACCACCACGGCACCACGGGCCAGAAGTAACATCACGGGCGAAAAGGGGTGCAGTGACAGCTTATAATTTGTGTGGGGAAAAATTACAATATGGTGCACCACAATCATCACAGGTGCAATTATGAAATAATGGAGGGTGCGGTGACGGATGTATTATAGAGTAGGCCGCTAGAAATTTAGAAAGCTTTCGTGAAGAGAAAACCGATTTGATTGCCACTCCTCTTGGATAAAAAGTTCCAGGGGGAGGTGGCAAGTGCCTTCCAGAGCCACACAAAGAAATTTTCATCTTTTCCGCTGACCTCTCCCAACGATCGGTCTGTGGCAAGCAAGATCTTATCAAGCTTATCCATCATTGCGGTTTGCAAGTTTTGACCGCCTTGACCAAGAGCATCAAGTTTCGCCTTCTGTTTTCGGAGATCACTCTCAAGTTCCTTTTGTTTCTTTGTAATGTCGCGCAAATTCTTAGCAATACTTTTCAAGGTTTTGGCATTTTGAATAACGTGCTGTTCAAGTTTTTTGGAAACGTCTTTGATGCTTACATCGATTGGGAGGACAGCGGCTTCGAGGCGGGTAGATACCGAGTCAATGGTTCTCCTAAGTGTATCAGTCCTGGAGTCGGCGTCCTGTTCCTGAGCTTGGATTTGGCCAGTGACAGTCTCGAGAGCAGTGGCTAATTCTAAGCTAATGAGATTATAGCGATTCGTACCAACTAAATTGAGGGCCGCAACAATCTGTTCCATTTCCGATACGGGATGTTCAGTTTCGTCCTGGGATGGTGGCTCAGCAGCCGTGATTTGACCGTTATCCGATGTGGCAACGTCAGTGGTATTTTCAAGAGGCGGCTCGGCCCTCGTTTGACCCCTAGTAGTGACTGGGGAACGAGATCTAACGGTAGGATCTTGAGGCTCTCCAATTCTGAAGCGACGCCCTGCACCGCCTGCATTCCAAGGGGGTGGTGTTGGCCGTGGATGGGTCATCGGTTGGTTCAGCGGTCAATCAGATTGTATGGAAAAGGTTGCAAAAGAGTCTACTCTAGAAGGGTGGAGATGATCTCGAATGGCTCTTGATCTGGCAGTTTTCTGTGAAGTCTATCAACGACGTACAACAAGTTCCAGCTTTATTAAGATCTCTCCCAGCTTTAGCGCCGTTCTAAGTAGGATCGGGCCGATCTCGGCAGTGGCGGCTAGCACTTATGCTTATTAAGTGCATCTCACCAACAAAATCATACTGCCATGTTCCCATTTGCAGTAAGGTAGCACCTTGCACTGATCGGCGTTTGAAACGATGGGTGCAGATCAGACACAGATATAAGTCTGACGGATAAAAGAGCATAAGACTTCTGAAACATTGAACCGGAACCAAATGGACCCACCACCTTACTCAGAGCTAGAAAGCTTAGAAGGCCTGGACTGGAATACCATTGCCTGCTGGATCACGACCGAGAAAATCTCTCCACGGGATTATTATGCGCTACAAATCCTCGTACGGGAAAATACAGAAAAGTTTGTGGGGATGGCGGAGCTCGTAGGACGTGCCCGTGGTATATGGGTAGATATCAGGGATCTTAAACGGGCCTATATCTTCTGGAAAATTTTGCATATCTTTGATGAGAGTGAGCATGTTAATGAGATAAAGCTGATAGAAGAGTTTCTGTCGACTGATGCTGCCAGCTTGGATATGTTCCTACGGTACAGGGGGTATGAGGCGAAGCATGGTACAGCTGCCCAAGCTTTCCTAGCATTTCGAGTTGGGAATCGCGTCTTGACGGACTTGAATTTGACGGATTATTTCTAGATTCGGTTGGGGAATCAAATGGCGTCGGAAGTGGATTAAGAAATGGAGACTTTGGGAATGTTCGTGGAGATTGCTGAAACTTCGTTAAGATTACTAGCGATGCTAAGAAAAGTAACTGTGACGTCTTTGTAATCGTGCGTGACCGGAGTCGAGGCCGCCCGCTTTAGCTTTCGACGTCCAACCTTATTTCCTAACCAATATGATCCGGAACTCTGCCAAAGCGTCCATCGCGGCAGAGTTCGTCCGGATCATATTGGTTAGGCTCCGGTCCGGGCAGCATACCTAAGTTCAACCCGTCAATTTGAACGGAATGCTTAATTAATTTTAGATCAAAGCTAATCGTACTTGGTGTCGTCTACAAATTTATTGACAAATATTCAAAAACTCTCACTCTCATTCTGAGCTCTATCGTACTGGTATCGTAGAAGTGAGATCCCCATACAGCAGACTCTCAATTTGTCGAAACTTGAGCACTCCCGTAGTATACGAGTATAATGTCAATCGCATCTCAGCGAGATCCACTGCCACAGGCGCCAAGTTCAGTCTTAATTCATCCTTGCTCACAGGCAGAAATTTGGCAACCGGAAGCAAATCCTTTAGCGTCCACTCTTTCACAATGCCAAGATTTAAATTCACCAGCATAAATCTCGACTCCCAGACCAATAACTCAAAATCCGGTGGCAGCTTCAACTTTTTGTGCGATTTCTCCTCCAGATGAGCGACCATAAGTTGTCGAGATTTTAATATCTCGTCTCTGAAAATTCCTCCGAATGCATCTCTGAAACTCTGATACACTAGGTACAGAGCCAGAAACGTTCCTTTCCTTTTGCTTGGTAGAACTGGCATAACAGATAGAATCTCCATTACACAATTTCTCAGTCTTGCGTACTGAAGGCGCTCCGCTGTGATAAGGGAGAACCGTGAGACGGAAATCCAGCGTGAGCCTTCTTTCTCGAGGTATGTATGGAAAACGTATTGTCCACTCGGATCATAGCAGAGGAAATGCTCTTCAAACTCGCCCTGTTCGGCAACAATATCTATTGTCACACATGGACTTGACCCGGACGTTGTTCAGCAATCGCAATCCTAGCACGACCTCCAAGGGCAAAAGCGGTTATCCTCCAAGGCACTGTAACGAAGCTGGAAGGAGGACGGCTGTCGGGACTCCTCTGTGTGGGGTTAATCTCCAGAGTTCTTTCTGCAACGTTGAAACATACAAATTGGCCGGTTGGGTCGAAGGAAGGCCTTAAAAGCCCTTCATCTGAAGCCTTTGAGAACGGCACAATTGAAGAACGCTTGATCCAAAATGGATACCCATCATTCGTTCCACTATTCGGTCGAAGATCCCACAGTTCGTAAATTGCGTAACAGGACCCAGAGTCGGAATATTCCTGCGTCACCGTTGCCATACAGCTCCGCTGATTGTTAACACTGATCCATATGAGCATTAAGTTCTTGGAGATCGGCGCTGTAGGAGCATCCACTCGGAATTTGGAAGCTTCGTCGGAATCTGCTCGTGACTCTGGAATTAGGTAAGATCGAGAAATTATATACGCTACCATAATTCAAAGTGACAACTTCAGTGGTCCGAATGAGAGGTGCCGCATCTACTGCATCCGGTTGTGAACCTGGGATTAGAATAATCCGAAGCCCAAGGCATTACGTTCACTCAGGCAAAGAGCAGTCGGCGAGGACACCGCTTCTTCGCCTAATTTAGGTAAGGAGCCATGTACCAGACCTTGGGGCCCAAATTCAGGGTTTAATCCAGTGGCAATCGGCTGATAGTTGATAGTGGCTGTTTGTCAGCAGCGCCGCGAAAGGGTGACATGCCTTCAGCATCTGAGGTTAACACTGTGGACAATGAGACGTCTGAATGTCTGAATTCCTGATGAATCGTAACGCTGGGCACGTTCTCACGTGGATCTGCTTCAGCAAGCTCCGTAAATTCCTTCACCAGTTCTCTAGCGGATGGTCTGCTTCCCGGCTCGAGCCTTAAAATCTTGAGAATAATTTGCTTTATGCCGGTGGCTGTTTCTTTATCGAAATCAGTTAGTACGACTTCGAAAGGAATTTGGCCCAGAGTGTATCGATATAGATCGATATCACTTTGGAATGCCTTCTTGAAGGTAGCAAGCTCGTATAAAACACAACCGATGGCCCAAATATCGATTTTATTGTTGTATTCACTTTGAGTGAGAAGTTCGGGTGCACGATAGCAAGTAGTGCCTCTGCCAAAATCGGAAGCATAAAATGTCCCTGAACCTCCTTCAGAAGTGAGTCCACTTTCCATTCACTATCTTGTCTCGAATAGAGGACTACAGACATCAGTCAAGGTTCCGAAACGGTTTTTAAATGAGGAAGGAACATGAAACCTGAGAAGGGGTCCTTACCGTTCTGAGGTTTGACGTCTCGATGAATCTCATTGTGAGAATGTATGAATGCAACACCAGTCGCGATTTGTTTCACAATGTTCCAAATTTGCAATGCTTTCACTTGTGAAGTAGCATTCTTTACGAAATAAGGAATAGCCTCAGGAAGCGGTTTCGAATCGTCTCGATGAATATAATCCTGTAAATTGATGTCACATAACTCCATATCAACAAAGTAGTATGCCGAGTTCTTCAGCTCTCCTATTCGCAGGACTTCGACGATATTGGGATGAGAACCGCTACACAGTTTTTTGATTGCACGAGTTTCATTGGCGATAACTTCAGGTTTGGCCAACCAACCTCCGAGATCGAGCACTTTACGGGCAAATGCGTGGCCCTTAGGAATATTGTAAAGCTGGAAGATTAGCTTGAAGTTTGGTATAGAAGGGTTCGCAATTGGGGGAGTCACCTCATGGACCACTCCTGCTGCTCCCGTTGCTATTTTCCGTTTGTGAAGCAATGTTGGATCGCCGCCGGTAGTCCAGTCAAAAGGATCCATAGACGAAGTCATTTCGTCTCGATGGATTAGACGCCAGCCGGTTCCGGAGGTCACTTGCGAGAGTGTGAATGAAACGTGTTAAATAATATGGCGGGCAGGGCCCTGTCAGCCACCACGAAATAAATTTGGGGTTCGCGCTCCCACGGAGCTACGGTTGCATGACCAGGCTGCGTTTCTGCTCCAGTGAATTGGGATTGCACCGCCTTTAGAAATACGGTGCCATGATCATCAGTGCAAACCTTATTGTTCCGAAAGAATTGAGGCTTCACCGCCAAAACCCGATAGTCTGACTCAAATCACCCCCGCCCCCCACTAATTTGTTGCACATGTTAAGTTCGGTGATTGGTGTAACTTTTAAACCACGGAGCGGCAGAGGACGCTGGCAGGCATTTTATAACCAAAGGCTACATATGCTCTTTACTTTACCGTATTGTCGAGATCAGCGATGGAAATAGGAAGGGTGTTTATAGTAACTCTTCATGCTGGTTTCGATGGGTTACGTTTTGTTTTTGTTGACAATCGTCAGTCTGTTGTCAAATGAGCATTGGATTTTGCGGCACAGGATTCTGAATCTGCAGCCGTCATCAAGGAAACGTTTGAGACCACCACACATTTACTGTACACTTTTGGGACCGTGGGTTATCTTTTATGCTTATCAGACCGGAAATAAGGCAGACTCGCCTGAGATGCCAAACACGAAGATATTACAGAAGGACGATTCTCCTTGTCCGCTCATCTATTCTATTCTCTCAAACCCAGAAAATACGCCAATCATAAGTCTGTGCGTCACCTGGTAGTTAGCTGACTCTTCAGATGCATTGACACCGCATACAACGTCGACGTATCTGACGCAATGCTATTTGCGAAATGAAACCCATTCCTTTCCGTACAGCAGCAAGGTTTTGCGAGGATTGGATTGCCATATTCGATGTCAAGTCGCAAGGCTTGGAGGCAACGAGAAATTGATCTCGATATTGAACAAACTTAAGGTTCAAGAGAGTGGAAAAACTGATGCTGCTTGAAGAAGTCATCAGTGCTGCTAGTTTAATTATCTCTGAAAGGATATTGTTGATGATCACAGTTAACTTTTAAGGCTGACGGGACCATTTTTGCGCCTTACCATAGAAGATAAGAAGTGTGCGAATTACAGATTAGGAGCATTATACCAAACGCATTGATAATAAATGAAACCAATAATCTGAGTTAACAGAAGGAAAATTCCAAGCAGTGTCATTGTGGAAATCGAGGATAGGAGGTGCTTGTCGTTTTCTTGTATTATCAATCTGGGCTCACAGAATAGGACTAGCTGATTCTACGTATTAGCCTGATCAACGACTGTCTCGCCAGGTTCCCACCTTGCTTTGACTTAGAGGACTTTTCAGCGTCTAGCAAGGGTCCAGTGTGCGCCAGGCTGTGTTCATTCAATACTTCAACTTCCCGTGCTAAGATTGCCGAAGTCGGAACTTTAAAATTACTAAGCGCTTGAGGGTACGTTTATAATTAGAAAATGTTCCGATTTCTGAAGCTTATTGGAGCACTGTAACACTGTTTCCCTCGGACCAACTCTATTTAGTCGGCTATTCGGCCGTAAATCGCTACGGTTTATGGCGAATCCAAAGCCGAAATGGCTGCGTGCTTTTCAAGTTCACGAATCACAGAACCATGATAAACATGTGTACGGTACCATGGTGTTACGTGATTGGAAGGTGTACGGATTTTCGTGATGAAAGCTCGAGTTCTGTTTCGGCATAGGAAACAAAGTTTTGGAATTTTCGGGGCTGTGCAGCTGCCCACACACCTAAATCTGTGCTGCGCCTCAAGTACGGAATCATAAGATTAGGCGCCGCTGCCGGGCCCGTACATTAGCGAACAGGGGCGATCCCCAATCATAAACCGCAATCAAAATCACCTACCCCCCAATTCTTACGAACCGCAATAACACAAACAAAATAGACTCGATGAACTGGTAGCTATCTCTATATTCAAGTTCTATATAGGTAATATCTGTAACACAGCCTGTCCTATAGTATTATTACTAGTATGAAACTGTGATACTCGATTGACTATTACTTTTCAAGCTGGTTCTCATCAGCCTCGTTCGATTGATCCACCACCTTCTTTCCCCCATGTCCATTTATCCTTTAACCGTTTCATCAAATATACTAATGACAATAACACTGGCACTTCAATCAATGGCCCGACGGTTGCGGCCAAGGCTTGATCACTATTCGCGCCGAATGTTGCAATGGCAACGGCGATTGCCAACTCAAAGTTGTTGCTGGCGGCGGTGAAGGTTTGAACAGAAGTGAGACGGTAATCAAACTTGCATCTTCGACAAATAAAGAGGGTAGACATGAAAATGATGCCGAAATAGCAGATAAGAGGAGCCGCGACTCGGACAACTAAGACAATCTGATTGACGACATTTTTCCCTTGTGACGCAAAGAGGATAATGATTGTAAATAACAAGCCCATGAGTGAAAGTGGGGCAATCCAATCGATGAAGTTTCGTTGATACCCTCTCGGTCCAACGGCTCTGAGAAGGATTAGGCGGGTTACTACAGCACCTGCAAGTGGGATACCTACACCGAGTATTAGTGAGTGTTCGGAAACCATACGATTACCAAGGAAGACCGCTACTGATCGAGCGACTACCGAATAGCTAACTGTAATACTCTCTGACGGCTGACTTGGTGGTCGCACCACGTTGATGTAGAAAATGGCGAACGGTGCATAAAAGACCATCTGCAACAACGAGTTGAACGCAACTAGAATAGCACAATAATCTCCGTCGCCGCCAGCCAGATCATTCCAAACAAGCACCTACTGATTAGCCGAAGGAGGACAGTGACAAATACCATGGCAATGCAGCGAGCCAAGCCGACCAGTATCAAACCTTCTCTGTAAGAGTGTTTGTCGGGTAAGAATGCCCACGCCAAACCTAACTGATAAACATTAGCAAAGCGAATCATTCAAGCGCATTGTGCGCACCATGACGAGCGGAGCAATGATCCAATTAAGTAGAAAACTGAATCCCAGCTGAACCAATATTCCCCGGTTTGAAAACAGCTTGTTTAGCTCTTCGAACCTGACTTTGCAGAGAATTGGATACATCATGACAATGAGACCGACAGCTTTGAAATACGATTAGTCTGGTAAAGGAAATATAGTTACCAATTGGAATGGATACTGACACAAAGGTGGCAGTGTTCAGAACTTCCTGTGTGCTTGGCACAAAGCAGCCTAACAAAATTCCCAATACCATCCCTAAGAATATCCATAATGCAAGGAAGCGGTCGAGAAATGAGAGTCTCTTGATAATTGACCTTTCAAGTTGTTCATGCCTCGTTGCCGTTGCGGGTGTTCCTAGTTCCAAGGCCGCAGGTTCGTCTTCTACAAACATCATCGTTGGTCCAGGTGCGTGAGGCTTTGGAAATAAGTGGCGTGCGGCACATTAAAGTACAATTTTGTAACCGGAAGTACGCTGGCGTTTTAACTTTAGAGAGAAGGTCACTCGACTCGTTTCATTGGGCGAGTTTTTTGTTTTAAACGGGGCGGCCACAGGCTTGATTGGTAATAGGTAAGAAAAAGGGCGACCCAATCAAATTTGGTGGGTGACATCCACCAAGCTTTATTATGGTAACGCAAGGCTCCTGGCTCCCACCTCCTTTGACGCCCCCAAAGAGCGCAAAAAAATGTCAACCCCATGGTATCACGACTTTCCAGCACCAAAGACATCTCCTCGCTCGCTGACACATGACGAAGTAGCGGCGCTTCTACTTGATCCAGCAAAACGGGCCGGAAAAGATTTCATTATCGTCGATGTTCGTCGTACCGATTTCGGGGTATCCACTAATTATTTGAAACAGCTAATTCGTAGAATGATATGGTACGAACGGCGGTAAATATTCCGGCACAAAGCTTTTATCCCACTCGCTCAACATGGGTTCAGATTCTGGGCAACATTCCTCTGGTCATCTTCTATTGCTCAAGTTCGAATGGACGTGGTCCGCGTTGTGCAGGATGGTTTCAAGATGCCCTCGACGAGGCTGGTGGTAAATTAGCAGAAGCGGTTGTACTTGCTGGAGGAATCAAGGCTTGGGTTGAACATTGTAAGGATTTGGCGGATCCTGTTCCACACTTCCAAGATTCATAATTATGATATGGCTGTACAAAGTTTGGCCGAGTGTAGAGCAGAAATGTCGAAATTTGATCACTTATGAATGACTCCTAAATCATATTTTGGATTAGATCCCCAATCGTCTTTCCAGAACTGAAGCGGATTACAGTAAGTTGAAAATTAACATATGCACGAGAACCTATAGTAGCTACTTCACTCGGGCTATTCAATAATAATACGTCTCAGTAATAGAAGCTTTACTTCTTCACCCGTATCTACTTTGATACGCAGCCAAATCAAGATCGGTTAATCGAGGTGATGGAAGTCTGCTTTCCGTAAAGTGATTACGCCGGTTCAGGTAGCTGAGGGTGTACTCTCACATACCGTCATTGTTCCGGAGTCAGCCTCCATGAGTCCTTGCAATTACAAGTGCCCCCACTTCAGAAGACAGTTTGGGCATGGATACAAAATCGAGCTCACCTAAATTTCAGGGCTAAAACAGAGGGGTGATATTACATCTAAGGTCTTCAAAAGTTCTCCCATTTGAGACTGGTAGAAGCATAGTTGTAAATAATCCAGTGCGATTGTTTTTGATATTGGTCCATTTCACGAGCCGGATACTGTGGTACGAAATTCTTTATCATATAACATGTCAATAAATTTGTGTGAAAAATATCTATAAAAATAGACTACTGGCTGAAACAAAAATCTGATAAAAATCTGACTGACCCTGACTGAAGCCTAGTGGCTCTAATAGTTACATGGGAGGAAGATCGAATAGTTGTATTCTTCTACTGCGACTGGCTCGTACGGCGATTGCGTGCACGTTTGCCCAGTGATGCCCACCAAGAATCGTGTTTTATAACTACACAATCAGTTGGAATGCAGTGGGGGAATCTCACAAGTTGCAGTATACAGTCAAGTCTCCACTATTATCGTAGCTATATGTCACTACAATTTCAACTGATACACAGCCTGCAATCGTTCCACAATATTCCAAGCATGGGCAAGGAGAATATGGAGTAGTCACCCCTTCATATCCTGTATACAATATGTAACTACCATCGGGTTGAATCATGTTGCTTGTATCTGCCCGGAGACATCCTGGGCCAAACTGGTCCACGACGAGCATGTGGGCGCAGAAAATTGGATTTCCTAGGGAACAAGTTTTAGGAGTATAACGAGGCAGCATCGAGGTTGGACCACTGTAAATCGGTGCAAGTGCAAAATTGCAGGGTACCGAATCGGTGATCAAATTCCATTGAGTAATATACTCAACTTCAAAAGCATTGAGCAGGCAGGTAGTTCTGGTCCCACCCGGCCCGTTATTGTACTTTGCTGTGAACCTATGTTACTTAGCCAAACGCAACGGGGATACGTACAAGGCACATTCGAATTCATAGGTCCCAGTGAGACCGTTATTGTCCCTAGTTGCGCGAAGAGCATATTCAACCGACACGCACCCCGCTCCCGAATTCTGGATACATGCCTCGAAACAAGAACAAAGATCCAGGGCTGTTGAGCTCGTCACAGGCATTAACAGCTTAGCTGCATCGCTGCGGTAACATGTTAACCCGTCAAAATAGTCCTTAGTGGGTTGCTGAACAAAGCGCTCACATACGGGAACATTTGCAGGTGAAACCAAGCCACTGCACGCGGAGTTGCTGCTGACAGACAAACTCGACGAGCTAATAATCGGGGAAGGTGGGGTGGTAATGCTTGAGATGAGAGAGCTGGAAACAACAGAACTGACGGAAACTGTAACAATAACGGGTGTTGAAGTCCGGAGAACCGAACTCGCTGGACTTGAAGACAAAACATTGACAGTCAGTGAAGATGGTACCAAAGATGAGGAGGCTGAGACAACCGGCGAAATTGCCGAACTCACAATTGACGGAACGACTGAAGAAATAGTCGGCACAGCGACAGAAGAAGGAACTGCACCACTGCACAAATAGGCCAATGACGGTACCAAACATGGATCGAACGATCCAACAGACAAGATCGAGGGAGCCGAAAGCATACTTGATGTAATGCTTTGCAAATTAACACCGGTAGGAGAGAACAGAAAACTGGCGACACTGATTGAATTTATCGATGCCAGAATACTTGAAGGCACAGCGCTGCTGCACAGATACGCAAGTGTTGGAACGAGACATGGGTCGAATGTTCTTGTTGATGAAACCGAGGGGACTGAGACAGCAGATACTATCGATGAGATGGAGACTGCGCTCACCGTTATCTGAGGCGATGTAAGAGAGAACAATGAGCTCGCTAGACCTGACGACTGAGAGGCTGCACTACACTGATAAGCAATGGGAAGCAACATCGAGTTACGATATAGTCGGCTGCGCCGTTGTGTGAATACTTAGTGAAAATGAGGACGGCGGTGCGAGCAAGCTTGGGAAACTCGTGGAAGAAGATACCAGGGTCAAGGTAGATGAAACCGCAGAAACCGAAAGTGAAGTGAGAATAAAAGAGCTTGATGCGATTACACTTGCGAAGCCGCTGCTGACGCTAGTACTGCTGACTGTCTGAGATGGAATAGTAGAAGATAATATGAACGATTGGACCGAACTTATTGAACTCTGGAGGATTGAACTTGAAAAGCTTGCGCTGCTAAGGCTTGGACTCAGAGTGACAAAGTTCGAAGAGGGAGTGGAGGATGTCAAGGAGAGAGTAACAGAACTGCTCACACTAGGGACACTGCTGCTTATCAGACTTGGGAGACTTCTTGACGACAGAAGCGATGAAGTTGTGGACAGAGAAAGACTTGCCACAAACGAACTCTGGAGGGTTGAACTTGAAGAGCTTGCGCTGCTAAGGCTTGGACTCAGAGTGACGAATTTCGACGCGGGAGTGGAGGAT